>TARA_R100000687_G_scaffold83677_1_pt1 | contig 71174 bp, 61 predicted proteins | sample TARA_R100000687 | Tara Oceans TARA_R100000687 (sample SAMEA2622685) | marine metagenome | biome: marine biome (ENVO:00000447); feature: mesopelagic zone (ENVO:00000213); material: "saline water (ENVO:00002010), including plankton (ENVO:xxxxxxxx)" | depth 600 m
GTAGAGCGCAATACTATGATTATCGCTTAAGCAGATCTCAGGTTAAGTACCTTCGCTGCATTGTTTTCTACTGATAAATTTAATGCTACCTGCTTTACTCAATACATCGTTCAAAAGTTTACTCCACATTGGAACGATGTAATTAAGTGCTTCGCCGACATCAGCTATTAATTGGCTTATGGCTCAGTATTTTTTGCCCAAATTTGTTTTACTAAAGGTCTTAGATACTTGTTTTTCATTATAACTCTACTGTTGACCGTCGCGTCGGTCTATTATATGATTGGTATATATTAGATGTTTTATTTTTTGATATTTGACATCTCAAATCTTAATCAGGCTGGCAAAAACAAGAGATTTGATTTTGCCGATAGTGAGTGCAAAGTCATTTTATAATGATCTTCAATTAGGCAGTATAAAAGCAATGGCTGTGCGCATTTTAAACAGTAAATTTACTCACTACCATTTCAGCACTATAGGCTGCCTCGTAAGAACATTGAGATTTCAGAGTTGGCACGATAATGCAATCCATAGACTCTAAAATTCCCCATATATAACTGAATGGTTAAAGGTAAATTAATATGACAATTGATGCTTTACTATACGATGCTGTGCGAACTCCAAGAGCTAAGGGCAAACAAAATGAACCTCTTAACGAGGTTAAGCCAGTTGATTTGGCTGCCGGTGTGCTGCGATGGTTAGAAAAACGTAATGAATTAGACACGTCTAAGGTAGGTGACGTTATTCTGGGTTGTACTGGTCCTCTTGCTGAACAGGGGGGCGCTATTGGAAAAACCGCAGCAATGGTGGCTGGATGGCCGGATTCTGTGTCTGGTTTTCAGTTAGATCGTTATTGTGGTTCAGGTCTTGAAGCGGTTAACTTAGCCGCAATGAAAGTGATTGCTGGTGTTGAAGACTTAGTCGTTGCTGGGGGCGTTGAATCTATGTCCCATGTTACAATAGGTATTGGTGGAAGTGCTTGGGTTTCCGATCCTAAAATTAATATCAGTACCAATTATCTGCCTCAAGGCATTGGTGCTGATCTAATTGCTACCTTGGATGGTTACAGTCGCGAAGATGTTGACAAGTTTGCCTTGCGATCTCAGCAACGAGCAGCAAAAGCCAGAACTGAAGGATATTTTAAAGGTGTGATGCCCGTGCTGGATATGCATGGTCGAACTATATTGGCCGAAGATGATTTTATTAAACCTGATACCACGCTTGAAATTTTGGGGCAGCTTAAACCGGCTTTTGACAAAATGGGCGCTATGGGTTTTGACGCAATGGCAATGGCCCGTTATCCGCAGGTTAACGCAATTAACCACGTGCATACGCCAGGGAATTCGTCCGGTATTGTTGATGGTGCCAGTGCCTTACTTATCGGCAGTGAAGCAGTGGGTAAAGAACTTGGCCTGAAAGCCAGAGGTCGTATTGTGGCGATGGCCAATGTGTCTACTGAGCCCATGATAATGTTAACTGGACCGGCACCAGCTACGTTAAAAGTTTTGAAAAAAGCCGGCCTAAATATTGATGACATCGATTTGTTTGAAGTTAATGAAGCCTTTGCTTCTGTCGTTATGCGTTTTATGAAAGAAACAGGTGCGCCTGCAGAAAAAGTCAATGTTAACGGTGGCGCCATCGCCATGGGCCATCCTCTGGGGGCGACAGGTGGCATGTTAGTGGGCAGCGTACTTGATGAATTGGAGCGCAGAAATCTACGCTACGGACTATGCACTTTGTGCATAGGTGCCGGTATGGGCGTTGCCACCATCATTGAACGCATCTGATACTAATTAAGGAATACAATAACATGTCGAATACAAACTCAGGTTTTAAATACCAATTAGAGAGTGACGGGATTGCTACCGTTACCATGGATATGCCCGGCCAATCAGTCAATACCATGAATGACGATTATATTGTTTACATGGATGAGGCCCTTAATAAGATCAAAGCGGATTTAGCCAGTATAAAAGGCATCATCATTGCCTCAGCCAAAAAAACGTTTTTTGCCGGTGGTGATATCAAATCTATCATGCAAAGCAAAGAAGAGCAGAGTTGGGACAAAGCTTTTAAGTTGAATTTGGAACTAAAAAACCAACTCACCGAACTGGAGAAACTAGGGGTTCCTGTGGTTGCTGCCATCAATGGCGCTGCTATAGGGGGCGGGTTCGAAATCTGTCTGGCCTGTCATCATAGGATTGCACTGGACTCTCCTAGAGTTACTGTTGGCTTACCGGAAGTTTCTCTCGGTTTATTGCCAGCAGGTGGGGGTATTGTCAGAACCGTACGTTTACTGGGATTACAAAAAGCCTTTCCTGTTTTAGTGGAAGGGAAACGTTTTAAAGTGGGAGACGCCCTTAGTGCAGGCCTTATCGATGAATTGGCTGCTAGTCCCGAAGAGATGATTACTAAAGTCAAAACTTGGATCCTCGCTAACCCCGACGCGCAACAACCTTGGTTAGCTAAAGGTTACAAAATCCCTGGTGGTGATGCCTTTAAACCGCATAATGCCATGATGTTAGCTGTATCACCGGCTATGTTGCATAAAAAAACCAAAGGTCTGATGCCCGCGCCTGAAGCCATTTTGGCGGTGATGTCGGAAAGTACCATGTGTGGATATGATTCGGCAATGTTAATTGAATCTCGGTATTTCTCCGATTTATTGCAAAGTCCTGAATCTACGGCGTTAATTAAAACCTTATATTTTCAAATGAATGAAATCGCCGCTGGGGCCAGTCGCCCAAGTCAGTGCAAAAAAAATGTAATCAAAAAAGTCGGCATACTCGGGGCTGGCATGATGGGGCGTGGTATTGCCTATTCTTCTGCTCTATCAGGGGTAGATGTCATTCTGAAAGATATTTCGGTTGAGAACGCTGAAAAAGGCAAACAATATTCCCAGAAGTTGCTAGACAAACACGTTGCTCAGGGGCGAAAAACTGAACAGCAACGAGACGAAATTCTGGCACGTATTACTCCTAGTGCAGATAACAATGACTTAAGCGATTGTGACCTCATTATTGAAGCTGTATTTGAAAATTTAGAGCTGAAAATCAAACTTACCCAGGAAATTGAACCTTTCCTTAAACCTAATTGTATTTGGGGCTCTAACACCTCTACGCTGCCCATCGGCCTGCTGGCTGAAGGATTCAGTGATCCGTCAAGGTTTATCGGGGTGCACTTCTTTTCGCCTGTTGACAAAATGATGTTAGTTGAAATTATTTCTGGTAAACAAAGTAGTGATGAAACGCTGGCATTTGTTTATGACTATGTTACGCAAATTCGTAAAACACCCATAGTAGTGAATGACGGACGTGGCTTTTATACCTCACGTGTGTTCGGTTGTTTTGTCGACGAAGGGTTACATATGTTAACCGAAGGGGTTAACCCGGCTGTACTGGAAAATATTACTAAACAAGCTGGCATGCCTGTGGGACCTTTATCGGTGATGGATGAAGTCGAGATTGAATTGATGCGCAAAGTGGGCGTCACCAATCAAGAACTTGACCAGAAACTGGGGGATAACTTCTATGATACCCATTCCAAATTGCAATCCTGTGCTATTGAAATGTGTGAATTAGGCAGATCAGGTCGTGCCTCTGGTAAAGGTTGGTATGACTACCATGCAGATGGCAGTAAAACCCTGTGGACTGAATTGCCAGCCCGATTTGGCGGTGGTTCAGATATGCCACTCGAAGATATTAAAGATAGGATAATGTTCCGCCAGGTTGTTGAAACCTTAGGTTGTATCGAGCGAGGGGTATTGATGTCATCCCGTGATGCCAATATCGGTTCTATATTTGGCTGGGGATTTCCAGCTCATACCGGTGGCGCAATACAATTTATCGACTGGTTTGGTGGTCAAGAAGTGTTTGAAAAACGTCGTATGGATTTGGAAACAAAATACGGCTCCAGATTCTCTCTTGATGACACTCTGGATAATATTCTCGCCAAATCTGTGGCTTAGTCAACGTGGCGTGAAATACCGGCCAAGATTGTTAGTTTTTCAGTCTTGGTCAATAGCCAAACTTTGTTAGAAAAAGATAACATTGAGCAATCTACTATGGACGATGCAAACGTAATGTTCACCGCTGTGGTGCTTATTGTATCCGCTCGAGCTAGGTAAAGAGCTTTTTTCACTGACTATCGAAGAAATTGAAGAGGGTTTACGATCGTGGCTTATTTTGAAAAGGCGCAGATAAAAGGCCTAAGTACTATTACTTACAAAAGGCAAAAGATTGATGCGCCTGTTTAGGTTCGAGCACAGTCTTTATTTGCTTCAATAAACCTTTAATACCTTGCACTGGCCTACCAAAGGTCAATGTTATCTATTCTTACTTTGCTTAATTAGCCGTCGAATTGATATACCCACTGCTTAAGTATTTGGCTACTCGAAGTAGGTAATCAGCAGTAGATTCAATTTCATTAACTTATGTGAGTTCTGTTGCGAAACTCATTGGGGTGTGTTAAATTTAAATTAGACCGAAGAGACGGATTATTTGTATCTTGACTGTAAGTAATTTTAGTTTTTCCAAGTGCGATGAAGTCCTATTGATACAGATAAGTCCAAGAGGTGTGTAATGTCATATACAGCAGATAAAGTTTGCATAGTAGTGGGCGCAAGCCATGCAGGGGCTCAGTTAGCCGATAGTGTCCGAAAAAATGGCTGGGAGGGTAAAATTCTGGTTGTCGGCAATGAAGCTTTTCTGCCCTATCACAGGCCACCTTTGTCTAAGGATTTTCTCGCAGGGAATAAAAGCGTGGAAAATATTCTGCTTAAATCTTCCAGTGCTTACGAGAAACTAAACGTTGAGTTTAAGCTTAGTACTTGGGTAACAAAAATTGACCCTCAAAACAAAACGTTGTTACTTGATGACGGGAGCACTCTGATCTACGACAAGCTGGCGTTAGCGCTTGGGGCACGGGTTCGAAAAGTGCCAATTCCGGGCTCCGAAAAAGCAGGCGTTTATTACCTTCGAACCATTGAAGATATTGAAAATATTCGTCCTTACACTATTGCTGGCAAAAACGCTGTCATTGTAGGGGGGGGATATATCGGCCTTGAAACTGCTGCAGCTTTACGGAAATTGGGTATGGAAGTCACTGTTATTGAAATGATGCCGCGTATATTACAACGCGTTACAGCCCAAGAAATATCTGATTTTTATAGTCGTATACATAAAGAAGAAGGCGTAACAATAGTGACGGATTCTGCCGTCAATGAGATTGAAGGTGCAGAGACAGTCACCGGGGTTCGTTGTAGCGATGGTGGTACCTTTCCAGCCGATTTGGTGATTATTGGGGCTGGTATTCTGCCTAATGTCGAACTGGCTGCAGAGGCAGGTCTCAAGGTAGAACAAGGCGGTATAGTGGTGGATGAATTTGCCACAACATCAAATGCCGATATTTTTGCTGCAGGAGACTGTACGTGGCACTTTAATCCGATTTATAAGCGTTGGATGCGCCTTGAGTCGGTGCAAAATGCCGTTGGGCAAGCTCGGGTTGCTGGGGCTACTATCTGTGAGCAAAAGCTTTCCTATAATGAGCTTCCTTGGTTTTGGTCAGATCAATATGATTTGAAATTGCAAATTGCCGGCTTATCTCAGGGGTTCGACAATATCGTCATTAGGGGTGACATTAGTAAAAGTCGTCAATTTGCCGCGTTTTATTTTGCCGGTGATCAGTTTATTGCAGTTGACGCCGTCAATATGCCTGCTGCATTTATGGTTGGAAAACGACTTTTGCTTACGGATAAACCCGTTGATAAAGCCAAGTTGGCGGATGAGTCAGTGGAGTTGAAGAGTTTACTGTAAACCTTCGCGAAGTGGCGAATCTAGTCAATAGCCTGAGTATGTTTTGGATCCAGAGAATGAGAGCTTAAAAAATATGCGTGAATCAATGGAATTTGATGTTGTAATCGTTGGAGCTGGTCCCTCAGGTCTAGCCACTGCGTGCAGATTGATGCAGTTAGCGCAGCAAAAGAATCAGCCAATCACAGTGTGTGTCGTCGAGAAGGCCTCTGAAGTAGGGGCTCATATCTTGTCGGGCGCCATAATAGAAAGTCGGGCATTGGATGAATTGTTTCCTGATTGGAAAGAAAGAGGTGCGCCACTCACGCAGTCCGCCAGTGAAGATCAAGTTTATTTACTCAAAGATCAAGAGTCTGCTACACGTATCCCGAATTATCTGATCCCCAAAAGCATGCATAATCATGGCTTGAACCATGGTAATAATTACATCGTTAGTTTGGGCGGGGTTTGCCGCTGGTTGGCTGAACAGGCAGAACAACTCGGCGTGGATATTTTTCCTGGTTTTCCGGCGGGGGAAATTTTGTATCATGAAGATGGCAGCGTAAAAGGCATTGCCACTCAGGATATGGGGCTGGATCAAAACGGCAAAGAAAAAGACAGTTTTACTCCGGGAATGGAACTGCACGGCAAATACACGGTATTTTCTGAAGGTTGTCGTGGTCATTTGGGCAAGCAGTTAATCAAGAAATTTACTCTGGATGCCGATTCAGATCCTCAACATTATGGATTGGGACTCAAGGAGTTGTGGGATATTGACCCAGCCATGCATCAACCCGGTTTGGTTGTGCACGGATCCGGCTGGCCATTAAATGAAGGCAGCAGTGGTGGGTTCTTTTTATACCATACGGATAATTGTCAGGTTGTGGTTGGCTTGATCGTTGATTTGAATTACAGCAATACTTATCTTAGTCCGTTTCAGGAATTTCAGCGTCTTAAACAGCATCCTCGACTTAAACAATTTTTGGTCGGAGGAACACGTGTTTCCTACGGTGCCAGAGCGATAGCCAAAGGTGGGTTTAACTCACTACCCAAAATGCATTTTCCGGGCGGTATTATTACCGGTTGTAATGCTGGAACACTTAATTTTGCCAAAATCAAAGGCACCCATACTGCGATGAAATCTGGGATGCTGGCCGCTGATGCTATTGTGACAGCACTACATGACAATACTGATACTGATAAAACGCTGCATAGCTTCGATGAAATTTTCAGGCAGTCATGGCTGTTTGATGAATTATACGGTTCACGTAACTTTGGACCGGCAATGCATAAATTCGGCACATTTGTAGGTGGAGCGTTTAATTTTATGGAGCAAAATTTGTTTCGTGGCAAGTTACCTTTTACCTTGCACGATAGAAAACCCGATTACGCTCAACTGTTGCCCGCAACCCAGTGTCAAAAAATCGCATATCCAAAGCCTGATGGCCTTTTTAGTTTTGATATTCTGAGCTCTGTATTTTTATCAAATACAAATCACGAAGAAGATCAGCCGTGTCATTTGATTCTCAAAGACGGGTCAATACCGATTGAAGAGAATCTCAAACATTATGCTGAGCCCGCTCAGCGCTATTGCCCGGCAGGCGTTTACGAAGTGTTGGATACGGAGCAAGGACCCAAGTTCCAAATCAATGGGCAAAATTGTTTGCACTGTAAAACCTGCGACATAAAGGATCCTGCGCAAAATATTACCTGGCAGACACCTGAAGGTAGCGGTGGTCCCAATTATCCCAATATGTAACCTAGCTCTTGGCCAAATATAAACACAAAGGTTTAACTCTATGAAAATTCTGGTAGCGGTAAAACGCGTGATTGATTACAACGTCAAGGCACGGGTAAAAAATGACAATAGCAGTGTGGATTTAAGCAATACTAAAATGTCGATTAATCCATTCTGTGAAATTGCAGTCGAAGAAGCAATTCGTCTGAAAGAAAAAGGCATCGCTTCAGAAGTCGTTGTAGTCTCTATTGGCGACAAAAGTTGTCAGGAACAAATTCGCACTGCGTTGGCCTTAGGCGCCGATCGCGGCATTCAGATAGATACGGATAGCCAACTTGACTCACTTCAAGTAGCCAAATTGCTCAACAAATTGGTTGAAAAAGAGCAGCCGCAACTAATTATTTTGGGCAAACAGTCCATTGATTCTGATAATAACCAGACCGGTCAAATGCTCGCCGCTCTAGCGGGTTTGGCACAAGGTACCTTCGCCTCAGAGATTACGATTGTAGACAATACATTGCTACTGACTCGTGAAATAGATGGCGGTCTGCAAAAGTTGGCACTGACCTTACCCGCGGTGGTAACCACAGATTTACGTTTGAATGAACCACGATATGCCTCGTTACCGAACATCATGAAGGCCAAACGTAAAACACTTGATGTGATATCAGCGAGTGATTTTGATATTAAATTGACTTCAAAAGTGACAACTTTGAAAGTTGAGTCACCGCCTCAGCGTAAGGGCGGGATCATAGTGGCGGATGTCGCTGAGTTAGTTGATAAATTGAAAAATGAAGCGAAGGTGATCTCATGAGCGTATTAATTATAGCGGAGCACGACAACAAACAGCTAAAAGCCGACACATTAAAATTGGTCTGCGCAGCGACTGACATTAGTGGGGATATTCATTTATTGGTTGCTGGGGCTGATTGTGAAAAAGTCGCCAAGCAAGCTAGTGAAATACAAGGCGTGAAAAAAGTATTACTCGCTGATGATCCAGTTTATCAACACCACTTAGCCGAAACCCTAGCCGATTTAGTACTAGAACTGAGTGGGAATTATGAACATATACTTGCCGCCAGCAGTTCTGTAGGTAAAAACTTTATGCCCAGAGTAGCCGCGCTACTCGATGTCGCACAAATCTCCGATATTATTCGCGTCGAATCGCCGGATATCTTTGTCAGACCCATTTACGCTGGAAATGCAATTGCAACTGTCCAATCCATAGATGTTACTAAGGTTCTAACAGTGAGGACTTCCGCCTTTGACACCGCACAGACGGGTGGTTGTGCGGCAATTGAGAATATCGCCAGCGTTAAAGTCAATAACATGTCTCGCTTTGTTGCGGATGAACTTAGTGTATCCGAACGGCCTGAATTAGGCGCTGCATCAGTGGTTATTTCCGGTGGCCGGGGCATGCAAAATGGCGACAACTTCATATTGCTTGAAGGTATTGCCGACAAGTTAGGTGCTGCGGTAGGTGCTTCTCGTGCTGCTGTAGATGCCGGATTTGTGGCTAATGACATGCAAGTGGGGCAAACCGGTAAAATTGTTGCGCCACACTTATATATTGCTGTGGGTATTTCCGGAGCGATACAACATTTAGCTGGGATGAAAGACTCCAAAGTGATAGTCGCTATCAATAAAGATCCAGAAGCGCCGATTTTTCAAGTGGCTGATTACGGATTGGTAGGGGATCTGTTTGAGATCCTGCCAGAACTACAACAGGCATTGTAGTACATCATGTTGATGACGAGGCCATAGCGCTTTAGTAACAAAACTTTGTACGTAGTATTGAAGCTAACGGTGTTCTCAAAAGCGGAGAACACCGTTAATGTAATCAGCAGCATAAAGTTGTGCGTTTTAATTAAAAGTTATTCGGATTGCCTGCTTGTAGTCTGCATGTATATTATAAAGAGAGCAATACATGTCCACAGTAAACAAAACAATAGGTGACTATAAGCCATATCATTTTAAGAGTCATGGTCGCATCATAATGGAAACTAACATTGTTAATTTTGTTAATTTGGTGGGATTACACGAAGTCTATTTTATTGATATGTAGTTTATTAAAGAAAATATGGAAGGGGCAAGCAAAGCACATTTTGCATCTGGAGCACTGTTAATCTCTCTGGGTATGGCCTGGTTTCGACGCAAATGATGTCAATTGTTGAGCAGGTACTAGCTGGTCATCCGGTTGGTAAATTTGCCGGGATGATCAATATTGATGCCAAAATTAAAGGCTCGGTATTTGTTGGTGATACTATCCATGTTGAAGGGTTAGGGGTGATCAAAACGGTGACCAGCAAAGGTTTTACTGTGGTGACTCTTTTACACAATGTCATGAATCAACATGGTGACTTATTACTTGAGTTTACAGAAACGGTGCTGTTCAGAGCTCCTTAGTCAAAAGCCCAAAAATGTTTGTTTAATACCATTAATGCCGTTGACAATGCTAAGCTTAAGTTTCAGTATGAAACCTAAAGAACGACCATGGGAATAGTAAAATGAACGACCGTATTTTAATTTTTGATACTACCTTACGTGACGGTGAGCAAGCTTTACTCGCGAGTTTAACCATTAAGGAAAAACTGCAAATTGCTGTTGCTCTTGAACGACTGGGTGTCGACATTATTGAAGCTGGATTTCCGGTTTCTTCACCAGGAGATTTTAAATCAGTTCAAGAAATCGCCCGGAACATCAAAAATGCCACGGTTTGTGGTCTGGCGCGTTCACTCTACGAAGATATAGACGCCTGTGGTGAATCGCTAAAAGTGGCTGATCACTTTCGGATCCATACCTTTATAGCGACATCTGACATACACGTAAACACTAAGCTTAGAAAGTCACAAGCGGACGTCCTGGAAATGGCAGTTAAAGCGGTCAAACGCGCTCGTCGATACACGGACGATGTGGAATTTTCATGCGAAGATGCAGGGCGTACCGATATGGACTATCTATGTCGAATGGTCGAGTCAGCCATCACCGCAGGGGCCACGACTATCAATATTCCTGATACTGTGGGCTACACCATTCCCAGTGAATTCGGTGGCATTATTCAAACACTTTTTAATCGTGTTCCCAACATCGACAAAGCTGTGGTTTCGGTGCATTGTCACAATGATTTAGGCCTTGCTGTGGCTAATTCATTGGCTGCCGTTCAGCAAGGGGCACGTCAGATAGAATGTACTGTAAATGGTTTGGGTGAAAGAGCGGGAAATTGCTCACTTGAAGAAGTTGCCATGATCCTGCAAACCCGACATGCCATATTGGGTTTTGATACAGGTATTAATAGCCACGAAATATCGAGGACTTCTAAGTTGATCAGTCAACTGTGCAATATGCCAGTACAAGGGAACAAAGCGATTGTTGGTGCCAACGCATTTAGTCATTCTTCAGGGATCCACCAAGACGGTGTACTGAAATCAAAAGAAACCTACGAAATTATGACGCCGGAAAGTGTCGGAATTAGTACGGGTCATTTGAATATGACTTCACGATCCGGTCGTCATGTTATCCAACACCGAATGCAAGAACTCGGCTACATGTCCCATGATTATGATTTGGAAACACTGTATTCGAGCTTTTTGGCTTTGGCCGACAAAAAAGGACAGATTTTTGATTATGATTTGGAGGCACTGGTATTTTTTGATCAACAAAAACATCAGGAAGCCTACTATTCGCTGATATATTTGCACGCCAATTCAGGCGTGAATATTATCCCAAGCGCGACGATACAGGTTCAAATTGGTGACAAATTGGAAACATCCACTGCCGTGGGAAATGGCCCGGTAAATGCCGCTTATAATGCCGTCATTGCCGCTACAGGAATAAAAGGGCTAGAGATTGTTGATTTCAAATTGGATTCCAAAGGTGAGGGATCAGATGCATTGGCTCAGGTCAGTGTGGTTGTAGAATACAACGGTCGACGTTTCAATGGTATTGGACTGGCAACAGACATTGTCGAATCTGGTGTAAAAGCGTTGATATATGTGCTGAATAACACCCATATGGCAGATCAAATAGATCAACATAAGCAACTAAAAGGTAATAAAGTAGTCAAAATTTCGAACAAACCCTGAGGGTATTTTTATGTTATTCGGTCATTCTGTTGTAGACAAGTACAGGCCACTTTATATATCTGGATGATGTTTTTGATCATTTCTTCAGCATCTAGTGGCGATTCAAGTAATAAACCATGAAATGTTGCTTCTAAACTGAGAGCAAGTTCAGATGGTTTTAATCTCAGGGTATGCAGGTAATACCAATCACCTTAAATTTATGATCTAATTACATTCAATCTAATCGATAAAAATATCGCTCATGCACTTCTTAAAAGACATTAATTTTCCGTTACTTATCGCCAGAGAATAAAATGGCCGTATGCGTATCAGGTTAATGGCGCTTTCTCATATTAAAAATGGAGCCAATCGAACACAAACAGCTCAATACTTACACGTCAGTCGCAGAATGGTAAACGAGTGGGTAAAGTAATGCCGTTCACTTAAGGTGAACGGCATATTTACTTTTGGCGATAGGGTATCTGTTTTTAGATACCTTTAAACATCTTGGATAACTACGCTCTCGCTTTCCTTCTAGCTTAAATTGCGCTGAATTACGTTCGATATCTAATACTATTCGAGGAACATTGCCTGGGGCATAAATAGGCATCATTGTCAGTGTGTGTATGATGTGCGATGACGCATCCCTAAAGCTCGATTGGTTCGGGAATACGCCATTCAGTGACTTTGCCATCAATATCATCTTGTATCGAATAAGATTGTAAGCCAGTAGTACTCCCCATAATTCCTGATTAATAAGCTCTGGTAAATTACTTCGAAGTGCAAAACGACTTTCAAGCATATACTGCTTCATTTCTCGATACCTTAACTCTATTGCCCATCGATGAGCATACAAATCGACGATTTCACTACTTGGATAAGCCATACAGTCTGTCATTGATGTCAATATTTGTATCGTCTTTCCTTTCACTTGGCGGGTCAGTAGCCTCGCTTCAATCACGTCAGGTAAATACGGCCGTTTCTTTCTCGATTGCGGGGTGGTTTTAATACGAATGAGTTTGTCTTGCTTACCTAAACTTCTCACCTCTTCAAATTGTGTTCCTTTTTTAAGGGGTAGCAACCAGTGAGTGTTGTGGCCTTTTTGTTGCCAGTCATACAATAAACCTAGGGAATAAAACCCCTTATCAAAAATAGTGAGGCTATTACCTGGCACCTTATCGACTAGTTTAGCGGCCAGATTCATTTCATTTTCAGCCACACTATCATAGGCACTATCGAGTATTAAATGACTACTCAGCTCCATCATGCACACCATACGGACTTGTGGGTAATCTGCCTCATAGGCTTTATTCGCGGTGCGTGCAAACTGTGCACTGTTCTCTTTTGTATCGGGCGTCCGCCAAACCACACCATCAACACCGTACAAGTTTAACCCACACCATTGAGGATGCTCTGCTCGCTCATGCCATGTGTTTGCTGACTGGTGAAAAACGTCGCGAACTACAGCACTGCCCAACTTCTTACGTGCTTGAGTCACCGCACTTTTGGCTACGTAATCGACTTCTTGCGGCAATAAAATGTCGAGCTTGTTGATAAGCTGACGAACCGACTCTGTTTTAATCAGTGACATGCCGATGACGGCCCACACCATGGCATCCATTGGCAGTTTGCGTTTTCTCAATGTGGCAACACCATTGGAGTCAAGGCAAGATTGGATAACATCAGGCTCTAATACGTCTGACAATGAACTGAATTCAGTGAGGCGATTGATTGATGTACGGACGAGGGCTTCTGAGAGTTCCATAAAAAAATCCGATAACAATATACTGATATCGGATTTTGGACTGTTCTAAAGATCGGTCAACCGATCGCAAAAATATTTCTTAACTGATCGGCATTACCTAAGTAAGGGACTTTCTTGGTTGACAGGTACTATGGTCACAACCTGGTCACAAAGAATAAATGTTAGTGTTTGATAACTTGGAAGGCCTTTAGAAATGGTGCACCCGACAGGAGTCGAACCTGTGACCTTTGCCTCCGGAGGGCAGCGCTCTATCCAGCTGAGCTACGGGTGCATATTGTGTTGTGCGATACATGGCGTATCACTACTGCTTATTTCAATATGAAGCTTGGGGTGTCATTTTTACTTAGGTGTAAACACGTCCATGATGATATTCCCCCCAGCGCATACATCCTGTACTTGCGTTCGCTTCTCTCGAAGTGATGTTAAATCACTTCTCATCGGCTGCGCCGACCGCTGCTTACCCAGCTGAGCTACGGGTGCTTCATTTTGTGAGCGCTGATTCTAATGAAATACAGCGCATTTTCCACTGTTATTTGGTTTTATTGTTGTAGTTGTTTTACCGCGGGCGTTTTTTTCGTTTTATCGCGCTTGGGGTTTAAACCTATTTGTCATATTGCTGTGGTATTCGCCTTTTATAATCACGCTTTAACAGCATTAGCGAACATTATAAATGTTATTATGTGATAACATAACATTCAGTGTTTAGGTTCATTTCAACGTTTTAGGCAAGATTATGGTAACAAGAAGACAGTTTACTTTGGGTGCAAGTGCGTTGGCGTTTGGTGGTTTAACGGCAAGTTATTTTGGAAAAGTGAACGCAGCTTCTTTGCTGGCCAGTGCATCTGGTTTTGGGCCTTTACTGCCTGACCCGAACAAGATGCTGGATTTACCCGCAGGCTTTACTTATCAGGTTATTTCTAAATTGGGTGATGAAATGGCTGATGGCTTCACGGTACCAGATAGAGCCGATGGCATGGGTTGTTTCGCCTTAGACGATGAGCGCGTTGCACTTATTCGTAATCATGAGCTGCATCCACGGCACTTAACCAACGCAGAGCAGAGCTTGCAGCAGCACAAAAGCAGCTTGGCTTATGATCACAATAGTGATGGTGTAGCCCTGCCTGGGGGCACCAGTAAGCTGGTGTATAACCTGAAAACGCAAACCCTTGAAGAGCAATTCTTGACCTTGGTGGGCACAGTGCGAAATTGTGCGGGTGGCGTAACGCCTTGGAATACATGGTTAACCTGTGAAGAGTCTGTGATGAAAGCGGATTCTGGGGTGACTAAATCCCATGGATATATTTTTGAAGTTCCGGCCTCAGCACAAGGGCTAATTAAGCCTGAGCCGTTAACCGCTATGGGGCGCTTTAATCATGAAGCCGCGGCGGTCGACCCACGAACGGGTATTGTGTACTTAACGGAAGATCGCGGCGACAGCTTGTTTTATCGCTTTATTCCTAATCAGCGCGGCCAATTAGCCCTAGGTGGGCAGCTTCAAGCCCTGGTGCTTAAAGACGTTGACGGCAGCGAAGGTTTCGATACCCGTAACTGGGAAACAGACAAAATGCCCTTGCAGCAATGGATGCAAGCCCAGTGGATAAACCTAGATAACCCAGAAAGCCCAGAAGATGACTTACGCGCAAGAGGCTACAAAGACGGGGCTGCGGTATTTGCCCGTGGTGAAGGGATCCATTGGGGAGACAACGAATTGTATTTTTGCTGCACTAATGGTGGTGGCAAACTGTTAGGGCAGATTATGCGTTATCAACCTTCGAGTTTTGAGGGCCAAGCGCAAGAGAAAGATGCACCAGGCAGATTGCAGTTGTTCTTACAAAGCGAAGACGCTTCATTGTATAACTTCGGTGACAACCTAACCGTTACGCCATTTGGGCATCTTTTGGTGTGCGAAGATCAGTACACAGACGTGGTAGATAATCACCTACGCGGCGTTACCCCACAAGGCGAAGCGTACGATTTTGCCCGTTTACACATGCAAACTGAATTGGCTGGGGCGTGTTTCTCACCAGATGGTTCAGTGTTGTTTGTTAATCTTTATTCACCTACTAAAACCTTGGCCATTCGCGGGCCGTGGGATCAATTTAGCGTGTAGAATTTAGTGACTGAGGTGCTCACTGAGTCTTGCTGTGCTAGCAATGCACAGCAACTTCTTTTTGCTGCAAGGTGTGAGTCGCACACAATAAAAAGCCCGCATGAAGCCCCAGGGGAGGGAGTGTTTCATGCAGGCTAGTACTGCTCATTTACGCTTGCGCGATTTTTTATAAAGCTGTTACGCCATAGGGTGACGACGTATTAGCTCCAGTACATCGTAACAAGCGCCCATAGTGTGGTAATCCGTTTTACCGATGGGGCTTTTCTGCTCATCTATTTTTTGATTGTCGTGGGTCAGTATTCTGAACCAAGCACCGTATTGATGATCAACCATGTGCTGCCATGAGTATTGCCAAATTTTGTTGTACCAGTCTAGATACGTAGCATCGCCAGTATGATGGTGTAAATAGGCTGCACAGCACATTGTTTCTGCCTGTACCCAAAAGTATTTTTCGTTGTCGCAAATGCTCATATCTGGCGCAAAGCCATAAAAAATACCGCCATGTTCTTTATCCCATGCGACCGCAAGTGATTCATCGAATAAGGCTTTGGCCCGTTCGATAAGCCAAGGCTGGGCATCGTGCTCGGCAATAAATAACAACAGCTTAGCCCATTCTGTTTGGTGGCCAGGTTGAAAACCCCAAGGACGAAACAGGTTCTTCGGGTCGTCTTTGTTGTATTCAAGATCAACTTGCCAGTTAAGGTCGTAATGCTCCCAAATCAAACCACCCATTAGGGCCGCCTGTTGGTTAGTCATCTTGTCAGCCAAGGCAGTAGCGCGCTCAAGAAAACGGTGCTCGCCACTGGCTTCATAGGCGGCAATTAACGCTTCGCAGGTGTGCATGTTGGCATTTTGCCCACGGTAGTTATCGCACACGCTGAAGTCGCTATTGCATTGGTCTTTATATAAACCGGCTTGTGGGTCCCAAAAGTGTTGCTCCATGGTATTCCATGTTTCATTTAGGAATTCGCGAGCTTCTTCAATTCCGGCGCGTAAGGCCCAGCTGTAAGCTAAAATGACGAAGGCAAAGCCATAGCAATGATTGGTTTGGTCTTTTACTGAGATGTCACCGTCTTGCACATCAAGCAACCAGTTATAGCCACCTGTTTCAGGGCGAAAGTGAGCGCGACGAATAAATTCAATACCAGATTTAACCCGCTCTAGGTACTTAGGCGTGCGGTATTCTTGATAGGCGCGGGCGTAATTAAACACAAAACGTGTAGAGCTAACCAAATGGCGCGTGCCTTTGTCGTACACCTCGCCATTGTCTAAAAAGTTTTGGTAGAAGCCACCGTTGGGGTCGTCTACGTTGCTTTCATAAAATTTAAGCGTGTCGCTAATATGACCGGTTAAAAACTCCGGATCGTGAAAGGCTGGGTTATCATTCATCATTGATATCTCCTCGGTACTTTTACAGCAACCAGTGCAACGCGATAGCGGCAGTCCAAGAGAAGTCTTTACCACCACAGCCTTCGCCCGTTTCAGGGTTGAAGTATTCGTAGTAGCCTGACAAATCGACTAATGCGCGGCAATCGTTTCGAAGTTTATCAGCCGTTTCTTGGAAGCCTTCTGCTTCAAAGCCTAGGGCGATCATCCAGTTGATATGCAACCAGATAGGCCCTCGCCAATAGCGCTGTGGCTCGTAGCGGCTTTCTTCTGGGTGTGTTGAGGCCATACAAAACTGACTTGCTTCGTTCCACTGCTTAGCTTTGCTGTTCAAAATGTCTTTTTGTTTTTCATCAGCCAAGCCAGCAAACACCGTTAACATACCGGCCGAGGTACGTACTTTACATAACGTGTCGGTTAATACGTTGCGGCAATAAAAATATTCAGCGTCAGGGCACCATAAGGTGTTAATCGCACTTTCGGTTAACGCAATACGCTGAGCGATAACATCTAAGCGCGCATCTTCAATACCTAAAGTTTCACCCAAAGCGAGTATATCTTTACTGCCTCTGTGCAGTATCGAGATGATACCCACGTCGTTTACCTTATAAGGGCACTCGTTGAAGATAATTTCACTGTCGAATTTATGTTTTTTGAAGAAGTCGACCAAGAAAAGGAAACGATCGTACTCACTTTTATGTGGGCGCTGAGCCGAGTTTACATGGCCTAAATCACGACGTTCATATTCCCAATCCACACAAGGTACATCATTAAGGGCTTCATCCCAGGCTGGGCTGTTGTCCATGCCTGATTCCCACGGGTGATAGCTCACAACTAAACCGGTATTCAGGGGATCGCGCTCTTTATACCACCACAAGTGATAGTCAACTAAGCTTGAGAACAGCGATTTAACCTTTTCAGTCGCAAAGGCTTTGTCGTCGGCGGAATCTAGCATGTCTTTAATCACAGTGGCTACCACAGGCGGCTGTGAAATAGAGGTGCTTTTAACACGCTTATCTGAGCCCCAAATGTCTGGCCCAGGAAAATAAGTGGTTGAATCTTGATGGAAGAGTATATGTGGCACCATGCCGTTATCCCATTGACCATCGAATAACACTTCTATTTCCTGCCAAGCGCGTGGTTCGTCGAAATGCTTCCAGCCTAATGCTGTGATAGCGGAGTCCCAGTTCCATTGAAAAGGGTACAAGCCATGAGTCGGTACTGTGTAACCGCCTAAATCATTGGCAACGAGTGTCTCTTGGGCTTTTTTGATTAATGCAGCAGTCTCTAAAGCATGTACTTGATTAACATTGGTAGTCATAACGGGTGCTCTTCTTGTGTTATTCGACGGTAATTGAATCTTAAAGCACTCATTATGGGTTGTAAATGTTTTTTTTGTGTGTTTAAATCCATTTCGAGGTAACAAATTAATAACATTAGTTAAACGTTCGCTTCATTTAAGACGAACACACCATTGACATTGACCATCTTAAAAAGAGTTGGAGAACACCATGAAAATGACACCTATTGCCTGCGCAGTTTCGATATTATTTGCTACGCCCTTAATGGCTCAAGAAGCAAACACAGAAACCCCTGATAATGACGAATATGAAAACATTATTGTTACCGGTTCTAGCGTTGCACGTACGGAAGCCGATACCCCAGCGAAGACCACGCTGATTGGCAAAGAGCAAATAGCGAATACTGGCTTCTCAAGTCAAGCTGACATACTCATGAGTGTTCCCGGTATTAAAGTAGAAGGTGGCGGCGGTGAGGTAGCGACTAACGCATTCGTTCGCGGCTTACCTTCTGGCGGGCAATTTCAATTCACCCCACTTAACTATGACGGCATGCCTGCCTTTCAATCTGGCATGACATCATCGGCACAAGATGTTTATTACCGTCCTGACATTGGCATCGAAAGAGTTGAGTATGTCGGTGGTGGTGTATCTAACTTGTTTGGACCAGGTTCAGTGGCTGGCATCATTAACTATATTTCTCGTAAGGGCAGTGATGATCCAGAAACCACAGTGCAAGTAGAAGTGGCCGAAGAAGGTCGTGTTAGAACAGACTTCTTTAACAGTGGTGCGCTTTCTAGTGATGAAAACCTCTATTACGCGATTTCTGGTTTCTATCGTTATGATGAAGGCCCTTTAGAAACAGGTTTAGAAACCAAGGGTTACCAACTTAGAGGTAACATTCGTAAAGAATTCGACGATGGCCATATTACATTCCACGGTCAAATGATCGATGACCAAGTTCAGTTCTTCCTGCCTTTACCACTTGAAGGCGATAGCCGCGAGCGCTTGACCGGTAATGACGGCGAGACCGTTTACGTTGCACAAACTGTTGCAGCGGCAGACTTGAGCTATCAAACCGCTGACGGCGTTTATGAATCACCGATCCGCGATGGGGTAAAAACCGAAGGTGGCTCACTCGGCGTTGATTTTGAAAAAGACTTAACGGATAACTGGCGTTTAGCAGGTAAAGCCAAAGTCGGCAGTTATGATCACCAGTTCAACTTGTTCTTGGATGGTGACGGTATTGCCAACACACCTGAAACCCAAGAAGGGTATGTGAATAACCTAGGCCGTACGGCGAACGGCGACGTACTAAGTGCACTAGGTACAGCGAACTACACTTGGTCTGAAACAGGCAATGCTTTAACAGATGATTACGTCTTGTTTGGTAACCGTTTATTGGATCGTCAGCGCGACGGAGATTTCTTCAGTACTGAGTTCAACCTAACTGGCGAGTTAGAAGCTGGTGGTTTCGACCACACGGTGAACATTGGTACCTTCTTCATTAATTCATCGCAAATGGATTACAACATTATTTCTAGCTATTTAGCTGATTTCAGCAATGGCGAAAATGCACGCTTGGTTGATTTATCATTCACCAATGATGCGGGCGAAACCGTTCAATATTCTAAAAACGGCGTTGTAGGGCCAGGCACTAGTTATACCAACAAAGATTTGACCAGCAAGCGCATGGCATTTTACGTCACTGACCAAATGGAAAATGACCAATGGGCAATTGATGTGGGTGCGCGTATTGAGCGTGCAGAAGGCACAACAAAGTCAGAAGGCAGTGAAGTGGTTGTGGTCAATGATGACCCCTCTTTAGCGCCAAACTTACAGGTTAATACCACAGGTAATGGGCGTTTCACCTACGGTGAAGTGGGAACCACAGAAGCGGCGTTCTCAGCAGCATTGTTGTACAAGATGGACGACCAAGACATTAACCTTTATGCCAATGCTTCAAGAGGGTATTTCTTCCCACAAATCAGAAGTATCACTTTTAACGATAATGGCGAGCCACAAAGCTATGAGGGCGAAGATATCACCCTAGGCGCGATTGGTTTCAAATACTTCCCTGAAGATTTGTACATAGATGCGTCTCTGTTCTTGGCAAACTTGGATAATCGTCGCTCGGTGGATTTTGAAAATGACGGCTCTGGCGGTTTGCTTGAAGTGGTAAAACAGCAATCTACTGAAACCACAGGTGCCGAAATTATTACTCGCTGGAATATGACAGATGAAGTGATCCTTGAAGGTAACATCACTTATCAAGATGCTGAGTTTAGTGAAGGTGCGAACGTGGGTAAGCAGCCAAGAAGACAGCCTGAGTTCTCGGGTAACCTTGCAGTGTCTTACAACAACGGGTTTGTTGATGCGCGTTTAGGCTTGAGCTACTTCGGTGATGCTTATGCCAACGACGATAACTCAGTTGAGCTTGACGGCCATACTATTGCTACCTTAAGCGCCGGTTACTCTTTCGAGCTAGATAACGACCAGCAAATACGAGTGGGCGTTAGCGTGTGGAACTTGTTCGACACTGACGGTATTACTGAAGGTTCGCCGCGCCAAGGCAACAGTCAGGTATCAGGCGGAGACTTCTTCATTGGTCGCCCAGTGTTACCGCGCCGCGTGAGCTTAACGGCAAGATATGATTTCTAACATGAGTTTGTGTGTATGGGTGCCTGCTTGCACCATTTAGGTTGAATAGCTTGCCCACTGGAAAATATCTCAGTGGGCAACTATTCACCGTTCTTTTAATTTAGTAGCACCAGCGGTATGGTTTACGTTCGTGCAGACATGTGAATAAAATTATGAATACTCTAGATTTTTTGGTTGTTGCATTGTATTTGGTGGCTTTATTAGTCATGGGATTTATGCTGCGAGAACAGACAAATAAAAGTGACTACTTTCTGGGTGGAAAAAGTCTAGGTTGGAAACCCTTGGCGTTGTCGGTCATGGCCACTCAGCTTTCTGCTATTAGTTTTATTTCTGCCCCCGCATTTGTGGGGTTGCGTGAAGGTGGGGGAATGCAATGGCTGTCTTATGAATTAGGCGTGCCTTTAGCAATGATCCTGCTTCTTGCGACTATTTTACCCAAGCTTTATCGCGCTGGGATTGTCAGTATTTACGATTATTTAGAAGTGCGTTTTGGCCGCTCAACCCGCGTGTTGATCAGTATCGTGTTTCAATTTAGCCGGGCGTTCGCTACCGGCATTATGATTTATGCAGTGTCTCTTATTCTGCAAGGCACCATGGGTATCGAAGCATGGCAAGCCATTTTATTAACCGGTGTGATCACCGTTTTATATTCGCTGCAAGGTGGTATGAAAGCAGTAGTTTACGGTGATGCCATTCAAATGGTGATCATTATTTTAGGCACGGTAGCGTGTATCGGCTACGGCTTATACTACCTAGGTGGGGTTGATGCATTTGTTGCCAACGTAGACACCGACCGCCTACAAGCGGTTAAATTCGATTCGTTTGGTTTCAGTGGTGACGGTTTTGGCTTCTGGCCAATGATTTTCGGTGGTGTGGTGCTTTACGCGTCGTATTATGGTTGTGACCAAACTCAAGCACAACGGGCATTGTCGGCTAAAGATCCAGATAACCTGCGTTATATGATTTTAGCCAACGGCGTTATTCGCTTCCCTATTACTATTTTGTACTGCTTCTCAGGTTTGATTGTCGGCACCCTGGCTATGACTGAACCAAGCTTTATGGCAAAAATTCCAACGGATAATCCGGATTGGATGATGCCGATGTTCATTCTGAACTACTTACCCCATGGCTTAATCGGTTTATTGGTTGTGGCTATTTTGGCCGCTGCTATGTCATCTCTTAGCTCGGCAATTAACTCTTTGTCAGCGGTTACTATTGAAGATTACTGCCGTATTACCAATAAAGAGCTAAGTCAGGGCGGTTATTTAAAACTCGCCAAATATATGGGCTTAGTGTGGGGTGCTATCACCTTGGTGTTATCACTGTATGCGGGCAACATTGCACCTACGATTATCGAAGCGATTAACAAAGTGGGTTCTTTGTTCTATGGCCCAATTCTAGCGGTGTTCTTATTGGCAGTACTGACGAAGAGCACGTCAGGATTACATGTGAATATTGGTCTTATTAGTGGTGTGCTTTTCAATCTACTGATTTCGCTCATTGCTCCTGAAATATTCTGGTTCTGGTGGAACTTCATCGGCTTTGTAGTGACCATTGTGATGGCGGTAGTAATGAGTAAAGTTAAACCTTTCACCTATCAGCCAAGCGAAGAACACAGTGCCTCAGGGCAGGAGGCTATGTCTATTTTAACCACCAAAGACATAGTGCTTTTACTTGGTATGTTCGCTGCCATGATTGCTTTTTGTTTATATATTCCAACCGCGTTTGTTTAAGGTTAAATAATGAAATATCACGCTTTTCTTCTCGATTTATTTAACACAGCTGTTGCCGCCTGTAAGCCCAGTGCTTGCATGGCTGAGCAGCTAAGTAAACTTGATACCAGTAATGGCATTTGTGTGGTGGGGGCGGGTAAAGCCGCCGCCGAAATGGCCGCAGAAACTTATCGAGTGCTAGGGGACAAATGCTACGGCGCTGTTGTTACCCGTTATGGTTACGAAAGTGCCGGGGATACGGGCAAAATTGAAGTGTTAACGGCAAATCACCCCACCCCAGACAACAACAGTTTGGTGGCGGGTAAAACCTTGCTCGATTTAGTACGCGACACGCCTGCTACTACGCCAATCTTGTTTTTAATTTCTGGTGGTGGTTCGTCTTTGATGTGCCTACCCGTAGACGATGTTCCATTTAGCGATAAGCAGGAGTTGAATCAGTTTTTGCTGCGAAGTGGCGCCAGCATTGATGAGATAAACACAGTGCGTAAGCAACTGTCTTTGGTGAAAGGCGGCAGACTTGCTGCTGCGGCAAAATCGAAGCATGTGACCTTGATAATTTCAGATGTGGTGGGCGATAACGCCGCTGATATCGCATCGGGCCCAACGATCGCTGACCCCTCGACCAAGGCGCAAGCGGCGGCCATTTTACAAAAATACAATTGGACACCCGTTGGCAGTATCGCTAAATATTTAGCTAAGCCAGAGGTCACACCATCGGATTCTGCGCCGAGTGAGTATCACATTGTTGCCAATGCACAACACGCCATTGATGCTGCTATTAAGGTGGCTGAGAAACAAGGCTGGAGCACGAAAGTGCTTGGTTATGATATTCAAGGCGAAGCACGAGACGTAGCCAAAGCTCATGCACAACACGCATTACAATGCAGAGCCAATGGCGAGCGAGTGATGCTGTTCTCTGGTGGCGAACTGACTGTTACTGTTGGCAAAGAGTACGGTGATGGTGGCCCAAATCAAGAGTATTTGATGGCCTTAGCACTAGAGCTTAATGGCGTTGAAGGTATTTCTGCTATGGCGTGTGATACAGATGGTGTGGATGGCAGTAAAGATGTTGCAGGCGCCTATATCGATAGCACTACCTTAGACCGAGCAGCTACTGCGGGTGTCAGTGCAACTGAGCTTTTGGCCTCGCACAACAGTCATCGGTTTTTCGGTGCTATTAATGATTTAGTGATAACCGGCCCAACAAACACCAACGTGAATGACTTTAGGGCGATAATCATCGAATAGCCGAATAAATATAGGCTGTTAAGTCACTGAGTGGCAGCAAGGGAAGTAAGGCTGTGGTATATGCGCTTATTTCTGTTTATGTATGTGAATTAAAAGGTGTTTACTGGATAGACTCTTGTTCTTTTCAAGGCTTTGAAATAGGCTATAGCGATTTAAGGTAGATGTGTTTCAGATGTTTTCAATCGATAACAGTCAGTATTTACGCTCAGGCTTTACCCTAGGTAAGGGCAGTAAGCTATTTCAAGATATTGAGCGTGATATTATTAAGATTGTCTTTTGGGATAAGCGCGTCACTCAGAGTCAGTTAGTCGCTGCGACTAAAATTCCTCAACAAACGGTATCTCGGTTATTAAAAGGGCTAACCCAGTCTCATGTGTTACGCCAAACCGAGGAAATGATCCCTAATCCCAAAGGTAAGCCTGGTTTTGGCATCGAGCTAAACCCAGATTATGCCTACACCTTTGGGGTTTCTATTTTACTTGATGCGATTGGCGTGGCGGTGATGGACTTCGCCGGAAACGTTATCGCGACTAAGTTTAGTGAAATGGACGACATGAGTATTGCTCATGCGCTCGAGGCGGCCGAAGCCTTAGTCAAGGCGTTAAGCGAAGAGTGTAAATTGGACGATACCCGCGTGCTCGGAATGGGGGTAGGCATTTCAGGCTTCTTCAGCTCAATGGACGGCAAGATGAACACCCACCACATGTTAGAAGAGTGGTCGCAAGTGGATATCGTCGACATTATTTCTAATCACTTTAAGTTACCCACTTGGGTTGTGAACGACGGCACAGGCGCGGCTGCTGGTGAAGGTGTGGCAGGGGTAGGCCGTCAGTATAAAAACTTTGTTTACTTATTTGTGTCATCAGCGTTTGGCGGCGGCGTGGTAACGAATACAGAAGTGCTGCGTGGAACCTATGGAAACGCGGGCGAGCTAGGTGACATGCTGCCCTCGAAAATTTACGCCCACCCGAATCTGGAGTTATTAAAGCGCATATTGAAGAAAAACGGCGTCAAATTTAGCTCGATTTACAACCTGCATGAAGAGTTTGACCCAGATTGGCCGGGTGTTGAAGAGTGGATATTTAAAGTTCAAGACTCTTTTGATTTAGTCGCCACCTGTTGCTCTGCATTGCTGGATGCCGAAGCGATTATTCTAGGTGGACATATTCCGAAAGAACTGGCAGAAATGGTTATTCCACGCATCGATGTGTATGCGCAGTTCAGACGCGGGGCTAAACGCCCTATGCCGAAAATTGTTGTGTCTGGTGTGCAGAAACACCCGGTTTCAATCGGCGCTGCGACCATTCCCCTTAGAGAGCTATGTTTGTAATTAGTGCCTTTATATAAATAAGCACGAATATACAAATAAGCACGAAACGTAACTCGCCAACATTAATAACAAGCACAAAAAAAAGCGTATTGAGAAAAAACAATACGCTTTTTTTATGCGTCATGAATATCAGGTGCTTAGCGCTAAATAGCCCGTTAAAACAGAAGCTTTTGCCCTTGCTGGGGAATAATAATATTTAAGCCCAAATCATTGCCCTCGTTCAACTGCTGAGTAATTTTAGCTCTTGCGTCAACGTTCTTTGCTAGGGAGTATTTGATGTGGCTTATTACCACATTAAGGCCTTTTAGTGGCTGCTCACCGCCTATTTTACCTGCAAAGTTACGTAGCTCACCCATAAGAAGTGCTGGCGTTAGGTGACCAAACAAAAGGTTGTGGGGGCGCTCGTTTTCAAAGGACGTTTCGATAATCATGCCTCGAAGATTTTTGTGTTTTACCTGTTTGGCTAAGTAAGTCCATATGGCGTCTAACTTACCCTGTTTTTCCACTATATCTGGCCCAGTATCACCAAAATACACGAACATATCATCGCCGTGTTCAGTTATAAATGCGCTTGATTCCACAGGGTGGCTTAGGCTAAAAGCGGTCACGCTTAGTTGTGTATCGGCAATGGGTGTGGCTTTGCCAGATAGTAAGTCAACCACGTGGTATTTATTCAGTAAGGGGGGAATGCCGCGATCACTAAAATTGGCCCAGGCTTTACCGTTAAAATAGGTTTCGCCAATCATGGTGTTAACGGATGCTAAGGCATAAATACTTTTTTTGCTGTCCTCAGGTGAAGCCACGAGCATGCCGTTAACGTGATCAAGGTGGGCATGACTTAATAAATAGCCTTTAACGTGCTGGCGCAATATCGTACCGGCTTTGCCCCATTTATCACCTTCTTTTATAGCTAAATTGTCAAAAGCACCTCGTTTAATGCTCTGATTTATTCCGTTGACTAAGGTGCCGGCATCTAGTGCGACATAGTTAGGTTCAGTGAGCGAGCGTAATAAGAACGCACTTAGGTTGCCATCTTCAATGCCGCCGCTGTCACCTAATACCACCACTTCAAAAGCAGGGGCGGTACTGAGTGTTTGTGCTTGTAGGTGTGTGCTGCTGGCAAAAAAAAGCGAAATGGTTAGTAGCCATTTCGCCTTTGATATTATGTGTTTCATGTTACTCCGCTTTAGATAATGCGTTAGGTTGAGCCAAGCTTTGTTTATAAAGTGCCAACGCTTGTTGGTCGTCTTGTTGTGACTCTTTTATCTTCGCCAGTAGCAATATGTCTTGCTGACGATTGCCTAATTTAATGGCTTTGCTTAATGCTTTTTCTGCCAAACTTAAATCATTGGCGTGATAGGCCAGCGTACCTAAAGTAGACAACAATTCTACATTCATGTCGTCTACTTTTAACCACTGCTCTAGCTGTTTTAATGCTGTGGTTGGGTGTGATAAACGTAACTCTTTATAAAGCGGCAATAGCATAGGATGAGGTTTGTTCTTGTGGTACTCACCGAGTGCGGCTTCTGCATCGATATGCATGCCTTGGTCAATCAACTGCTTCACGTATGCGGCTTGTAAGGCTGGATCGCGGCGGGTTGATTTAGGCAATGCATGCCAGTTTTCTTTAAGCTGATTAGCCCCTTCTTTACTCGCAATTTCAGCAAAGTTACCCGATGACGCTAACTGCATATAGTGTTCATAGTGCTCGCCAAGGGCTTTCTTCCATGAAGGTAAGCGGTCTTTTAATTCTTGCCATTTGCCCGCCTGCACTAAGGCTTGAGCGCGTAAGGTCAACACTGACTTTTGACGTTTTTGTTTGTCGTTTACATCGTCGAGTATTTCCAGCGCTTTCATGGGCTGTTGATTCTGCAAATGATCGCGCACTAAACACAATTTAGCGGCGAAGGCAGATTTAGGATAAGACGTGGCTAAGCGCCAGTATTCTTGCGCCCCTTCAGGGTTTTGCAATTGTAGTTCTGCTTCGGCGGCGGCAAGTAAATTCAATCCATCGAAATCTTCTTGTTCAATGCTGGCCAGTTGCTTGCGTGCTTCTAAATAATCTTGTTCAGCAAGCGCAATTAAGCCATTGGTAAATGCGCGTTTTTTCTTGCGGGTTCCCCAGTTGCCTAACCAGTTTTTTGAGCCTGAAATAATCATTATGAGCTTCTTGACTAACCAAGAAAATAACAGCAAGCCCACAATGACTAAGATGGTCATGATCGCCATGGAAAAGACGTTCATCTCCACTACGTAGCCAGCAAAATCAATGAACACATAGCCTTTGTCGTCGAATATTAATGACCCGATTAATACGGCAATCAGTAAGGCCACAAACACCATTAAAATTCTTATCATGGTTGGCTAGCTCCATTGACGAAGGCATTATCCATACGTTGTTGAATAACGTCTTGCAGGGCTGGCGCGGATGAGAACTGACTTGGGTAAACACGCTCGATATCGGTTTCGTTCAGCTCATTTATACGCTGCTCAAATTGCTGTACTGAGCCATCATCAGTGGCAAAGTTTTCTGACAACGCACTCAAGGCGTTCTGTAGCGACTGCTGATAAAGCGCTGCGTTTTCTTTAAGTACTGCACTTTGGGCTTGTAGCAAAGACAACTTAAGCTGCTCAGTGGCCAGCCATTGTTGCTGAGCTGACATATAAGGCTGCACGTCGGTTTCTTTCTTTTTATAACTGAAAAAGTCTTTGGTGAAAGCGGCCCACGCGCGCGATAAGTTTGCTTGCCAATCATCTACTGACTCGGAAACGTTTTCGCCGCCTTCGGTAGCTATGTCTGGGCGCTCAAAGGTATTCAGTGGTAGTTGATCTACCTTTGAAACTAGCGCGCTTATTTGTAAGGCAATCGATGATACAGACACAGGATTCACTTGAGCGAGTGTTTGAATATCGTTGGCCAAACGCTCGCGTACTGGCAACAAACTTGGGTCATCTAAATCTTGTAAGCGGCTATCAGCTGACTGCAACATAGCTACTGCGGTTTTTAGGTCGTGCTCTAGCCATAATTTACGCCCAGCCATGCGTACTAAAAAGTCGGCTTCGGCCAATAGCCAGTCTGCTGGGCGACGCCCGGCGATACTGCCCAGCGTTTGCTTGTTCGCTAAAGATTGTTCGTTAGCCGCTTGAGCATCATCTCGTGCGCTTTGCAACGCTTGATTGACACTTTGTAATTCTTCACTGACGCTGCGTAACTGAGATTCTAGGCGGCTATTTTGCTCTTTTACTTCATCAGTAATAGACAAATTCTGCTGTGCCTGACGATTGAGAATATCTTGCTGCTCACTTTGACGAGCTTGCTGGCTTTGTTTTTGCTCTTCCCATTGTGTCCAGCCCCAATAGGCTGCCGCTATTATCAACAGTAAAATCAGTAAGTTGATGATAGTTATAAACCATAGGAAACCTGTTTTTGCAGGTTTTTGGTTTGCGCCACTGTTTGCTTTTGACGTTGCACGATTGTCAGAGTTATCGCTTGTGCTGGTGGTCTTTTTCACGTTGTTGTCGCTTTTTAAGGGAGCTGTAGAACTCTTTTTAGGATTTGCTGTGTTCGTTTCGGCCTTTGGCGGAGCAGGCGTAATAACGGTGCTAGATTTGCTTTCAACCGCTTTATCGGTCGCTTGAGGCTTTTCTTGGGCGCTCGCTTTTTGCGGCTCAACGCTCTTTGCTTTCTCTTGAGCCTGCTCTTTTGGCTTGTTGTCTGAAGCCTTGTTTGTATCTGATTGGTCTGCCATTTAATGCTCCAAATATTCCTTGGCACGGCGAATAAGTGCCTGATCGCTAGCGTCATCGCTGACAAATATAGTGTTTATACCGTGTTTAGCGGCAATTTGTTCAGTTCGTGGGCTCACTACAATCCAAGGTAAAGACTGAAGCCACTTAGGATCGAACTGCTCAAAGGCCGTATCTATCAATTCACCACTGGTAGCAATGATGCAACGAATCTGCTTTGCTTGCCACTCTTGTGTGGCTTTTGGGGGAGCAATTTTTATCCGATGGTAAATATCTGCTAAGTAAACGGATGCGCCCCGCTGGTTAAGATGGCGGGCCAAATCTTGACGCCCCCCTTCACCTTTTATAATAACCACCTTATGCCCATCAACCTTACTAAGTGGCGTTAAGCTTAACAAGCCTTCAGTGGTAGGAACGGGCGGTACTATTACTTGATAGCCCATGTCACGTAAACCCTTGGCTGTGCTACTGCCCACAGCAAAAACATGCACATCACTGGGAAGGCTTATATCGCGCTGGGCCAAAAGCTGGCTGGCCACCGTACTGGTCACTATTATGCTATCACCCGGCGCGAGTGCAGCTAAGCTGCCTGCTAAATTGGCAAGCGCTGGTTCACTAGGCTGTGTGCTAATAAGCCCAACGCCTACGGCTGATATGTCTGCTTGTGAAAAACGTGCGACGCTGGTTGCGCATTTTTGCTCGGGGCGAAATATCAGCACTGTCATATGTTAGTCTTTGTATAACGCTTGAAGAATGTCACCCGCACCTTTTTCAAGCAGTTGCTCAGCGACATCAATACCAATACTTTGCGCATCGTTGATACTGCCACGTTTTTCGGCTTGCAGAAGCAAACTGCCATCAGGTGAGCCCACTAATCCGCGTAAATACAATTCGTCACCGTTTAATACCGCGTAGCTACCAATAGGTACTTGGCAACCACCATTTAGCTTGGCATTCATGGCGCGTTCGGCCTTAACTCTTGATTCTGTATCTGCGTGATTCAATGGCTTGAGCAGTTCGATTAGTTCTGCATCGTCATTGCGACATTCAATGCCAACAGCGCCTTGGCCTACAGCGGGTAAAGACACGGTAGGCTCTATGTATGCTTTGATCCGCTCTTGCATATTCAAACGAATGAGGCCAGCGGCAGCTAGAATAATGGCATCGTATTGGCCTTCATCTAACTTGGCTAAACGGGTATTTACGTTGCCACGCAAATCGCGAATGGTTAGGTCGGGGCGAGCGCTACGAATTTGGCACTGACGGCGTAAGCTCGAAGTACCTACCACTGCGCCTTGGGGTAATTCTTCAATCGCTGAATACGTATTAGAGACGAAGGCGTCATATGGGTTTTCACGTTCACATATGCAATGCAGGCCAAAGCCATCTGGAAAATCCACCGGAACATCTTTCATTGAGTGTACGGCTATGTCTGCGCGGCCTTCGCTCATGGCGATTTCAAGCTCCTTGATAAACAGCCCCTTGCCGCCGATTTTGGCCAATGGAGTATCTAAAATACGGTCACCTTGTGTGGACATTGGCACCAATTCAACCTTAAGTTGAGGGTGAGCTTCAAGCAATTTTGCTTGAACATATTCTGCTTGCCACATGGCTAAAGCACTTTTGCGCGTAGCAATTCGAATAACGCGATCTGACATGAAATATTCACTATTAACTGACGAGTTTATACCGCGATATTATCAGAGTTTACGTCCACTTTGAGTAGACAAAGGCTTAGTTTTAACGAAAAAGCGTAATGTTTAGGCGTGAATATTAGTTATAAAGATAAATAGTGCTCATGAAGAACGAGGTATGTGAAGAATAATAGAGGTTATGAATCATTCTTTTGAAATTATTCTTTTGAGGCATTAGCGGGTTAGGCGCTGGGCATTAATGGTATTTGGTAAACAGGGAGTTCACGACCAACAATACTGCCAGAGGGATGCGCGCCTATTCGTTGCGCGCCATGTTTAGCGTAAAACGACGCCGCATTTGGGTCGCTGTATATAAGCATAGTTTTGAAATGGTGTGATTTTGCTGCACTTATTGCGTGTTGCAGTAAGCTTTTACCAACACCACACCCTATAACAGACGGGCAAACAAACAGCGCCAATAGTTCTGCTTTTTCTGAGGATATGCGCTGAATTGCATAGAAGCCTAACGGCGTTAAGGCTTGACTGTCTGAAGGGGAAAACGCCCCAATAAAATGAAAATCCTTATGGGAGATTTGTGTTTTCGAATAAGTGAGTTCGTGCGCGCATTGCTGCATAAATGCTGGCGAGTATCCCCAGTGAGCTTTTGACCGCATCGCCAGTGCAGAAATATCCGCACTGTACTTTGTGCTTAAGGGGCGTAGGGTTAACACAGACAAGGCGCTCTCTATTCGTTGAATTGCAGGTTGTACTGTGCGTCAGCTTGCTCAATATATTGCGCTTTGTTGGCGAGCCATTTTTCTTGCACGCTGGTACTGTAGTTTAGGTAAAGCTTACCTTTATCGATAACAAACGCATCTTCGTCTATTCCCACAAAATCACCTGTTGCCATAGCGTAAGCACAATACCCGCCGTATTGTGGGGCGTATTTTTTTGGATCATTTTTGAATAAATCTAAATGTGCTTGAGAGCTAAAAAACCAATCGGCACCGCGCCAAGACATAGTGTAGTTATCTGAACCCTTTAATGCTTTGCTTTGGGTGAAGTATGCAACGGTGTCGTAGCCGTATATCGCTTTATTGTTGAAAAAACCGGTTTCGATGGGATCTTGCGCAAACGCGAAGTGACTGAAACTGAGTAGGATAAATAACGCTGCCGCTTTTGCCGTGCCGCGCATAAATACAAATGGATTGATGCTCATAATTATTCCCGTGTTGGCCTATGTTAGTCATTAAATAAGAGGGTTATTTAATAAAACCGCTATGGCAGAGAATAAATTTCATCACATTTTTATCCCAAAGCGCTCGCGCCTTGGGATAAAAACCTCATGGCTTAACCTAAGCGCGCTTGCAACCACTGTGAGATATGATTAATTTCTTCTAAGCATACGCTGTGTTGCATTGGGTAGTCTTGCCACGTCACGGGGTAGCCATTTTCTTGCAATACTTTAAACGCTGCGTTACCCATAAATACAGGTACCACGTTATCTTGCTGACCGTGAGCCATCAAAATGGGCGTGCTTTTATTGGCATCGCTTGCTTCGCTGGCAAGTGTGTTTGGTTCACACATATAAGTTGATAACGCCATGATACCCGCGAGCTTCTTATTGATGCGAGTACCCAAATGCAACGCTATCACGCCACCTTGTGAAAAGCCTGCTAGTACAATACGTTCAGCGGGAGTGCCATTAGCAATTTCAGCATCAATTAACGCTTCGACTTGCTTGGCAGAGGTTTCAACACCAGCGCGGTCAGCTCTGTGGTTAAAGTCAAGGCTAGCAATATCGTACCAAGCACGCATTTCCATGTTGTTATTGACTGTAATGGGGCGCACTGGTGCATGGGGGAAAACGAAACGAATAGGTAACGCGTCAGGAATTTTTAGCTCAGGAACGATAGGTGCAAACCCGTTACCTGAATCTCCTAGCCCGTGAAGCCAAATAACCACGGCGGTATGGGGCTGACTAGGGTTTACTTCTACGCATTCTAAATTGCTATTACTCATCGGTACCACTCTTTGATTACTAATTTTCCGTTAAATTTTTAATACAGCTTTTACTGTTACCTATTCAGTCGGGCGGGGGAACGAAACGGGAACTTCTGCTTGCTTAGTCGCCGCTTCATTCATAAATTGCCAAAACTCAGCGCCAGTGCGCTCGTCAATCCATAAGCCTTCTTGGTAATTGAAATGATGACCGTTAAACTTAGTTGCCACCCAAAGTTGATGCAAAGGTGGTTGCTTGTTAATGATGATTTTAGTGCCGTTGACAAAAATTAGCGTAAGTATGCTGCTGGCTGATTCATAATCGATATCGGCTTCTACATCGTCGAGCATTTCCTCTAAGGAAATCAGTAGGTCGTCGACGAGTTGATGATATTGGCTGTCGTTCATGGTTTCGTCACCTTTTGTGAACTGTTTTGATGCATTCGCACCTTTGTAAAGGGAATATGCTAACATTGCATAGAAATCTCAACACTCACTTTATCTACTTACTTGACTGAAAATCTTCTATGCCACAATCACTCGGAAATTTATTTATACTTGCCGCGCCTTCTGGAGCTGGTAAATCTAGCTTAATCAAAGCGTTACTGCAAAACCATGACGCAACAGAAATACACAACAATGAAATGCAGGTCTCGGTTTCTCATACCACTAGAGCACCGCGCCCAGGTGAAATAGACGGTGTACATTATCATTTTGTTAGTCGAGAGGTATTTCAAGAGCTCATTTCCCAAGATGAATTTTTTGAATGGGCTGAAGTCTTCGGTAATTATTACGGCACCTCTAAAGTAGTGATTGAACAAACATTGCGCAAAGGGATTGACGTATTTTTAGATATCGACTGGCAGGGGGCTCGTCAGGTAAAAGCGCAAATCCCGGATACTGCAACGATTTTTGTTGCGCCGCCCTCACGTGACGAGCTTTTGCGTCGTTTAACCGAGCGCGGACAAGACACTCCTGAGGTGATCCAAGAGCGAATGAATAAAGCGGTATCTGAAATATCGCACTATCACGAATTCGATTATATCGTGGTGAATGATGATTTTGACGCGGCGTTAGCAGAGCTAGATGCGATTGTATCAAGCCGTCGTTTGCGCAAAGAAAAGCAGGTCATGCGTCATCAAAGCCTGTTTGAAAACTTATTGGCCAATGATTAGCGTAATTATTAGTCACTAAGATCGTGAAAGATCTTTTCTAATTTCAGGTTTGCAAGTACACTATGCGACCTTTTTTTAAAACATAGCTACCCGACGGAGATCAAAATGGCTCGCGTAACAGTTGAAGATGCCGTAGATAAAATTGGCAATCGGTTTGATTTGGTTTTAGTCGCAGCACGCCGCGCAAGACAACTTGCGATAGAAGGCAAAGTTGCTCATGTATCGGTAGGTACTGATAAGCCTACAGTTGTAGCGCTACGTGAAATCGAGGAAGGACACGTAACAGCGTCTACTCTTGACGCTGAAAACTTGCGTGACCAACATGCTCAAGACCAAGCTCAGTTTGAGTCTGTAGCAAATATCCTGCAAGACCAGTAGTTCTAGAACAAACGTTCGCTCGAGAATTCGAGTTCGCGAAAAAAAGCCTGAACCCAGCGGCATAGCATCAAACTGATGTTTTAGCCGTTGGCTTAGTGCTCAATTCACCGTATCCTTAAACTTTCCACTGTTTGAGACTAACAACACTTGTATCTTTTTGAGGGTTTAAAACAAAAGCTTGAGGCCTACCTGCCAGCGGACAAGGTAGCAGAGACTCAGCGTGCGTTTGTGGTAGCCCGAGATGCCCATGATGGGCAGATGCGTTCAAGTGGCGACCCATACATTACTCACCCCGTAGCCGTGGCCGGTATTTTAGCGGACATGCGACTCGATCATGAAACACTGATGGCAGCCTTACTGCATGACGTGATTGAAGATACCCACCACAGCAAAGAGACCCTTAGCGTTGAATTCGGCGAAACGGTTGGCGAGCTGGTGGAAGGAGTCAGTAAACTCGACAAAATTCATTTCAGCAGCAAGCAAGAAGCGCAGGTCGAAAACTTTCGTAAAATGTTGATGGCCATGGTGCAAGATATTCGCGTTATCTTGATCAAACTGGCTGACCGCACCCACAACATGCGCACCCTTGGCTCATTACGACCGGATAAACGCCGCCGTATAGCCCGAGAAACGCTAGAGATTTATTCACCTATTGCCCATCGCTTAGGCATACATGATATTAAAAATGAGCTAGAAGATTTAGGTTTTCAGGCCATGTATCCAATGCGTCACAGGGCATTAAAAGCCGCGGTTAAACAGGCGCGCGGCAATCGTAAAGAAGTCATTGAAAATACCCGCAAAGAAGTGGAAACCCGCTTAGCTGCGTTTGGGATCAACGCCCAAACCATTGGCCGCGAAAAGCATCTTTACTCTATTTATCGCAAGATGAAAAACAAAGAGTTGATGTTCAATGAAGTCATGGATATCTACGCATTTCGCGTGGTGGTAGACAGTGCTGATAATTGCTACCGAGCGCTTGGCGCGATGCATGGTTTGTACAAACCGATTGAAGGCCGTTTTAAAGACTACGTGGCGATTCCGCGTACTAATGGCTACCAGTCATTGCATACCTCTTTAATTGGCCCTCATGGTATTCCAGTTGAAATTCAAATACGTACTGCCGAAATGGACAAGATGGCTGACATAGGCGTAGCTGCCCATTGGATGTACAAAGATGACTCTGAATCGAGTGATACCACAGCGCAGGTACGCGCCCGTAAATGGATGCAATCATTAATTGAGTTGCAGCAAAGCGCCAGCTCGTCGTTTGAATTTATTGAAAACGTGAAAACCGATCTGTTCCCAGATGAAATCTATGTGTTTACACCTGACGGGCGCATTATTGAATTACCCCTTGGGGCTACCGCCGTTGATTTTGCGTACGCGGTACACACAGGCGTGGGTAACACTTGTGTTGGGGTGAAAGTTGAAAGACGCACCTATTCATTGAGTAAACCGCTGGAAAACGGCCAAACCGTTGAAATTATTACCTCACCCAGAGCAAAGCCTAACGCTAGTTGGCTAAACTTTGTGGTCAGTGCGCGTGCGCGCTCGCACATTCGTCATTATCTGAAGCATCAGCGTTCAGAAGAAGCCTTTATCATGGGTAATCGATTGTTGCGCCATGCGTTGGGCAAAACCAAGCTTGATGAAATTCCTCAAAAGGACATCGAACGGGTCGTACATGAAACCAAACATGAGGATTTTGAATCCTTAGTCGCAGACATTGGATTGGGTAATGAGCTCAGTGCGATTGTGGCGCGGCGCTTACTTGGTGAAGCGGCGGAGATCCCGGATAGCGGACGCAGAGTGGCCATTCGTGGCACAGAAGGGCTACTCGTGTCTTATTCACGCTGTTGTCACCCGATTCCTGGGGATGAAATTGTCGCTGTGCTGAGCCCAGGCCGAGGCATGATGATCCACCAAGCCGGCTGTAGCAATATTCGCAAACTCAGTAAAGAAGAACCCCAGCGTATTCTTGTAATGAAATGGGATGATAAGCCCCAAGGTGAATTTAAAGCAGCCCTGCGGATCGAGTTAATTAATCATCAAGGGACGCTCGCCAACTTAACCAATAATGTGGCGTCTTGCGGCTCTAATATTGTCGGTTTGCAAACCGAAGAAAAAGAAAGCGGTATCTATTATATCGATATCGAACTGACCATCACGGATCGTATTCAGCTTGCTGATGTCATGCGCAAAATTCGCATAATGCCCGAAGTACAGCGGGTTTCAAGGCACAGCCAATCCAAGCAGAATAAATCTCAAAACGTATAAACTTTAAAAGGTAATCATATTATGTCTAAGTCTGTTATTCACACTGACAAGGCTCCACAAGCTATTGGAACTTACAGCCAAGCGATTAAATCTGGCACTACTGTGTACTTATCTGGCCAGATCCCCTTGGTCGCAGAAACCATGGAAATGGTTTCTGATGATTTCGCAGAGCAAGCTGAGCAAGTCTTCAAAAACGTACAAGCTGTTTGCCAAGCCGCGGGTGGCAGCACTAATGATTTGGCGAAAGTAAATATTTTCTTAACCGACTTGTCTAACTTTGCCACGGTTAACGAGATCATGAGTAAGCATTTCAAACAGCCGTACCCAGCGCGTGCTGCTATCGGTGTTAAAGAGTTGCCAAAAGGTGCACAAATTGAGATTGACGGCGTGATGGAATTACCTGAATAACCTCGGGTCGTTTTAGTTAAAGTTAATTGGTATAAGACTGACGGCGCATGAGCGCTGCACTGCGCACGGGATGTCATCATAGCCGTGCGCTGATTAAAAGATGCTAGCCTACTAGGCACGCTTTTTAGCGAGCAGCGGGGCCAAAAGGCATCAATAAGAAAAAGAACATAAAACTATGACTGCTATAGCCCCCATGTCAGTAGAGCGTTATCAGCGCATTCGTAAGTTATTGAGTACCCGCCAACCTTCCTTAACGGTCTGTTTAGAACAAGTTCATAAGCCGCATAATGTATCAGCGATATTGCGCAGCTGTGATGCTGTAGGTATCAATCGTATTCATGGCGTGTGGGATCAAAAAACCAAGCTGCGTAAAGGCACAGCAATGGGCTCTGAGCATTGGGTTAAGACCGAGATGCACAGCAGCATAGATGACGCCGTAGGCGTTTTAAAGCAACAGAATATGCAAGTGTTGGTGACCCATTTATCAGATGATTCTGTGGACTTCAGAGAAATTGATTACACTCAGCCGACAGCGATTATCCTTGGTCAAGAAAGACACGGTGCCACAGAAGAAGCCATTGCATTAGCGGATAAAAACATCGTGATACCCATGGTGGGCATGGTGCAATCTTTGAATGTGTCTGTGGCAGCTGCGCTAGTCTTGTACGAAGCCCAGCGACAGCGTGATGTTGCAGGTATGTACGACACCTTGCAACTCGATGAAGAAGAATGCCAACGGGTGTTATTTGAAGGTGGGTTCCCCGTTTTAGCCAATGTTTGCAAAAATAAAGGCCTTGAGTACCCTCACATTGATGAAGGTGGCAACATAGTGGCTGACCCAACTTGGTGGCAAAAAATGCAAACTACTGCCAAAGCGATGCATACGCTAGAACTCGAGGGCAACAACGAGATAGAGTATGAAAAGCGTCACAGAGGTAATCGCTAAGCCAATTGATAGGCGTTAATTCGTGACAGGCGGTTTAGCCGTGGAAATATAAGTGGATTAATAGTAACCCTACCAAGGAGTACAAAATGTTTCGTTATATGAAAGCTGCTATAGGCAGTTTAGCTATTTTATTGATGGTCTTTTCTGTGACCAGTACAGCGTTAGAGCGGACCAATATTGCTGAAAGTGCTCAAGATGTCACTCCTTTGTTAGTCGGCCACTGGGCCCCAAATACTAAGTTAAAAACCGCCGAAGGCGCTCCGGTCAGTTTAAAAGCCATGATCATGCAAAAGCCGACCGTGCTCATTTTCTATCGGGGCGGCTGGTGCCCATACTGCAATCGGCAATTAGCCGGGCTTAAAGACATTGAGAAATCCCTCGATGATTTAGGTTATCAAATTCTGGCTATTTCCCCAGAAACCCCAGAACAATTGCAAGCACAAAAACTGCAAAGTAAGTTCACGGTGCAATTACTCTCTGATAGTACGCTGGATACCATACGCGGCTTTGGTATTGGCTTTTATGTAGCAAAAGAGACAACCGCCAAGTACAAAGAGAAAAAAGGTATTGTGCTAAATGCGTCGACTAAAGATGAGCGCGGCGTATTACCCGCCCCAGCAGTGTTTATTCTTGATGAAAAAGGCGTGATTAAATTTAGCTACGTCAACCCAGATTATAAACAGCGCTTGTCTCCTGAATTGCTTTACCAAGCCGCTAAATATTCACTGTAGGCTTTTGTGGTAAGTCATTTTAGGGTTTTTAAATCGACTATGCCGTGTTAATTAACGCATCAAAGGGTGTTAAGTTATTGCCACACTTGATTAAATCGTGAAGTATAATGACTTACACAATTGACATATTAAGTACGAATTAACGGGCAGGCGGCTATCTTTTCTCTCATTTTATTTTCTTTCGTTACCGCGTTTGAGTGCGCTATACCAACCCGATGCGCGGACATGCGATGCTCGGACTAGCTCAAACGCCAGTCACCCAGTTAAAAGGGGTGGGTAGCAAAGTAGCTGAAAAGCTCGAGAAGCTGGGGCTGCACAGTGTGCAAGACTTGTTGTTTCACTTGCCTCATCGCTATGAAGATCGCACCCGTATATATCCTATCGCTGAATTAATGCCACATCTGCACACCAGTGTTGAGGGCGAAGTGATGTCCTGTGACGTGCAATTTGGTCGCAAGCGTATGCTGATTGTGCGCATGAGTGATAGCACAGGAACCATTACCTTACGCTTTTTTCATTTTTCAGCGGCGCAAAAAAACAGCTTAGAGAAAGGCACGCACATTCGCTGTTTCGGTGAGGTGCGAGCGGGCAAGTATGGTTTAGAGATCATGCACCCAGAATATAAAATCATCAGCACAGATTCCAGTGTTCAACTGGCTGAATCCTTAACGCCGGTTTACCCCTCTACCGAGGGCGTGAAGCAAGTTACTTTACGTAATTTGACCGAGCAGGCGCTTGGTTTACTTGATAAAGGTGGTTTAGCTGAATTGCTGCCAAACGATGTATATCAGCAACAAGTGGGCTTGATTGAAGCATTGCATTTGGTTCACCGGCCACCGCCGGATGTCACACTCGCCTTATTAGAAGAGGGCAAGCACCCAGCTCAGCAACGCTTAGCCTTAGAAGAGCTGCTGGCACATCATTTAAGCGTGCTTAAAGTACGTCAGCAAAGTCAGCAACAAAAAGGTTTTGCTATCACCCCAAGTAGTCCTCTGTTAACGCAGTTACTCGATAGTTTGCCCTTTGATTTAACCGGTGCTCAGCAACGTGTTATTCAAGATATTCAGCAAGACATGCAGCGTCCCACACCCATGATGCGCTTAGTGCAAGGGGATGTGGGCTCAGGTAAAACTTTGGTAGCAGCAATGGCAGCGTTATCGGCCATTAGTGCTGGTTATCAAGTGGTGATGATGGCGCCCACTGAACTGTTAGCAGAGCAGCACATGAATAACTTTCAAGGCTGGTTTGCCCCATTGGGCATTGAAGTAGGTTGGTTAGCGGGTAAGTTAAAAGGCAAAGCCCGTAATGAAACTCTTGAAAATTTAGCCAGTGGCAAGCTGCAATTGTTAGTGGGCACCCATGCGGTGTTCCAAGAAGCAGTGCAGTACCAGTCTTTAGCACTGGTGATTGTGGATGAGCAGCATAGATTCGGTGTACATCAGCGTTTGGCCTTGCGTGAAAAAGGCTTACAGCAAGGCGCATTTCCTCATCAGTTGATAATGACCGCGACGCCTATTCCGCGGACATTGGCGATGACAGCCTATGCGGATTTAGATACCTCAGTGATTGACGAGCTACCGCCTGGGCGCACACCTATCACCACAGTTGTATTACCAGAAACGCGGCGGGTTGATGTGGTGGAGCGGGTACGCCTAGCAACGGTTGAGCATGGCAGGCAAACCTATTGGGTATGTACCTTGATTGAAGAATCCGAAGTGCTGCAATCCCAAGCGGCAGAAGAAACCGCCATAGCCTTAGCGACAGCGCTGCCTGAGTTAAAAGTAGGCCTGGTACACGGGCGGCTAAAAGCCGATGAAAAGCAGCGCTTAATGGAGCAGTTTAAAGCGGGTGAAATGGATTTGCTCGTTGCCACTACGGTTATTGAAGTGGGTGTGGATGTGCCTAATGCGAGTTTGATGATCATTGAAAATCCTGAACGTTTGGGGCTGGCTCAACTACATCAATTACGCGGGCGAGTAGGGCGAGGCTCTGTAGAAAGCCACTGCGTATTGATGTACCAAAGCCCGCTAACAAAAGTGGCGGCGAAACGATTAGCGGTATTGCGTGAATCACACGACGGTTTTTATATCGCTCAACAAGACTTAGAAATACGCGGCCCAGGTGAGTTGCTGGGCACCAAGCAAACAGGCTTAGCCGATCTGCGTATAGCGGATTTAGTCCGTGACGCAGCTTTAATACCACAGGTTCAAACGTTGTCAGTACAGTTATGGGAGCATCACCCAGCCAACGCACAAGCCATTATCAACCGCTGGCTGGGTGACAAAGAGCATTATGGTCATGCCTAATAAATTAACTTCAAGCGAGCTTGAAAAGGTCACGCCCGTGATCACCGTGCCCGGCAACGCAAGCCTAGCCTTGATTGAAAGAGCGAAGCGCAATGCCATGCACTGGCAACTAGACTTTGACGAAAACGCCACTCAAGGCTTAGTACTAATGCAAAGTGAAGCGCATTTAGCGCTAAAGCAGCTTGATGAGCCCAAAGTAGGCGAGGTGTTGGTTGATTTTGCCTCTGACGCACTGACTTTTCGCCGCTTACATGGTGGCGGTAAGAAAGAGGCCGTGGCTAAGGCCGTTGGTCTTAAGGGCCAAACCGATTGGCGCGTGCTTGATGCCACAGCAGGCTTGGGGCGCGATGCCTTCGTATTGGCTAGTTTAGGCTGCAACATTGATATGATTGAACGCTCACCTGTGGTGGCTGCTTTGTTGGCTGATGGGCTGGAACGAGCGCAGCACAGCCCAGAGCTGAGCGCTTGGTTACCTCAGCGTATGCGCCTACATCACGGCATTGCCGCTGAATTGATGGCGAATTGGTGCACGGTTACACAAAACGTCGCGCCTGATGTGGTGTACCTTGATCCCATGTTTCCTCATCGTAAAAAGAGCGCAGCGGTGAAAAAAGAAATGCGTTTATTTCAGCAATTGCTCGGCCCTGACGAAGACGCAGATGCGCTGCTCGCACCGGCTATCGCATTAGCGAAAAAGCGCGTGGTAGTGAAACGCCCCGCTGGGGCCCCTTTTTTAGCCCAGCAAAAGCCCCATATTGAAATGCAAGGCAAAGCAAATCGCTTTGATGTGTATTTGATTAACCCTAAAGCAGGTGATTAATCCAATTTATTTATAAGGAATGCCATGCAGCAAAGCGTATGTAACGTCAGCCTACTTGTGGATGATTACGACAAAGGCATCGAGTTTTACACCAAAACGTTGGGTTTTACTCTGCTTGACGATATCGAAAATGGTCCAGATTCACGCTGGGTGCGCGTAGCACCAAACAATGAAGCAGGCCAGAGCGGGGCTGCGTTAGTCTTGATGAAAGCAGCGGTTAATCAGCAGCAGTGGGTTGGCAATCAAACCGGTGGCAGCGTGTCTTTTTTCTTACAAACCGATGACTTTCATCGTGATTATCAAAGTATGTTGCAACGCGGCGTAACCTTCTTGGAAAAGCCGCGAGATGAGCCTTACGCCATTGTGGCTATATTCCAAGATTGCTTCGGCAACAAATGGGATTTACTTCAACCTAAGTAATTTATTTATCTTTTAATTTGCAATTTTAATGAAGGAAATAACATGATAAAAGTTGGTGATACCTTACCGCAAGTCACGTTTAGCTTGCGCGAAAACGACGAAAGCAGTAACCCGACCACTGCAGATTTATTTGCCGATAAAAAGGTAGTGTTATTTGCCGTGCCTGGTGCATTTACCCCTACCTGTTCAAACGCTCACTTGCCCGGCTATATTTCACTGGCTGACAAGTTAGAAGCGCAAGGTGTTGAGCGTATTATCTGTTTGTCAGTGAACGATGCTTTTGTGATGCAAGCCTGGGGGCAGTCGCAAAATGCAGAGCATGTCACTATGCTCGCCGACGGCGGTGCTGAGTTTACCCAAGCCATTGGCATGGCAAAAGACACTGGCACATTCGGTGGTGTGCGTTCTGGGCGCTACTCAATGTTGGTTGAAAACGGTGTGGTAAAATTGCTAAACGTTGAAGCCCCTGGCAAGTTTGACGTCAGTGATGCGCAAACGATGCTCGATAGCTTGTAATCTTCGAGACACCTATTGCGCTCTGGACAGTTAATGCGCTCTGGGCAGTTAACGAGCTCTGGGCAGAGTGATTACGCTTTCATGTTTCTCAAGCGAGCATTATTTGGTTCGCTTGAGAATATATTACGTTATCTAGGCTACAGATATGTACCGATAAAGTAATCTGCTAGCCCCTTGTAAAGCACACTGTAAAATCTATTTTCAGTCTTTAGTTAATCAAATTGCTCAGTTAATTAAAGTGCTCAGTTAACCAAAGTGCTCAGGTAACCAAAGTGCTCAGGTAACCAAAACGCTTAATATGACAAATGTCACCTGCTATTGGTGACACTTGTCTATGATGTAACACCTCTTTCTTGTTCATACTCTTTGTACGCTCACAAAACGACTTAGGTATGAATATGCAGCCATCCTCCACCACACAAATTTGTAACGAATCAGCGCCTGACTGTAACTTGCCGTCACGCCGCGTGATCGCCAGTGCGCGGGGCGTAACCAAGCGCTTTAATGGTAAAACCGCCCTACATGATATCAATTTAGATATTTGTAGCGGTCAAGTGTTAGCCATTCTCGGTGCGAATGGCGCGGGTAAAACAACATTAATTAATATATTGCTGGGACGATTAAATGTAGATGCTGGCGAGGTCAGCGTGTTTGGATATCCGGCTGGGTCCTTGCCAGCAAAACGCCGAGCAGGTGTGTTGTTACAAGTGGCCGCTTTGCCAGAAACACTAAAAATAAAAGAGCATATCCAGCTGTTTCAAAGCTACTACCCCCAGCCCATGGCGTATCAAAAAGTAATTGAATACGCAGGTTTGCAAGAAATGCAGCATCGCTACTCTAAAAAATTGTCGGGCGGCGAGAAGCAGCGTCTATTATTTGCCCTAAGTATTTGCGGTAACCCCAAACTATTGTTTTTAGATGAGCCAAGCGTTGGCATGGATGTAGAGGCTCGAAAAGGCCTGTGGCAAGCCATTTTGGACTTGAAAAAGTCTGGTACGGCGATAGTGCTGACAACCCACTACTTAGAAGAGGCCGATCGTTTAGCGGATGAGATAGTGTTGCTCAAGCAGGGCGAAATTATTCAGCGAGGCACAACAAGCCAGATAAAAGCCAGTGTTTCACACGCGATTGTGCGTTTTAACGCGAATGATTCGGGTACCGATTATACCACTATTGCTGGCGTTGAGAGGGTAACGAGTAGCGGGAAATTTATTGAATTGGCTAGCAGTGACATTAACCAAACCTTGAAAGCCCTGCTAATTCTAGAGCCACAAGTACAAGACCTAACCGTTTCGAATATGGGCTTGGAAGATGCGTTTTTACACCTTAATCAACAAAATGCACACACCACTACCGGTGCGACTAATAAGCAAGGAGAGCAAGCATGAACAGCTCAAACTCAGTTTCTAATGTGTTAAACACGGGCTTAAACGCAGACATAAGCACAGCAGACGCGAACGACAAAATGGGTGCTAAGAAAATAGTGAAGTTGTATTACCTTGAAACCAAATTCGAGTGGTTAAAGAGTATTCGTAACCCTGCGTTTGCACTGCCAGCGACCCTGTTCCCCGCTATATTTTACTTATTTTTTGGTGTGCTAATGAATCAGCATAACCCGCAAGCCGCCACGTTTTTGTTATGTACTTATGGCACGTTTGGCGTGATTGGGCCTGCATTGTTTTCATTTGGCGCGGGGCTTGCCGTTGAGCGTGGGCAGGGTTGGTTAGATATTAAAGATGCTTCGCCTATGCCAAGTTCTGCACAAATTGTGAGTCGCCTTATTGTCTCGATGGGGTTTTCACTCATTGTGCTGGTGACCTTAGGATTCGTAGCGTTCGGGCTTACAGATGTGAGTTTATCCCTAGCACAGATATTACAGCTTTCGGGCATGCTTATTATCGGAGCACTTCCTTTTTGTTTGCTTGGCTTGACGCTAGGTTTGCTGCTAAAAGCACAGAGTGCCCCAGCAGTGGTTAATGTGATTTATTTACCGCTGTCGTTTCTTTCGGGGTTGTGGGTACCGATTTCCATGTTACCGACTTACCTACAGTCATTCGCTCATTTTTTGCCGCCATATCATTTGTCACAGCTTGCGCTTAAGGTGGTCAGCTTAGATGCTGGTGGTTCGGTTGCGCAGCATTTGTTGGTGCTCGTGGTATTCTCGGTATTGTTTTTCATTACTGCTGTACTTGCGTTTAAGAAAAAGAGCGCTTGAGCGTTGTAGTTAGAATGCTAAAAAAGATCCATATAATAATATACCGCTAAGGATAAAGCTGACGTGATCAAGGTATTGAAAAAGTTGGATAAGTGGTTACTGCCTAGAAACTTAAGTGAGCCAATGACGCCTTACTTGTTATTGATTTACTTGCCCTTTTTCTTTGTGCCAGTCGCTATTTTCCATCAGCAACCTATCGACCTAGTATGGACAGCAATCGCGACCATAACCTTTTTAGTCGTGTACTTTCGTTGTTATTGGGCGCCTAACAGACAATACGTTTATCATGTACTGGCTATTGTATTGATAGGCAGCTTTGCGGCCTTAGTTAGCCCCACGGCGAATACATTTTTCATTTACGCTGGTGCAATGTGCAGTCGGTTATCATCGGTGAAATTCGCGGTGAGCACCATCTTTGCCATTTTGATGTGGATGGCTGCACTAAGCTTTGTCTTTGATTTGAGTGTGTATTTTTATGTGCCTGGTTTAGCGTTTACCGCCATAATCGGACTGATGAATACCTACCAATATGCATTGCAACAGAACAAGCAAGCGTTGGTATTATCGCGTAAAGAAACTCAGCGGTTAGCCAAGGTAGCAGAGCGCGAACGCATCGCCAGAGACTTACATGATTTGATCGGCCATACGTTTTCCGTTATTACCCTAAAAGCTGATTTGGCAGGTCGTTTACTAGATAAAGATCTCGAAAAAGCGCGAACCGAAATAAAGCAACTAGAAGACATCGCTCGAGATGCCCTAAGCCAAGTACGCGAAGTGGTGTCTGGTTACCGTACCAGTGACCTGCTTAGTGAGCTTGCCAACGCGAAAGCCGTATTTGCCGGCGTCGATATTCATTTCAGCTATCATTTTGAAAACCTTGATGAGCAATCTATCGATGCTAACTCAGTTGCAAATAAAGCACTGGCGATAATACTGCGTGAACTCGTTACTAATATTCTTCGCCATGCCAACGCTGATAACGTTAACGCTAGCATCAAAAAGCTCAATGAGCAGATAGTGCTGAGTGTTCATGACGATGGGCAAGGTTTTGAGCAAGGTAAACACAGCGGATTCGGTATCAAAGGCATCGAAGAGCGGGTAGAGCAACTTAATGGAACGCTACACATACAAAGTGGCAGTCGCTTTACAGGCACTTTATCCGAAGTTGGTTTGCCTATTAGTACGCTAAGCGTTGGTCAAACTTCGGCAGCAGGGGTAACTCATGATGAATAACAAGAAGGCAATCAACATCTTGCTGGCAGAAGATCAAACGATGTTGAGAAATGCATTGGCAACTATTCTGGATCTAGAAGACAACTTACAGGTGGTTCACAGCTGCGCCACGGGTAAATTGGCCCTTGAGTATATGCACTCTGAAGATGGTGCGAAGGTCGATATTGTACTTAGTGATATTGAAATGCCCGACATGACCGGTTTAGAACTGGCGCAACATCTTTTTGAGACGAAAGCCCGAAGTAACACGATTATTTTGACCACTTTCGCCCGCAGCGGTTACTTGCGTCGCGCAATGGACTCGGGCGTAAAGGGTTATTTATTAAAAGACTCCCCCTCACATGAACTGATTGCGGCGATACATAAAGTTCACCAAGGCGGCGCTGCAATCGCACCGGAACTAATGGTGGGCTCGTGGATGGAAAAAGACCCACTAACAGACAAAGAACGCCGTGCGTTGCGTTTAGCCAAAGACGGGTTATCCACGGAAGATATTGCCAGCAAGTTGTTTTTATCTACTGGCACGGTGCGCAATTATTTGTCATCTGCTTCTAATAAACTGAATGCCAAAAACAGGATTGAAGCTGCACGCATAGCCCATCAAAATGGCTGGTTGTAACTCGTTTGCGATGTTTATTTTTGACGAGCACTTTGCTGACCCTTCACTAGCATTTCACTGACCCTTCACTAGCCCTTCATTAACTATACGGCACACTCAAAAGTTACAAATTGTTAGTGTTGGTTGCCCCTGCTATGGCTCAGCTGTTAGGTTAACAGGGAATTCTTGATGCAGGAGCAATTATGACGTCTAACAAGCATGATAAAACTGAACATGGCATTATGGACTTTGCAGCCTTAAAAACCGCTATTGCTAACGGTGAAGAACAGTCCGTTAGAGAGCTACTGCCCAGCGAGCCAATCCAAGAGTTGGAAAAAGGCTACTTGATTGATTTGGCCGAATTGAATAATGACCGCGCTATTATCGAGATACTGCAAGGCATACCGACCACGCGCTAACGCGCACCGCTAAACTTCCTTTACCATGCACTTGCGGCAGGTTTTTCATCCATCTGCAGGTGTTTCTTAGGTTGCTCCAAAGGTTACACATCCACCGGTTTCATTGAGAAATAGGCGAGGGTAGCTGCCAAAACATTTATATTTTTCGAGCGCTATTGTGCTGATTCTGAATTGACCGCATATTAACCACATCTAATACCAATCCGCATTATTAACGTGGAATGGTATAATATGGAGTGTGGAATATGTTTCGAATACTACTATTTTTAGCCACTAACATTGCCGTGATGGTATTGATTAGTTTGGTCTTTAGCTTGTTGGGATTTCAAGGTTTACTGGCACAAAACGGGGTTGATTTAGACCTGCAGGCTTTGCTTGTCTACTCGGCTGTGATTGGTTTTAGTGGCTCAATCATCTCATTGCTGATATCTAAATTCATGGCCAAGCGCAGTATGAATGTACACGTGCTTGAGCGCCCAGAGAACGACACCGAACGTTGGTTGTTGCGCACCGTAGAACGCCAAGCTGAACAAGCCAATATTGGCATGCCAGAGGTGGGTATATTCGTGCATGCAAGCCCTAACGCATTTGCCACCGGTTGGAATAAAAACAATGCCTTAGTGGCCGTCAGCACTGGCTTGTTAGAAAATATGACACAAAGCGAAGTGGAAGCAGTGCTCGCTCACGAAATTAGTCATGTTGCCAACGGTGATATGGTCACCATGACGTTAGTTCAAGGCGTACTGAATACGTTTGTGGTGTTTTTATCTCGGGTGATCGGCCACGTGGTTGACCGAGTTGTGTTTAAAGTTGAGCGAGGGCATGGCCCAGCGTTTTGGATTGTATCGATAATTAGCCAAGTGATATTGGGTATTTTAGCGTCGATGATCGTAATGTGGTTCTCACGTTATCGTGAGTTTAGAGCCGACGCAGGGGGCGCAAGCCTAGCTGGGCGCAACAATATGATTGCAGCGCTTAAGCGTTTAAAGCAAAACCAAGATGCGCCGCCCATGCCAGAGGAAATGGCGGCATTCGCCATTAGTGCAGGTAAAGTGCAAAAGCTGTTTTCGAGCCATCCGCCACTTGAGAAACGTATTGAGGCGCTGCAAAAAAGCTAACCATTGCTTTGGCCAATTTGCACAAATGCGCGCACAGGGAAGGTGCCCACACCGGTAATTTTAGGCGGTACTGCATAAAAGCGTGCACCGCTGGTGGGGACTTTTTCTAAGTGGGTAAGGTGTTCGCAAATCAACACATTGTTTGCTAATAACAAGCTATGCACGGGGCGTTTTTGGCCTCGTGTATCGTCGATATTGTGTGAATCAATACCCACTAGTTTGGCACCGTTATCAAGCAACCACTGCGCCGCCTCTTCAGTCAAATATGCATGGTTTTCAAAGTATTGCTCGCTGTTCCAGTGCTTGCTCCAATTGGTATTGATAAGCACTGCTTTACCCGCTACATCCACATCTTTGAAAAAGCGCATATCAACTTCAATGCTATCTCTTGCATCAATGACCACCGCTGGTAAGTCGGCTAGCAATGCTAGCGACACTTGAGCTAGGTCGTCACCATCGGCGGCAAAGTGAAAAGGCGTGTCGATATAGGTGCCGGTATTACTGACCATCTCAATTTTGCCAATTTGCACTTGGTAATCATCACCGTACACCTTCTTTGACTCTTCACGGCTAAGGTAATCGCACATGACGGGAGCGGGCAAACCTTTGTATGTGCGCAAGCCATCATATATGCGGTGGCTCAAATCGATAAAGGTACGTTTGCTTGGTTGAACGTCTGACAAAATGGCTCCTTAGGCTGGGGAAATATAGAAGATAGCGTGGGCACAACTTAGCATTAATTTGGGTTTTTGAAGCAAAATTCTTTATACTCCGCGCGAAATACATCTCTTAGAACAACAGGCAGTAACGTGAAAAAAGTAGACGTAATCGTCATAGGTGCAGGTGCCGCAGGCTTGTTTTGTGCCGCGCAAGCGGGCAAACGTGGGCGCAGTGTTGCTGTGCTTGACCACGCAAAGCGTATCGGAGGCAAAATTCTGATGTCTGGTGGTGGTCGCTGCAATTTCACCAATATGTATGCTTCTCACGAAAACTTCCTGTGTGATAACAAACACTTTTGTAAATCAGCGCTAAGCCAATACACCCAGTGGGATTTTATCAGCTTGGTTGCCGAGTATGGCATTGCCTATCACGAGAAAACGCTAGGCCAACTATTTTGTGACGACAGCGCCAAAGACATACTCAACATGTTACTCAGCGAATGTGACAAAGCAGGCGCCACAGTGACAAACCAATGTGACGTACTGCAAATAGAAAAAGGTGATAACAGTTTTACCTTGCAGACCAGTAAAGGCGAGTATCAATGTGAGTCGTTAGTTATTGCCACTGGCGGGCTATCGATGCCGAAATTAGGAGCCAGTCCTTTCGGTTATAAAGTCGCTGAGCAATTTGGTTTAACGGTGAAACCCACTCGCGCAGGCCTAGTGCCTTTCACTCTGCACGAGCAAGACAAAAACGTATTAGCCGAGCTAAGCGGGATCTCCCTCGACGCGAGTGCCAACTGCAACAACACCAGCTTCAACGAGAATATCCTATTTACCCACAGAGGCTTAAGTGGCCCCGCAGTACTGCAAATATCATCTTTTTGGGAGCCAGGGCAAGCAGTCGAGTTTGACTTATACCCAAATGGTAATTTGTATGAACAATTACACAAAGCCCAGCAAAGCCAGCCAGATGTATTGCTCAGTAATGCCCTCGCAGCTTTTTACCCTAAACGTTATGTACAAACCGTGTTGCCCTATTTGGGCATTGAGAACAAACCCTTAAAACAATACCAAGGCAAGAGCCTGAATGAGGTTGCACAGGCCTTTCACCAATGGCAGTTAAAACCCAACGGCACCGAAGGCTATCGCACCGCAGAAGTTACACTAGGCGGCGTTGACACCGATTTTCTATCCTCTAAAACCATGGAAGCCAAAGATGTGAAAGGGCTATATTTCATCGGCGAAGTGATGGATGTTACCGGCTGGCTAGGGGGCTATAACTTCCAATGGGCTTGGTCGTCTGGCTATGTAGCCGGGCAAGTGGTTTGATTTGATAATACAAGAAGAGCTGTATCAGGCTACACATGAGTGATTTATTCTTATGTATTTCTTTGGGCTGCGTTTTCGTGTTTTTTTTGCGTGAAACCTATTTTCGCCTCACGCCTTCATCGCTAGGTTGGTAGCTGCTGGGTTGTTTGGGTTTCAAAGCCCATTTCAGCTAGCCATTTTCGGGCGTCTGATTCGCTACTGAAACGACGGATCGTGACATGGTCTTTCACTTCTTCGGTCGCTTTATTGATTAGGTACTCTTTCAGTACATTAGCGCTAAATACTTCTGCTGCCAAGTACATACCTTGGCTGACACACCAACCAGCGACACGTCTTACTATCGGTGCAACCGAGGGGGTGCTGAGCTCCCATTCATCAAACGACACTAAATGAGCAAACCTGGTAGCAGACACGTTTGGGATCACTCGGTGCATCTCCTTTTCAAAGCTTAACGCTACTTGCTCTGACCATTGGCCTAAAATATTTGTGACGACCACTTGGCCGTCTATCTTTACGTTGAAATACGCCGACATAAACTCTCTCGTTAATATGTTGCTTATCTGACTATAAGCCAGAATTCGAAATAATAAAAAAGTGATAAGCGATGGTTATGGATTTTACGTTACTTTGACCGCTTATATTTTGAGCCTTCGTACAGTACATAAGACAGTTCTGGTTTAGACATTAGCACTCTTTGTTCCCGCGCTGGTGGACTACCGTATTTTTGCTTCAGAAAGTTAAGGAATATACGGGCCTTCATGGGGGGATTACAGGTGCCCCACGTTTTAAGGGCGTTCGGCAAAATTGCATTCTGGCAAATTAATAAACCCGCCCTTTATCAGGGCGGGCCTATTGCATTTTTTCGTTAAGCGGAGCGCTTTATTGCTCTAATGCACCGAGCAAAACAATGTCGAATGGGGTATCTAAAATGACTTGGTTGTCATGTACCGTCACAGTTGTGCCGGAGTAATACTCTTTTAGCTCAGCTCCTTCTTCAAACAACTTATGCAGCTCAATTACTTTACTGCCTTTAGGCATGCCAATGGCCACTAATACTTGGTCTGCTGTGTTTTGCTTTGTTGCCCCAAGGGTACGTTGAAAAACATAGGGTTTTTCTTGCAGCATTTTATGCACGCCTGCGCCCACTGATAAATGCGCGTGGCGAAACTGTCCCAGTTTTTGCCAGTGTTCCAGCAATTGCTGGGTGTACTGCTGTTTTGGCGTTAGTTGTTCGGCGTTGTTGTCAGCAGGTGGTAAGTCTTGCCAATTCATGAATGAGCGCCAGGTGGCATCTCCCACCGCGTCTGGGTAGGTTAAATTTCTGGCTAATTCGTCGCCGTAATAAATTTGTGCAGAACCTGGGGCTAACATTAGTTTTAGTGCCGCTTGATAAGGATGTTCACGTTTGGGATCGAACGGTTCAGGATCGTCATGAGAGACCACGTAATTTAGTACACTGACGCCCTGTAACGCACCTTGGTTAAGCTCGTGAGAGTAAGTGCTAAAAATCTGTTCCATGTCTTGTTCAGCATGTGCAGCAAAACCCATATTGATTAGGCTGTCGAAGCCATTTGCAAAGAAGTCTACCTGCTTATCACCATAGTCATATAGGCGCGTTCCCTTGGGGGTATTTTTGAATCCATCAACGCCGAAGTGCATTACCTCACCGACCATGAAAAAGGGCTTGTTGTCACTGGCCTGCTCGGGGTGTTCAGCTTTCCATTGTGCTAATGCTGTGGTGCCTTCTGCTTTTACGATTTTCCAAACATCGGCTTCTACATGTTTGGCGGTATCTACTCGAAATCCGTCAATTCCGTATTCACGTACCCAATCGGTTATCCATTTAGTGATGTAATATTTAGGCGCTCTAGGCAATTCAGTGCGTTCGAAAAAAGCATTTAGCTCTGCTAGTTCTTGTTCTAAACGCCCTTCAGACCGCCACTTTTCAATCAGAAAAGGAGGAAGTGTTACGGGAGCTTCTGATTCAGTTCGAATATCTGTGAGGCTGCTGGCCAAAGCACACTCTACGTTGCCTTGGTATGAATCCCAACTGCAGTAGGGTTTGGTTCGCACCCATTCATCTGGCCATGCCACGTCTTTGCTCGTTTTAGGGCCAGTATGATTAATGATAACGTCGGCTAATACTTTTATGCCATGGGCGTGAGCAGTAGCAATCATTTCAGCCATGTCTTGTTCGGTACCAAAGTTAGGGTCAATAGCAGTCCAATCTTTTATCCAATACCCGTGAAACGGGTAACTGCGACCCCATTCATCGTCCCAGCGGCCGTGAATTTGTTCATTTAGTGGGGTAAGCCACAGCACATCAACGCCTAATTCGGTAAAGTAGCCGCTTTTTATTTTCTGGGTGACCCCTTTAATATCACCGCCCATAAAGTTTCGAAGCGTTGCGCCATCAGGTTTGCGATCAAATTGCTTATCATTGCTTTTGTCACCGTTGGCAAAACGGTCGGTCATCATGAAATACACGGTAGCGTTTTGCCAGAACGGGTCGACTGAGTTGCTCTGCGGGGCAGGGGAAGCCAACGTAGATGCACTATTTAGCATGAACATTATTAGCACACACCTATAGGCAAGTTGATATGCGCTTTGCGCTTTGTGGTAGTGAGTAAACATTGAAGTATCCTTTTGGGTTGCCCAATTGTTCACACCCTGGGCAGTACATAACGGAAAGGATCATTATTTGTTACTCGAAAAGAAATGGACAGCCTGTGCATACGTATTCAGCTAAATGGACAATGTTTGAGTGCCGCAGTTTAGGGTGCTTTATTTGCCGTTGATGTTTGTGTTATTGGCGTTAACTGTTAGATTATAAAGTACTAATTTACAAAAGTTTGACGCCTGAAGTGACGAAAAAGGGTAATTGTAAATACATTAAGGTCAGGAGTAGCACAATGAAAGATGTTGTGACTGTGAATCACCCGAGTGTGTATTTTGCAGAATATGAACAAATGGATTGTTCCGCTGAGTTTGTGCGCCCGAACACAGTAACGGTTGTGCTTTTTCTGCTCTGTTTTGCCTTGTGTTTTATTTCACTAACCTCTGCAGCGGATGAACGAACCATTCTTTATCCTATGCCAGAGTCAGCTCATGATCAGCGTCCTTTGTATCCAGTGCGGCTGCTCGGATTGGCAATAAGTAAATTAGAGAAGCCCTATCGCTTAAAGCAAAGTAGAGCGCTAATGACTCAAACCAGAGCGCTGCGCATGATGGGCCAAGTGAATGCGCCCGATATCGTATGGTCAATGACAACCCAAGAGCGAGAGAATGCCTATATACCTATTCGAATTCCTATTTATAAAGGGCTTATAGGGTGGCGTTTATTTTTGATCCATGCTGGCCAGCAAAGCACCTTCGATGAAATAGATAGCCTGTCAGGTTTGCAAAAATTAACCGCAGGTCAGGGGCACGACTGGCCGGATAGCTATATCTTGAATAACAGCCATATCGATGTGATGTCATCCTCAAAGTATGAGCGTTTATTTGAGATGCTTAATAAAGAGCGATTTAATTTCTTCCCGCGCTCCGTAATTGAGATATGGGATGAGCTAAGTGCGAGGCCTCACTACAATCTTGCCGTCGAAAAAGGTATTTTACTGCGCTACCCAGCGGCCATTTATTATTTTGTGCATAAAAATAATGCACAGTTGGCGACTGATATACAGCGCGGTTTGCAGCTAGCAATAGAGGATGGCTCTTTTGAACAGATGTTTTTGAAACACAACGAATGGTTAATTGAGAAGGCGTGTTTAGACGAACGCCATATCATTGATTTACCTAATCCTCTGCTGCCACCGCTAACACCAGTGCAGAACGAAGCGCTTTGGTATCATATTGGCGAGTAATTTGGTGTTATAATCGAGCCTCATTTTCACCAATAACACGTGTTACAGGCAGTCCAATGAATGAAGAACAAGCTCTTGGTAAATTAACTACTCGCACTTTAGCCATGCCAGCAGACACAAACGCTGCCGGTGATATATTTGGCGGTTGGGTACTTTCGCAAATGGATATCGCCGCGGGTATTTGCGCTGGGCAACGTGCTCAGGGGCGTGTGGTAACAGTGTCGGTAGACAGCATGAGCTTTATTCGTCCGGTTCATGTGGGGGACATTTTAGGGCTTTATACCAGTGTGGCTGAGTTAGGGCGTACTTCTATGGTGATCAACGTTGAAGCCTGGGTAAGGCGAGATCGCATCGGGCTACGGGAAAAGGTCACCCAAGGGCGTTTTAAGTTTGTGGCGATTGATGAGAATGGCGTACCTAGTCAATTACCGCCAGAGAGTGAATTACCTGATTACGTGTTAGAGAATTTTTAGGGCGCGTTTTACCTAGGGCAAGGTGCTATATACAGCGACAGTTGATTCTGTCGCTGTGATAACAGATACAAAAACTGAGTTGCTCAGATTAGAATGAGTAGCGTGCTGATACACCCATAATATCGTTGTCATCTGATGTGCGATACGAAACACTAACCGCGGCAGCAGGGGTAAAGTAATAACTTGCCCCTAAATTCAGATAGGTATCATCGTCATCGTCCAAATCGATGTACGATACGCCGCCATCAAGTTCAATGTTAGGGGTGACACGAGAGCGGATCCCAGCGGTAAGGCCATAACCGTTTTCGTCATAGTCTTCTAGCTCGGCTTCTTCATAACTAACCACACCGTAAACGTCGGTGTTGCTAGATGCGGCCATGCGATAGCCTAAACCTAAGCTAAGTTGGTTAAAATCAACATCGCTATTTGCTATTTCATCAGAAGTATCCGTGTAGGAGCCATTCACAAATACGTTTTTGCCGACTAACGCAGAGCCGGATACTTTAAAGCCGTCTGGCTCGTAGTCGCTATTATCGACGTCAATTTTTGCATAACCACCTTCAACGTAGTTGAAATCAGGAGAAGCTGCATAAGCAGTAGGAACGGAAATAACAGTTGCTGCGATTAACGCAATTTTTGTCGCTTTCATTGGAAATCCTTAATACTAAGTTGAGATAAATGAGTAACAGAAGCGAAGGGCTAGCATGGTCTAACCGGACTTAGGATACGATTTCTGCTCCTGCTCTCGCTCCTATACATGATGTTAAGCAACTGATTTTCAATAGAAAAACTTGTCTTTTATGAGAAGTTTTTTTAGTATCCAAACGTGAGGAATTGTTAAGGAATATGTAACTCTCGCTTTTTCAATTAGTTGAGAAGGTATAGCTGGCGTTAAACCCGAACGAGCAGCTTCTTTTTAGTCAGGGATTTAAGGAAGAAAAATGAAAAAATTATTAGTCGTACTGCCTTTGGTGTTTGGTCTTAGCGCGTGTGGCACTCCTTCAGTGGAAGATTTAGTCAACGACCCTGAGCTATTAAGCGAAGTGTTAGAAGAGTGCACTGCGAAATTAATGAAAGGTGAAGATGTAAAAACCGAAGAATGCCAAAATGCCACCGAAGCCCAGAAACAAATTTTAAATAATGTGATGAAAGGCTTGCTCGGTAACTAGTGCACGGTTAATTAGCGTACGATGGCTAACTGGCGGCGATTAGCGTGTTTTACGCCAAAAAGAAACGCCCAATGATGTGAGTCATTGGGCGTTTTTTTGAATTATCGCCATGCATAGAAACATGGCAAGCAGATGATGTCAGGATTAAAGTTGACTGTTGATAGCGTCGATTAACGTATGAATACGTTCTGCGTTTTTACCTAAATCACTTTTACCGACACGAGATTTACTGCGCACATCAAGGAAGCTTTCTTCACCTGTGGTACGAATACGTACTACCACATCGTCTTTAAAGCCAAACCAGGCCGTGGTTTCAGTGGCTTCGATAATGCCTAATGATTTATCGGCGTTCACTAATTCCCAGCCCAAGCTATTGACTGCACTTTCGGTCGCATCAAATAGCTGATCTGTGCTTTGGCTGTATTTTTGGGTTGTCAGTTCTGGATACGCCTCGCGCTGCTGTTTAGCGGTTTCTTCACCGGCATATTCCACCGGGTTAGGCGCATCGGCGCGCAGGGCTACAATCGCAACGAATTTAGGCGGGTTGGTTAAGTCGGTTGAAATATCATGAATAGGTGGGACCGATTTCGCTTTACTCATCATACTCATAGGTAAACCAACGGCGATCAAGGCGAGTACTGCACAGACCGCTACGCCCGCCCAGCTGATATTTTTACGCATAAAAATAATTTGAATTAGGATCAGCACCAATGCAGCGATACCAGCGTATACACCAAAGCGCAGGGCAGCAAAGGCAGTTCCTAATTCTAAAATACCGAATTTGTAGAGAGGGCCAGGTAAGGCGACGAGTAAAATGGCCAGAAAGCTAATTAGGCTAACCAAGGTCTTCATAGGGTGTACTCCATTTTTTGTTATAACTGGTTTTTGTTAAGTCATGATATAGCAACAAACTGATACTATCAGTAACAGTTTTTGGACTTAACATTTTGAATAAATATTAACGTGGATAAATATGCAAAATGAAGTGTGGCTGCGCATGGGCAGCTTTATTCTAGTACTGGCCTTGATGATGATTTGGGAAGCCATGTTGCCTAATCGCACGTCGCCCGTAGCTAGCAGCAAGCGTTGGCTAAGCAATTTTTTCTTGGTGTTTTGTGGTGCGCTTGTGGGCCGGCTTATTGTGCCCGCAGGTTTAGCTGTAGTGGCAGTATTGGCTGACAAACATCAGTTTGGGTTACTCAATGTGGTGGCTATGCCTGCTTGGCTGGTTATTGCATTGGCTGTGGTGGCGTTAGATTGTTTGATTTATTGGCAGCATAGGGTGTTTCATCGTGTGCCTATATTGTGGCGTTTGCACCGAGTGCATCATGCTGACCCGCATCTTGATGCCTCAACTGGCCTGCGTTTTCATCCTATTGAGATTGGTTTGAGTATTGTGGTTAAAGCCGTAGGTATTTATTTGCTGGGTGTGCCCATTGCGGCCATTTTAATTTTCGAGATAACACTAAATGCCAGCGCGATTTTCAATCATAGTAATATCAAGCTGCCTAATTGGTTGGAAAAACCACTGCGTAAAATCATAGTCACCCAAGCCATGCATCGTATTCATCACAGCCAAGTCGTGAAAGAAACCGATAGCAACTTTGGTTTTTGTTTATCTGTTTGGGATCGGGTATTTGCGAGTTATACCCATAGGGCTAAAGAAGGGGATGACGGCCTGGTATTGGGCTTAAAAGAGTACAACACAGAAAGCCGCAATACTGGGATTGGCACCGTGCTGTTGATGCCATTTCGAAAAACACCCAAGGTGAAAGAGCCTTAGCATGATTTATTTGGTGGCAACCAAGGTGTTGTAACCAACCCAAATGCGTATGGCCGCTGTTAACCAGCAAATCACTGCAAACACACTGGCGATTATCACAAACTGGCTAGGAAATAAGCAAAATAAGCACAGCACTAAAATGGTTTCAAAGCCTTCAGCCAAGCCACCCATATAATGTAAGCTTTTTTGTGGGTAGTTTGGGCTGTCGATACCGTGTTTGCTCGCCATAATGGCAAAGGCCAGAAAGCTGCCTCCTGTTCCCATAAACGACAACATCAAAAAGCTGCCAGCGACTGCGTTCTGAACTGGGTTTGCACAGACAAAAGCAAATACAATGGCTGAATAAAAGATAAAGTCTAAGGTGATGTCTAAAAAGCCGCCGGCATCAGACGGCGAGGTTTCTCTGGCAATTGCACCGTCAAGCCCATCCCCAAGACGGTTTAACAAAATTAAACACAAAGCAAAGGTGTAATGACCATAGATAATTGCCGGCACGGCGAGCATTCCCACAATGAAACCCACAACCGTGACTTTATCGGCGCTCACACCGCGTTTAATCAGTTGTTTTGCTAGGCCGCACAAGGGCTTTTTCAATACTTTGTTTAATAATGGGTCGAACATAGTTTACCTTAAGTGAAAATTCATGGCTGCTTAACAGCAGTCACCTCAAGCCTAGTATACGTCATTGGCTGGTGTTTAAACCTGCTGAAAATAGTTGGCTAAATCGAGGTGCTGGGCCTGAGATGGAATGTTGTTTAGATCATGGCTGACCATGATGCTGGGTACGCCGCGCTCGTGTAATTGGCTAAAAGCCCATTGGCTGACTTTAGCGCTGGTATCGGGGTCAAGTGCTGCAAATGGTTCGTCCATCAATAGTGCTTGGTGTTGATTCGCCAGTGCACGCACTAAACCCACACGGGAACGCTCGCCCCCGCTAAGCTGGTGGCTATAATGTTCTGCCACGTAGCCCATATTAATTTTGCTAAGCATTTGCATCGCGGTATCTTTGCGCTGGCGTCTGCTTAGCTTGCTGCCTTGCTCATCTTTCAATCTATGTGGTAGGGCAAAGCAGATATTATCCAGCACGTTTAAATGAGGGAATAAATGCACGTCTTGCATCAGTAGGCCTATACGGCGCTGTTCGATATTGACACCGCTGAGTGGCACACCATTTAACATGATTTCACCGCTGATGTTAGCGTGACGTATGCTATCCCCCAATATCCAATGTAAGAAGGTTGATTTACCCATACCGCTTGGGCCGGTTATGACTAAAAGTTCACCCTTTTCAAGGGTGATATTGGGTAAGGTGATCAGGCCCCCTTCAATCTGTATTTGGCAATTATTGATGCTCAGCATCGACACTTCCTCGGGTACGTTGGGCTAAAATACTGGCTACTAAAAAAGCGATAAACGGCAATGCCGCTTGCACGAGTATGTACACAGCCGTGATGCTTTGCTCGTTACCTGATGCGATCGCCACCGCTTCAGTGGTGATGGTGGCAACGCGTCCAGCCCCTATCATTAACGTAGGAATATACTGGGCAATACTGACAGAAAACGCGATGGCAATCGCACTTAACAGAGCGGGGCGAAGAAGCATAAAACGCACTTTCCACCACCTTTGCCAAGGCGAGTAACCAAAACTAGCAGCAACTAATTCGTAGTGCCGGTTGAGGCTTTGAAAAGGACCGCGTAATACCAAATAGCTATAGGCAAAGGTAAATGGCACATGGGACAAAATAATCCAACTACTGTGGTAGCTTGCATTGCTACTGGTATGCACTATTTGCCAGCCGTACACCATGCTCAGTTGTGGTAGTAATATGGCTAATAACCACAAGTAATCAGGGAAATAACGTTTGTTGTGGCGCTGTAATTCGAGGGCCAACAATGTAACCCCGACCCCTAAAAGACTGCTAAAAAAAGCAATGTGTAGGCTGTTAAGCAGTGGTCCTTGCATGAAGAACCACTCATCTTGCCATAAAGAGATTGACCAATTTGCTGTGTTAAATGTGCTGTGCGTATTCCACCCCAGCGACCAAAGTAAAAAAGTAGCAAGAATGGCTAGGGTTAACAGACTAAAAAAGCCTAACCAGGCGGTGAATACTCCACTGAGCCGGGTAATGTTCAGCGGGTTTGCCATAACGGCATGGTTAGCCAATTGTTTCGTTACCAATCGTTCGTGAATATAAATACATGCGATTAATACGCCCAGCATAGCAATTAGCAGCAAGTTACCTAAGAACGCAAAGGTTTGTTCGTCTGGAGTGAAACCGGTTTGCCAGTTGTATAACACAACAGCATACAACTCGGGAATATTCGGACCGATTAATAAGCTGATATCCAGCACTGACAAGGTATATGCCATAGCTGCGAGTACGGCTAAGCGAGATTGTTTTAGCACCACAGGAAATACGATCAGCCACCAACTTGCATTTTCACTGTAGCCCAATGCTCGCCCCTGCAGTAACCACTGTTTAATAGCTAGCTGGCGTCCAATGGCACTGAAAATCAGTAAGAAAAACGGTACTTCCTTGATACTGATGGCCAGTATCATTGTCAGCATACTTTTGCGCGGTAAGCCTAGCCATTCAGGCGCAGTTTGGCCGATAAACCCCCACAGGACGCTCCACAGCATTCCCCCTGAACTAAACAAATAAACCAGCCCTAACGCTACGGCTAAATGAGGCAAAGATAAAAGAGGGGCTAGGCGTTTTTCTAATGATTGCCAGCGCCGGTTAAAGCGATATCGGCTATACACCATAAATGCGATATACAGCGCAATAAGAGGCGCAACTAAAGATAACAACAAGGTGCTGGCTACGGAGTATGCAAGGCCGTTATAACCTAAAAAGCGACTGATGGCAGCCCAGTCTAGCTCCACTGCTGGCCATAAACCGATAACGACACCTAACAAAGGTGCTAAAGCAATGATAGCAACCAACACCCAGGCGGTGCTTTTGAGCCCGAGGTTAATTGCGCTGTATAATTGATTGCTGGGTGAGAGTTGGCTTTTGGCTAACAGGCGGTTATTCACATCAAGCGCCGTACTTTTGTTGCCATGTATCTTCAATCACTTGTTGCCAAGAGCTGTGCAGCTCTTGTTGTGCGGGTAAGGTAGAAGCGGGATCTAATAATGGCCTAATGACAGCAGGGTCGCCCCAACTGCCATCAACCTTATGTTTTTGAGCCAGTTCGCTCAATAAAAAGTGGATCACTACTTTTGCCCCAGCAGGGCTTTGAGCTCCCTTAGGGATCGCTAAATTATGGCTGTTGGTGATTGCGCCGCCGTCAAAAAATAAACGCTGGGCGTTGCTGGCTATACGCTTTTCGCTCTGCTCTTTTGCCATTTGATTGGGATTAAAGCTAACAGCTAAATCTAGTTGTTGTTGGGTAAATAAGGCGAGTTGTTCTGTGTTTGAACTTGGAAATGCGCTGCCGTTTTGCCAAATTATCGGGTGAAGCTTGTCCAGGTAATGCCAAAGAGCAGGAAGTAACTGCTGTTGTGCATTTGGTGTGACTAAGGCAAACAAGCGCGGGTCGCTATCCGTCAAGGCGACCAAAAGCTGTTTTAAAAAGGTGGTGCCATGAAATTCTGGCGGGCGAGGGTAGCTAATACGCCCCGGGTTACGCTCGGCAGCACTAAGGATATCCGCAGGCGTGATGCTGTTTTGTTCAGGGTTTTTAGCAGAAAACAGCGACTGATTAGCGATGAGATTAAATTGCCCAACACCCCAAGGCACTTCATAACCCTCCATCGGTACGCCAAAGTCGTTATGTAATGAAAGTTGCTCTGTGGCTAGTAGGGTAGTATTGGGAATGGCAGATGGTAGCTTACCCAATAATAATTTTTGTGCTTTTAAATAGCTAAAATTCTCGCCGTTAACCCATAACAAATCGATGGCACTTTTACTGCCATCTTCAGCTTTTAAGCGGCTAACGGCTTCACTGATGTCAGCAACTTTCACATGACGCAAGCGCACTTTATAACGGCTGGCGATTTCCCGCGCGGCCCAGCGTAAATAATCATTAACGGGTTTTGAGCCGCCCCACGCATAAAAATACACCGTTTGGCCGCGAGCTTCTTTTAAGGTTTGCTGCCACTGTTGAGAGGCTTCAAGCTCGCTAATTGTTTCCTTTAGGGTGCCATTGCCAAGAGCAACCGGGCTCACACTGAGCACGGATAGCAACACCGCAAATAGCAGAGCAAGGTTTGCCCAGCTAAAGGAGCTAAAGAAACCAATGCGCGATCTAATGTTTGCGTGTTTAGAAGTTTGCCACATCATTTAAACGCCAGTCGTAGTCCTTAAAAGTAATTGGGTAATCGGCACTTTTGAGCAAATTGCGCTGAGCCTGTGCGTTATCGTCACCCTCGACGAGTGCTTCGCTGTAGGTGCTAAGTAAATCGAATAATGAGTGGAAGCCTTGCTGGCCTTTTTCAAAGTCGCCACGATACCATTTAAAAATAGAAGACAAAGACGCTTCACCTTCTTGGCCATTTATCTTTATTTCGTTGCGGCTGTTATCTGCTAAAAAGCGCTGCATTTGGCTATCAAGCTGGGTTGTTAATGCACTTGCCACAAATGCTTCATCGCGCAAAGGTGGACATGACACAGCTGCACAAACAAGCGCCGCATGAATACGTGGCTCTTTAAACCATTTGCGCACCATTTCGTGTTCAATGTCATCTAGGTTGTGTTTTTCATTGAATAGCGTGAAAAACTTCTTTTCCCAAGGAGTCGTAAATAAACTGCCTAAGTCACGAATAGAATCAGCATCCCCTTGTTTAAATTCATCCCAGTTATCAATGATCAGCTTTAGGGTAAACCCATTGTAAGCATTGATAAGAAAGCTAAGTTGTTGCTGCTCGTCCCAGCCGTCAAATTGACTTTTACTCACAGCAGAAAATGCATTTAACGATCTTTGTAAGATATCGCTTTTTACTGACAGCCTTTGATAGTTCACCCGGGTTTGCTTTTTATCAGCGGAGGTTTGCACAACCTGGGTTAACAGCTGATCAAAGTTGGTATAGCGATGATCAAATTCAGCAGCATGTAAAACAGGTGAAAACAAGGTGATTACCAAGCCACTCACCGTGAGCATGTTTTGTATCAAGCGTTTAACGCGACTTTTTGGCGTTGGCATGACGTTCTCCGTTAGTGTCTTTTGAATTAAAGCGTACTGAGGTAAATACAGTACGCTTTTTGATTTTATAAGCGATTTACAAACAAGCGCTTATTTACGACGCCACGTGTGAAAACGTTCAACGAAGTCGAGCACTTTTTGCGGCGCATGGTCTTTCTTCCAGTTACCGGCAACGTTTTTATTCGCTTCAGCCATGGTAGGGTAAATATGTATTGTGCCCAATATTTTGTTCAAACCAAGACCATGTTTCATGGCAAGTACAAACTCTGCAAGCAGTTCACCAGCATTGGCACCGACTATTGTCGCCCCTAAAATCTTATCTTTACCCGGCTTGGTTATTACTTTAACAAAGCCCCGAGCGTGATCGTCTGCTAATGCGCGGTCAAGGCCGCCTATATCGTAACGCGTCACTTCAAAATCGATACCTTGTTGTTTGGCTGACGTTTCGTTTAACCCAACGGTGGCAATTTCAGGTTCAGCAAAGGTTGCCCAAGGGATAACGCTATAGTCGACTTTAAAGGTTTTAAACGGTCTAAATAACGCATTAACTGCGGCGTACCAAGCTTGGTGGCTCGCTGTGTGGGTAAATTGATAAGGCCCAGCCACATCACCCGCCGCCAATATATTCGGGTATTTGGTTTGTAAAAAGTCATTGGTGATAACGGTGCGGTCGGTCTCTATGCCTAGGTCCTCTAAACCAAAGCCTGTTAGGTTCGCTTGGCGACCCACAGCAACCAAAATCTTGTCAAACGGGATGCGCTCTTCTTTGCCTTCAAACTCTACGACTAACACATTGCCTTCGCTGGTGGTTTCAACCGCCATAGCGCTGGTGTTTAGGCGTAAATCAATGCCGTCTTTTTCAAGTTGAGTTTGCAAGTGCTTGGCTGCATCGGGATCTTCCTTACTCAGAACTTGATCGCCGCGCTCAATTTGCGTGACATGGGTGCCTAAGCGACCAAATGCTTGAGACAACTCACAACCAATGGGGCCACCACCTAGCACTATCATGCGTTTGGGTTGCTCAGTGATTTCCCAAAGGTTATCTGCGGTTAAATAGTCGATGTCTTTTAAGCCTGGGATATCAGGTACAAATGCACGGGCACCCGTTGCGATAACGATATTACGTGTGGTTAATGACTCAACGCCATTTTCGGTTTGTATATCTACCTGCCAAGGTGAAACGATAGTCGCACTACCTATGCTAACGTTTACTCCGAGTGACTCATAACGCTCAACGGAATCATGGGGTTCAATGGATTTAATAACACTGTGAACCTTATTCATTACCGCTTTAAAATCAATTTTTGGTGCTTCATAGGTCACACCGGCGTTTTGCGAAGTGTGATGTATGTGCGCAAGTTTACTGGCGTGCAATATACTTTTTGATGGAACGCAGCCGGTGTTTAAGCAATCGCCGCCCATTTTGTGACGTTCTACCAAGGTCACTTTAGACTTAATCGCGGCTGCGATATAGGCAGTAACCAAACCTGCTGAGCCTGCACCAATAACCACTAGGTTACGGTCAAATTTCTTTGGTTTTTTCCAGCCTTTATACACGCGGCGCTGTTGCAGTGCACTTAAGATAAATTTAGCCAAAATAGGGAATATACCTAATAGTACAAATGAAAGGATAAGGTCGGTTGAGATAATGTCTGATAGTTGATTGATTTCTACCAATTGGGTACCGGCGTTCACGTAAACGGCTGTGCCGATTAACATACCTAACTGGCTAACCCAGTAGTAAGTCCAGGTTTTTATACTTGTGACACCCATCACTAAATTAATGATAAAGAAAGGGAAAATGGGCACCAAACGCAAGCTTAGTAGGTAAAATGCACCGTCTTTTTCTACGCCTTTGTCGATAGACTCGAGTTTTTTAGAAAAGGTGTTTTTCACCCAATCGCGTAATAAAAAGCGCGACGCCAAAAATGCCAATGTCGCGCCAATACTTGAAGCGAAAGACGCCAATAATAAGCCCCAGCCGAAACCGAATAACGCTCCTGCTCCTAAGGTTAAAATAGCCGCACCTGGCACGCTAAGTGCGGTGGCAGCGGCATAAATAACTAAATACCCTATAAAGGCTATTAGCCAGTTTGCCTCTATATACTGAGCTAAATCTTGTTGATTACTTTTGAGGCTTTCTAGGGTGAGATACTGATTGAGGTCGAGCACAAAGAAGCTAGCAATAAGCGCTACTATGATGGCGACTAGGATAATACGTGTACTGTTCATGATAGGCTGATTCCTTAGAGAGCTAGGCCTTAAAGTTGTAGGTATAAGTTAACTGAACATTTCGTGGTAGTTCAGGAAACACTAATGTAGAGCCGAAATAACCGCCCTCAAATACGGGGCGCCAGTTGTTTTCGTCAGTTAAGTTGTGAACTTCTAGGCGTAAGCTCGATTGCTCGGTAAGGGCAACATTGGTGTTGATATTAATGGTAATTTGATCGCGGATTAACACGGTTGCTAAGTAATCCAAGGGATAACTTTTTGTGTAAATGGCTGAGCCCGATACATCCCAATTATCAAATATTTGATAGCCTGCGCTGGCTGAAACTGTTTGTTCTGGTATGCCCTGTACTCGCTGATTCGATGGCGCGAAACCAGCAAAGTTGGGGGCACCAATACCCGTACCTTGAATGATATCAGGGCGCGAGTTATCAAATGCGTCGGCCACTTGTTGTGAATCTTGGGCGCTGGCCGAGTCATCGTAGCGCGCATCTAAATAGCTGTAACCAATATTTGCCCACAGGTTACTGCCTTGATAAAACATCTGGGCCTCAAACCCCTTGGCAATAATACCTGTGTTGCTACCATCGCGATTACGTAAACTGCGGGTTTGCTCAAATACAGATGCGTCAGTATACCAAGGTGAATCTGCCGGTGAATATTTAACACCGAGTTCGAATAGCTCATTCTCAGTCGCAAAATTCAGTGGGTTTATTTTGTTGTCGGCGCCTAAAACGGTACCGCCGCCCATACTGTTAGACGTAGCTTCGCTGTAGCTGTAAGTAGCGTAAGATACTAAGTCGTTAGTCATTTTAAAGCGAGCACTAGCAGAGCCTGAGTACAACCATTTGCTGAAGCTATCTTGTGCAGCAATTTGCCCTGCAGGTGGTAAAGCATCCCGGGCGGTTACATCATAATGATCGGCACGAAGGCCAATGGTGGTGCTAAATCTGTTTGTCCAGTCACTGTCTTGTTCGGCAAACAAACCCGTTTGCCAAGTAGTGGAGTCTGTGGTGTCTGACAACGAAAAGTCATTGTTGCTATCGCCGTCAATGTCGTAATTAGCGCCAGGAGAAACAAATACCCCGGGGCGAAGCTCGACTAAACGCGCTTGTTGAGCTTGGGTGAGAGGGATACGGCGTTGTTCTATGCTGCCCAGTAAATCGATGGGTAAGTCAGCTTCTGTGGTGAATTGGCTATAACCGAGCACATCGTTATAACGAATATCGGCTCCCCATGTTGTTTGTTGGGTGCCAGACCATGTTGAGTTGATTTCAAGGCGGTTTTGCGCGGTTTTCGCTCCATCGATGATTTCAACAAAACTATTTTGGGCGATTTCTTCTCGGTTTAAATACTGAAAATAACTGCGGTTAGTTAATGTGTGCACCGCATTGAGTTGACGCTCGTAAGTGCTATGCAATACGTAAGTTTGCGCATTGTTAATGTTATCTGGGTCAGTTAATACTGTGCTGCGGGGAATGCGTACTTCACCAGTTGGTGATACCACAGCAAAAGCACCAGGCACTTGTGACCCATTGGGTTGTACGCCTTGACCGGTAATGTATAAACCATTATCGATAAGGTTTTGTGTTGGGCGGTTAATACCTGCGTTGTCGGTAAAATCTACGTCGTAATACTCAAAGCTGATGTTCCAGCTTGATTTGTCGTCTGGTAATAGCGTGTAGGCAATGAATAAGTCTTCACTTTGGTATTCGGTGAAATCATAGTAACTGTCGTTATCTATGTATTCGGCGCTCACCCGAATACCACTTTTACCTTCTTCTATGGCGGTGTTCACATCCACTTGGCCGCGATAATGCTCCCAGCTACCCGCGCTGGCTTGAAGCTTTACATCTGTACCAGACAAAGTAGCGGTTTTATTATTGAGATTGACAAAACCTCCGTTACGTTGCGTCGTACCGAGTATGACCGAAGGCGCTCCTTTGACTACGTCAATTTGCCCGACACTGTTAAATGACAGCGGGATCCCAAAACCATTATTGCCTGCCTGACGGCGCATACCTTGCTGAAATAATTCACCTAACTGACCACGAATAGTTGGCAGGCTAGGCGCACCAAAGCCACTGGCAGAATAAGTGTTTGGCACTAAGGTCAGAACGTCCTGTAGATCATCAATGGATAACTGCTCTAACATGTCGCTGGAAATTGACGTTAGGGTACGGGCAATGTCCGTCAAACTTTTATCCTTACCAAATGGACCATCGATAATGGCATTTTTGGGTGACATAACCAGAGCTGGCTGAGCTGAGCCTGTAACGGTGACGTGCTCTAAGTTGTTGTCCTGAAGAGTTTCTTGCTCAGCAGAGCGAGTCTTCTCTTGGGCGCTCACAGTGAATGCCATCGCTACGCTAGCGCTAACAAATAAACTGTGGGATAAAGTCGACATGTTTTTTCCTTTTAAAATGATTCTGTCCCAAGAGACCTATCGGCTGCGATTTTTATTGCACTAACTTTCTAAGCAATTCGCTTATTTTAGTTCGAAACGTTATATATCTCTTACGCGTAATAACGCGAATAGTTTATTTTTGTGCTGCTATGTTGGCTGGTAATTGACTTTTTATAGGGCTATTCAGACCTACAATATAAATTAAAAATCATAATAAACAATGTGTTATAGACTTTACGCTTTTACCGTACAATACCCTATGATGCAGTTCTATAGGATTGAGCTACACCTGACTCTGTAGGCATGCATAAATATATTATCGCCAATAGAAGAATAGCTGTATTGAAGATGAGTCATATTGTGAGCGTCATGGATAAAGACAGTCGTTACTATTTAGCGGGCTTTTTGAACGCCTGTGTAATGGCAAGTTTTATGCCTGTACTATCTTTGTATGCTTACCGTTATCTGGATGCAACGGCCAGCGAGTTAAGCGCGTTATTAGGAGGATACGCCCTCAGTAGCATTGCCTATGCTTTTATCATTGCACGTATTGTAGAGCGCGTAGGCAAGCATAAAGTCGGGTTGTTCGCTATTAGCTTTACAGCGTGTGGTGCTTTATTAGTATTAGCCAATACGCAAAACTACACATTGGCGTGTATTGTGATGCTGCTACTGTTTGCTCCATTTCACGCCTCAACCTCATTATTGATGGGGGTCGCTTTTCGTTATTTTCCAAGTGAAAAAATCAATCGAGTCAATGCGCGCTTGATGGCAACCGTCAGTGCTGCTTGGGTGGTGTGCCCAGGAATTGCGTTTTATCTCGTCGAATATGTTGGGTTTAGCTGGTTTTTTTATTTACTTGTCGCGTTATTACCCCTATTAGCAGGCATATTTTTGATTCTGCCCACAGGTAATACGTTAACTTTGCCTGCTGGGCCGCACAAGTATAATGTGGTTGAAAAACAATACATGACTATTGCACCGGATAATGTGAACAGAACCTTAGAGCGCGTGGGAGAGTGGCATCAGTATCGGCACCTCGTTGCGCCAGCGTTGTTTTTTGCTGTGGTTAGTTTTGCCATCACCCTATATCAGCACTTGTTGCCTGTATATTTTGTAGAGCAGTCGTTACCAGTCAGTTTAGTCGGTACACTTTTTATGACGGCCGCCGTAATGGAAGTGGCGCTTATCGTGCGCTGCGTTAATTTACTGTCACGGTTTTCTTACCATCAGCTTTTTATGGCTGCAAGCGCCTGTGGCATCGTCTTTTTTATTTTATTGCCGTTTAATCAGAGCATGCTTTACTTGTTTGCTTTACAGGCGCTCAAAGCAATCATGTACGGCTTTATGGCGGGGCTGGGGGTTAATTTATTACAAGGGCTGTTACCTAGCCAACCGACCTTTGGTGCCACGCTATATCAAAATGCATTTGCTTTTGGCATGTTGTTGGCGGGTTTTGTCACCGGCGCGGTTGTCGAATACTTACCAGCTGCTCAACTCTTCGGACTTAGCGCGTTTTTAATGCTGGTGGCTGTGTTGATTCTGCTACTGGCCAAACGCGCTTTTGGTGTTCCTTCACAAAGCTAACCGCATCTTTACAGGCTGGTACTAATCCTATTTCGCCCTTCAGATTTAGCCCGATATAGTGCGGTATCGGCTGCGCAAATAAGTGCTTCAGATGTGCGGTATCGTCCGCCTAGTTCTGTTGCTATACCCTGGCTAACACTTACTCTGAAGGTTGATGGTAGCCCTAATTCGCTAAACTTGAGGATGTTAATTTGGTTTTGAATATCCTTAGCGACGATCTCAGCACTCACAGAAGGCAGGCGAGGTAGGATTACGGCAAACTCTTCACCGCCGTAGCGAGCAGCCATGCAGTCGTTAGCTGGTAAGCATTGCTCAATGGTTTTCGCTATTTTCTGCAAGCACTTGTCACCATTGATATGACCGAACTGATCGTTAGACAGCTTAAAATAGTCTACGTCGATAAGAATAAGGCTAATGGCTTGCTCTGTGTTTAAGCACTCAAGCCAGCTTTTTTGTAAGGTTTTTTCTAGATTATGTCGATTAGCTAACCCAGTTAGATGATCAGTAGAGGCAAGTCTACGTAACTCCCCATACTCAGACTTGTGTTTAGTCAAACTGTGCATGACACCGACATAAAAAGGAGATGATTCGGTGATAGAAGCAGGCAAACACGAAACTGACAAATCAACTTCTAACCATGTTCGATCAGTGCGTTCGACTAAAACTTCCTTAGGGCCGTGACTCAAAGGTAAGTCTATATTCTGGTTCCAGTTTAGAAAAAGGTATTCATACTGTTCGCGATAACGTTCGTGCAAAAAGGTAAACCATTTTTGACCTATTAAGGCCTCTTGGGGGGCGCCAAAAAACTTTGCGGCCAAAGGGTTTATCATCTCAATAACCCCTTCATCATTGACGATAAAGATCGCTTCAGCAATAACGTTTGCCATTCTACTGAAGGCATTCATTTTTTCGTTTACCAGTGGTAGTGAGAAGGTGTCTAACAGCGACGGTGATTTAGCATTTTTTTCGTTATGTTTATTTGAGTTTGCCATCTTGCTTCCGTTCCAACTATCTAGGTTGATATGCGATGGATAAACTGTATTAAACTAATGTCTATAATACCTTCTGCTAACCTTCTGCTTTTATCTTATTGTTTTAATTGAAGTTTATAAGGTGGTAAATTGTTGCTTTTCCTTTTCTTCTTTAAAGTGGAATCATGGGATTTGCTTTGTTCTTGTTCTAAAGAGACGGGCAATAGCAGTTTTATTAGGGATAAAATAAAACACGCGCTTTAGATAGCGCATGAACAGCTCATAGAACGGGCATAAATGGGGGGGCAAAGCAAAGAGGCACCCGAAGCATATGTGCTTTGGGTGCGGGGACGTATAATAAAGTTAGGCTAAACCGGCATGTAAAATAGGTAACCCTTATTGCAATCTGTGATTACGCTGACGCATAGAAGTAAGACTGAAATAACACTTCAACGCGTATGCACTGACGATCGGCACACATATCACGCTGGCCACCGTAAATAGAATGTCTCCTACTGGGCCAAAAAATATGCTTTGGCTTACGTAGCCTAAAGCGCAAAGTAGGGCGATGTGTAAAAGTAAAAATGTTTTCATGTTAGTTCCTTGTATGTCGTTAATATGGCCGAGAGTAAATGCCAATTAATGACTCAATACTGAATGCTGGGTTAATCGACGTTAACACTGTACGTCTGGGAGAGATTTTTAACCTTCTGCTATTCTTCTGATTTTAACTGATTGAATTTATAGATAAAAAAACGAGTCTTCCGAGTGCTTCCCGAGCAAGTAAGAAAACATGAACAGCCTTGAGCGTTGAAAAAAGCCTTTGAGCGTGGGAAAAGCCTTGAGCGTACTAAAAAGCCCTGAGCCTAATAAGGGAGCCTAAGCGCAATATCGAGCTCGAGTGATATAAAGTAGATTGAACATCATAGATAAGCCATAACGTTATAAAGAAGGCTGGGCGTTATAAAGAGCTGGCGACATCGTAAACGAACAACCAGGTTCTACATTCGCTTAACTGCTTCCCACTATTTATAAGGGAACACCCATTACTACATAACGACAGCACAATGAAAATAAGCTGGATGCATTCTGACGGGGCACATTATTAATGCGGATTGGTGTGCGCATACCTTGTTTCGGCGTTTTGTTCACTTATGCTAGTTCTAAAAAGAGTTAACTTTCTTGGAAGTGGAAGTGGAAGTGGAAGTGGAAGTGGCAATAGGACCTAGTGATCGAAATGTAACGGTAAGAAAGGTAAATCTCGGCGCTTACTTTCTACCATCTTTTACTAGAAGCAGAGCTTGCACTACTTAAGGCGCGTGTTGATCTAATAAAAAGAAGCACGGGATCGCCGCATAGCGACTATTTCATATCTCTTTTTGTTGTAAAAACCAACAGATAGCCTGTATTTACGGCGGGTTGTTCATAAAGTGTTCGGTTAAACCTTTTTTTGCAATAAACGCTTGCGATCAGAAATGGGATCTCTATAATGCGC
>TARA_R100000687_G_scaffold37406_2_pt1 | contig 64572 bp, 55 predicted proteins | sample TARA_R100000687 | Tara Oceans TARA_R100000687 (sample SAMEA2622685) | marine metagenome | biome: marine biome (ENVO:00000447); feature: mesopelagic zone (ENVO:00000213); material: "saline water (ENVO:00002010), including plankton (ENVO:xxxxxxxx)" | depth 600 m
GGCGAGAACATCACAGGACGCGCCATGCAGGACGCCGTTGGCGGTAGAGCCCATGAGGAGTGCCAGGCCGTAACGGCCGTGACTGCCCACCACGATGAGGTCGGCGCCGATTTCCTCCGCCTTGCTGTGGATTTCCACCTCCGGACGGCCGAGCACGATGTGCTGGCGGTCGGCGGCAATCCCGTACTGCTCACCGAAACGCGCCAGTTGCTGCGCGGCCTGTTGGTGGATTTCGTCCTGGATACCGGAAAAATCCATGGGGATGTCGCCGCCATAGGCAAAGCTCAGGGGCTCGATGACGTGAATGAGGTGCAGCTCGGCACCGCTGCCCTGTGCGACGCCGCGTGCGCGCTGGGCCACGTCTGCGGAATCTTCACTGAGATCCACCGCGATAATCAGTTTCTTGTAGTTGGACATAGACCCCCCGTAATCGTGAACAGAAATCAGGTTCCGTTATAGCATACAATGCGCGCCGGACAAGCGCCTCCGGCAGCAACGCGGGCGACTTTGCCCCGATCGTTGACCTGAGTCAGGACCTGCCTTGAATTATGTGTTGATTGCCTTCGCCCTGCTGGTGGCCCTCGCGCCGCTCACGCATTTCCTCCCCAGCAAGCGACAGCGCCTGCAGGTCACCCTGCGGGAGACCGCGGCGTTGAACGGGCTTTTCGTCGAGTTTCGCGACCAGCCGGGGCCAGCGTTACCACAGCAGAGCCTGGCATCCGACGTCATTTATTATGGCCTGCGACTGCCGCCCTCCCGCGGCAAGGGCCGCCGGCGCTGTGTCTGGCAGCTGCGTGCTGACGGGTGGCAGGCCGTCGGGCCAAAGCCTGAACCGGTGCCCGCTGCGCTGCTCGCGGCCCCCGGCACCATGCTCGCGGCAAGCGTGCATGAGGACAGCTGTGGGCTGTACTGGCAAGAAGCGGGCGATGCGGCTACCGTAGAGCAGATGGCAGCTATTCTGAAGGACTGGGCGCAACAGATTCCTTGACCCGGAGGGACAGGGTCTTTATATATGCGACTTTTTTGACGGGCGCTGGCAGGTGGATGCTGGCGTCTGCTGACCCACACCAAGCGAGATCACGCGGGAGTCTATGGGTAAATCACTGGTTATTGTCGAATCGCCCGCCAAGGCGAAAACGATCAACAAGTATCTCGGTCCGGATTTTATCGTCAAATCCAGCATCGGACACATCCGGGACCTGCCCACAGCCGGCAGCGCCACGCCGGTGGATGCCAAGGAACGCGCCGCCCAGGCGGCCATTACCCGCAAGATGTCACCCGAGGAAAAGGCCCAGCACCGCAAGACCAAGTCGCGTGAGCAGTTGGTGCGTCGGATGGGCATTGACCCTGAGCATGGCTGGCAGGCGGACTACCAGATCCTGCCGGGCAAGGAAAAGGTCGTGGCCGAACTGCGCAAGCTGGCCGCCAGCAGCGATGCCATTTACCTCGCGACCGACCTTGACAGGGAAGGGGAGGCCATCGCCTGGCACCTGCGTGAAGCAATTGGGGGGGATGATTCACGCTATCAACGCGTGGTGTTTAACGAGATTACCAAGAAGGCCATTGGCGAGGCATTCAAGCATCCTGCACATCTGGACCAGAACCGGGTCAACGCCCAGCAGGCGCGGCGCTTCCTCGACCGGGTTGTCGGCTATATGGTTTCGCCCCTGCTGTGGGCCAAGGTGGCCCGTGGTCTTTCGGCGGGCCGGGTACAATCCGTTGCGGTACGCCTGATCGTCGAGCGTGAACGCGAGATCCGTGCCTTCGTGCCCGAGGAGTACTGGGAGATTCACGCCGACCTGCAGCCGGCTGATGCCGACGCGGTGCGCTTTCAGGTGCGCAAGCAGGCCGGCGCCGCCTTCCGCCCGACCAGCGAGGAGGCAGCGCGGGCGGCGACGAAAGCGCTCGAAAAGTTGCCCTATGTGGTCAGTGACCGAGAGGACAAGCCCACCCGGTCGAAAGCGCCGGCGCCTTTCATCACCTCCACGCTGCAGCAGGCGGCCAGTACGCGCCTTGGGTTTTCCGTGAAGAAAACGATGATGATGGCACAGCGCCTCTACGAGGCAGGCTACATCACCTATATGCGCACCGATTCCACCAACCTCAGTGAAGACGCGGTACAGGCCTGTCGCGACTACATCGCGGCGGAGTTTCCACCCGCCTACCTGCCCGCCACGCCCAACCGTTACAGCAGCAAGGAGGGCGCCCAGGAGGCCCACGAGGCGATTCGCCCTTCGGACGTCAACCTGCTGCAGTCGGGTCTGCAGGGCATGGAACGCGACGCCGAGCGCCTGTATGAAATGATCTGGCGACAGTTTGTCGCAGGCCAGATGACGCCCGCTGAATACACCGCGACGACCATCACGGTCACCGCAGGCGACTACGAGCTGTCGGCCAAGGGCCGCATCATTCGCTTTGATGGCTACACCCGTGTGCAGGGGGCTGCCGGACGCAAGGGAGAGGACGAAGTGCTTCCCGATATCCAGAAGTCGGACACGCTGAAGCTGGTCGCCCTGGACCCGGCGCAGCACTTCACCAAGCCCGCGCCGCGCTACGGGGAAGCCAGCCTGGTGCGAGAGCTTGAAAAGCGCGGCATTGGCCGCCCGTCCACCTACGCCTCGATTATTTCAACCATTCAGGATCGTGGGTACGTACGCCTCGAGAACAAGCGTTTCTACGCCGAGAAAATGGGTGACATCGTCACCCAGCGATTGCAGAACAGCTTCACCGAACTGCTCGACTACGGCTTCACCGCGAGCATGGAGGAACGGCTGGATACGGTGGCTCAGGGCGAACTCGACTGGCGGGATCTTCTGGACAGTTTCTACGCCGATTTTCGGCAACTGCTGGAAAAGGCGGAAGAGGCGGAACCCGTCGGGATGCAGCCCAATGAGCCGACACCGACGGACATACCGTGCAGCAAGTGCGGCAGGCCCATGCAGATCCGCACCGCCAGCACCGGTGTGTTCCTGGGCTGCTCCGGTTATGCACTGCCGCCCAAGGAGCGCTGCAAGAACACCATCAACCTGACACCGGGCGACGAAGCCATTCGCGAGGACGCGGACGACGAGGCCGAGTCCCGCCTGTTGAGGAAAAAGCATCGCTGCACGCTGTGCAATGCGGCGATGGACAGTTACCTGATTGACGAGCAGCGCAAACTGCACGTCTGCGGCAATAATCCCGACTGTCCCGGTTACGAAGTCGAGACCGGCAAGTTCAAGATCAAAGGCTATGATGGTCCTACGCTGGCCTGCGACAAATGTGGCGCGGAGATGCAGCTCAAAACCGGCCGGTTCGGCAAGTACTTCGGCTGCACGGCGGAAGCGTGCAAGAACACGCGCAAACTGCTGCGCAACGGGGAGGCGGCACCGCCGAAAATGGACCCGGTGCCCATGCCGGAGCTGGCCTGCGAGAAGGTGGATGACCACTACATCCTGCGCGACGGTGCGGCCGGGTTGTTTCTGGCTGCCAGCCAGTTCCCGCGTAACCGGGAGACCCGGGCGCCCTTCGTGGATGAACTGCTGCCCCACAAGAACGAGATCGACCCCAAGTACAGTTTTCTGTTCTCGGCGCCAGTCAAGGACGACGACGGCAATCGAACCCAGGTGCGCTACAGTCGGAAAGCGGCTGAGCAGTATGTGATGACCGAGCGCGATGGCAAACCGACGGGATGGCGAGCGGTCTACCGCAATGGCAAGTGGCAGACGGAAGAGGGCAAGAGCACGGCCGCGGCGAAAGGCGCACCGCGAAAGAAGAGCGCCGCGCCCAAGCGCAAGGCGGCGCGCAAGCGCACATGAGCAGTCTCCGGGGCCAGGCCAATCATGCGCTGTACCTCGGCCGGCTTCTGTTGCAGGCCTGGGAACAGGCGCGGCGCGCCGAAAATGTCCCCGCCAACACCTTGGCGCAGGCTTTTGGGCCAGCCGTGCGGGAGCACCTGCTGACGGCCTATGGCTGGTTCCTGCTCGATTTGCAGAAGCCCGCACAATTGCCGCCGCAGCCGCCTCACTGTGTTGCGGAACTGCCGCCGGCAGCGCCGGGCAAGGCGCAACCGGCAGAAGTGACGGAGTTTGCGCAACTTGAAACGCAGGGCTGGCTGTCCCGGCTGCTGCAGCAGCCCGCGGCGCAGCCGGCCAGGCGGACGGAGGGCAGCCTTGCGGTGAGCACCTCTGGCCAGCTGGACTGGGACACGCTGCAGGTCGCGGCAGACGAGCTTGAAGCCGCGTTTTCCCGCATGGGTGACCTGCTGGACGAATGCTAGCAAGTGCGCGTTGGCGGTCGCATCTGCCCCCTGTTACACTGGCATTTGATGCAAAAAGAGGAGCCTCTCGTGGCCACAGCCCTGTTGGAAATTGTTGATCTCGGCGAAGGTGAAATTGTCCTGCAACGCGCCGAAGACGATTCCGAGCCTCTGCTGCGCATCCAGTTTTCAGATGAGGCGCGTGATTACCTGATGGACAACGGCCTGGAAGTTGCGAAGGTGATGATCCAGGCTGGCATGCAGGCCGCTGCCAGCATCAATGAAAAAGAACGCCCCGAAAACGGTGAAGGCCGGGCGCGCACTGTTCACTGACCCGGCACAACGACGTTTGCTAGCGTCGCAGGATGCCGACACTCAACCCCTCGATCGCGAACGCCTGCGTGCGCAGGTCAACCTTGATCGGCGCATAGGCCGGGTTCTCGGCGTGCAACTCTACCAGGTGCCGGCTACCGCCTCGCTGAAAGCGTTTCACGGTCACTTCATCCTCGATGCGGGCGACAACAATGGCGCCATTGCGGGCTTCGCTGCTGCGGTGCACCGCCAGCAGGTCCCCGTCGAGGATGCCGACATCCTGCATGCTGTCGCCCGTGACCCGTAGCAGGTAGTCTGCCGCCGGCCGGAAGAAGTTGGCGGGAATGGCGCAGTAATCCTCGACATGTTCCTGCGCGAGCACCGGGTTGCCTGCCGCAACGCGCCCGATGATGGGAAGGCCGGGGTTCTCGGGCAAGCGGATACCACGAGAGGCGCCAGCAATGATTTCAATCGCACCCTTGCGCGCCAGCGCCTTCAGGTGTTCTTCGGCGGCATTGGCCGACTTGAATCCCAGCTCTTTGGCGATGTCGGCGCGAGTAGGGGGGTAGCCGGTCTGGTCGATATGCTGGCGGATAATGTCCAGCACCTGCTGCTGTCGCTGCGTGAGTTTGTCCATGACCCGTCCATCTGTGTATTTGTACAGTGGCTGGGATTATATACAGTAATACGCGGCAGCGACAAGCGGGCTCAACTATCCTCCACGCCGAGCATGGTGTCGGGTTCGATCGTCGACAGGGGGTTGCTCCACTCTTCGGGGTGGTAGGGCAGGTCGGGATCCAGGCCGTCTTCGTCATCCAGCTCGAAGGGGGTTCGCCAGTCCTCCGGTGCCGCCGCCCGCTGCAACTGCAGCATGCGCCAGACCTCGAGATCGTACTCGGTAACCTCGCCGTCCAGGAACTGTGTCTCCACGGTACGCGCGGCTTCGTCCAGGGCGACAACTTCGAACAGCTCTCCCGTTTCGATATCCCGGTACCAGCTGCCAACGGTGGGATTCAACATGACTGCGCTCCCTTCCAGAGTCCTCGGTGTCACCTGCAACATACCATGCCGACCTGCGCTGTCCATTATGTGCTGTCGATCTAAAAACACCTTTTTTCATAGCGTTTTTCCGGGGCACTGAATTTTCCGCGGCAGATCAGTCGCTTGCGGATGTCGCTCGGCACATGTCGAAAGGAGGATGGCGCTGTTATACTGAGTGGCTCTGACAAGTGCCTGGCAACAGAAGAAAATTGTCTAAACCCGGGAAATCAGGAGCCTGATGTAACGTGGAAGCCACAGAGCAAACGCTGTCCCGAATACTGGCGACCTACGGCCTCGACACACCGCTGGTAGCGATCGGCGGGCTACTCCTGCTCGCCATGCTCATCCACCTGCTGCTCGGTGTCCTGCTGCGCCGCCTGCACCGCGTGGCGGAGTCCAGCAGCAATCGCTGGGACGACGTGGTAATCACTGCGGTGGAAACGCCACTGCGTGTCGCGCTCTGGCTCATCGCCTTGATGCTGATTCTGGGCAGGGTGCCGATCGCCGCAGATTTGCAGGCCTTCATACTGCGAGCCTACGACACGCTGCTGATTCTCATGCTGGCCTGGTTCCTGCAACGTCTGATATTCGGCGCAGAAGAAGAGTTGCTGTCACCTGCGCGGGGCCACAAGGCCTCCACGGACAAGGCTGCCGTGCATTCGACGGCGAAACTCATCCGGGTGATCCTTTGGATTCTCGCTGGCCTGATGGCCCTGCAGAGTGTCGGTGTGTCCATTTCGGGGCTACTCGCCTTCGGCGGTATTGGCGGTATTGCAGTCGGTTTTGCCGCCAAGGACCTGATGGCGAACTTTTTCGGCGGGATGAGCATCTACCTTGATCGCCCCTTCACCCCCGGGGACTGGATTCGCTCACCGGATCGGGAAATCGAGGGCACGGTGGAGGATATCGGCTGGCGCCTGACCCGTATTCGCACGTTTGATCAGCGTCCGCTGTATGTTCCGAATGCGGTTTTCACACAGATCGCAGTGGAAAACCCGTCGCGCATGTTCAACCGGCGGATTTATGAAACGATTGGTGTGCGCTACCAGGATTCAGCCAAACTCGCGTCCATTGTTGCGGATGTGCGACAGATGCTGGAAAAGCACCCCGAAATCGACCTCAACCGCACCCTGATCGTGAATTTTGTGTCTTTCGGGCCCTCGTCACTCGACTTTTTTGTGTATGCCTTCACACGGACCACGGTCTGGGTGGAATATCACGCCATCAAGCAGGACGTCTTGTTGAAGATCCTCGACATTATCCATGAGCACGGGGCCGATGTGGCGTTCCCGACCCGTACCCTGCACCTGGACAGCGCGCCGCCCGAGCTGGCGCAGGCTGTGCGCGGAGAGCACCCATGACGGAAAGCGCCGTGCCAGTGCCATTGTGTCTCGGGATTATCGGCGGCACAGGCATCCACCAGGTCGAGGGCCTGCAACTGCTGGGCGAGCACCCGGGAGACAATGCCTACGGCAGTCCCTCGCGGCCTGTGCAGGAGGGCATGGTCGACGGGCAGCGGGTTTTTTTCCTCCAGCGCCATGGCAGCCCCAGGGCGATTCCGCCGCACCTGGTGAACTACCGCGCAAATATCGAGGCGCTGCGCGGCCTCGGGGTCACCCACGTGGTTGCCATCAACGCCGTGGGCGGTATCAGTCCCGACATGCAGCCGGGGCGGCTGGTAGTGCCTGACCAGATTGTGGATTACACCTGGGGGCGGGAGCACACGTTTGACGATGGCCGCAGCGGCGCGCTGCAGCATATCGATTTCACCCATCCCTACGATCACGCCCTGCGCCTGGCCATTATCGAGGCAGCGGAAGCGGCGGGCATCCCCCATGAGCCCTCCGGTGTACACGCCGTCACCCAGGGCCCCAGGCTGGAGACGGCCGCCGAGGTGCGGCGCCTGGCCAGAGAGGGTTGTGACATCGTCGGCATGACCGGCATGCCCGAGGCTGCGCTGGCCAGGGAGTGCGGTATTGCCTATGCAACTATCTGCATGGTGGTCAATCCTGCCGCAGGGCTGGGTGATTTGCCCCTGACGCAGGATACCATGCGCGATATTCTGCAGCGTGAGGCCGCCGTCGTCAGGCGCCTGCTGGGCTGCCTGCTGCCTCGGCTGGGCGCTCAGGGCCTGTGATCAGCTCGAGGATGGCCTGGTCGTAGTTCGCGCTGTACAGCGCATCCGCATCCAGTGGTGTCAGTTTGATGACCAGTCCGAGTAAGGGGTGGTCGATGTAGTGCACCTCATTGGAGCGCATGCGCCGCTGCTGCTGCAGAAGCACGGCATGTCGGTAAGGATAGGCGGGGGCAGATTCCGGCTCCGGGGCGTCCAGCAGCCCCGACGCGGCATCCCACTGCGGGTCGTAGCCGATCGGCGCTTCGGGAGCGGTCGGCTGTGTGGGCAGCACCGGCGCCGCGATCAGCTCCAATGAGGCCGGCGCCAACGGCGGTGCCGGCATACGCCAGGTGCCGGGCAGGTAATCGCCGTTGGTGTTCAGCCAAAGCCGGGTGTCGACATGCAGGAAGCGGGAGCGATGTAGCCTGATCGTGCCTTGCAGGGCAGGGTAGGCCTGGTCATCACCAGAACGGTCAAGCACGATGGGCAGGGCTGTCCTGGCACTGCCTACCGGTTGCCACCACACTTCGTGAAACAGTATGCGGTAGGGGCCGTTGCGTTCCATATAGGCTGCTTTGCCGCGAAACTCTCGGGCCTGGGCCGGAAGCAGCACAAACGGTGTGGGCAGCCGAGGCGCTGCTGCATCTTCCGCCGCGGCAACCTCGGCGCCGGGTGCTGCGGTGACCTCTGGCGCCGGGGCCGGCGTGTCGACAGCCGCCGCTGCAGGCAGATCTGCCGCTGCGCCATCGGCCTCCTGGCCGCGCAGCTGGATCAGCTGTTTGCCGCGCTTATCGACCCGGCTGTGCAGTGCATCAGCTGTGCGCTCCAGGTTGGCCTGCAAGCGCTGGGGATCGAGCAAGAAACGCACGGCGTCCGGGTACTGCAACCGGGGCAGCGCGTCCCACTGTTCCGAGCGTGGGGCTCCCGGGCTGGTGTGCGCAACGATCAGTAATTCCACCTGATACCAGTTTTGCTGACGCCCATCCTCCGCCAGGGTGGACGTCGCCAGAAGCGCCGTCACGAGAAGCGCGAGCAGGGTATGAACGGGGCGGGCAGTCATCAGGCGGCATCTTCCGTGGCATCGGCGGCAAAGGTGTCCAGCAGCTGGTCGGCGAACTGCTGGCGCTGTTCGGGCTCATCCAGCTGGCGTTTGAACCGCAGGCGCATGGCGCCGGCCAGCTGGTACCCCTTGGGATCGGACTGCACCAGTTTGACGAGGCTCAGCGGATTCACGCGGGTGGACTCCCGAAAGTCGATGTTACCACCGCCGGGGCCAACCTCAATGCCTGCAATCCCCAGCTGATCCGCGCGGATGCGCAGCCTGGCCACCTGCACCAGGTTTTTCACCTGCTGCGGCAGCAGGCCGAACCGGTCGATCATCTCCACCTGAATCTCGCGCAGTGCCTGCTCGCTGGCGGCGGCTGCGATGCGCTTGTATAACACCAGTCGGGTGTTGATATCCGGCAGGTAGTCCTCCGGGATCAGCGCCGGTATATGCAGGTTGATCTCGGTGCCCGCGTCCAGGGGTGCGTCCGTGTTGGGGATCTCCCCGCGCCGCAATGCCGCCACGGCGCGCTCCAGCATGCGCATGTACAGCGCGAAGCCCACGCTGTGTATTTGCCCGCTCTGTTCATCCCCCAGCAGTTCCCCCGCACCGCGAATTTCCAGGTCGTGGGTCGCCAGCAGATAACCGGCGCCGAGGTCTCCCGCGGCTTCGATGGCTTCGAGACGTTTTTCCGCATCGGGTGTGATTGCCGAACGCGGCGGGCACAGCAGGTAGGCGTACGCCTGGTGGTGCGAGCGGCCAACCCGTCCGCGCAGCTGATGCAGCTGGGCGAGGCCGAACTTGTCGGCGCGCTCGATGATGATGGTGTTGGCGGTCGGCACGTCGATCCCGGTTTCAATGATGGTCGTGCACAGCAGGATGTGGTGGCGCTGGTGGTAGAACGCGGACATGACCTGTTCCAGTTCGGCCTCGCGCATCTGCCCGTGGGCAACCCCGATGGACAGATCCGGCAGCAGCTCCCGCAGCTTGCGGCCGGCCTCCTCGATACTTTTCACTTCGTTGTGCAGGTAGTACACCTGCCCCCCGCGCAGGGTCTCACGCAGCACGGCCTCGCGAATCAGGGCGATGTTGTGTTCCCGGACAAAGGTCTTGATCGACAGGCGGCGTGCCGGTGGCGTGGCGATGACAGACAGGTCGCGCATACCTCCCAGTGCCATGTTGAGCGTACGCGGGATGGGGGTCGCGGTCAGTGTGAGGATGTCGACCTCAGCGCGCAGGGCCTTGATCGCTTCCTTCTGTTTGACACCAAACCGGTGCTCTTCATCAATGATCAGCAGGCCGAGGTCGTGAAAGCGGAAGTCGCTGGAGAGCAGTTTGTGGGTGCCGATAAGAATGTCGATGTCGCCATTGCTGACCCGCTGCAGCACCCCGCCGAGGTCCTTGCCGCTCTTGAAGCGTGAAACAACCTCCACGGTCACCGGCCAGTCCGCAAAACGATCGGCAAAAGAGTTGAAGTGCTGCTGGGCGAGCAGGGTGGTCGGAACCAGCACAGCGACCTGCTTGCCATTGCGTGCGGCGATGAAGGCAGCGCGCATGGCCACCTCGGTCTTGCCGAAGCCAACGTCACCGCACACGAGCCGATCCATGACACGCTCGGCGGTCATGTCGGCGATCACCGCGTCAATTGCCGCAGCCTGGTCCGCGGTCTCCTCGAAGGGAAAGCTTGCGGCGAACTGCTCGTACTCGAGGGCGGGCAACTCGAAGCAGAAGCCCTTGCGGGCCTCGCGACGTGCGTAGACATCCAACAGCTGCGCGGCCACATCACTGGCCTTTTCGGTGGCCTTGCGCCTGGCTTTTTCCCACTGGTCAGAGCCCAGCTTGTGCAGCGGGGCGAGTTCCGGATCGCTGCCAGCGTAGCGGCTGACCAGGTGTAATGAGGCGACGGGCACGTATAGCTTGCTGCCCTGCGCGTATTCCAGCGTCAGGAATTCATTGTCGGCGCCATCCACCTCAAGGGTTTGCAGCCCGAGGTAGCGACCCACACCGTGCTCCAGATGCACCACGGGCACACCCTCGCGGAGCTCATTGATATCGCGAAACACATTTTCCGCGTGGGCTTCATCAACCTTGCGCCGGCGCCGCCGCTGGGCGACCCGGTTGCCGAACAGCTGCGCTTCGCAAACCAGTGCCGGCTGGTCGGCGCCAAAGTACATGCCGCGATCAATCGGTGCAGTGCTGATGGCGAAGCGCAGTCCCGAGGCCAGGAATTCGGCCCAGTCCGCCACCTCGGGGGGCGTCAGGCCGTGGGCGGCGAGATTTTCCAGCAGGATCTCCCTGCGGCCGGCGGATTCCGCGCACAGCAACAGCGGCGCCGTATGCTGTTGCATGAAGTGCTGCAGCCGCTCGGCAGGTGTCTGGCGCGCGCCCTCGGTGCTCAGGTCGGGCAGGGGTTGCGAGGGGCTGGCCACGTGTGTCGGCGCCTCCGGATTGCGTCGCAGCTCCAACACCGGGCACTGGCCCATCAGTTGGTACAGTTCCTCCACCGGAGTGAAACAGCGCGCGGGAGGGAGCAGGGGGCGCCGAGTATCAATGCCGTACTCGGTGTATCGGTGTCCGGCATCTTCCCAGAAGCGCTGCGCGGCCCGGTAGTGGTCGCCGATGGCAATGACCGGGGTGCCTTCCGGGAGGTAGTCGAAAAGGCTGGCGCAGTGCTCGAAAAACAGCGGCAGATAGTACTCGCAGCCGCCGGGTGCGCGACCCGCACTGACTTCGCGGTAGGTGGGGCAGGCGTCGTGGTCGACATCGAAGGCCTCGTACCAGCTCAGCCGGAAGCGCTCGATGGCCGCGGGATTCAGCGGGTATTCGCGAGCGGGCAACAGGTTGATGGCGGCGACTTTCTCCAGTGTGCGCTGGGTGTCGGGGCTGAAGGTCCGCAAACTGTCGACCTCGTCGTCCAACAGATCCACCCGAAAGGGCAGCTCGCTGCCCATGGGATAGATATCCAGCAGTGAGCCGCGCAGGGCGAATTCACCGTGCTCGTAGACGGTCTCGACATTGCGGTAGCCGTTGCGCTCCAGGTTCCGCCGGAAGGACTCGCGGTCCAGTAACTGCCCGGGCTCCAGCACCAGGCTCGAGCCCGCCACATAATGCACCGGTGGCAGCCGGTGCATGAGCGTGGAGATGGGCACCACAAGAATGCCCGCTGTGAGCGTGGGCAGCCGGTACAGGGTCTCCAGTCGCTCGGAGACGATGTCCTGGTGCGGCGAAAAATTGTCGTAGGGCAGCGTCTCCCAGTCGGGAAACGCCAGGATGTCGACGGGCTCGGCCAGGAAGAACGGCAGCTCCCGCTCCAGCGCCAGGGCTGAACTGGTGTCCGCGGTGATGACCAGGAGCAGGCTGTCTGGCCGGGCCATCTCCGCTATCAGCCGGGCCTCGGCACAGCCGTGGAAGGGGCCGATGGCGGTCCGGGTACCGGATTTCGCGGGCCAGGGTGTGCTGGCGAGCAGGGATCTGTACATAAAGCCTGGCGTTTCACTGCGGAAGGGGCGGTTATTGTAAAGCGCTGGGTGAAAAGTACCACTGTGCCTTGCCCTCACCGGGATGCGGCGGGATAATACGCGCCCGTTGCAGCCCTGATTCCCCCTCACACAGGTGACAGACGAGTGAACGAACGCAAGCGAGAGCGCCCCGACGACTATTTCAGAGACTGGAAAGAGCGCGAAGCGCTGGCCGAAGGCATGATTCCCCTGGTCGGTGAGCTGTCCCGCCGCAAGAATGTAAAGTGCTACATCTACGGCAAGTCACTGGTGAACCAGTCTGTCACCCAGATCATGAAGGACCACCGCTACGTGCGGCAGGTGGAGGAGAACGAGCTCTCCGAGTTCGAGACCTTCCCCATCATCAAATCCCTGTCGGCCCTGGACCTGGGACCTGCGCATATCGATATCGGCCGTCTCGCGGTGCAGTATTACGATAAAGGCGAGGGCGCCGGTCTCAGTGTCGATGATTATGTTCGCCAGCAGGTCGCCGACCTGATTGGCGCCAAGGCAGAGCCGGGGCGTGGCCCGGTGGATGTGGTGCTCTACGGCTTCGGTCGTATCGGCCGCCTCATGGCACGCATTCTGATCGACAAGACGGATGGTGGCGAATCGCTGCGCCTGCGGGCCGTTGTCGTGCGCAAGGGCTCCGCCCCTGACGACCTGGTGAAACGCGCCAGCCTGTTGCGGCGTGATTCTGTGCACGGGGCCTTTGACGGCACCATCCGCGTGGACGAGGAGCGCCAGTCGTTTGTGGCCAACGGCAACGAAGTCAAGGTCATTTACGCCGACTCGCCCGACAGCATCGACTACACGGAATACGGCATTAACAATGCGATTGTGGTCGATAACACCGGGGTATGGCGCGATGAGGCCGGGCTGTCACGGCATCTCAAGTCCAAGGGTGTGGCCAAGGTCATCCTCACGGCGCCGGGCAAGGGCGACATGAAGAATGTGGTTGCGGGCATCAACAATGACATGATCGACGCCTCCGACAGCATCATTTCCGCGGCATCCTGCACCACGAATGCGATCGTGCCGCCGCTGAAGGCAATGGATGACCGTTACGGCATCATCAGCGGGCACGTCGAAACGGTGCACGCCTACACCAACGACCAGAACCTGATCGACAACTACCACAAGGCTGATCGGCGGGGCCGCAGCGCGCCGCTGAATATGGTCATCACCGAGACGGGCGCCGCCAAGGCGGTGGCCAAGGTGTTGCCGCAGCTCGCAGGCAAGCTCACCGGCAACGCCATACGTGTACCGATTCCCAATGTCTCCATGGCCATCCTCAATCTCACGCTGGGTCGCGCAACCACCAAGGAAGAAGTGAACGAGTACATGCGGCACATGGCACTGCACTCGTCGATGCGCAAGCAGATCGACTATTCCAACTCTCCCGAGGTGGTGTCGAGCGACTTTGTCGGCTCCCGGCACGCCTGTATCTTCGATGCCCAGGCCACCATCGTGAACGGCACCCAGGCTGTTCTGTACCTCTGGTACGACAACGAGTTCGGCTACAGCTGCCAGGTGTATCGGATTCTCGAGCAGGTGTCGGGGATACGCTACGCCCGCTATCCGAAGAATGCCTGAGAAACACAGCGGGCGGCCGCCGCGATGGACGGAAATGGCGTGACGGGGCGCTTGCGCAGTGGTGTTTTGGCGCAGGCTTCCGTTATAATGCGCGCGGCCCGGGACAGGGCGGCTGCGCTTGATTTCTCCGGCCTGGCCAGGCGCACGGATGACCCGGCGCCTCGCCTCTGCCAGCTTTGGGGTGCCAACTCCTTCGCACGGCTCTGGCCGCCACAAATACTGACGAACCTGTAGGCAGATCGTATGATCAAGATCAAGCGGGGCATGGATATTCCCATCCAGGGGGCCCCCCAGCAATCGATTGAAGACGCTTCCCCGGCGCGCGCTGTCGCCCTTGTCGGTCCAGACTACGTGGGCATGAAACCCACCATGGAAGTTGCCGAAGGCGACCGGGTAAAGGCGGGCCAGCTGCTGTTCACCGACAAGAAGACCGACGGTGTGCGTTACACGGCACCCGCGGGTGGCGTGGTGTCGGCGATCAACCGGGGTGCGCGGCGCGTGCTGCAGTCCGTCGTCATCGAGGTGGAGGGCGACGCCTCCGAGAGCTTTACCGCCTACAGCGCCGACCAGGTACGTGGGCTGGGCGGTCAGGCCATTCGCGAGCACCTCAACCAGGCGGGGCAGTGGACCGCGCTCAGGACACGTCCCTTCAGCCGGGTCCCGGCGCTGGACGCCGAGGCCGCCGCGATTTTCATTACCGCGATCGACACCCACCCACTTGCCCCCGATCCAGCGGTGGTCATTGCCGCCGAGGCGGAAGCGTTTGCGCTGGGGCAGGACATCCTCGCGCAGTTGACCGCAGGTCCGGTCTATCTGTGTACAGCGCCCGGTGCCAACCTGCCCTCGGGGCAGGCCGCGACCATCCAGGTAGCCGAGTTCGCGGGCCCGCACCCGGCGGGCCTGGCGGGCACCCATATCCACTTCCTGGAGGGTGGCGTCACCGCGACCAAAGTGGTGTGGACCATCGGCTACCAGGACGTGATCGCCTTCGGCCGGCTGTTCCTTGACGGCTCCATCTACACGTCGCGTGTCATCGCCCTCAGCGGGCCGCAGGTCAACAAACCGCGCCTGTTGCGCACGAGACTGGGTGCCGACCTGCAGGCGCTCTGTGCCGGCGAGTTGAAAGACGGTGAGAACCGCATCATTTCGGGCTCGGTGCTTGGCGGCCGCCGCGTACAGGCCCCCACCGCCTACCTCGGGCGCTACCACAACCAGGTCTCCGTGCTGCTGGAGGGGCGTCAGCGCGCCTTCATGGGATGGCTTTCCCCCGGTGTGGAAAAGCACTCAAACCTCGGGATCTACCTCAGCAGCCTGTTCGGTCTCAAGCCGCTGGCAATGACCACCACAACCAACGGCAGCCAGCGCGCCATGGTGCCGGTGGGCACCTATGAGACGGTGGTTCCCCAGGACTACCTGCCGACGCACCTGCTGCGGGCACTGATCGTCGGCGATACGGAAACCGCGCAGTCGCTTGGCTGCCTGGACCTGGACGAAGAAGACCTCGCGCTGTGCACGTATGTGTGCCCCGGCAAATACGAGTACGGTCCCATCTTGCGGGACAACCTGACGCGCATCGAGAAGGAGGGTTAAGCCGTGGGACTGCGTAAGATCCTTGATGGTGTAGAACACCACTTTGAAGAAGGCGGCCGCTTCAAGCAGTGGTATCCGCTGTACGAAGCGATTGACACAATCTTCTATTCGCCGTCCTCGGTAACGCGGAGCACGGCGCATGTGCGCGATGGCGTGGATCTGAAGCGCATCATGATCACCGTCTGGTTCGCAACGTTCCCCGCCATGTTCTACGGCATGTACAACCTGGGCTTCCAAGCCAACGACATTCTTGCGGCCACTGGTGGTCAGGTAGACGGCTGGCGGGGTAGCCTGATCGCTGCGTTCGGTGGCTACGACGCTTCCAGTCTCTGGGATTGCTTCTTCTTCGGCGCCCTCTACTTCCTGCCTATCTATGCCACCACCTTTTTGGTCGGTGGGTTCTGGGAAGTCCTGTTTGCCATGAAACGCGGGCACGAGGTGAACGAAGGCTTCTTCGTCACGTCCATTCTGTTCGCGCTGATCTGCCCCCCGGACGTACCCCTGTGGCAGGTTGCTCTGGGCATCAGCTTCGGTGTGGTGATTGGCAAGGAAGTGTTCGGCGGCACCGGGAAGAACTTCCTCAACCCTGCGTTGACCGGACGGGCCTTCCTGTACTTCGCTTATCCCGCTCAGATGTCCGGTGACGGCGTCTGGACGGCGGTGGACGGCTATACCGGCGCCACACCGCTGTCCATTGTCGCCTCCGACGGCATGGCTGGCCTTGCCCAGGAACAGATCACCTGGATGCAGGCCTTTCTCGGCAATATTCACGGCTCTATCGGCGAAACCTCCACGCTGGCCATTCTGATCGGCGGTGCCGTGCTGATGCTGATGCGCATTGCGTCGTGGCGTATCGTCGCAGGTGTGTTCATCGGTATGGTGGCCCTGTCTTCACTGTTCAACCTGATCGGGTCCGAAACCAACCCCATGTTCAATATGCCTTTCTACTGGCATCTGGTGGTGGGTGGTTTCGCCTTCGGCATGATGTTCATGGCGACGGATCCGGTGTCTGCGGCCTACACCAATACCGGGAAGTTCGCCTACGGTATCCTGATCGGCGTGATGTGTGTGCTGATCCGGGTGGTGAACCCGGCGTTCCCCGAGGGCATCATGCTGGCGATTCTTTTCGCCAACCTGTTTGCGCCGCTGATGGACCACTTTGTGATCCAGTCGAATATCAAACGGAGGCTTGCCCGTGTCTAAGAATGACGGCATCAGTAAGACCCTGCTGGTTGCCTTTGCGCTCTGTATCGTCTGCTCCGTGGTGGTCTCGACCGCCGCGGTCATGCTCAAGCCGGCACAGGAAGCAAACAAGACCTTGGATCGCAAACGCAATATCCTCGCAGCCGCGGGCATGCTCGATGAATCGCGCTCCGTTGAGGAGCAGTTCGCTCAGGTGAAAACCCGGGTCGTTGACCTCCGCACCGGGCAGTTCACGGATGCCGTGGACCCGGCCAGCTACGAGCAGACCAAGGCGGCGAAGGAACCCGGCAAATCCACGGACCTGAGCAAGACGGAAGACATCGCCGGTATCGGCAGCCGTGAGCATTATGCGCTGGTGTATCTCGTGGAAGACGGCGGGGGCGACATCGACAAGCTGATCCTGCCCGTACGCGGCTATGGCCTGTGGTCAACCCTGTATGGCTTCATCGCGCTGGAGTCCGATGCCAATACCGTCGCCGGCCTCGGGTTCTATGAGCACGGCGAAACGCCCGGTCTGGGTGGTGAAGTGGATAATCCGCGCTGGAAAGCACAGTGGCCGGGCAAGCAGGTCTACCGCGACGGCGAAGTGGCTCTGTCCCTGGCGAAGGGTAGCGTGGACCCCGGCAGCCCGGATGCGCCCTGGCGTGTCGATGGTTTGTCCGGCGCAACGCTGACCTCCCGCGGTGTCACCCAGCTGGTTCACTTCTGGCTCGGTGAGCAGGGCTACGAACCGTTCCTCAACAATCTCAAAGCAGGGGAGGCCTGAGATGTCTTCGGTCAAGGACACCCTCGTTACACCCATTTTCAAGAACAATCCGATTGCGCTGCAGATTCTCGGCATCTGCTCGGCACTGGCGGTTACGTCGTCGCTACAGGTCACCGTAGTGATGTGTATCGCGCTGACGCTGGTGACAGCCTTCTCCAACCTGTTCATCTCTGCGATACGCACCCAGATACCGGGTAGCATTCGTATCATCGTGCAGATGACGATCATCGCTTCACTGGTGATCGTGGTTGACCAGGTGCTGAAGGCCGTCGCCTATGACATCAGCAAACAGCTTTCGGTGTTCGTCGGCCTGATTATAACCAACTGTATCGTCATGGGGCGCGCGGAAGCGTTTGCGATGAAGAATCCGCCGTTGCCCAGCTTCTTCGATGGCATCGGCAACGGGCTCGGCTACAGCACAGTGCTGCTCGCAGTCGCCTTTGTGCGCGAGCTGTTCGGCTCGGGCAAGCTGTTTGGCATCGAGGTGCTGCCGCTGGTCACGGAAGGTGGCTGGTACAACCCCAACGGCCTGCTCCTGCTGCCGCCCAGCGCATTTTTCCTGATCGGCGGTTTCATCTGGATCCTGCGCAGCGTCGACAAGAAGCAGGTTGAAGAGCCTGATTTCCGCATGGCCAAGCACACGGCTGCCGAGGAGGGCGCGTAATGGAACAGTACCTGAGCCTGTTTATCCGGGCCGTGTTCATCGAGAATATGGCGCTCGCGTTCTTTCTTGGCATGTGTACCTTCCTGGCTATCTCCAAGAAGGTACAGGCGGCAATCGGTCTCGGCATCGCCGTTATCGTCGTACTCACCATCACCGTGCCGGTGAACAACCTGATCTACAACTACCTGCTGGCGGACGGCGCGCTGGCCTGGGCGGGCCTGCCGGATGTGGACCTCAGCTTCCTCGGGTTGTTGTCCTATATCGGCGTTATCGCGGCCATCGTCCAGATCATGGAGATGTTTCTCGACAAGTACGTCCCGGTTCTGTACAACGCGCTCGGCGTCTTCCTGCCATTGATTACAGTAAACTGTGCCATCCTGGGCGCGGCGCTGTTCATGGTGGAACGCGATTACAGCTTCGGTGAAAGCGTGGTGTTCGGTGCCGGCGCAGGTGTCGGTTGGGCCCTCGCCATCGTCGCCCTCGCAGGCATTCGCGAAAAGCTCAAGTACAGTGACGTGCCCGACGGCCTGCAGGGTCTGGGCATCACCTTCATCACGGTGGGTCTGATGTCACTTGGCTTTATGTCTTTCGGTGGTATGAATCTCTAGGCGGAAGTGCTGTTATGAACCTGACGATCATCCTCGGTGTTACCATGTTCACGGCGATCGTGCTCGCCCTGGTCGCCGTCATTCTGAGCGCACGCTCTCGCCTGGTGAGCAGTGGCGAGGTCGCCATTGAGATCAATGGCGAGAAAACCATTCACGTACCCGCGGGTGGCAAATTGCTGCAGACCCTGTCCGAAAGCGGATTGTTCCTGCCCTCGGCCTGCGGCGGCGGCGGTACCTGCGCGCAGTGCAAATGCATCATCACCGAGGGCGGCGGCGCCATGCTGCCTACCGAGGAAAGCCACTTCACCAAGCGTGACGCGCAGGAGGGCTGGCGCCTGAGCTGCCAGACCGCCGTCAAGCAGGACATGAAAATCGAAGTGCCGGAAGAAGTGTTCGGCGTCAAGCAGTGGGAGTGCACGGTAGAGAGCAATCCCAACGTGGCGACCTTCATCAAGGAACTGACGCTGAAGCTGCCCGAGGGCGAGAACGTCGACTTCCGCGCCGGGGGCTATGTGCAGCTCGAGTGCCCGCCGCACGTGGTCAAGTACAAGGACTTCGAGATCGAGGAGGAATACCGCGGCGACTGGGAACGCTTCGGTTTCTTCAAGCTGGAATCTCACGTTGACGAAACCACCATCCGTGCCTACTCCATGGCCAACTACCCGGAAGAGCGCGGCGTCGTCAAGTTCAACATCCGCATCGCGACACCGCCTCCGGGCAGCGAGGGCATCCCGCCTGGTGTGATGTCGTCCTGGGTGTTCAACCTGAAGCCCGGCGACAAAGTGAAGGTGTATGGTCCCTTTGGCGAGTTTTTTGCCAAGGACACCGACGCGGAGATGATCTTCATCGGCGGTGGCGCGGGCATGGCGCCCATGCGCTCACACATCTTCGACCAGCTCAAGCGCCTGCAGAGCAAGCGCAAGATTTCCTTCTGGTACGGTGCGCGCTCGCTGCGTGAGATGTTCTACGTCGAGGACTACGACCAGCTCGCCGCAGAGAATGACAACTTCGAGTGGCACGTGGCCCTGTCGGATCCGCAGCCCGAGGACAACTGGGAGGGCCTGACGGGCTTTATCCATAACGTCCTGTACGAGGAATACCTGAAGGACCACCCCGCGCCAGAGGACTGCGAGTACTATATGTGCGGTCCGCCAATGATGAATGCCGCGGTAGTGCGTATGCTCACCGACATGGGTGTGGAGCCGGAAAACATTCTGCTGGACGACTTCGGCGGTTGATGCAGGGTTCTCGGCACAGTACAAGCCACTCTTCGGGGTGGCTTTTTTGTAGGGCGGCCGGCGCGCTGCTGGCGGTGCTGGTACTCGTTGCGGCCTGTTCGCAGCCGGGTACGGGTGTGGCGCTGTCTGGCGCCACCATGGGCACGACCTGGCACATTACCTATATCCCGTCCGAGGCGTCGCCGCGTCCCGAACAGCTGCGGACCGTGCTCGAGGGCCTGCTGGTCGACCTGAACGACAGCATGTCCACCTGGCAGATCGATTCGGAGATCAGCCGCTTCAATCGCAGCCCGGTCGGCGAGTGGGTTCCTGTCTCCGGTCATTTCGGGCGAGTGATGGCGCAGGCCCTGCACATCGGCGAACTGTCCGGTGGCGCCTACGACGTGACCGTGGGTCCGCTGGTAGAACTCTGGGGCTTCGGTCCGGTCCAACCACGTATGGAATTGCCCGACGAGCGCGCGATCGGCACAGCCCGCGAGCGTGTGGGGCAGCGTTACATCGAGTTCGACAGCGACCTGCAGCGCCTGCGTCGCCTGCGCGATGTGGAACTGGACCTGTCCTCCATCGCCAAGGGGTACGCCGTCGATGTGCTGGCCACCGCCCTCAGTGGGCACGGCATCGCCAACTTCCTGGTTGAAGTGGGCGGCGAAATGCGCGTCGCAGGAATCAGCCCGCGCGGCGACGCCTGGCGTGTCGCGATAGAACGACCCGAGCCCGGTGCACGGGCTGTCGCGCTGGGTATTGCGCTGGAGGATATCGCGGTTGCGACCTCGGGTGACTACCGGAACTACTTTGAATTGGAGGGCCGGCGCTACTCGCACAGTATCGACCCGCGAACCGGGTATCCGGTGGCACACGATCTGGTGTCCGTCACGGTTTTGGCGGAAGACTGTATGACGGCGGACGGCTGGGCCACCGCACTCACCGTGCTCGGCGCCGACGAGGCACTGGCACTGGCGGAGCAGCACGGCCTTGCCGTGTATTTGATGCGACGCGAAGGGCAGCGTATCGTGCCGCTGTATTCCAGCGCGTTTGCGCCGTGGCTGGATCAGAGTACCCTGACAGAATAGCGGCCCGCTGCCGCAAGGATGACTGGAATGACCGAATTTGTTCTCGCCGCGGTGCTGATCGCGATTGTCATGGGCATTATGGCCGTGGGGGTGCTCATGGGCCGCGGGCCCATCAAGGGCTCCTGTGGTGGCATGGGCGCACTCGGTTTCGATACCGCCTGCGATATCTGTGGTGGCGACCCCGGCCGCTGCGAGAAGGAGACGCGTAACACCGGTGGCGCCGATGACCGGGATGATACGCGCTTCTACCCGGCGGACCGCTAGGGCAGGCTACGCGCAGGGACACTCCACTGGGCTTCCACTACGCCATTTTCGTTGGCCTGCGCTACAGCTTCAGCCGACGGCGCAACCGCTTCGCCAGTGTCATCGCGACGGTGTCCATGCTGGGCATGGTGCTCGGCGTCGCGAGCCTGATAACCGTGTTGTCCATCATGAACGGCTTCGCCGCGGAACTGCGTGATCGCATCCTTGCGTTGGTGCCCCACGGGTTTGTGGTGGCCGCCGAGGGGCGCATCGAGGGCTGGCCGCAGCTGGCTGAAGCGCTTGCCCTGCAGCCCGGTGTGGTCGCCGTAGCGCCGTACCTCACGGACAAGGTGATTCTCTCGGGCCATGGAACCCTGCGCGGTGCCAGCCTGACCGCTATCGATGTACAACGCCAGGCGGCTGTGTCGGGTGTCAATGAAGCGATGCAGAGCGGCACCCTGACCGACCTGCAACAACCGTTCAGCGTCGTCCTGGGCACGGGCCTGGCGCGCGGCCTGGGAGTCGCACCCGGCGACACGCTGGATGTCACGCTACCCAGCCTTACGGTTACGCCGCTGGGCACTTTTCCGCGCAGTAAACGCCTCCGTGTGGTCGGGCTGTTTGCTGTCAACGCCCAGCCCGATGGCTATCAGGCCTACGTGTCGCTGGAAACGGGGCAGCGGCTGTTCGGCGCGGGCGAAGGCGTGGACGGTATACAGCTGCGCACCGTCGACCTGATGCAGGCACCGCGTCAGTTGGCCGCTCTCCAGCAATCCCTGGCCCCCGGATTGCTCGCCCGCGACTGGACACAAACCCAGGGTAGCCTGTTTCGCGCGGTCAAAATGGAAAAAATCATGGTCGGGCTGTTACTGCTCAGCGTGGTCGCCGTGGCGGCATTCAACATCGTATCCACGCTGGTTATGGCGGTGGCTGAAAAACGCGGTGATATTGCGGTATTGCGCACCATGGGGGCCCGCGCGGGCGGCATCATGGCGATTTTTCTTGCCCACGGCTTGGGCCTTGCCTGCACCGGCATTGGCGTCGGTGCCGCGCTGGGTGTGGTGCTGGCGAGCCACATTGCCCGGATCACGGCGACCCTGGAGCAGTGGCTGGGTGTGAAGCTGTTTGATCCCTCCGTTTATTTTATCAGCGAGTTACCGGCGCGTTTGCAGTGGCAGGATGTTGCGGCGGTGATTGCCGCATCCCTGTTGCTGAGTCTTCTGGCGAGTGTTTACCCCGCCTGGCGGGCCTCGCGTATCGCACCGGCTGAGGTGTTACGTTATGAATGATGCAATGGTGCTGCGATGCGAGCAGTTGGGCCGTGTCTATCGGGATGGCACGCGCGAGGTGCAGGTTCTGAGCCAGGTTGAGCTGGCGCTGCGAGACGGGGAGAAAGTCGCCATTGTGGGCGCATCGGGGTCCGGAAAATCGACGCTGCTCAATCTGCTCGGTGGCCTGGATTCGCCCACAACGGGGCGGGTACTGATTCGCGGTCAGGATCTCGCCGAGCTGGGGGAGCGCGCCCTGTGTCGCTGGCGCAACCAGCATCTGGGCTTTGTCTACCAGTTTCACCACCTGCTACCGGAGTTCGACGCCAGGGAAAATGTGGCCATGCCGCTGTTGATTGGCGGAACGCGGCGGCGCAGCGCGTGGAAGTCGGCAGAGGCCGTGCTCGAGCAGGTCGGCATGCAGCACCGCTTGCAGCATCGGCCCGGTGAGTTGTCGGGCGGGGAGCGTCAGCGCGTGGCGATTGCCCGAGCCCTTGTCACGCGGCCCGATTGCGTATTGATGGACGAACCCACGGGAAATCTGGACCCGGAGTCAGCGCAGCAGGTTCTCGCCCTGATTGACTCCCTGAGCGCTGCACGTACCGGGTTCATTGTGGTCACACACGATCCGCACATCGCGCGGTGCATGGATCGAACGCTGGAGTTGCGACAGGGTGCCCTGCGGGAACAGGCCGATGCGGCTGCGTGACCAGGGGCGTATCGCCCTGCGCTACAGCTTTGCGTTTGGACGCGGCTACCTGTCGACGTTTCTTGCGTCGCTCTCGGCGCTGGGCCTGATCCTTGCAATTGCGCTGCTGATTGCGGTGCTTTCGGTGATGAACGGTTTTGACAAGGAAATGCGCGAGCGGATCCTGGCGCTCGTGCCGCACATCAGCGTTTATGCTACCGATCCGCTGATCGACTGGCAGCCGGTTGCGTCTGCAATACGCGCGCGGCCGGACGTACAATCGGTGCAACCGTTTGTACAGTTCGACGCCTTGTTCATGCGCGGCCGCGACATTGAAACGGGCGTCGGCATAGGGCTGTCCGGCGCAGGGCAGGAGGGCTTGCTGGCGGCGTTGGATCGCGCTCTGCAGGAGCGCTTCGCCGCAGAACCCTCGGGACTGCTCCTGGGCAGCGGTCTTGCGAATCGCTTGGGCGCAGCTCCCGGTAATTCGCTGACCCTGATTGTCCCCGGCACGGACAGCGCGAACCCGGCGGGGACGCGGTTTGCTGCGGTCACCCTGGTGGGCCTGCTGTCAACAGGCACGGAGCTGGACGAGTCCGCTGCCGTTGTGCCCCTGGAGCTGGCCTCGGAGCTCGCGGGGCTCTCGGGCGGGATAACAGGCCTACAGGTGCGCGTGCCGGATCTGTTCAATGTCCACGGCCTTGGCTGGTCTCTGCTGGCCGACCTGCCGCCGGGCTACTACACCACAAACTGGATGATGACCCACGGAAACCTGTATTCCGCGATCCAGCTGTCGCGGGACCTGGTCAGTATTCTGTTGTTCTCCATCATAGGCGTTGCCGCCTTCAACGTGGTTTCCTCCCTGGTGCTGGTCGTGTTCGACAAGCAGGGGGATATCGCAATTCTGCGCACTCTGGGTGCGTCCGGAGCAGACATCACCGGCATCTTTCTTCTGCAGGGCGCGATGATCGGCCTGATCGGGGCATTGCTGGGCAGCCTGTTCGGGGTACTCTTGAGCCTCGGTATTCCCCATCTGGTTATGGGGCTGGAACAGCTGCTGGATATACGCTTCCTCAGCACCGACGTGTATCCGGTATCCTTTCTCCCGGTGGAAATACTGGCGTCGGACGTGGCGTGGGTGTCGCTGGTGGCGCTTATGCTTTGCGTGTTGGCCGCGCTGTATCCGGCGCGGCGCGCTGCACGCCTTGCGCCGGCGCAGATTCTGCATCAGGAGCGGGTGTAGGCGTTTGCGCCCGGGCCTTGCGCCGGGCCTGGCGTTTGCGCCAATGGTGGCCGACCCGCCAGCGCCACAGAAGGTTGACCGCTGTATAACCCAGTGAGCCAAACAGCAGGCCGCAAAGCAGGCTGCCTACCAGCAGGGGCTTCCAGATCATCTCTATGCGATCGGTTATCCAGCCAAGGCTGAGTTCAAACTCCAGCACATGCACCGGTGCATCAATCAGCAGTGCACCGACCCTGTAGGAGAGGTAGAACACCGCCGGCATGGTTACCGGGTTGGTGATCCACACCAGCGCCACGGACATGGGCAGATTGCAGCGCAATAACACTGCCAGCACGGCGGCCACCAGCATCTGCCCGGGTACCGGGAGGAAGGCCACGAAGACCCCGACGAAAAACGCCATGGATGCAGAAAAGCGATTGATGTGCCAAAGATTGGGTTGGTAAATCCAGTCCCCCAGCACGCGCAGACTGTCAATGGCGCGAATGCGGCTGGGCGTGGGGAGCCACTGTTTCAGGGTTTTTCTTGGCATGTGCAGTCTGGTTGATTTTGGTGTGTATTGAAGGGGCTACATCGTGTTTCAGTGCGCGCTGATAACCACCCGGTCAATCCTGCGCGTATTATGGCGGCAAAACCCCCGGCAAACCACCGATGCCCGCGCTGCTGACGGCGTTTCTCGTCGGCGTGGTGCTCTTTTCCCTGGCCTCACAGGTGGGGCCCGCGTGGTTGCCGCCCCTGCTCGCGACCCTGGCGGTAGCTGCCTGGCAAGGCCGCAGCGGACTCCATCGGCTGTGTGCAGCGCTGCTGATGGGCCTTGCGGTGGGCGCCAGCCACGCCCAGGCCTGGCAGGCAGGGCAGCTCCCGGTTGCCTGCGAGCGCCTGCCGCTGTGGGTCGAGGGCCGTGTGTCGGGCTTGCCGCAGAAATATGTGGAGGCCGATGGGCGCCAATGGCAACGCTTCCACCTTGAGCTGGAACAGCCGCTGGGTAACGGCTGTTCCGGCCCGCAACAGCTGCTATTGACGGAAAGCACCGGCCTCCCACTGTTGCCGGGGGAACACTGGCGATTCCTGGTCCGGTTACGCCTGCCCTGGGGCCTCGAGAACCCCGGCGCGAGTAACCGCCAGCGCTGGCTCGCCGAAGCGGGCATCGATGCGGTGGGCAGCGTCAGCGGCACGGCGTCGGCACAGCGCCTGCAGGCGGGTGACTGGCGCACCGCGCACCAGCGGCTGCGACGGCATCTCAGCGAAAGGATCAGCCGTTCGCAGGGCGCCGGCCCCGCGTCGCCGATACTCGCGGCGCTGGCCGTCGCCGATCGCAGCGCGCTGGACCCGGGGCTGTGGCGGGTATTCCAGCAATTCGGTGTCGGCCACCTGCTGGTGATCTCCGGGTTGCACGTGGGGATGGTCGCCGCCTGTGGCCTGCTACTGGGGGGCGGTTTTGCCCGTCTCCTGCTCATGTGCGGTGTGTCCCGATGGAATCATCTGCCGGCGCCGCTGGCGGCATTGATTCTCGCAACGGTGTATACCGCACTGGCGGGCTTTTCACTGGCGACATCGCGAGCGTGGCTGATGTCGGTCACGCTGCTCTGTGCGCGCCTCTGCGGCCGCCCCGCATTCACCGGGCATAACCTGTTGCTCGCCGCCGTGGTGCTGGTGGTCACCAATCCACTGGCCGTACTGGGCGCGGGTTTCTGGCTGTCGTTTTCCGCGGTGGCGTGCCTGCTCTGGTTCAGTGCCTGGCGGCGCAGGCGGGGTGGCTGGTTACATGCCCATGGCTTCATGGCCGTCGCAATGCTGCCTCTCAGCGGTGCCTGGTTCGGTGGCGCCAGCCTGCTCGCTGCCATCAGCAACGCCCTGCTGGTGCCACTGGTCGGAGCGTTTGTGGTGCCTCTGGTCCTTGCCGGAACACTGCTTGCTCTGCTGGGGAGTGGCCTCGCCGACCTGCTCTGGCGCCTCGCCGCGTGGCCGTTTGAGCAGTTGCTCCCGGCAGTGAGCGCGGTGGCGGAGCGCTATCCGGAAGTCGTATATCGGGTGCTTGCGGCGACACCGCTTGCCCTGGGTCTGGCCGCTGCGGCGCCAGCGCTGGCCTGGCTACCCCTGCGCTGGCCCTGCAAGGCGTTGCTGCTGATACTACCGCTGCCCCTGTTGCTGCCCTTTGCCGACCACCGGGTCGCCAGTCCGCAGGCGGTGCATGTGATCGTGCTGGATGTCGGGCAGGGGACGTCAGTGTTGCTGTACGACCGTGAGCAGGCACTGCTCTACGATACCGGTGGGGGCCCTCCGGGCGGCGTATCGGTGGCTGAGCGTGCGGTAATCCCTGTGCTGCGCCAGCGCGGTATCCGCCGTCTCGACACGCTCCTGGTCAGCCACGGTGACCGCGACCACAGTGCCGGACTCGCCAGTCTGCAGGCAGCTCTGTCACCTGTCAGTCTTCTGGTTGGCGCCGACCTCTCGGACACCCCGGGCGCCCAACCCTGCCGCGCGGGCCATGCCTGGCAATGGCGCGAGGACGTGCGCTTTCAGCTGCTGGCACCGGCGCCCGGCGAGCACCTCAGTCGCAACGATGGCTCCTGCGTGCTGCGCGCCGTGCTGCCGGGTATCGAGCTGCTGCTACCGGGTGATATTAGCGCGCAGCGAGAGCGCGCGCTGGTCCGCTACTGGGGCGAACATCTGCACAGCCGCCTTGCCCTGGCACCCCATCACGGAAGCAAGACCTCGTCGTCCTGGGCCTGGCTCGGGCATGTCCGACCACAGCGGGTGATCTATACCCATGGACGGGCCAACGCCTTCGGTCACCCGGCTGCCAGGGTGGTGCAGCGGCATCAAGCGCTGGGCATCGACACCCTCAGCACGGCGCAGGCCGGGGCGCTTGAGTGGGTACTGGTGCCCGGTAAACCACCCGTCCTGCTGCAGCACCGGACCTTGCAAACGCGCTACTGGAAGCACTAGTGCGCAGTTTCGCAGGCCTCGGGCCTGTGCGTATAATGCAGGCCACACTGGCAATGGATATCGATTGTGCTGGAACTCGTAACGGCGGGCGGTTGGCTGATGGTGCTGATCCTGCTCTGCTCTATCCTCGCGCTGGCGATCTGCGTTGAACGCCTGTACACACTGAACCCGAAGAAGATTGCGCCGCCGCACCTGCTCGCTACCGTGTGGAAGCAGTTGAAGGCCGGGGAGCTGGACACGCAGCGTTTGCGCAGCCTGCGGCAGTCATCTCCGTTGGGGCGCATACTGGCGGCGGGGCTGGCCAATGCCAATCACGGCCGCGAGGTGATGAAAGAGAGTATCCAGGACGCCGCGAGCCACGTCGTACACGACCTGGAACGCTACCTGAATACCCTGGGCACCATTGCGGCGGTTGCGCCCCTGCTCGGGCTGCTGGGCACCGTGGTCGGCATGATCAAGGTTTTCGCGCAGATCATGGCTCAGGGCACGGGTAATGCCAGCGCGCTGGCCGGTGGTATTTCCGAAGCGCTGATCACCACGGCGGCAGGCCTTGCGGTAGCGATTCCGGCCCTGGTCATGCATCGCTATTTCGTCGGTCGCATTGACGCCATCGTGGTGGGGCTGGAGCAGGAGACCATCAAGCTGATGGATGCCCTGCACAACGATGAGCGGCGGGACGAGCGCGCTTGAAATTTCGCCGCCAGCAAGCCGCCGAAGTTGGCGTGAACCTCACGCCGCTGATCGATGTGGTATTTCTCCTGCTCATTTTCTTCATGGTGTCGACAACCTTCACCCGCGAAACCCAGCTTACCCTCGATCTGCCCGAGGCCAACGGCGAGCCCAGGGAAGTCACCGAGCAGCAGGTAGAGGTGCTGGTGGACGAAGCAGGGCGCTACCGCGTCAACGGGCAGCCGCTGGTGGACAACCGCATGCGGACACTGCAGGCGGCGATCTACAAAGTGTCTGCGGGCGACACGACCCTGCCACTGGTGATTGCAGCCGATGCGCAGGCAGCGCACCAGGATGTGGTGCGCGCCATGGATGCCGCGGGCCAGATGGGCTTTGTGCACATGAACATCAGTACCCGGATGCCTGCCGAGGCAGCAGCCAGTGACTGACCGGGAGCGCCCCAGCGACTGGCAGCTGTATCGGCGGCTTATCTCCTATGTGTTGCCCTACTGGTATCTGTTCGCGCTCAGTATTGCCGGCTATGTGGTGTATTCCATCGGCAATGTGCTGCTGGCCGACCTCATGCAGTTCCTGCTCGATTCACTCAATGAGTCAGACAAGGCCGAGTCCGGCCTGGTCGCGCGCGCTGCCTATGCGCTGTTGGACGCGGGCGACATGACACGGCTTGAGTTTGCCCGTATCGGGGTACCCATTGCCATGATCGTGCTGGCCTTCACCCGTTCCATGGGTTACTTCGCCGGCAACTACTTCATGAACCATGTGGCCCGCAACCTGATTCACCAGCTGCGCATTGAATTGTTCGACAAGATGCAACTGGCGCCCAGCAGCTACTACGACAACAACAGCCAGGGGGTGCTGATTTCCAAGATTACCTACAACGTTGAGCAGATCACCGGCGCCGCAACCAAGGCGCTGAAAGTGGTGGTCGGCGAAGGCCTCACGGTCATCGGCCTGTTGGGGTATCTGTTCTACCTCAACTGGCGTCTAAGCCTGGTGTTTATGCTGGTCGCCCCCTGTATCGCGGTGGTGGTAAGCGTTGTGGGCAAGCACTTCCGGCGCTACAGTCGGCGAATCCAGGATTCCATGGGCGATGTCACCCAGGTGTCCAATGAAAGCATTGGCGGCTACCGGGAAGTGCGCCTGTTCGGGGGGCAGGCGCAGCAGAGTGCGCGCTTTGCCGCCGCCAGTGAGTACAATCGCAATCAAAGCCTGAAGCTGGCCTTTGTCGATGCCTTCAGCACCCCGGTGATACAGACCATGCTGTCCATCGCACTGGGCGCACTGGTCTGGTTCGCGCTCAACCCGGAAATCCTCAGCGGTTTCAGCGCGGGTTCCCTGGTCGCTTTTTTGACGGCCGCGGGCCTGCTGGGCAAGCCAATTCGCCAGGTGAGCAGCATCCAGAGCATCATCCAGCGGGGCCTGGCGGCCGCCGAGGACATCTTCGCCCAGCTGGACTTGGATGACGAGCAGGACACGGGAATCTACCGCGTGGAACGCGCTCGGGGTGACATCGTGCTGCGCGACGTGAGCTTCACCTACCCCGGTACCACGCAGGAGGTCCTCAGCGGACTCAACCTGAGTATCCGGGCGGGGGAGGCGGTGGCGCTGGTCGGTCGCTCGGGCAGTGGCAAGAGCACGCTGATCCAGCTGCTTGCACGCTTTTACCCGCTGCAGAACGGCGATATCACCCTGGACGGCGTCTCCATCGCGGATTACGAATTGGCGAACCTGCGCCGCCAGCTGGCGATGGTGTCCCAGGACGTCACCCTGTTCCAGGACAGCGTAATCAACAACGTCGCCTACGGCGACCTGTCCGGCGCCAGCCGGGAGGACGTGATCGCGGCCTGCCAGTCGGCCCACGCCCTCGAGTTCATCGAGCGGCTCCCCGACGGCCTGGACACCGAACTGGGTGACGATGGCGGTGGGCTGAGCGGTGGCCAGCGCCAGCGGCTGGCGATTGCCCGAGCCATCCTCAAGGACGCGCCGGTGCTCATTCTGGACGAGGCGACGTCGGCCCTGGACAATGAGTCGGAACACCGGATTCAACGGGCCCTGGATACCATCATGCGCAATCGCACCAGCATTGTTATCGCCCATCGCCTGTCCACGGTGGAACGGGCCGACCGTATCGTGGTGATGGATGCGGGGCGCATTGTGGCCGCCGGAAGTCACGAGGAGCTACTGGCCGAGGGCGGTCTGTACGCGCAGCTGTATCATCAGGAGTTCAGTGACTAGCCCAGGGCTGGAAGCGGCCCTGCTGCGAGGCTGGTATGAGGGCGCCTGGTGGACCTGGCTGTTGCGGCCGCTGGAGGTGCTCTACCGCGCTGTGACGGGGCTGCGACGGCTGCTTTACCGGCTCGGGGTGTACAGGGCCTACCGGGCGCCAGTCCCCGTGGTGATCGTCGGCAATATTACCCTGGGCGGTACCGGCAAGACTCCGATCATCGTCGCGCTGGTCGAGGCACTGCAAGCGCGGGGCCTGCGTCCGGGGGTGGTCAGTCGCGGCTACGGCGCAATGGCCGGCGGCTTTCCACATACCGTCTCCGCGACCAGCAGCGCTGGCGATTGCGGCGACGAGCCGCTGCTGATATTCCAGCGCACCGGCGCCCCCTGCGTTGTAGACCCTGATCGCCCCGCAGCGGTGCGCAGCCTGCTGGCCTCGCACCCCGTGGATATCGTGCTCTGTGACGATGGCCTGCAGCATTACGCCCTCGCGCGGGACTTCGAGATCGCCGTACTGGATGCAGAGCGCGGCGTGGGCAACGGTTTCTGTTTGCCGGCAGGTCCACTCCGCGAACCGCCGTCTCGCCTGGAAACGGTGGATGCGCTGCTGTGGCGCGGGGGCACGGCGGTAGAGACGGGTGTCACCCTGGAGGTTGACGGGGTGTTTGCGCTGCGGCCCATGCCGGGGCAACGCCCTCCCGGAGCGGGTGCGCAGGTGCACGCGGTCGCCGGCATCGGCCAGCCACAGCAGTTCCAGGCCACGCTCACGGCGATGGGCTATCGCGTCATCGCACACAATTTTCCGGATCACCACCGGTTCAGCGCCACAGATATCACCGCACTGGACGACGCTCCGGTTATCATGACCGAGAAGGACGCGGTAAAATGTCGGGCGTTCGCAGGCGAGAATCACTGGTATCTGAAGATCAGTGCGCGCTTGCCCGAGACCGTCGTCGAACGTATTGCCGCACTGGCAACCCGGACGCCTTGAGCCTGTAGATACTATGCATTTCACCGTTGTCATCCCCGCACGCTACGCCTCAACCCGACTGCCCGGCAAACCCCTGCTGGATATTGCAGGCCAGCCCATGGTCCAGCGAGTCTGGGAGCAGGCGCGGCAGAGTGGGGCAGACCGCGTGGTCGTGGCGACTGACGACGCGCGCATTGTCCAGGCCGCGGAACGCTTTGGTGCCGACGCGCTGCTGACCGATTCCGCTCATCCCTCGGGGACAGATCGTCTGGCACAGGTTGCGCACCTGCTGCAGCTGCCGGCGGACGCCATCGTGGTCAACGTGCAGGGTGATGAGCCCCTGATTCCGCCTGCCGTCATCGACCAGGTCGCAGGCAATCTCGCGGCCCATCCCGCATGCGGCATTGCCACCCTGTGCGTACCGATCACAACGCTGGAGACCTTGCGTGATCCGAATGCGGTGAAAGTCGTAAGCGATGCGCAGGGCAGGGCGCTCTACTTCAGTCGGGCACCGGTGCCGTGGCCGCGTGATGCCTTCGCCGTAGCCGGTGCAAGCCTGCCCGCGGAAGGTGCCTGGTTCCGGCACGTGGGTATCTATGCCTACCGGGTCAGCTTCCTCCAGGAGTATGTTGGCTGGTCCCCTGCGCCGCCGGAACAGCTGGAACAGCTGGAGCAGCTGCGGGCCCTGTATCACGGCGTGCGTATCCACGTTGCTGAGGCCGTCGCCGAGGTACCCGGTGGGGTGGACACGCCCGATGACCTGGCAGCGGTCCGCGCGCGCTTCGGGGTCTCGCCGTGAGCGCGTTGCCCTCTACCCAGCGCGTGCTGTTCGTCTGCCTGGGCAATATTTGTCGCTCGCCCACCGCCGAGGGTGTGTTCAGGAAGCTGCTTGCAGACCGCGGGCTTGAGCACCGCATACACGCAGACTCCTGTGGCACCGCTGACTGGCACAGCGGCAAGCCGCCGGATCCGCGCAGTATCGCCGCCGCGAAACGTCGTGGTTACGATCTCGAGGCACTGCGCGCACGCCCGTTGTGCTGGGAAGACTATTACACCTTCGATTACATGCTGGCGATGGACGAGTCCAACCTGGAGGTGCTGCGCCGGGAGTCGCCGCTCGATTACGCGGGGCACATCGGGCTGTTCCTGGATTTTGCCCCCGACCTTCCGGAACGCGAAGTACCGGATCCGTACTACGGCGAAGGTGACGGATTTCTGCGGGTGCTGGAACTGGTCGAGGCGGCCAGTGACGGTTTGCTGGCTGAGCTGCTGCAGCATGGATGATGCCCTCGACTCCCTACAGCCGCCGAATACCCTGCGTCTGCGTGCACAGGCGCAGGCACTGCGCAGCGTATACTCGGTCGCCGAGGTTGAGTCCGTGCTGGCGTGGGCGCGGGCCCGGGCATTGCCGGTGCTGCCGCTTGGCGAAGGCAGCAATGTGGTGCTACAGCCGCAGCTGGATGCCTTGGCCCTGCTCGTGCGGCTGTCGGGGCGGGAGCTGCTGGAAGACGGACGCGAGTTCATCACGCTGCGCGTTGGCGCCGGTGAAAACTGGCACGCGCTCGTGGTGTGGACATTGTCGCGTGGTTACTACGGCCTCGAGAACCTGGCGCTGATCCCCGGCACCGTCGGCGCGGCGCCTATCCAGAATATCGGTGCCTATGGCCGTGAAGTCGCGACTTTTGTGGTCGCCGTTCACGCACGCCGTGTTAGCGATGGCACACCGCTGACCCTCAGCGCTGCCGAGTGTGAATTTGCCTACCGGGACAGCGTGTTCAAGCGGGCGCTGGTTGACAGTGTGGTCATTACCCATGTCGACCTGCGGCTGGCACGCAGGCCGGCGACCAACACCGACTATCCCGCACTGAGCGCGGCGCTGGGGGCGCGAGGTTGCGGCGACAATGCGAGTCCGCAAGAGGTATTCGACGCCGTGGTCGCACTGCGCCGCGCACGCTTGCCGGACCCAGCGCTGCAGCCCAACGTGGGCAGTTTCTTCAAGAATCCGATCGTCTCCCGAGATCACGCCGATGCACTGCGCGGCCGGTATCCGGACTTGCCGGTGTTTCCGCTGGATGCCCGGCACTGCAAGCTCGCAGCGGCCTGGCTGATTGAACAAGCGGGCTGGAAAGGCCGCCGGTCGGGAGGCGTCGGCGTGCATCCCGGGCACGCGCTGGTGCTGGTCAACTACGGTGCGAATACAGCACCGCCCCTGCTGGCCCTGGCCGCCGAAATCCAGGCCACCGTCGCGCAGCAGTTTGCGGTGCACCTGGAACTGGAGCCGCGCGTCTACGGGGTGGAGCGGTGACTGATTTCGACGCCGAGAGCTTCCTGAAACAGCTCACCACGCGCCCGGGCGTTTACCAGATGTACGGTGCCGACGCCGAACTGTTGTATGTGGGCAAGGCCCGCAACCTGAAAGCGCGGGTCAGCAGTTATTTCCGCGCCAGCGGGCTCACGACCAAGACCATGGCGCTGGTGGCGCGAATCCGGGACATCCAGGTCACGGTCACCTCGACGGAAGTGGACGCCCTGCTGCTGGAACACAATCTGATCAAGAGCCACAGGCCGCCCTACAACATACTGCTGCGTGACGACAAATCCTATCCGTACATCTACCTTTCCACCGACGACGAGTTCCCCCGCCTGAGCCTGCACCGGGGGCGGAAACGGCGCAAGGGCAGCTACTTCGGACCCTATCCCTCAGCCTCGTCGGTGCGTGAATCACTGCACTTTCTGCAAAAGGTGTTTCGCGTACGGCAGTGCGAGGACAGCTTCTTTCGCAATCGCTCGCGACCCTGCCTGCAGCACCAGATCGACCGTTGCACGGCGCCCTGCGTCAACCTGGTGTCGGCCGAGGCGTATGCAGAGCAGGTCCAGAACACGGCGTTGTTTCTGGGGGGTAAATCGCAGGAGTTGCTTGTGCGGCTCGCGGATGACATGGAGCAGGCCGCGGCGGCGCTGGAGTATGAAAAGGCTGCCGTGTATCGCGACCAGATCAGTCAGCTCCAGCATGTCCAGGCCAGCCAGGGCATCGAGGGCGCCAGCGGGGAACTGGACATACTCGCCGTCGCCGTCGATGGAGGACGGGCCTGTGTGCAGGTGCTGTTCGTGCGCAACGCGCAGGTTCTGGGCAGTAAAACCTGGTACCCGCCTCTCAAACTGGACGAGACAGGCGCTGAGGTTCTCGCGGCCTTCCTGCCCCAGTTCTACCTGGCGGGCGGACGGCCCATACCGGGCGAGATCATCGTCACCGACCTGCCGGATGACAGCGAAGCCCTGGCGGCGGCCCTGACCCATCAGGCCGGCCGTCGCGTGCGTATCCGGGCCAACGTCCGCGATGCGAGAGCGCGCTGGATGCAGCTTGCCCGACAGACCGCCGAGACCAACCTGCAGTCACATCTGGCCGGCCGGCAATCCACCCTGGAGCGCCTGCAGGCGATACAGGAACTACTGGATCTGCCGGCACTGCCGGAACGCATGGAATGCTTCGATATCAGCCACAGCTCCGGTGAGGCCACGGTGGCTTCCTGCGTGGTCTTTGACCAGAACGGTCCGCGTAAATCCGACTATCGGCGCTTCAATATTGACGGCATTACCGGCGGCGATGACTACGCGGCCATGCAGCAGGCGCTGGAGCGACGCTACCGACGGCTGAAGGACGGGGAGGGTAGCCTGCCTGACATCCTCTTCATCGACGGTGGCAAAGGGCAGGTTGCGCAGGCCATGCAGGTGCTCGAGGCATTGCAGTTGAACAGCATTGAGGTCGTCGGGGTTGCCAAGGGGGTCACCCGCAAAGCCGGTTTTGAAACGCTGATCCGTGGCGATACAGGGCGTGAAACCCGACTGCGCGGGGATAGCCCCGCGCTGCACCTGATACAATCGATACGCGACGAGGCACACCGCTTCGCCATAACCGGGCATCGGGCGCGGCGCGACAAGGCCCGCCAGCGGTCCTCACTGGAGGGGATTCCCGGAGTAGGGGCCAAACGCCGCCGGGAGCTGCTACGGCATTTCGGCAGTGCCAGCGGCGTGGCGAACGCCAACGTCGATGAGTTGAAGAAAATCAACGGAATTAGTGCGACCCTGGCGCAACAGATATACGATCACCTCCACGGCAGTGGCCAGTAACGGAGCGAACGCCCTCTTGAGCATCAACATACCCAACACGCTGACCCTGATGCGGATATTCCTCATACCGGTGTTGGTTGTGGTGTTCTATCTGCCTTTCCAGCACCATCTGCTCGTTGCGGCGGGCGTGTTCAGCGTCGCTGCGGTGACGGACTGGCTGGACGGTTACCTTGCCCGGCGTCTGGGGCAGATGACCAAGTTCGGGGCGTTCCTCGACCCGGTTGCCGACAAGCTGATGGTGGCCGTGGCACTGGTGCTGCTGGTGGAACGGCACAACACTATCCTGCTCACCCTCGCCGCCAGCGTGATCATCGGCCGGGAGATTGTGGTCTCGGCGCTGCGTGAGTGGATGGCGGAACTCGGGCAGCGCACCTCGGTGGCCGTATCTTACATCGGTAAGGTGAAAACCGCGTTCCAGATGATCGCCATTATCGGCCTGCTGGCAATTGATCCCACTGTTCACGGCAACGCCTTGCAGGCACTCTGTTACTTCATGCTCTACGCCGCCGCCGTACTCACCTTGTGGTCCATGGTGATTTATCTGCGCGCCGCGGCAGAGGTCATGCGCGGACAATGAGCCCAGCATTGTTCTTGACAGGGCGGTAACAGGCCCTAGAATAGGCGCCCTCACGCGGCCCTCAAGGCTGTTTGATGTTGCGGGAATAGCTCAGTTGGTAGAGCGCAACCTTGGCAAGGTTGTGGCGGGGCGCGAAGCCTCGACGGTTCCGGCGACCGGGGACACAGCAGTAACGAAGCAGTAAAGCGGGAATAGCTCAGTTGGTAGAGCGCAACCTTGCCAAGGTTGAGGTCGCCGGTTCGAACCCGGTTTCCCGCTCCAACCCCCTCTGTACCGCCTGGTACAGTGACAATCAAGGCTCGGTGGCAGAGTGGTTATGCAGCGGATTGCAAATCCGTCAACGCCGGTTCGATTCCGACCCGAGCCTCCATCATCTTCCAGCTCACCACTGGCGTCTATGCGTTATTTAGCGGAATACTCGGTAGTCCGATAGGCCGGATCGCTTGTGTTATGTGCCACGGCGGGGCAGGATTGTAGCCTGACCGGACTGCAGAGGGCGCTGTATCCTTATGAAACGAGATAGGTACGGGCAGCTGACGGCTGCCATGGTATTGCTGCTTGCCGCTTTATCCGCCACGGCGGCGGAGCCGGATCCACTCCCGTCCTGGCAGGAGGGTGCCACGAAGTCCTCAATCACCGCCTTCGTCGAGCGCGTTACAGAAACCGGCTCTGAGGACTACATTCCACCCGCAGAACGCATTGCAACCTTCGACAACGACGGCAACCTCTGGGCCGAGCAACCAATGTATTTCCAGCTGTTCTTTGCCATTGACCGGGTGAAGGCGTTGGCGCCGCAGCACCCGGAGTGGGAATCCCAAGAGCCCTTTGCGTCCCTGCTCAAGGGGGATGTCAAGGCAGCGCTTGCCGGGGGCATGCCGGCGATCAATGAATTGATCATGACGACACACGCGGGCATGACCACCGACGAATTCGCGGTGCTGGTGCGCGACTGGATTGCGAACGCGCGGCACCCGGAGACCGGACGGCTGTTCACTGACATGGTGTACCAGCCCATGCTGGAATTGCTGGCTTACTTGCGGGCCAATGATTTCAAGACGTTCATTGTCTCGGGCGGAGGCATTGAGTTCATGCGCCCCTGGACCGAAGCTGTCTATGGCATACCCCCGGAACAGGTCGTCGGCAGCAGCGTGGTCACGGAGTTCGCGTTGCGGGAGGGCAAGCCGGTTCTGGTGCGCCTGCCGGAAATCCGGTTTATCGATGACAAGGAGGGCAAGCCTGTAGGTATCAATAGCCATATCGGGCGCCGACCCGTATTCGCCTCCGGTAACTCTGACGGTGACCTGCAAATGCTGCAGTACACGGCGGCGGGGCAGGGGCCTCGCTTCATGTTATATCTGCATCACACTGACGCCGAGCGCGAGTGGGCCTACGACCGGGAATCACACGTTGGCAGGTTGGACAAGGGGCTGGACGAAGCGCGTGCGCGTGGCTGGACGGTCATCGATATGCAGCGCGACTGGAAAGCAGTGTTTCCGAAACGGCAGGATTGATCGCCACGTTCAGTCCTGCCTTCCGGCACGCGGCTAAGGTGCGTCAGCCTCGAGAAGGTAGGTCACCAGGGCGTCTCTCTGTTCCGCCTTGCGCAGGCCACCAAAGGGCATCAGGTTGCCGGGTATGGCGTCAGCCGGCGCGGCAAGGAACTGCGAAAGCGAGTCTCGCCCCCATACCAGGCCAGAATCCTGCATCGCGGGAGAAAAGGCAAACCCTTCCACACTACCCGCTTCGCGCCCGTTGAGGCCAGCGAGGCTGGGCCCCATGAGGTGCACCTCCGGCGCCATGGAATGGCACGCCGCACACTTGGCAAACTGCTTTTTCCCCTCTGCCCGCAGGTCATCGGCGTGTGCGGGGGCAAGCCCGCTTGCCAGCAGCACCGCGAGTACCGCCGCCGGCGCCAGAGAAAACCACATTGCACCGCGCATCCTGCCCCCTAACCCAGCAAAACCCGGGCACGCTCTGCGGCGAGAATTCCGGCACCGATGGCGCCATCAATGAAACCGCGCCAGCCTTCTCCATGATCCGATGAGCCAAACAGCACTCTACCCTGGTCTTTCTGGAACACATCGTAATACTTCGCCACCCAGCCGGGGCGGTACGAGCAGTAGGTCCCACGGGCATAGGGGTCATTGTTCCAATCGTAGCTCAGGGAACTGAGCAGCTCTGCACCGGGAATGAGCGCATCAACCGCCGCCTGCACAGCCTCGTCGTCGTAGACATCAAGCGCATCCGGATTCTGGCCAAAGCCCACCAGCAGCGTGTAATCCGGGGCCTGTTTGTACGTCATGAGGTAGTCCAGGGGACCATCGGCGGCAAAGCTGAGCACGTTGCCGACATCCCCTTTCACTTTCACGTAAAGTTTGAAGCCGACACCCGTGTGGCGTTCTTTGCCCGCCTCGACCACGCCTTCCGGCAGCGGTGGGGTGAAGTCGATATTGAATATGGTATTCATCGGCAGGCAGCAGATGACAGCGCCTGCTTTGATCACATCGCCGTTTGTCGTTTGCACACGCACCAGGTTCCCGGTGTCCTGCACGGACTTCACGGGCGTTGACAGGCGAACCTCGGGGCTGCCGTCGGCGATCATGTGCTCTACGAGGGCGGCGGTACCATCTTTGAGGCTGAAGCGCGCGACAGAGTCCATGAAGGTCGGGAAGTAGCCGCCACCACACTGGTGCCACCGCAGCATCTCCAGGTAGGACATGGCGTCTGGCGAGTTGTGCGCCATGGTAGCCACCACGGCGCGGATGAAATCTTTCTGGAAGTCGCTTAAATCGGCCTCGCGAAGTTTGTCGCTGACACTGATGGCGTCCGCCTCCAGCGCCGCAGGTGCGTTATGCAGAAGATCCCAGTTGCGTGGCAGGATGGCGCGTCCGGCATCGGTGAATGCCTGCCAGCCCATGACCGCCTCCATGATTTGCGCCTCGTTCAGCTCCTGACGTTGCCCGTTGATGGTCAGGACCATGCTGTCCGGGACGGCGCCGGGCGTTTCCTTGATCGCCAGGCCATAACGCTCCTTCTCCGCCCAAACGAAGGGTTGCGTGTGGTGTATCCAGAACCCGCCCAATTCCACGGGATCGCCATCCAGATCAGCGGAGAACGTGCGGCCCCCCAGCCGGTTGCGTGCTTCGAGCAACAGGGTCCGATAACCGTTCTTCATACTGTCCCTGGCGGCGGCTGCGCCGGCGTTGCCGCCGCCAATGACCACCACATCGTAATCGCAGCCCGGAGTCTTGCAGGCCTGTTCTGCGCCTGACACCGCAACGGCCTGCTGTGGGCCGGACACCAGACCCGCCGCGCCTGCCGTGATTGCCGTCGCACCGCCCAGAAAACGCCGTCGATTCAAGCCAGGGCCCTGCTCGGGCGTCACCTTGTCTTCGCTCATTGATGTAGTCTCCCTGTGTGGCTGTTATTCGATGCTGCAAGCCACCAAGGCTACCTGATGGCATACCGGGATGTTGGACATTTTCCGCCAAATGATCGACGCAATGCGCCAACTAGGGCACTGCAGCGCCGTTCCGTGCCGGCGAGTGAAAGAGGAGAGGTCAGGAGGTGGATTCCCGCGCCGCCCCTGAAGCGGGCGTTATGCCACCCTGTATGCGCTTCACCTCGGCGCGATAGTTGCGCGGCGTGACGCCCACCGCTCGCCTGAAGGCACGAATGAATGCGCTGGATTCTGAAAAACCGAGCTCCCCGGCAATCAGAGCGATGGGCGTCTGTGATTCCGAGAGTGCCCGTTTGGCCATGTGCACCACGACCTCCTCACGGAGGCGCTGGTAACTGCTGCCCTCTTTCGCGAGACGCCGGTTGAGTGTGCGCGGTGACAGGTTCAGTTGCTGTGCGACCAGCGTCACACCACCGTCGGGCTGGTCGAATGTGCGAGCAATCAGCTCTCGCACGCGCTCCAGGAAGCGGGTCTGTTGCTGCCATGCTTGCAGGAGTGTATCGGCCTGCACTTTCAGGATGTCGAGCAACTGGGGGTCAGCCCCTGCCAGCGGCGTCTGCATCATCGACTCGGCAAACAGCATGCTGTTCTGCTGTTGCCCAAAGTTACATTCGCAGCCGAAGGCTTCATGGTAGTCTTCCACGGACGCAGAAGCCGCGTGCTTGAAGGTCGCCCTGAGCGGCGTGGCGGCGTCTCCCACCTTGATGCGCAGCAGGCGGACCAGGGCGCTCATCGTAAACTCGACGTCGAGGCGCACGCCTTCGCAGGCAGGGCGGTTGATTGTCCATTCGAGTTCCACCTGGCCCCCCGACACCAGTTTGGTATAGCCCATGCCGCGCATGAAGATGGGTTGGTAGTGCACAAGCTGCTCGAAGAGGGCACCGACGGTGGGCGAGTAGTCCATCAAGTAGCCATAGAGGCCCAGTGACGAAGGCTGCAGCTTGCGGGAGATGTCCAACCCCAGTTGCGGTCGATCCAGGCAGCGACTTGCCCATGAGAACAGCGAGAGATACGCATCGATGGAGAGGAAGGACAGGGTGCTGGGATGTTCATGAATACCTGTTTGCCGTGCGATTTCCTCCGCACGGAGCCCCTGTTTGAGGAGATAGTCGATCAGCCACCCGGCATCCAGGCCCCAATCGGATTGGTCTGACGAGGTGGCCATCAACCCATCCAGGATCAGCGATATTGGCCGGGAGTGTCAATGAAATGGCGAAGTGAGTCAACTTGTCACCGTGGCTGTGCGCTACCATCCACAGCGGAAACGTGGCGGCAAATAATCAACAGTGTCTGGGGGAACAAGCATGCGCGCACTTTATCTGAACGGCGGTAATCACCTTCGTGGCTTTGCCACCTCAGCGCTCGCGCTGGCAGTGAGCGCGGTTGCCGTGCAGGCCACGGCGCAGGGGATGCTGGAGGAAGTGGTGGTCACGGCGCAGAAGCGCAGTGAGAACCTGCAGGATGTGCCGGTGTCGGTGTCTGCCATCGCCGGTGCCGACATAGAGATGTTCCGTTTCAGGGACGGTACCGACATTGCAGCACAGATACCCAACCTGCAGGCCACGAACACGGCGGGGGACGGGTTTCCGATTTTCTCGCTGCGCGGGGTCGCCATGAGTGACTACAGCTTCAACCAGTCCAGCCCCGTCGCGACCTACATAGACGAGGTCTACAAAGGCAACCCTGCCATCCAGGGCGCACAGTTATTCGATCTCGAGCGCATCGAGGTTCTCCGCGGCCCGCAGGGCACGCTCTACGGGAAAAACTCCACCGGCGGCGCCGTCAACTACATCACCCGGACGCCGGGTTACGGCGAGACCAGCGGCAACCTCACACTCGGTTACGGGAATTTCAACCGCCGGGAAATCAGCGGTGCGGTGGATACACCCCTGCAGGGGGATACCCTGGGGTTGCGTATTGCAGGCACCTGGACGGAGGCCGATGGCTGGTTCGACAACCGCAACCCCGGCATCGAGGACGGCAATGCGATTGATGAGTACGGGCTGCGAGTCTCCCTGGCCTGGCAGCCGTCGGACACTGTCGAGGCGCTACTGCGCTATACGAAAACCGATCAGCGTGCGGTGAACTACGGCATACAGCCCTTCAATATCTCAGCCGACGGCCTGGGCGGTGGCGTCTACGGGTTGTACAACGCGCTCGGAGCAACGGACAAGGTCGATTATCAACGCAATGGCCTGGACTTTCGGGACTTTGAATCCGATCAGGACGCCCGGCGCGAGCTGTCCAACCAGGCGTTGGCGCTGACGGTGAACTGGGCGTTGAATGATCGCTACCAACTCACATCAATCACCTCCTGGGATGACGGAGAGGCACTCAATCCCGAAGACACGGACGGCTCGCCGCTGGAAGTGCTGTCGATACCCTATTACGGCGAGGCCGAACAGTACACGCAGGACTTGAGGCTGGCGTCGAGCGGCGATGGCCCTTTCAACTTTATCGCCGGCCTGTACTGGTCCCAGGAGCAGGTGTACAACGCCACCACCATCGGTTTCTACAGCGACCTGGATATGAACCTGGATGGCAGCATTGACGCGTTTGACTGCGCCGATGTTGCCGGCACCGCGTTTCTCGGCGCACCCATTACCGAGGCAGGACTGAATGCGGAGGCTACGCTGAACAGTCTGGGATTCAGTCTCGCCGACTTCGCACCCGCCAGTTGTCAGTTCGACAACGCCTTCGATCAGGAGCGTACCAGCCAGGCGGCGTACTTCGACGGCAATCTCGCCTTGTCGGAGGCGTGGACCCTGCGCCTGGGGCTGCGCTACACCCGGGATAAAACCGAGTTGAGCGACTTCTCTGCGCGTATTCTGGCGGCGGCTGACGGCACGCCGATTCTCAACACCATTCCCGGCGACCCCGTGGATGCGTTTGCAAGGGCCGGCAAGCGCTCCGAGACAGAGGGAGAGTGGACCGGCAAGCTGGGACTGGATTACACCAGCGAGGCAGGCACGCTGATTTACGGCAACGTCAGCCACGGCTATCGCTCTGGCGCGTTCAATGCCCAGGCCTTTCTCGACCCCTCCGAATTGACCTATGTGGAGCCCGAGACTCTGGACGGTGCCGAACTGGGTGTGAAACACGAGTTCCTGCAGGGTGGTGTGCGCCTTAACGCGGCCGCGTTCTATTACCGCTATGACAACCAGCAATTCCTCAATATTGACGGCATCATACAGACGCTGGTCAACATTGATGAATCCGAAATTGCCGGTATGGAAGTGGAGGTGGAAGCTGCACTCAGCCCGGGCCTGATTGTGCAGGCGGGTCTCGGTCTTCTGTCAACCGACGTGAGGGGCGGTGAGCTCAGCGGTGTCGACCTTGCCGGCAACGATCTGCTGCTGGCACCGGCAAGTAACTTCAACCTCGCTGTCACCTGGGATATCGCCACGCTGGAGCAGGGGACCTTCACCCTGCGCGCCGATACCAGTTTCATCGATGACTTCTACTTCGATGTCTACAACACGGAGCGAACCGCCTCGGAGGCATACTGGCTGCATAATCTGCGCCTGGATTTCCTCTCGACGGATGAGGGCTGGCAGCTGGGCGTCTGGGTGAAAAATGTCAGCGACGAGGATTACTACACCTCTACGCTGGACCTGCAGACCTTCGGCTTTGACTACGGTCATGTCGGGGCGCCGCGCACCTACGGTGCCGAGCTGCGCCTGAATTTCTGAGTGCGACCGCGGCCGGGGCTACCCCCCGGTCTCGGCTTCCCGCCAGTCGCTGTCGATATACAGCTCCAGGGGGCGATACGCGGTTTTGTAGGACATCTTGTTGCAGTTGCGAATCCAGTAGCCCAGGTACAGGTAGTTCAGGCCCATACGTCGCGCCTGTTCGATTTGCCAGAGGATGGCGTAACTGCCCAGGCTGCGACGCTCCTCTTCAGGCTCGAAGAAGGTATAGATCGCTGACAATCCATCGGTCAACACATCCACCACGGCAATGCCCAGAAGGCGTTCCTCCGCGAAGAACCGGTAGTAACGTGTGCAATCCCAGGCGTCATTGAGGAATGACATGTACTGGTCGCGATCCGGCGGGTACATGTCGCCGTCGGCGTGGCGCTGCTCAATGTAACGGTAGTACAGGTTATAGGCGGCCTCATCGCCGATATGTGCGCTGAGTTCCACGCGAAGGTCTGCGTTGCGCCGCCAGGTGCGCCGCTGGGCGCGGTTGGGTGCAAAGCTGTGCACTGGAATGCGTGCCGGAATGCAGGCATTGCAACGGCCACAGTGTGGCCGGTAGATGTGGTCACCGCTGCGCCGGAACCCCATTTGTGACAGACGACTGTACAGCAGCTGGTCCATTTCCTGCCGCGGGTCGATGAACAGGGTGGTGGCTTCCTGGTCTTTCAGGTAGCTGCAGGTATGAGGGTAGGTGGTGTACACCTTGAGATCCCGCAGGGATGAGGTCACGGCAGCAGGTCTCCGCAATGGGTCGGCAAAACCCAGATGGACGGGTCGATACACTCATCAACATTCTGGGCAAGCTCCGCTTCAAAGTCCAGCCTGCTGATCAGCCGTGCCCCCATTCTGTTCATGTGCGCGCTCTCCACCTGGCAGTCGATCAGCCTGAAGTCTGCCCTGCGCAGCAAGGATACAAGCGCCACGAGGGCAATGCGGGATGCGCTGGGTACGCGGGAGAACATCGACTCACCAAAGAACACGCGTCCCAGCGCAACACCATACAGGCCACCGACCAGTTCGCCCCCGGCGCTGAGCACCTCCACCGAGTGTGCGATGCCCCGCCGGTGCAGGGACTGGTAGGCCTGCAACATGTCATCGCTGATCCAGGTGCCTTCGCTGTCGCGCCGGGGCGCTGCACAGGCCGCCATGACCGACGCGAAGCGCCGGTCCACACTGAGTTGCAGGGTTGTTTGACGCAGGGTCTTGCGCAGGGAACGCGACACATGCAGGGCATCAAGGTAGAGCACCGAGCGCGGGTCTGGTGTCCACCACAGTACGGGTTGCGGTGGCTCATACCAGGGGAAGATACCCCGCCGGTAGGCCGCGGTCAGGCGCTCGGGAGACAGTCCGCCGCCGGCTGCCAGCAGCCCATTGGGATAGGTCAGTGCCTGACTGGAGGGCGGAAACGCATCGCCGGGGGCCAGGCGGGCGATCCCCGGCATGGGCCTAACCCAGGTTGTCCAGGTATTTTTCGGCGTCCAGCGCAGCCATGCAGCCGAATCCGGCGGAGGTGATCGCCTGGCGATAGATGTGATCACCAACATCGCCCGCCGCAAAAACACCGGGGACAGACGTGGCCGTCGCATTGCCCTCGGTGCCACTGCGAATCGTGATGTACCCGTCCTTCATGTCCAGTTGCCCCTGAAACATCTCCGTGTTGGGCTTGTGGCCAATGGCAATGAACACCCCGGCGAGGTCCAGTTCGCTGGTCGCACCGTCAGCCGTGGCTTTCACCCGCATACCCGTCACGCCGCTGGTGTCTCCCAGCACTTCGTCGAGTGTGTGGTTCCAGAGCAGGCGCACCTTGCCTTCTTCCGCGCGTTTGAACAGGCGGTCCTGCAGAACCTTTTCCGCGCGCAGGCTGTCGCGCCGGTGGACCAGCACCACCTCCGACGCAATATTGGCCAGGTAGAGAGCCTCTTCAACCGCCGTATTCCCACCGCCGATCACGGCGACTTTCTGGTTGCGGTAGAAGAATCCATCACAGGTGGCGCAGGCACTGACGCCCTTGCCCATGAATGCCGCCTCGCTGGGCAGCCCCAGATACTGTGCCGAGGCCCCGGTTGCTATGATCAGGGCATCGCAGCTGTAGCGGCTGCTGCCCTCAAGCAGGAACGGTCGGGAGGAGAGGTCCACGCGCTCGATGTGGTCGAATACCACCGAGGTTTCGAAGCGCTCAACATGGGCCTGCATCTGCTGCATTAACTCCGGACCCTGCAACTCGGCATGCCCACCCGGCCAGTTTTCCACTTCGGTGGTGGTGGTCAGCTGCCCGCCCTGTTGCATACCGGTGATCACTACCGGCTTCAGGTTCGCGCGCGCCGCATACACGGCCGCCGTGTAGCCCGCGGGGCCGGAACCGAGAATGATCAGGGGGTGGTGTTGACAGTCGCTCATGTGGTGATTTCCCGGTTGCTGGTGTTAAATGTGGCCTGTTGCGCGACTGACGCATGCTGCGCAGCCCGGCGGCGGCTGGGCTGGCTATGTTAATGTAAAGACCACGCCGCGGCAAAGGCGAGGTGGATTCTAAATAGTTTCCATAAGTTTTTGAATATAATCATAAAATGGGGCACAATTGCTGAGTGATGTGGCGCGTGGGGAACGTCTTTTCCACGCCAGTAAGGGGAAATTCAAGCGTGCCTGAGAAATCCGGTCAGCACAGCGTCCTGGGCCCGCGATTGCGGGAGGGCGCCTTCATTGGCGTCAGCGCGGCCTGCCTCTATGTGTTGTTGGCACTCGTTACCTACAGCCCGCGTGATCCGGGCTGGTCGGCGACGGGTTCGGGGGCGCGCATCCTCAATGCCGGTGGCCCTACCGGCGCCTGGGTGGCGGATGTGGCATTCTCACTGATCGGCTTCGCGGCCTACCTGCTCCCCGTCCTGCTGGCTTACCGCGCTCTGGTCATTCTGCTGCAGCGCCACCGGCACCAGCGCTTTGACTGGGTGACCTTTGGTATTCGGGCCCTGGGGCTCGTGCTGGTCATCATCGCCGGCACAGCGCTGGCAGCGCTCAACGACGGCGGTGGGTCCGGCCTGCCCCAGGGGGCTGGTGGAATCCTCGGGCAGGCGATCGGCGATGGCTTTCGTCTGGCCTTCAGTGCGATCGGCAGCCGGCTCATTCTGCTGGCTGTCTTCCTGTTCGGCATCACGATTTTCACCGATATCAGCTGGCTGCGCCTCATGGAACGGCTTGGTCGGTGGACACTCAACGCTGGCCAGCGCATCCGTCACTGGTGCCTGGCATCGCTGGACCAGGTGCGTGATCGTCGCCAGCGGGAGAAGGCGCTGGAGGCGCGCAAGGCGGTGATTGATGAGCATGTGGAGCGCAGCAAACAGCGTAAACCTCCAAAGATAAAGCCCCTGAAGCCGCGGCCTGAAAAAAGTGACCGCGCGGAGAAGGAAAAACAGCAGCCCTTGTTCGATGCACCGGTGACCGGCGAATTGCCCGCACTGGGCCTGCTCGACGCGGAAACCAAGGACCCGACCAAGGGCTTTTCCGAGGAGGCGCTGGCGGCCATGTCGCGCCTGCTGGAACTCAAGCTGGCCGACTTCGGCATCAGTGCAGAGGTGGTGGCGGTGTATCCGGGCCCGGTGATCACCCGGTTTGAGATCCAGCCTGCGGCGGGTATCAAGGTGTCGCGGATATCCAACCTGGCCAAGGATCTGGCGCGTTCACTGGCCGTTATCAGCGTACGGGTGGTGGAAGTGATCCCCGGTAAATCGGTGGTCGGGATCGAAATCCCCAACGAAGACCGGGAGATCGTGAATTTCCGCGAAGTGCTGTCCTCACGCGCCTTCGACCAGTCGCGCTCGCCCCTCACCCTGGCGCTGGGCCATGACATCTCCGGCGAACCCGTGGTGGCTGATCTCGGCAAAATGCCCCACCTGCTGGTGGCGGGCACCACGGGGTCCGGCAAGTCCGTGGGGGTTAACGCCATGCTCCTCAGCCTGCTCTACAAATCCACCCCCACCGATGTGCGTTTGATCATGGTCGACCCGAAAATGCTTGAACTCTCGGTGTACGACGGGATTCCACACCTGCTGACGCCGGTAATCACCGACATGAAGGACGCCGCCAACGGGCTGCGCTGGTGCGTGGCGGAAATGGAGCGTCGCTACAAGCTGATGGCGCACCTGGGCGTGCGCAACCTGGCAGGCTACAACCGCAAGCTGGCAGACGCAGAGCGCGAGGGCACACCGATCACGGACCCGCTGTGGAAGCCCGATCCGATTCTTGCGCTCACCGACGAGGAGCAGGAAGCGCCGCCGCTGGAGCGCCTGCCCTCCATCGTGGTTGTGATCGACGAATTCGCCGACATGATGATGATCGTGGGCAAAAAAGTGGAGGAGCTGATCGCCCGTATTGCGCAGAAGGCGCGGGCCGCTGGCATTCACCTGATCCTGGCCACGCAGCGACCCTCTGTCGATGTCATTACCGGACTGATCAAGGCCAATATTCCCACCCGCATTGCCTTTCAGGTGTCTTCGAAGATCGACTCGCGCACCATTCTTGACCAGGGCGGAGCGGAGCAGTTGTTGGGGCACGGCGACATGCTGTACCTGCCTCCGGGCTCCGGGCTGCCCACACGCGTGCACGGTGCGTTCTGCTCCGATGAAGAGGTGCACCGGGTGGTCGCGGACTGGAAGCGTCGCGGTGAACCCCGCTATATCGAGGGCCTGCTGGATGAGGGTAGCAGCACCCCGGTGACGGCAGGGGAACTCCAGGCCAGCAACGGTGACGAAGATCCAGAGAGCGACAACCTGTATGACGAGGCCGTACACTATGTAACCCAGAGTCGGCGGGCGTCGATATCGTCGGTACAGCGCAAGCTGCGTATCGGTTACAACCGGGCCGCGCGCCTGATCGAGACCATGGAGCAGGCCGGAGTGGTCAGCGAAATGGGCAGCAACGGGCAGCGCGAAGTGCTCGCACCGCCGCCGGCAGAGTGAGCCGACTCAATGAACCCTCTTTGCACAGGACTGACAGAGTGCCCAATTCACTGACCCTATTGCGTCTATGCACGCTGCTCATGTTTCTTGCGCCCCTGCCGCTGCGGGCGGAAGCCGTCGACGAACTGCTGCAGGCCCTGCAGCCTATCGAGCGCCTGCAGGGCGAGTTCCAGCAGCGGCAGTACGCCGCGGACGGTGACGTCGTAAGCGAGTCGGAAGGGCGTTTCCGGCTGCTGCGGCCCGGCTACTTTGCCTGGGAGATACGCGCACCCGACAGTCAGTTGATTATCGCCAACCGCGATTACCTGTGGCACCACGACCGCGACCTGGAAACGGTGACGCGCCGCCCGGTAGCGGGCAGTGAGGCGATGACGCCACTACAGGTGCTGGGCGGCGACAGCGAGGCGCTGCGCCGGGATTACAGCGTGCACCGGGATGAGCAGCAGCGCTTTGTTCTCGTGCCCAAGGGAAGCGGCAGTGGGTTCCGGGAACTGGCACTCTCGCTGGCAGACAATGCGATTCTCGGCATGGAAGTGCTGGACAATCTCAACCAGCGCGTGGTCATCACCTTCAGTGCGCTGGACACGCAAACACCGATGACAGCTGCCGAGTTCGACTTCGCACCGCCGCCCGGTGCAGACCTGTTCTATCAGGCAGAGTAACCCTTGGCGGAGGATCTGTTCAGCGCCGCTGGCAAAGCCGGTTACCAGCCCCTGGCTGCGCGCCTGCGGCCCGACACGCTGGACAGCTTCGCGGGGCAGTCACACCTGCTCGGACCGGGCAAGCCGCTGCGCCAGGCGATCGAACGACGCCAACTCCACTCGATGATCTTCTGGGGGCCACCCGGGGTCGGCAAGACCACCCTGGCACGCATTGTTGCGGGCGCTGCCGAGGCGCATTTTCTGCAGCTTTCAGCCGTGCTGGCCGGTGTGCGCGAAATACGCGAGGCAATCGGACAGGCGCGCCAGCACCGTCTCGCGGGGCGCGACACCGTGCTATTTGTGGACGAGGTGCACCGGTTCAACAAGAGCCAGCAGGACGCCTTTCTGCCTCACGTGGAAGACGGCACCGTGATCTTTGTTGGCGCCACCACCGAAAACCCTTCCTTCGAATTGAATAACGCACTGCTGTCGCGGGCACGAGTCTACAAGCTGCGATCCCTGGGCACCGACGACCTGCAACAGGTTCTGCAGCGCGGCGTGGCGGCGCTGGTGCCGGCAACGGTCGTGGACAGCGACTGCCTGCGACAGATTGCCGAGCAGGCAGATGGCGATGCCCGCCGCGCACTGAATCTGCTGGAACTGGCTGCCGACCTGGCCAGCGAGGAGCACGGTCGCCGCAGGATCACGGCTGGCACACTCGAGGAAGTCTTGCAGGCCTCGCTGAGACGCTTCGACAAGGGCGGTGACCTGTTCTATGACCAGATCAGCGCCTTGCACAAGGCCGTGCGCGGTTCCGCGCCGGACGCCGCCGTTTACTGGTTGTGCCGCATGCTGGATGGCGGGTGTGACCCGCTGTACCTGGCACGCCGTATCGCGCGCATGGCCAGCGAGGACATCGGTAACGCCGACCCGCGCGCCCTCAGCCTGTGCCTCGATGCCTGGCAAGTACAGGAGCGGCTGGGCAGCCCCGAGGGCGAACTCGCGCTGGCACAGGCGGTCATCTACCTCGCCTGCGCGCCGAAAAGCAACGCAGTCTACAGCGCCTACAAGGCGGCCCTTGCGGAGGTTCAGAATCAGGGCAGCGTGGAGGTGCCGCTGCACCTGCGCAATGCGCCGACCGCCCTGATGAAGGCTGAGGGACACGGCGACGACTATCGCTACGCGCACGACGAGGCGGGAGGTTACGCGGCGGGAGAAAGCTATTTCCCCGAGGCGCTGAGCGACCGGCGCTACTACTTTCCGGTCGCACGGGGTCTGGAGCAGAAGATCGCCGAAAAACTCGAGTACCTGCGCAGTCTGGACGAGACCAGCGGCCGGCAACGCTATCCGAACAAGTCGTGAAAGCGACCCGGTTCCCGGGTGGCGGCGCCCGGGACGCTGCCCCCACCGCTAAAAATCAGTACAATGCGCATTGGCAACTGCACCTCGCGGGTTATTCCATGAAGTACCTGGTCTTCGTTGCATTGGGGGGCGCAGCGGGCTCGGTCTCGCGCTATCTGCTCTCACAGTGGACCCAGGCACAGTGGCAGGGCGGTTTTCCGCTGGGCACACTGCTGGTCAATCTGCTTGGCTCCTGCGCCATCGGTGTCGTATTTGCCCTGCTGGAGAAGCAGGTTCTGCATCCAGACTGGAGAGGCCTCCTTATGGTGGGCTTCCTCGGGGCATTTACCACCTTCTCGACGTTTTCACTGGAGGCGTTTGCGCTCTGGGAGTCCGGGCAGGCGCTGCAGGCACTCGGCTATGTGCTGGCCAGCGTCACGTTCTGCTTTCTCGGCGCCGGCCTCGCAATTACCCTGACCCGGGCCTTGCTCTAGCAGCCCGGCACAACAGACAACAGGAACAGAACAATGCTGGATATCAAGGCGGTGCGGCAAGACCCGCAGGCGATCGCGGCGCAGCTTGGACGGCGCGGTTATGGCTTCGACGTCGCCACTTTCGAGGCGCTCGATGCGCAGCGCAAGCAGGCCGATATGGACAGCCAGGCACTGCTGGCCGAGCGCAAGCGCGCATCCAAGACCATCGGCCAACTGGTCGGGCAGGGCATGAGCGTTGAGGAGGCCAAGGCCCAGGTCAACCTGACGCTGGACAAGATAGCCTCGCAGCTCGATGACCTCACCGAACAGGCAAAGTCAGTACAGGGCAAGCTGGAAGACTTTATGTTGGGCGTGCCCAATCTGCTGGCACCCGAAGTGCCCGATGGCGAGCGCGAGGAGGACAATGTCGAGGTGGCACGTGTCGGCGAACCTCGAACCTTTGATTTTCCGGTCAGGGACCACGTGGCACTCGGCGAGGCACTGCAGCAGCTGGATGCGGAAACCGCGGGCAAGATTACAGGCTCCCGATTCACCGTCATGTACGGCCCCCTGGCGCGCCTGCACCGGGCACTGATCCAGTTCATGCTCAATCTGCACACCGGGGAGCACGGGTATCGCGAAATCTACGTGCCCTATATTGTGAATCGCGATTCCCTGCGCGGCACCGGGCAGCTGCCGAAGTTCGAGGAAGATCTGTTCAAACTGCAGGGCGAGCAGGATTATTACCTGATACCCACAGCCGAAGTGCCGGTCACCAACATTGCCCGCGACCGTATCTTTGAGGATAGCGAACTGGGCGAGGAGGGCGTGCGTTTCGTCTGTCACACGCCCTGCTTCCGCAGCGAAGCGGGCAGCTATGGCCGTGACACCCGCGGCATGATTCGCCAGCACCAGTTCGAGAAGGTCGAACTGGTGCAATTGGTCCGACCTGCCCAGTCGCCCGACGCGCTGGATGCGCTGACCGGTCATGCCGAGCGCGTTCTGCAGTTGCTGGAGCTTCCCTACCGCAAGATGGCCCTGTGCGCCGGTGACACCGGGTTTTCTGCACAGCGCACCTACGATCTCGAGGTGTGGCTGCCGGCACAGGACACCTACCGTGAGATCTCTTCCTGCAGCAGTTTCGGTGACTTCCAGGCGCGCCGCATGCAGGCCCGCTGGCGCAACCCGGAAACCGGCAAGCCAGAGCTGCTGCACACACTGAACGGCTCCGGGCTGGCGGTGGGCCGCACCCTGGTGGCGCTGCTGGAAAACTACCAGCAGGCCGACGGCAGTGTCAGCATACCCGCGGTGCTGCAGCCCTACATGGGCGGTTTGACCCAACTCTGAGACGACACTCGACCGGGAGGCTCCTGCCATCGAATCGCTGCCACTCTTCCTGAAGCTACAAGGCGCGCCGGTCGTCTTGATCGGCGGTGGCCAGGTGGCAACCCGCAAGGCGCGGCTGCTGCAGGCGGCTGGCGCCTGCATCACAGTCGTGGCACCGGATGCCGGCGACGAACTTCTGCGGCTGCTCGGGCTGCACGATGAGGCTGGCGAGCACCGCCAGCACCGCTGGCTGGCAGAGCCCTACCGGGGCGCGGAACAGCTTGCCGGCGCGCGGCTGGTGGTGGTGGCCACCCCGAACCGGACACTCAACGCCGTCATCTCCGCCGACGCGACCGCGGCGGGTATTCTCGTCAACGTAGTCGACTCTCCCGAGCTGTGCAGCTTCATCTTCCCCGCAATAGTCGACCGGTCTCCGCTGGTCATTGCCATCGGCAGTAACGGCGCCAGCCCGGTGCTGGCAAGGCAATTGCGGCGGCGCATAGAGGCTATGGTGCCCGCGGCCTACGGTCGCCTGGCGGCTTTCGCACGGGATTTGCGCGATACCGTGGCGCGGGCGCTTCCCGATGTGGAACACCGGCGGCGCTTCTGGGAGCAGGTCATCGACGGTCCGATCGCAGGACAGGTGCTCTCCGGGAATGCAGAAAAAGCGAAGAACAGCCTGACAGCACTGCTGGCGCAACAGCAGCGAAACCCGAAGAGCCTGAATCAGGGGGAGGTTTACCTGATCGGTGCCGGCCCGGGAGACCCGGACCTGATGACCTTCAAGGCGCTGCGCTTACTGCAGTCGGCGGACGTCGTGCTCTACGACAGGCTGGTGAATCCGGCCATCACCGACCTGGCACGGCGGGATGCCGAGCGCATCTATGTGGGCAAACAGCGCTCCGATCACAGCGTGCCGCAAACCCGGATCAACCAGCGCCTGCTGGATCTGGCCCGTGACGGCCGTCGCGTCGCGCGTTTGAAGGGTGGTGATCCCTTTATCTTTGGCCGCGGCGGTGAGGAGATCGAACTGCTTGCGCGGCATCAGATCCCGTTTCAGGTGGTACCGGGGATTACCGCTGCCAGCGGTGCAGCGAGCTACGCCGGCATTCCCCTGACGCACCGTGAACACGCCCAATCCGTACGGTTTGTTGCCGGCTATCTGAAAGACAACCGGCTTGAGCACCGTTGGGAGGAGTTTTTATCGCCCAACGAGACCCTGGTGTTCTACATGGGGCTGGCCGGGCTGGAAGTGATTTGCAGCGAGCTGGTCGCGCATGGGCGTGATCCCGCCACGCCCGTGGCCGTCATTGAACGGGCAACCCTGCCCGAACAGCGCGTTATCACGGGCACATTGAGCAGCATCAGCGCGATCGTCGCCGAATCACGGCCCGTGGCGCACACACTGATTATCATCGGTTCTGTGGTGGACCTGCAGTCAGAGCTGGCCTGGTTCGGGGTCGATACACCACAGACAGCGGGATGAACCCTGTTACCATCGCGCGGCTAGTGTCTGCGCCATACCAGCAGCTGATTGTTCGCCGGCATTGCCGTATCGGACTCCAGCTCAAAGCCGGTGTCGCGGGCCAGTACCAGCAGGTCATCAAGGTCCCGGAGCCCGCTATGCGCGGCGCGAGCCCGTAAGCTGGCATCGAAGGCGGCGTTACTGGCGCTGCTGTAGCGGCCGGCATACCTGAAGGGGCCGTACAGGCAAAACGCGCCTTGCGCCGGCAGCACCCTGGCCAGCCCCCGGAACATGCACTCGACTTCCGTCCAGCACATGATGTGCGCCGTATTGGCAGAATAGGCCATGTCCGCGTGTATCACAGGCCACCGGAGCTCGGCGACATCCAGTGCCAGCGGTTCAGCGATGTTGGGCAGCGCCGCGGCCCGCACCCGCTCCCGACAATTGTCCACACTGTCCGGATGATCTGTCGGTTGCCAGCGAAGGTGGGGCAGGGCGGCGGCAAAATGCACCGCGTGCTGGCCTGTCCCCGACCCCACCTCAAGTACCGTCCCCGCATCGACAAAGAGCTGCTGCAAACGGGCCAGAATCGGCTCCTTGTTGTTTTCGCAGGCTTGTGAGAAGGGCAGCGGCATGGCGGCGTCTAAACCGGAGACCGGTCGTAGCGCGGGAAACCGGGCACGGTGTCCGTCACCACGGGGAAAATCGTCTGTCGGGCAGGCACCATCTCGTCAGCATAATTGCGGTAGATAGCCGCGCGCAGGGCACCGGCGGTTGCGTAGCCAGTCTGGTCCGCAAGGTCGTCAAGGATGCCTCGCACCCGGCTGGTGGTCAGTGCATGGCTGCGTGCGATTTCCTGCAGACTATCCCCTGCGATGAAGTCCTCAAAAACCCGCATGGTTTCCAGTGTCCAGCGTGCGCCAAGGGAGCCGACGATGGTGCCATCGGGTTCCGCGCGTACCAGGCTGCGCGTGAAGGGATCCTCCACGTTGGCCAGATACGTCAGAAACCCGGTTTGCAGCTTGATCACGTTGAGAATGGCGCGGAACATGCGGCCGGACGGGGTCAGTAGCCAGACCCAGGCCGTGGCATTGCCGTACAGCCGGGCAGCATCCTCCAGCAGGCCACCTACCGGATCCTTGATCAGCGGTGTATTGCGCCGCCAGACGCTGGGCAACACGTTTGTCATCGATTCACGGTGGGCGAGTTCGGACAGGGTCTTGCCGCGTACTTCGTCCAGGGTCATGCCGTGCATGCGCAACGCCGCAGGCGACATATCCACCACGCACATGTCGTCGCCCAGGCGGGTTACCGGCAGTACATCCCCCAAGGCTTCAATCCAATCCATTGTCATCCGCCAGTGCCTGTCTCTCGCAAGCTTGGACCACACCGTCCGGCCCTGGACGGCGGGTGAAAAAACCTGCGGCGCTTCGCCGCAGGCTGCATCGTCTACTGTTTGTCGCCAGTGCGATTCGCGCTGTGCTGTGCAACCTGCTGGTGGCGCAGGAGCAGCGCGTCCACAAGGATGTTGCCGGCCTCGGTGAGCAGCACGTCGGGGTGTTCCGGGTCTTCTGTCGCGCTATCGTCCTCGGGCTCGATGGCGTCCTCATCGGTTTCGTCAAACTCATCTTCCAGCGAGGTCAGCAGTTCCTCGCCGAGCGCAGCGCGGCGCCGGTTTTCAATTGCCAGGGCCTTGTTCTCCTGCGCCTCACGCATGGCGATACGGGCTTCTTCATTGAGCGGCAATGCCTTCACCGCGCGCGCCTCTTCAGCCAGGTGAACCTGCTCCTCAAGATAGACGAAATCCGGGTTGGTGACGCTGCGTTCACGGAACAGTCGGGTCAGCTCCGGCACAACGGCGTTGATGTCACCATAGCGCCTGTGCTTGACCGGATTGATCTGGTCCCAGTTGAGAGCGTGGTCCAGTGCGCTCTCGCCTATCTCGTCCGGGTCGAACAGGGACGGAAAGACCACGTCGGGCACCACTCCACGGTGCTGCGTGCTGTCTCCCGAGATACGGTAGAACTTCGATTCGGTGAGCTTCAGCTGCCCTTCCGTGAGCGGCACCATGGTCTGCACGGTTCCCTTGCCGAAGGAGCGGTCCCCAACAATAATGCCGCGCTGATAGTCCTGTATCGCGCCGGCGAAGATTTCCGAGGCGGAAGCGCTCAGTCGGTTGATCAGGACCACGAGCGGACCATCGTAGTAGGGGCCCCGCACACGCTTGCCGTCACGCCACACCCGTCGCGACGAGTGGCGAATCTGCACGGTCGGGCCGTACTCGATAAACAAGCCGGTCAACTCGTTGGCTTCCTGCAGTGAGCCACCGCCGTTATGGCGCAGGTCGATCACGATGCCGTCAACGCCTTCCGCTTCCAGTTCCGTCAGCAGTTTGTGGACGTCGCGGGTGGTGCTCTTGTAATCATCGTCACCGCGCCGCATGGCCTCGAAGTCGATATAAAACGCGGGAATGTCGATGACACCGATCTTTGCGGTGTGGTCACCGCTGGGCACTTCAAGGACCTTCTTCTGGGCCGACTGCTCCTCCAGTTTGACCTGGTTGCGCACGATGGTGATTTCCTTGCGTGCATCCGTGGAGGCCGCCTTGGCGGGGATCACCTGCAGGCGAACCGTGGAATCTTTGGGGCCACGTATCAGCTCGACCACCTCGTCCAGGCGCCAGCCGATTACGTCTTCAAAGGGGCCATCCTCGCCCTGTGCAACGCCCACGATCCGGTCCGAGGGTTGCAGCTCTCCCTGCTTGTCCGCCGGGCCAGCCGCGACCAGTCGGGCGACCTTGGTGTATTCGTCCTCCATCTGCAGTACTGCGCCGATCCCTTCGAGCGACAGGCTCATATTGATATTGAAGTTCTCCGAGCGACGGGGAGACAGGTAGTTGGTGTGCGGGTCGTAGAGTTCCGTCAGGGCGTTGGCATAGACCTGGAACACATCCTGGGCGTTGTACTGTTCAATCCGCTTGAGCTGGTTGCGGTAGCGCTTCTCCAGCGTCGGCACAATGTCCTCGGCCTCTTTCTCCGCAAGCCGCAGGCTCAATACCTGATTCTTGAGATGGCGACGCCAGCGATCGTCAAGTTCTGCCTCGCTGCGCGCCCAGGGACGATCCTCGCCATCCAGTTCATAGGCCTCGTCCACGGTGAAATCCATGGCCGCTACGCGCTCGTCGAGTGTTTCCACGATGCCGCCGAGGCGCTCCTGCAAGCGCTGCTGGAAGCGGTTGAAAATGTCGAAGCCGATCTGCAGGTTGCCCTCGTGCAGGTCCTCATCCATCACCGTGCGGTAGCGCTCAAAGTCCGCCAGATCCGCCTGGGTAAAGAACATCTTGCCCCCGTCGAGGCTTTCTATGTAATTGTCCAGGTGCAGGGAAGACAGGTTGTCATCGTAGACAAGCTTGGCGTAATGGCGCTCCTCCAACTGCTCGATCAGCTCAACGATGGTTTCCCGCTGGCTGTCCGTGTAGGCGATGGCGGCGCCCGCAACTCCCGGCAGCGCTGCCACCAGCAGGGCCGCAACGCCCAGGAAGAGGGTGCGGAAGTGCGTCGCTCTGTAAGCCGGTATGGTAGGCAAAGTTGGTGTCTCCTGTAGACCGAGTCAGCAGTGTAACCCCACGCTGGGTTGCATCCAATCCCATTGTAACGGTGTACACGATGTTGTGTGAGACAGCGCTGGTTCGCGCGTGTTCCATCCCCGTGCTACCGGACTGGTGTACCATACAGGCTGCAGCCAGCGGACCAGGGCCCCTTGAGCGCGTGAACCCGATCGAACTGACCAACAGCATGATTTTCTGGGGTGCCCTGCTTGCACTCCTGTGCGTCATTGCCAGCGGGCTCTCCCGTCGGGTGGGTGCCCCGGTACTGCTGGTGTTCCTCGTGCTGGGCATGCTCGCCGGTGAAGAAGGGCTGGGCGGCCTGCAGTTCAATGACGTCAACCAGGCCTTCCTGTTCGGCAGCCTCGCCCTCGCCATCATCATTTTCGACGGGGGGCAGGGCGCGCGTCGCGACACCTTCAGGGTCAGCCTGGGGCCGGCACTGTCGCTGGCGACGATCGGTGTGGTGCTGACCGCCGGTATCACCGGTTTGGTGACACACCTCATTTTGGGGCTGAGCTGGCTGGAGTCTCTATTGATCGGCGCCATCGTCGGCTCCACCGACGCCGCAGCCGTGTTCGGCCTGCTGCGTTCGGCGGGCTTGCAACTCAAGGAACGCACCAGCGCGACGCTGGAGGTGGAGTCCGGCAGTAACGACCCCATGGCGATCTTCCTGACGATCACGCTGGTGGAACTGCTCTCGCTGCAGGCGGAAGACCCCGGGGTACGCATTCTGGCGGCCTTTGCGGAGCAGATGGGGCTGGGACTTGCCATTGGCTTTGCCGGCGGCTATCTGCTTGTGCGGCTGCTGAAACGCCTCTCTCTGCCCGTATCCATGTATCCGCTGCTGGCGCTGGCCGGCGGCATCAGCGTGTTCGGGGTGGCCAACCTGTGGGGCGGGAGCGGCTTTCTGGCCATCTATCTGGTGGGCATCCTGATCGGCAACGCATCGCTGCCGCACGCCAAGGATATTCGCCGATTCCACGATGGCATCGCCTGGCTGGCCCAGATTGGCATGTTTCTCATGCTCGGTCTGCTGGTCACACCCAGCAGCCTGCTGCCCCTGGTACTTCCCGCCCTCGGCATTGCCTTGGCGCTGATTTTTGTCGCACGCCCCCTGGCCGTGGCCCTGGCATTGCTGCCCTTCCATTTCCCCTGGCGAGAGCAGGTGTTTATCAGTTGGTGCGGGCTGCGCGGCGCTGTGCCGATTATCCTCGCACTGTTTCCGTCCCTCGCCGGGCTGGAGCATGCGGATATTTTCTTTGAGCTGGCGTTCTTCGTGGTGCTTGTTTCGCTGGTGCTCCAGGGGTGGACCATCGCGCCCATTGCCCGTTGGTTGGGCATTGAGGTGCCGCCGGTACTTGTCGATCCGGAGCACCTGGTCCTGAAGATTCCGGACGAACAGGAAAAAGAGGTTCTGGTATACCGGGCGGTGGCGGGCAGCCCTGCGATTCAGATGCGGGCAGGGCGTTTGCCGCTGTCTGGCGGCGCACAGCTGGTGGGTATTGTTCGCCAGGGAGTGTTACTGGACAACCCTCGTGAGCAAGACGTCGAGCTGGAAGACCATGTCATGGTCCTCGGCAATGACGGCGCAGCACCGGCCCTCGCCCGCCTGTTCACGCCGGTGGATGCGCGCAGCTCGGAAAAAGCCTCGGCGTTTTATGGCGACTTTGTCCTCAAGCCGGGCGCACGCCTGGCCGATATCTCCCTGATGTACGGTATTGCGGTACCGGAAGCCCTGCAGTCGCTCACAGTGGGCGAGTTCATCAACCGGCAGTTCCATCACAAAGCGGTCGTGGGGGACCGCGTCTCGCTGGGTAGCGTTGAGTTCGTCGTGAAGAAACTTGATGGCGACCAGATTGCCGTGGTCGGCCTTAAACTCGGGTAGTCATTCAGCCCGCGTCGCCCTCCGCGTCTGTTGCGATAATGTCGATGCCGGCCAGGTCCTGCGCATAGCGTTTCTTGCGCGGCAGATCCATGCCGCGCAGAATCTGGATGCGTTGGGCCTGGGGTGAACCTGCGCCGTGCAGCGATTCTGTGAGGTAGCCCACGGCGTTGCGGCCCAGGGTCATGTTCTCGATCAGGCGCAGCATCCGGGTACGGCTCTCTACCGGAATGTCTGCGCGACCCTGGAAATACTTGTGCAACAGTGGCCCGGCGTCCTCATGCTCGAAGTCGGCCTGGGACGGCAGGGTCACCATCAGGCCGCCAGCGAGGTCCTGGGCGAATCGGGCTATCTCGTAGGGGAAGCGTGTGACATTGTGCTTGCACACGTTGGCCAGCATTTCGTCATTCATCCAGATACCCGAATCCAGTCGCGTCGCCTCGTGGGAGGATGCGATGGCCGACGAATAGATGGTTTCGTTGAGATGCGTCATCTCCACCAGTTTGTCCTTGATATGGCTGGCGGCATCAGCCCCGTTGTACTCGGCGATAGAGGCCGCAGCGCCGACCATCACATCACCGAGGCCGGTTTTGCAGACATAGCTGGCGCGATGGTAGGCGGTAAAGCGCGACACCATCGGCTGGGCGAATTCGTATTCGCCATCCATGAGCACATGCTCCCAGGGGATGAACACGTTGTCGAAAACCACCAGGGTTTCCTGTCCGCCGAAGCGCGCGTTGCCCTTGTCGATGTCGCCCGGCTCCAGCGCACGGGTGTCACAGCTCTGACGCCCGTAAATGTAGGTGAGTCCCTCAGCGTCGCCGGGCACCAGGCCAACCACAGCGTAGTCACGATCTGCCTCGCCCATATTCATTGTGGGCATGACGCAGATCCAGTGACTGTTCAGACCGCCCGTCATGTGCGCTTTGGCGCCGGTGACGAACAGGCCCTGTGCCGTGCGACCCGTTACGTGCAAAAAAAGATCGGGGTCAGATTGCTGGTGAGGGCGTTTGCTGCGATCCCCCTTTGGATCCGTCATGCCGGCACCAATGATGACATTGTGGCGCTGGGCTTCGCGCATAAAGTCGAGATAGCGCTGGTGGTAGTGCGTGCCATACTTGCGGTCGATGTCCCAGGTGATGGAGTGCAGCACACTGATCGTATCCAGCCCGGCACAGCGCTGGAAGCAGGTACCCGTGATCTGCCCCAGACGCCGCTGCATACGATTCTTCATCACCAGGTCCTGCGGTGATTCGACAATGTGCAGGAAGCGATTGACCCGGGCGTCGATCAGGGAAGAGTGTGCCGTTGCCAGCTCAGGCTCTTCCAGAGCCAGGTCGTAGGTGGCACTCAGGGCATTGATAGAGGGGCGGATAATCGGGTGGTCCACCGGCTCCGCGATCCGCTCACCCAGCAGGTAAACCGTGACATTGCGTCCACGCAGGCTCTGTACATAGTCTTCGCCAGTGCGAATCGGCGTAAAACGCGCCCACCGGCTGGCTGCTGTCTCCTCTGTGCGCTCTGCGCTAACCTTGCTCACCCTGTTCCTCCCACGACCTGTTTTGCGGTCCAGCCCCCGGTTCGCACAGGCCAGCCGAGCACCCGCAATACCGTGGTCCGAGACCCTGAGGTGTCTGTTGTATGCTAAATTGGGGCGGTTGTCGATTGCAGCCACCGCGTTGCAACGCAGCGTCAACACACGCATCAGCCGAGGGCATCATGAAGCACACTCACATCCGGCCAGAATTCCATACCAGGATTTGTGGTGCCGTACTGCTGACACTGTTGTTCTGCATGACACTGGCGGGTCGCCCCCTGGCAGCCGGGGAGGCGCGCCACGATCTGGTCATCATCGGCGGCCGCGTCGTCGACCCGGAGAGTGGGCTGGATGCTGTGCGCAATCTGGGCATTACGGGCTCAGAGATTGTTGAGATATCCGAAGGGCGGCTGGTTGGTAAGCGCACCATCGATGCCAGTGGCCTGATCGTTGCCCCCGGGTTTATCGACCTGCATTCACACGGGCAGTCGCTGGTTGCAGACAGAATGCACGCCTACGATGGCGTGACAACCACCCTGGAACTCGAGTCCGGCGTGTTGCCGGTCGATGAGTGGTATCAATCACAGGCGCGGGCGGGCAGGGCCCTGAATTACGGTACGTCTGCCGCCTGGACCTTCGCGCGCATCGCGGAGTTCGAGGGGCTGACACCCCGCGCGGAGGTGCAGTGGTTCCGTGATGCCTTCGCCCGCAAGCGCTGGGTTAGCGAAGCCGCATCGAGTGAACAGGTGCAGCGCATCACTGCCTATCTTGAACAGGGGTTGCGCGACGGGGCACTCGGTATCGGCATCAACGGGGGTTACGCGCCGGGGGGAGGTTTTCGTGAACTGCTTGCCGTGCACAGTCTGGCTGCTCGCCATGAGGTCCCCACCTTCACACACATCTCCTGCGACAATCCGCAGGACCCCGACAGCTCGGCGGAGTGTGTCGGCCAGGTTATTGCCCTGGCGGCCAGCACCGGAAACCCGGCCCACATCTGCCACTTGAACAGCAGCAGTGTGCGGGCCGTCGATGTCACGGCCGGAATGATCCAGTCAGCGCGCGCTTCCGGCGTTCCGATAACGACAGAGGCCTATACCTATGGCGCCGCCAGCACCACCATCGGTTCGGCGCTGTTCAGCCCGGATGCAATGGCGGCCAAGGGTGTGAAGGCGCAGGACATTGAATACAACGGCCAGAGGCTCAATGAAGAGAGTTTCAAAGCCCTGCGCGCAGAGCAGCCCGGTGCCATTATCGTAAAACACTTCCTGGATTTACCGGCGGAACGCAGCGTGTTGGACACCTCGGTTCTGCTCCCCGGCGGGGCGATAGCCAGCGACAGCATGCCCTGGATCGACGCGAACACGGGCGCGCTGATCCCCCATGACGTGTGGCCGCTGCCGGAAACAGCTTACGCCCACCCCCGGAGTGCCGGCACCTTCAGCCGCCTGCTGGCCGAGTGGGTGCGCGAAAGCGAGTCGCTGAGCCTGACGGAAGCCTTGCGCAAGACATCGCTGATACCGGCAACGATCCTGCAGCCCTCGGTGCCGCAGATGCGCAAAAAAGGCAGGCTGCAGGTGGGCATGGACGCCGATATCGTCATCTTTGATCTGAACGCGGTGCAGGACAGGGCCACTTTTGCCAATCCCCGACAACCCTCCGTTGGCATGCGCTACGTACTGGTCAACGGCGTGCCCGTTATTGACGAGGGGGAATTGCGTCTGGACAGCATGCCGGGGAGAGCAATCAGGCGGCCACCGCAGGACACCATTACCGATATGCAGCAGGGACACTGACATGTTTGCCATGATCATAGAAGAGACCGGCGGCCCGGAGGTTTTCCGCCGGGCCGAGGTCCCGACACCCACACCTGCGGCCGGTCAATTACTGATTCAGGTTGCCTGCGCGGGTGTCAATCCTGCTGACTGGAAAAACCGGGAAGGGCACCTGGCGCAATACCGGCCCTATGTATTCCCCTACATTATCGGCTTTGACGCGGCCGGGCGCGTGGCGGCGATAGGGGAGGGGGTGCGCGGATTCTCGGTGGGCGACCGCGTGTTTACGCCCACCAACCACGGCCAGGGTGGTCAGGGCAGTTATGCGGAATACACGCTGGCCGACGCCGGCCGGGTGGCGCACATTCCCGAGGGACTCGGCTTTGCAGAGGCCGCAGCATTGCCGGTTGCCGCACTGACTGCGTGGCAGGGCCTGTTTGATCGGGGTGGCCTGGCGCCGGGGCAGTTGGCGCTGATTCACGGTGGAGCAGGTGGGCTGGGCAGTTTCGCAGTGCAGTTCGCATGTTGGGCGGGGGCTCGGGTGGCGGCGACCTGCTCAACCTCCAACCTGGACTATGTGCAGGGGCTGGGCGCAGAACGGGTCATCGATTACCGCCGCGAAAGCATCCCCGAGGCGATCGCGGACTGGGCGCCCGGGGGCCTCGACTACCTCATGGACGCCGTGGGTACCAGCACCCTGCCCAACGGCCTTGACCTGGTCAGACCCGGTGGCACCTTTGTCAGCATCCCCACGCTGGTGGATGACGGGGATATCCCGGCAGCGGCCGCGATGGCCGCCGAACGCGGTGTCAAACGTGTATTTTCAACCATGGACGACACCGACTGTGCCGCAACACTGACCAGAATCGCCCAGCTGCTGGTCAAGGGGGACATCAGGCTCCCTCCCATTGAGCAATACCCATTGGCGGCGGTCGCCGACGTACACAGCATCCTGCAGCAAGGCCACAACCGCGGCAAGAAGGTGCTGAAGGTCGCCGATCTCGACTCATCACAAACAGGAATCAAGCATGTCTGACCCACTCGCGTCCCTGAAGGGCAACGTCGCCGTCATTACCGGAGCCGGTTCCGGCATTGGTGAGGGCCTCGCGCACTGTGCCGCAGCTGCCGGCATGCAGGTGGTTGTGGCCGATATCGCGACAGACCGTGCAGAGAGCGTCGCAGATGCGATCCGCGAGGCCGGTGGCGATGCAATGGCAATGCCCGTGGATGTGGCATGTCCCGGCTCCATCGATGCACTCGCGGAAGCGGTGCATACGCGCCTGGGGGACGTCACGATGCTCTTCAACAACGCGGGGGTGGAAACGGTCGGCTTCAGTTGGGAACTCAGCAGCGAGCAGTGGGAGAAAACACTGCAGATCAATATCCACGGCGCGATTCATGGTGTGCGCGCCTTTGCGCCCCGTATGCTCGCCAGTGGCAGGCGCGCCTGGATCGCCAATACCTGCTCAATCGGCGGGCTGGGAATGATGCCGCTGCAGACCTCATACATTCTCAGCAAACACGCCATGATCTCCTTCAGCGAATGCCTGTTCCTGGAGATGCAGTTGAAGGGCGCGCCGATTCACGTCTCGGCGGTCCTCCCCGGACCGGTGGCGACCCGGATATTTGCCGATGGCGGCGGCGGGCAGGACGAGGGCAGTGCACAGCACCGGGCCATGATGGACGCGATGCTCCACGCGGACGGCATTTCAGGCCTGGAGGCAGCGCAGCGCATTTTTCCCCAGGTGGTCGCCGGCGCATTCTGGGTGTCCACTCACCCCGAGGTGACACAGCAGATGGCCGCGGGTCGCGCTCAGCACCTCAGCGCACTGTCGACGCCCGCCTTACCGGCAGAGATTCTCGCCAGCATGGGCCTGGCCGTCCCGGAATAACGTGTGCATCATCAAGCGGCGGTAAAGGCCGCTGCATGGGCCTCACGCAGGGTGCGCTTGAGTATTTTTCCCGAGGGGTTGCGCGGAAGATCGGGGGCGATAATCACACGCTTGGGGACTTTGAACCCCGCGAGCTGACCCTGACAGTGTTCGATGACCGCCTGCTCATCGACGGCGCTGCCAGCATCCGCCTTGGCCACCACCACAGCCGCAACAGCCTCCACCCAGGTCGGGTGGGGCAGGCCGATCACAGCGACCTCCGCCACCCAGGGCAGCTGGTAAATGGTTTCTTCAACCTCGCGACCGGAGACGTTCTCACCACCGGTTTTGATCATGTCCTTTTTGCGGTCCACGATGGTCAGGTAGCCTTCCTCGTCGAAGGTGCCCAGGTCGCCGCTGTGGAACCAGCCGCCGGCAAAGGCCTCAGCGGTCTTTTCCGGGTTTTTGAAGTACTCGGTAAGGAGTTGCGGCGAACGGTGCACCACTTCTCCGATGGCGCCCACCTCCACATCATTCCCCGCGTCATCCACCAGACGCGTTTCCACATGCAACACCGGCTTGCCGGCC
>TARA_R100000687_G_scaffold51003_3_pt1 | contig 63410 bp, 46 predicted proteins | sample TARA_R100000687 | Tara Oceans TARA_R100000687 (sample SAMEA2622685) | marine metagenome | biome: marine biome (ENVO:00000447); feature: mesopelagic zone (ENVO:00000213); material: "saline water (ENVO:00002010), including plankton (ENVO:xxxxxxxx)" | depth 600 m
TCAGGTACATGGTGCAGGCAATGGCGTACAACGCCACGTTCTTGGTCAGAATTTCCGTCGTGTTTTTGGCGCGCACCAGGCCCGCCTCCAACATTGCGAAGCCGGCCGCCATCCACATCACGAGGGCGCCGCACACCAGGAAATAAAAGGTGTCCATCGCGTACTGTAATTCAAATATCTGGTTTTCCATGGGAATCACTCTCGTAGTTAGTCTCGGTGGATTTAGATGGCGTCTTCGCCGGTCTCGCCGGTACGAATACGAATCACCTGCTCCAGCGTGGACACGAACACCTTGCCGTCACCGATCTTGCCGGTGTTGGCGGCCCGGGTGATGGCTTCGATGGTCTTGTCAGCCAGCCCTTCGGCAACAGCCACTTCAATCTTCACCTTGGGCAGGAAGTCCACGACATACTCCGCACCCCGGTACAACTCGGTGTGCCCCTTCTGGCGCCCGAAGCCCTTCACCTCGGTGACGGTGATGCCCTGCACACCGATCTCGGAAAGTGCCTCGCGCACGTCGTCCAGTTTGAATGGCTTGACGATAGCCGTTATTAATTTCATGTCAGTCTCCAGGTATCAGCAGGGCGCCCCGCAGGGCGCCGTAGGTTTCAGTCCCGAAACGCTTAGAGGCTCTTCGAGATGGAGAACACGATGCGATCATCCGCAGCGTCCACATCGTCAAGATCCGTTCCGATCAGGGCCAGCGCGAAGTCCAGCTCCATGGCGCTGTAACCGAAGGTCACGCCGTAATCCGTGTAGCTGTCGGCGCCATCTTCCCAGTAGTCGTCCTGGTCGGTGTCGGTGAAGCCGATGTTGAAGTCGACGGTGAGAACGTCGGTCAGGCTCAGGGAGTAGCCGGCGGAGTAGTACATGTACTCGGGGCCGCCGTCACCAAACTCGTCTGAGTACACAAAGCCAACGCTGAAGTCGGCGTAGCTCAGGCCCAGGGCGTATTCGATGTAGTCGAGGGAAGACTCACCCTCGTAATCGAAGTAGAAGAAGCCCACGTCGTAGCCGAAGCCGCCGTCGGTTTCACCGGCGTAGCCGAAGTAATAATCCATCTCGGTGGTAGCACCACCGAAGGCGACGTTGGAGGCCCAGATGCCGGCGTACAGGCCGGAATCACCCGACCAGTCGAAGCCGCCCTGGATGGCGCCTTTCTCGTCAGTCTGCGAGATACCGCGGAACACGTAATCCGTGGCGAGGGTCACGTTGCCGGAGATCTCTGCCTGGGCAGAAACAGCGCCTGCGAACAGGACGGCGGCGACAGAAGCGGGAAGCAGTTTTTTGTGCAGCATGTGTGGTTCTCCTTGGTTTGGCAGTCAAAAAAAATCTGTGCCAGGCACGGAACTTTTTTGCTCTGCATAATTCGCGTTTGCACCCCGGTCTTTGCAGGTGCTGTGCCAACCAGAAAAAAAACCATTATTTACAAAGCGTTAAGGGATTTTGGGGCTCGCTGCACGCGATTTCCGCCAGGGGTCAACGGCAGCGACGCGCACCATTAGGATGCACCGCACCCTATTGGTGCACCAAGATGATCTGTGCGCCGTTTTGCAATTCCTCTACACTGCGACCTGTCCTGTCTGGCAGAGGAAATGCGCATTATGGCCCTGAAACCACCGCCGATCAGTGAAGTACTGCAGCAGATGTCGGCCCTGGTCGGCAGTCCGGGCCTGCGCGCGGAAGTCGACAGGGGCGCGCGCGCCCTGGCGCAGTCCGCATTGGGCAAACTGGACGTTGTCAGCCGCGAGGAGTTTGACGCGCAGGCCGCGATACTGGCCCGCACCCGGGCCAGGGTCGCCGAGTTGGAAGCTGAACTGGAGGCCCTGACGCGAGAGTTCGAGTCGCTGAAACCCCAAACCTGACCTCTCCACTCACCGGAGAGGCTCTGTGCTCAAGGATGAGCCATGGAACTGTCTGTTGTTTACAGCCGCGCTGCAGTAGGCATTGAAGCCCCCCTGGTCCAGGTGGAAACCCACCTGGGCAACGGGCTGCCGGCTTTCCAGATTGTCGGACTACCGGAAACCGCTGTCCGGGAGAGCCGCGACCGGGTGCGTTGTGCACTGCAACAAGCCCATTTCGAGTTTCCGGATCGCCGTATTACCGTGAACCTTGCGCCGGCTGACCTGCCCAAGGAGGGTGGGCGCTTCGATCTGCCCATCGCGCTGGGTATTCTTGCGGCTTCCGGGCAGTTGCCAGCGGCTGCTCTGACCGCCCACGAATTTATTGGAGAGCTGGCCCTGACCGGTGCCGTGCGCCCGGTGCCGGGCATCATCCCTGCTGCGCTTGCCTGCAGCGCGGCAGATCGCGCCCTGGTCACCCCGGCGGCGAGTGCTGCGCTGGCCGCCGCCGTCCCCGGGAGCCGTATCATCGCCGCAGAGGACCTGCTCACGCTGTGTGCCCACCTCAACGGCCGCCACAGACTGTCAGTACAGGAACACGAGCCACAGCCGCAACCGGCGATGCCCTACCCCGACCTGGCGGACGTCGCCGGGCAGGCGCTGGCGCGGCGCGCGCTCGAAATAGCGGCCTCTGGCAATCACAATCTGCTCCTGGTGGGGCCACCCGGTACGGGAAAAACCCTGTTGGCGAGCCGTTTACCCGGCCTCCTGCCTCCGCCGGACACGCAGGAGGCCCTAACCTGCGCGGCCCTGCACAGCTTTCACGACAGCACCAGCGTGGAACACCTCTGGCGGCGGCCCTTTCGCCACCCGCACCACAGTGCCAGCGCCGCGGCACTCATTGGCGGCGGCGCGCGACCACGGCCGGGCGAGGCCAGCCTTGCCCATGGCGGTGTTCTGTTTCTCGACGAACTGCCGGAATTCAGCCGCCAGGCGCTGGAAATGCTGCGCGAGCCCCTGGAGGCCGGCGCCGTCACGCTGTCCCGCGCTGCACACAAATTCACCTATCCCGCGCGGTTTCAACTGATCGGGGCAATGAACCCCTGCCCCTGCGGCTACTATGGCGACCCGGAGCACAGCTGCCGCTGCACCAGCGAGCACATCCAGCGCTACCGGCACCGACTGTCAGGTCCACTGCTCGACCGTATCGATCTGCATGTCAGCATGCAACGACTGCCGGCGCGCCTACTGCTGGAAACACAAGCGAAAGGGGAATCGTCAGCCGCCGTGCGGGAACGTGTGCTGGCGGCCCGACAACGGCAGCAGGCACGCCAGGGGTGCAACAACGCCGCGCTGTCGGCACAGGCTCTGGCGACACAGTGCGTGATGCGGCCCGCAGCACGCCAACAGCTCGAGCAAGCGGCCGATGCGCTGCAGCTTTCGGGGCGAGGCCTGCACCGCAGCCTGCGCGTGGCGCAGACACTGGCGGATATGGAGGGTGCCGACTGTATCGACCTGCAGCACGTCACCGAGGCACTCGCCTTCCGCGAGCCCATGCCGTTGCCGTGAGCGGGGCCCTCCTGCCCTGCGCTCGCTCAGGCGCCGCCTGGCGCTGGCCCCATGAATTTACTTTGCACAATACGGAAGCGGTTGCTGACAAACGCCAGATCCGCGAGGCAGGCGTTACCTGCCGGGTTCAGGCCGGTGACATGAAAGTCTGAGTAGGCGGCGGCAAAATTGATCGGCATGCCGGTGAGGTTGCAGGCCACGGACGCGCCCGCAGCGTGATAGGCGTCCACAGCCTCGGCGAGGAATGCCGGGTCCGTCGAGTACACATGGGAGGTGATCGCACCACAGTCGCGGGCATTGCCGGTGGCATCCTGCAGACAGGCGTGCGCATCGGCATTGGCAATGATGAACGACACCGGCCCGAACACCTCTTCCCGGTACCAGTCACGATCCGCCTCGGTGGCAGCAATGACCAGCGGCGTCGCCGTACGTGCGGCCGGGTACCCCGGGTTTGCATAGGGGGCCGAGTCGCGCAGGATGCGCTGCTGCGCTTTGGCCAGCCCGCGATAGCGATCGACATTGGCTTGCACCGCCGGGTCAAACAACGTGCCACAGAGCGTCGCTGCAGCGCGCGGGTCGGCCAACCAGCCGTCCACCGCATCACAGATTGCAGCAGCAACCTCGGCGTGCGGTATGGAGTGACCGGCCACGCGCACCCCCGTGGCCGGTATGTGAATATTCTGCACGCTGGTGCACATCTGGGCCGAGGCCTGGCAGAGGGAGTGGGCGATGGCCCGCGCCGTTGCCGCCAGGTCATCGGTAGACTCCAGCACCACCGAATTGCAGCCCGCGGTTTCCGTGTACACCTGCTTCCCCGGGCAGTTCTGCTCCAGCCAGCTGCCGAAACGCGGACTTCCGGTAAAGTCGATAATGGCGGTGTCCGGATGCTGGATCAGCGGCAGGGTGGCGGGTTCGGCGCGGGTATCCGCCGCCAGCGTCACCAGATTGGGATCGAAACCCGCCTCTGCCAGCACCTCGCGGCAGACACGTGCCACCATGGCGACCGGCAGCGTTGCAGCCGGGTGGGGCTTCAACACCACCGGGTTACCCGTGGCCAGGGATGCGCACAGAGCCGGGTAGGTATTCCACAGCGGAAACGTGGCACAACAGATCACCACACCCACGCCGCGGGGCACCAGACGGTAGCGCTTGCTGAGGCTGGCGACACCGTCGCGACCGAACTGTCGCTCCCAGTACGCAGTGGCCGGCACATCCTGCATGGCCTTGTGGGCGTAGGCCAAAGCCTCCAGACCGCGGTCCAGCGCATTGGCGCCGCTGCCCGCAAATGCCATGACATAGGACTGGCCTGAGGTGTGCATGGTGGCATGCGCATTTTCAAACAGCTGTTCGCCGCAGCGCTGCAAGATTTCCAGGCACACGCCCACGCGCGCTTCAGGCGTCGCTGCCGCCCAGGCGGGGCGCGCGGCGTTGATCGCGGGGAACAGCGCGGCAGGGTCCACCCTGGGATAACGCACGCCCAGCGGCTCGCCGGTGTAGGGAGACACCTCCTCACCCACCCGGCCCGCCTCAGCCGGCTGTGACAGCGGGAAATCCTTGCCCAGCAGGGCCTCGAAACGCGCCTGACCAGCGGCAGGCTTTTCCTCTCCGTGGATCTTGCTGCTGGGGTTTTCCGGCCAGCCACTCCAGGCATAGCGGTGGGCGCAGGCATCCAGCGCCTTGGTCAGCAGATCCTGGTGTTTGGCGAACAGGGCACTCATCGGGCTCTCCCTCGGCAGTGACAGTATGACCGGGCACACTGCCACAACAAGGTCTGTTTATGCAAGCAAATGCCTAGGCTGGCTCCCCGGGCCCTATGGTGAAGTCCACATGATGCGCGCTCAGTTCTTCTCCGCAGTGGTTGCAGACCACCTCACCGTGCAGACTCTCGCCACAGAGCGTATGCGTGAGACACATCGGCCGCCCCGCCCCGTTCGGGTCGCACCAGCGGTCTCCCCATTGCAGCAAGGTCAGAAAATAGGGAAACAGGTCCCATCCCATGGCGGTGAGTTCGTAGCCGTGGCGCAGGGGCCTCTGCTGGTAGGGCCGCGTGACAAACACACCCCGCTGCACCAGAAAGCGCATGCGGTCGGACAGAATGTTGGTCGCCACCGGTAATTCCTGGTGGAACTCATCGAAACGCTGCAAGCCATGAAAAGCCAGGGCAATGACATTCGCCGTCCAGCGGTCACCGACCAGGTCGATCAGGTTGCGATACACGCTGTGTTCGCCGGGAACGTCGCTCGCCGACAGGGAAGAGCGCCGGCGCACCTTCTTGTCGCGCACATCGCGGGTGGCACCGGGGCCCGGGTGGTAGGTGACATCGCGGCCGTGTACGTCCTTCCGGCAGGTGCTGCAGCGCAGGCGCGGCTGTAGGACGTTACCGCAGGTGCGGTGACGCAGGTGCACCCGACCCGCCGTCGGCGGCGGAAAATAGCGCTCCTCCCACGCCACCGCCATCAGCGACATCTGGTACATGTCGACAGACTTGCGCGTGAGGTGATACACGGGGTGACGGGAACCGCCGGGGGCGACCCGCTTGCGCAGGCAATCCTGCGCCTGCAGCCACTTCAGACGATTGGACAACACGCCACGGGAAACCCCCGTCGCCTCCAGCATCCCGCTGAAGGTGTTGATGCCCCAGAAGACCTCCTGAATGATCAGCAGGCACCACTTGTCCCCTATCTGGTCGAGGGCCCGGTTGATGGAGCTGGCTCGGGTTCTCAATTTGTCCATACAAGGACACGAGTGGTTGGGGCGGTAACAGGCTGCGGCGTCATGAGGGCATCATAGGTGAAAGCGACGCGAGCCTCTACTCGCGTCAACAACACGGGCTGAACGTGCATGCATCGGGCGGGCCGCGGCGTGCAGTGCCGCGGCCGCCCCCTGCTCAGAAGCTCTTGGTCAGCGTGACGCCCGCTGTACGCGGCGGCATGTAGTACTCTGACGTGACGCCGGTGGGGTCGACGATGCGGCTGCTCACCTGCAGCTCGTCGTTCAGGTTCTTGCCCCACACATCGATGGCCAGGGAGCCATCGGCGCTGGTCCAGCTGACGCTGGCATCCAGCAGTTCAGTCGCCGCCTGGCGCTCCACGGGACGATTCTGCGGGCCGGTAAAGTAATCGTCTTTCCAGCTGTAGCTGACCCCGAAGTCCAGCGCCGACCCACCGGAAAGATTCACACGGTAGTTGGCCGTGGTTGTCAGCGCGGCATCTGGCGCGAAGGGCAGGTCGCGGCCAGCCAGGTCGAGCCCGTTGGAGTTGGTAAACTCCTCGAAGGTCGCGTCACTCCAGTTGTAGCTGGCGTTCAGCGTCAGGTTCTCGATCGGCACCAGGTCAATCGATGCCTCCACGCCCTTGGACTCCGCCTGAGCATTCAGCAGCACCAGCAGGAAGCGGCTGTTCAGCTCGAAGACCTGCAGGTCTTCGTAGTCCATATCGTAGTAGGAGAGGTTGAACTGCAGGCGCCGGTCCCACCAGGAGGACTTCAGGCCCACTTCCACGTTCTGCACCACTTCGGGATCAACCGCTTCGGTGGCGACACTCGGCCGGTTGGTCTGGGACTGGAAAGCACCGCTTTTGAAGCCCTCTGAATACGTCGCATAGAGCATCAGGTCGTCGGTGGGACGGTAGGCCAGCGACAGCTTGTGGGTCACCTCCGACCAGGAATCCTCCGCTGACACCGGCGCCGGGAAGGACGGCAATATCAGGGGCACGCCCGACGGGGTGGTACCCAGCAGGTCGATGGAGTTCTGGGTGATTTCCTTCTCGTCTTCTGCCCAGCGCACACCGTAGGTCAGGGTCAGCTGGTCGGTAAAGGCCCAGTCGGCCTGACCGTAGACCGCGTAGCTGGTCGTGGTGTTATCCTGGGTGAACAGCACATCGCCGATTCCGGCGAGGCCGAGTCCCTGCAGGGGCGTGCTGTACTGGGTGTAGAACTCCTCGCCCCGTTCCACATCCTCCTCCATGAAGAACACGCCCGCCAGCCAGCTCACCCGCTCGGTGTTACCGGCGAGGCGAAACTCCTGGGAAAACTGTGAGGCGTCTTCCTCGGCCCCGTTGATCACGTTGCCCGGCGTGGTAAAGAAACCGGGTGGCAGCGGCACACCGGGAGGCGACGGTGCCGCCAGATTGTTCAGCGGCAGGCTGGTGAGGTCATCCACCCAGTTGTACTCACTGGAGCGCCAGGCGGTGATGGAGGTGAGGCTGGCCCAGTCGAGGTCGGCCTCGAGGCGCGCCATGACCCCGTTCACCTCCCGTTTTTGCGAGGTGTCGAACTGGCTCGCACAATGCCGTTCATCGGCCATGTAGTCTTCCGACATGTTGAGCTCCCAGAAGGGGCCCAGACCGGCGATGGCATTGTCGATATTCTGGATGTGGCGGCAGGGACCCGCGGTTTCGTCGCGGGCGTAATCCGCGCTCAGCAGCAGGTCCACCCGCTCCGTCAGGTCGAACATCAACTGGCCGCGCACGTTGACCGAGCGCGCGTCGTCGCGGCGCTCGCCCGCGTCATCGGCGCCGATGCTGGGGCCGATAATCGGGCTCTGGGACAGATTGCCGAGTGTCGCGATCTCGCCCGGGGTGATCACGTTGCGCCCGTAGCCGTCACGGTCGCGGTAGGAGTACACGATCTTGCCGGCCACGCTGTCCGTCAGGCCGCCACTGGCGAGCCCCTGGAAATGGCGCAGCTGGTCGGTACCGGTCGAGACGCGCACGCGAACCTCGGTCTCCTGGCTGGGCCGCGAGGTCACGATATTGATGGCACCGCCGTTGGTGTTCTTGCCGTACAGGGTGCCCTGCGGACCGCGCAGGATCTCTATGCGTTCGAGGTCGAACAAATCGAAGCCGACACCGCCGGTGCGACCGATATAGACCTCATCCAGGAACACCCCCACCGCCGGGTCACTGCCTGCGGAGTCCGAGCTGTTGCCGATCCCGCGGATGTAGATGCGCGGCTCACCAATGCTGAACTGGTTGTAGGTCAGCCCCGGCGTGCGGAACGCAATATCGTTGAGGCCGCTGATTTTGCCCACCTCGATATCGTTACCCGCCAGCGCCGCCACGGACAGCGGCACATCCTGGATACTCTGTTCCCGCTTCTCGGCGGTTACCAGCACCTCTTCGAGCTGTTGTTGTGCCTGCGCCAGCAGCGGCAGGGCAAAGGGCACGGCAGCCAGTGTGTGAATTGCAATGCGGAGTCTGGAGTGGGTCATGGGAGCCTCGTACGCTGTTATGGTTATGGGGCGGGGCGGCCCGCCTTGTTACTTGCATTAACGAACTTAGTGTATCTCAACGCTGCCGGAATACAAGATCCCGGCAGCGGACGAGCCGGTCACGCCGGCCACATGTCCTCACCCCGCGCCCAGGTGGCGTGGAAGCCGTAAGGCACCCGATGCGGCATGCGCACGCGGGCAATGGGGCCGGGCTCGATGTCGCGCGCATCGAACACCAGGCAGTCGGATTGCCAGGTTGTGCTGTCGGTGACCAGGGTAATGACGTAGCCATCGTCCTCCGCCGTGCCTGCGGTGGCGCCGCGGCGCGGCGCAAACACCGCCTCACTCCCAAACACGCCCGGGCCGTAGCTCCACTGCCAGCGCTTGCCGGTGTCGTTGTCGTATTTGACCAGGCCGGTAAAGCGCAGGGTGAGGCCGCCCTCATGGTGCAGCGGAATCCGCTGGTGGTAGGCGAAGCGGCTCTCGCGACCGTGGTAAAGGGGATTGGTCTTGTTGAACTCGGTGTTGAGATCATCGATAGGCCCTTCCCGCACTTCGCCCGTGCGCAGATTGAAGCGCCAGCGATAGTTGTTGGCCTCCAACCGCATGTAGGCGAGCATCGATGCCAGCTCGCCCTCACCCGGCTTGGTTTCGGGCATCGGGTTGGTGGAGCGACAGCCATCCATGATCACCCAGTCACCCGCTTCCCAGGCGTTGCTGGTGTGCAGGATATAGCAGGGCTCACACTCGAACCAGCGCACCTCATGGCCGGCGCCGTAGCGCGGAATCAGCCCGAAGCGCGTGGGGATATCCCGATGGAAGGTGAGCACCCGGTAGCCGTGCCGGCGCAGCACGTTCATATCGTGGAAGAACGGCAGGTCGTGCAGGATCGTGTAGTGCGTGGTGAAGCCGATGTCGTGGGGCAGGCGCGGGCCCGGCAGGTCAATGGCGACTTCGTGTTTCAGCTTGCCATTGGGGTCGGCCACACCGTAGGTCATGTAAGGCGGCTGATCGCCGTAGTCGAAGAACAGCAGTTCGCCCGTTGCCAGGTCCACTTTCGAGTGGGCCGACATGCGGCGCTGCGCGCGGCCCTCGAGATCGTAGTAGCCCTTGGTACCGAGGGTGTGTGCATCCAGGCGGTAGGGATGCCCGGCGTTGTACCAGAGGCTCATCAGGTCGCCGTTGTAGATGAAGATATCGGTGTTCGAGGTGTCCTTGATACCGAAGGGCGACAGCGAGTAGTCGAAGGGCCCCATCACGCCGGGGGATATGGAGTGGCCATCGGCGCGTTCCCCCTGCAGGGCCAGGGTATCCACGTAGCGGTTGCGATAGGCGGCCTGCCCGTCGCGGAAGTACACCCCGTGGACCATGCCGTCCCCATCAAAGGGGTGATAGCGGTTCTTCGGCTCGAATACCGGGTTCGGACCATTGCGGAAATACGCCCCCTCCAGGTCTGCCGGCAATTCGCCTTCCACCGCAAGGCCCGAGACATCAAGCTCATCGGTGGTCGGTGCGTACACGCCGTGCAGGTAGGGGTTGTCGAGCCCGTAAATCCAGGACGGCGCATCCGCGAACTGGGTGACGCCCCCGATGCACTGCTCTACTGACGGATATTCGGTGAATTTGCTGAGGCTTTGCATAGGGTTCCCCCTGACGTCTGGCAGGCGGGATACCCCCGCTGCACGTGGATTTCGATTGATTATAGGTACGAAGTATTTTTATGCAAGTTTAAATTCCTGCGCCCTTGCAGCGCCCCCAACGCTTGGCTAGACTAAAAGTCTATTTATAAAAGTAACAAGGCCATGACATCTAACGCAGCGCCCGGCGGGCAAGCGACACTGGCTGGCAAGGTGGCCATCGTGACCGGTGCCGGCAAGGGTTTGGGGCGCGCCTATGCGCTGGATCTGGCGCAGCGGGGCGCGCGGGTGGTTGTCAACAATCGGCGCCACCGCGGCGACAGCGAGCACAGCGCCGACGCCGTGGTGCATGAGATCGCCGCCCGGGGCGGCAGCGCCGTCGCCGATTACAGTGACGCGGCAGACCCGCGCTGTGGCGAACATCTGCTGGCCACGGCCCTGCAACACTACGGTCGACTGGACATGGTCATCGCCAACGCCGGCGTGTCCGAGGCGTCCTCCTTTCACAAGCAAAGCCTGGACGAGTTCCGCCGCATCATCGATATCAACCTGATGGGCACCGCCTCGCTGCTGCATCCGACCTTCCGCCATCTGTATCAGCAGCGTGGCGGCGCCATCGTAGTCAGCAGCTCCGCCGCGGGCCTGCACGGTGAGCACGGTCTGCCCGCGTACTCCGCCTCCAAGGCGGGAGTGATCGGCCTGTGTCGCGCCCTGGCGCTGGAGGGGGCGCCCCATGGCGTGAGGGTGAACACAATTGCACCCTTCGCCGACACCGCCATGACCCGCAGCAGCCTGCCATCCGAGCTGGCCAGTCAACTGCCGGCAGAAGCCGTGGCGAAGGTGGTGGCCTGGCTGGCGAGTGATGACTGTACCCTCAACGGGGAGGTTGTGGTCGCGGGCGGTGGCCGCATGGCTCGGGCACGCAACCTGCTCAGCGCCCCGGCGGCGCCGGACGACACGCCGCAGGCCCTGGCGGCCGCCTGGGCCACACTCACTGCCACACCGCCGGCGCAGGATTACGACTCCGCCGTCGCCCTGTTTCTCGACTTTGCCGGAGACCTTGCCCGATGATGGATTTACTTACCCTGTTCAGCGCGACGGCAGCGGTCGCCCTGGCCTGCGCGCTGGCGCTGTGGCTGGCCAGCATCCCCCTGCGGGACGTCAGCATTATCGACATGTTCTTCGCCCTGATCATGGTTGCCATCACGCTGACGGCCTTTACCCTGGCCGCCGAACGACACACCCTGCAATGGCTGTTGCTGGCTATGGTTTCAGTCTGGGCGCTGCGCATCACTGCCTACCTGATCGGGCGCAACTGGGGTCACGGTGAAGACCCGCGCTACACCAAACTGCGCAGCTGGGTAAACGACGAACGCGCCTTTCTCTGGCTCAGCCTGCGCCAGGTGTTCCTGCTGCAAGCCGTTGTGCTCTGGCTCGCCTCGCTGCCGGTGCAGGTGGGCATGCACAGCGGCGGCGCCGCAGGCTGGCTCGCAGTGCTGGGCAGCGTCGTCTGGCTGGTGGGGCTGGTCACCGAGACCGTGGCCGACGCCCAGTTGAGGCACTTTCGCGCGCAAGCGGAAAACCGCGGCACCGTTCTCTGTACGGGGTTGTGGCGCTACTCCAGGCACCCCAATTATTTCGGCGAACTCTGCGTGTGGTGGGGCATCTGGCTGGTCGCCTGTGAAGCGCCGCTGGGTTGGCTCACCGTTATCGGCCCGCTGGCCTACAGCTATCTGGTGGTCAACGTGACCGGGCAGAAAACCCTGGACAAGAAACTGGCACGGGAGAAGCCCGGCTACGCGGAGTACATGGCCCGCACCAGCGGACTGGTTCCCTGGCCGCCCAAACGGGCCCCGTGAGGGGCGGTTGCAGCACGCGGAGGCCGCGCGTTGGATACCCACATGTCTTGTCCCCCGGCAGATTCGTGACTACCATGGTGGTCTTTTAATACAAGTAACCTCGGATACGCTCTATGCCCCGCGCTCTCGATCAGCTCAGAATCCCCGTCTTCCAGGCGCCCATGTTCCTGCAATCCGGCCCGGACATGGTCATTGCCAGCTGCCGCGCCGGTATCGTCGGCAGCTTTCCCTCGGTGAACGCCCGCAGCACGGAAGAGCTGGAGCGCTGGCTGCAGGAGATCACGGCGGCCACTGGCGGCGAGGATGACGGCCCCTGGGCCATCAACCTGATGATGCACCGCTCCAACACCCGGCGCTTTGACGACCTGGAACTGGCACTGAAGTACAAGGCACCACTGGTCATTTCCGCACTCGGTAGCCCGCGCGATGCCATCGAAGCGGTGCACAGCTACGGCGGCAAGATCTTCGCGGATGTGATCGACACCCGCTTCGCCGCCAAGGCAGTAGACGCCGGTGTCGATGGCCTGGTACTGGTAGCCGCCGGCGCAGGCGGCCATACCGGGCAGCAGGCGGGCTTCGCCTTTGTCGAGGAGGTGCGCCAGTTCTGGGAGGGGGATATCGTGCTCGGTGGCGGCATCTCCAGCGGACGCGGTGTGCGCGCCGCACAGGTGCTGGGCGCCAACTACGCCTACATGGGCACGCGGTTTATTGCCACCCAGGAGAGCATGGCGGACCCCGCCTACAAGCAGATGGTGGTGGACGCCACCGGTGCCGATATCGTCTGCTCCGATGCCCTGACGGGAGTGAAGGCGAACTGGCTGCGCGCCAGTCTGGTCGCTGCAGGCTACGACCCTGCCAACATGCCTGACGGCGCAAAAATCGATATCGCCGCCTCCACCAGCGATGCCAAGCGCTGGCGGGACGTCTGGTCGGCGGGCCAGGGGGTGGGGGCCATCCGTGATATTCTGCCGATTGCCGATCTGGTCAACCGGCTGGACCGGGAATACCGCGCTGCCTGCGAGGGATAACACATGCAAACCAGTCCACAATCACGCATCCGGGCACTGACCGAGGCCGGCTACTGGGGTGACGAGACCCTGCACGACATCCTCGCCGCACAGGCGGCCCGGGTGCCGCAACGCACGGCCCTGATTGACCAGCCCAACAAGGCCGAGCTGACCGGGCTGCCGGCCAGACGCCTCTGCTTTGCCGAACTGGAGGCACTCAGCGACCAACTGGCGGCGCAGCTGCTCGCCCTGGGACTGCGCCAAGACGACCGCATTCTGGTGCAGCTGCCGAACATTGCCGAGCTGGTCATCACCTACTACGCGGCCAGCAAGTTAGGGGTGGTGGTCTCGCCGCTGCCCATACAGTACGGCGGCCACGAGCTGACTGGTTTTGCCCACAGCCTGCAACCCGCGGCCATCCTCACACTCGGGGAGTTCCGCGATCAGGACCTCGCGGCACGCGCACGGGCCGCACTGCCCCAGCTGCCCGTCTGGCGTTTCGGGGCCGAACTCGACCTCGATGGGGCAACGCCCGACGGGGACCTCGCCGCGTTGCGCGCACACCGCGAACAGCATCCGGCGGACGCCAATGATATCCTCACCGTGGTCTGGACCTCGGGCACCACCGGTACGCCAAAAGGTGTGCCGCGCTCCCACAACATGTGGCGGGCGATGGCGCGCAACACCATGGCGGCGGGGAACTACCAGCAGGGCGAAACACTGCTGGTACCTTTTCCGCTGGTCAATATGGCCGCGCTGGGCGGGTTCCTGTTCCCCGCCATCATCAACGCCTGCCCGCTGGTGCTGCACCAGCCCATGGACCCACCCATGTTCCTGTGCCAGATCCAGGAGGAACGGGTCAATTTCACCATTGCGCCACCCGCCCTGCTCAACCGCCTCGCGCAGCAACCGGCCCTGTGGCAGCAATGCGATTTCAGTGCGATCCGCGCCTTCGGCTCGGGCTCAGTGCCACTCTCTCCGGCCATGATCCAGGTTATCGAGGGGGAGTACGGCAAACAGATCATCAACTTCTATGGCTCCAATGAGGGGATCAGCCTGTTCTCCACGCCGGAAGTGGCCGCCACACCCGAGTACCGGGCCAGCCTGTTCCCGCGTTTCGGCGCCCGCAACATGCCCTGGCAGGGCCATTCCCACGAGTCAATCACCACCCGCGTGATCGACCCGGCGTCCGGTGCGGAAATTACCGAACCGGGTGTGCCGGGAGAGCTGTGTATCGGCGGCCCCGCCGTGTTTGACGGCTACCTGGGGCACAGCGGCGAGGGCGTGTTCACCGAGGATGGCCTGTTTCGCACCGGTGACCTGGTGGAAATTGCCGGCGAGCCCCCCAATTACTACCGCATCGTCGGCCGCTGCAAGGACATCATCAACCGCGGCGGCATGAAGATTTCTCCCGCAGAGCTGGATACCTTGCTGGAGGGTTTTCCCGGGCTCGCCGAGGCTGCGGTCTGCGGTTATCCGGACGCGGACCTGGAAGAAAAAATCTGCGCCTGCATCGTGCCGCTGGAGGGCAGCGACCCGCCGGAACTGGCAACCCTGTGCAGCTGGCTGCTGGAGAAAGGCGTGGCGAAATTCAAGCTGCCAGAACGGCTGGAAGTCTTCGATGCACTGCCCCGCAATCCGGTCGGCAAGGTGGTGCGCGGTGAATTGCAGGCACTGGTGGCACAACGAGGAACCCGAGCATGAACCACGTGTATATTCTGGGCGGCACGCAAACGGATTTCAGCCGCAACTGGGCCCGTGAAGGCCTGGAGATCTACGACATGTTCGCCGAGGCGCTGGACGGCGCCATCGCGGATGCCGGCATCGAGCCCGCGCAGATCGAAGTGGGCCATGTGGGTAATTTCGTCGGCGAGCTGTTCACCGGCCAGGGCCTGATCAACGGCTTTTTCGGCCAGCTGCACCCGGAACTGGCGGCCATCCCCACCTCGCGCCACGAGGCGGCCTGCGCTTCGGGCTCCATCGCCATGCTCAGCGCCATGCGCGATATCGAGGCCGGACACTACGACATCGCCTGTGTGCTGGGCCTGGAATTCATGCGCAATGTGAACGGCAAGACCGGCGCGGAGTATCTGGGGGCAGCCGCCTGGCAGGGGCACGAGGCCACGGACTGCGACTACCCCTGGCCGCACATGTTTGACCGCATCACGCGGGAATACCAGCAGCGCCACGGCATTCGCGGCGAGCATCTGGCGCGCATCGCCGAGATCAACTTCGGCAACGCCAAATCCAACCCCAATGCCCAGACCCGCGCGTGGCAGTTCCCGCCGGGCTGCTTCAGCGACGACGACGAACTCAACCCGGTCATCGAAGGCCGTGTGCGCAAAATGGATTGCGGGCAAATTACCGATGGTGCCGCCTGCGTCATTCTCGCCAGTGAGCGCGCCGCGCGCGAGCACGCCGCCAAACGGGGCCTGAAGCTGGCCGACATACCGCGCATCAAGGGCTGGGGACACCGCTCCGCGCCCATCCTGCTGGAGCGCAAGCTGCAACTCAGCGCCGGCATGCCGCTGCTGTTCCCCCATGTACAGACCATGATGGAGGACGCGCTGCGCCGCGCTGGCTTTGCGCAGATCACCGACCTCGATGCCCTGGAGACACACGACTGCTTCTCGGTCACCGAATACATGGCGATAGACCACAGCGGACTCACCGCCCCGGGGGAAAGCTGGAAGGCCGTGGAAGACGGCCGCATCACCCGCGACGGGAGCTTTCCCATCAACCCCAGTGGCGGCCTGATCGGCCTCGGCCATCCGGTGGGTGCTACCGGCGTGCGCATGGCGCTGGACTGCGCCCTGCAGGTAAGCGGACGGGCTGGCGGCTACCAACTGCCGCACGCCGAGAACATGGCCACGTTCAATCTCGGTGGCAGCGCCACCACCTGTGTCAGCCTGATTATTGGAGTGGGGGCATGAAAGACGCGCTGATCTACGACGCCCTGCGCAGCCCGCGCGGCCGCGCCAAAGAGGGCGCCAGCCTGAACTCGCTCACCCCCCAGGCGCTGCTCAAGCAGCTTTATGCCGCGCTGGTGTCCCGTACCGGGCTGGCGCCGGGCGAGGTTGCCGATGTCATTCTGGGCTGCGTCACCCAGGCGGGCGAACAGGCCGGCAATATCGCCAAGAACTCCACGCTGTATGCAGGCTGGCCCGGCTCGGTGCCCGGGCTTACGGTGAACCGGTACTGCTCCTCCGGCATTGACGCCATGGCTCTGGCCGCCCTCAAAGTGGCCGCCGGGCAGGCCGAAGTCACGGTTGCCGGCGGTGTGGAAATGATGTCGCGTGTGCCCATGCTTTCAGACCAGGCCCGCGTGTTCACCGATCCGCAGTTCGCCGCCCAGTGCCGCATGCTGATGATGGGTAACGGGGCGGACCTCATTGCCACACTGCACGGTATCAGCCGCGCCGACGCCGACGCTGTCGCCCTTGCCAGTCAGCAGCGGGCCGCCCGCGCCCGCGAGCAGGGGTGGTTCACCTCCATGGTGCCCATCACACTGGAAGATGGCAGCGTAGTGAGCGCCGACGAATGCATCCGCGCCTCCACCACGGTGCAGCAGCTGGCGGAGATGCCCGCCGTCTTCGCCAAAGCCGGCGCCGCCGGCGTAGATGCTTTCCAGCTGGCCGGGCACCCGCAGCTGAGCGCGGTTGAGCATATCCACACCGCCGGCAATTCACCCGCCATGGCCGACGGCGCGGCACTGGTACTGATTGCCGACGAAACCTGGGGGCAACGCAACGGCCGCCGGCCGCGGGCGCGCATCGTCGCCTCGGTCACTGTCAATGCCGACCCCTTGCAGGTACTCAGCGGCTGTGTAGAGGCCACGCGATCGCTGCTCGCCCAGCAGGGCCTGAGTGCGGCGGATATCGACCTGTTCGAGATTCACGAGGCGTTTGCTGCAGTCAGCGTGGTTGCGATGCGCGAGCTGGGGATTGCCGATGACAAACTGAACGTCAACGGCGGCGTGATTGCCCTGGGCCACCCGATGGGTGCCACAGGCGCCATCATGGCGGGCACCCTGCTGGATGAACTGGAGCGGCGCGACCTGCAGTGGGGCGTGGTGTCCGCCGCCGGGGCAGCGGGCACCGGCAGTGCCCTCCTGCTGCAGCGCCTGCCCTAGCCGGCAAGGGCGCGACGGCCCACTACCCAGCGCCCACGACACCGCCGTCCTCACGCGTAATCACCAGGGTTGCCGAGCGCGGCATCGCAGGGCCTCCATCTGGCCAGTAGCTTTGCAGTCTACCGTGGGCAAAGTCTTCGGCGCCGGTTGATGCGCCCGGGTGCTGCACGTTCACGAACAGTGTGGTGCCATCGGCTGTGCCGACACAGCCGGTGATCTCGGCGCCGCGCGGCCCAACCAGGAAACGCCTGACTTCGCCGGTATCCGGGTCGGCGGCCAGCAGCGCGTTGTTGCCGAAGGAAGACCAGCCTCGTGTGTTGAGGTCCTCGTCTGAAATGTCCGTCTGGATCCACAGGCGCCGGTCGCGGTCGAACCACAGACCGTCCGGGTTGGAGAAGCGGTTGTCCAGCGTCAGCGGGTCTCCCTGGAGATTGCGGCCCTGGCGCTCGTCGCCGGCGAGCAGGAACAGCTCCCACTCGAAGGCGGTTGCGGTGTGATCATCGTCCGCCTCCCGCCATCGCACGATCTGGCCATGCCGGTTGTGGGCGCGGGGATTGACGGAATCGGTCTGCTGCGGCGTGCGCTGCTTGTTCTTGGTCAGGCTGAAATACAGCTGGCCGTTTTCCGGGTCCAGCGCTCCCCATTCCGGGCGATCCATCGGCGTTGCGCCGGCGAGGTCTGCTGCCCCGCGGGCATTGAGCAGGATATCGGCGAGCGAGGCAAAGCCCTGCACGGCTGTCAGACCGTTCTTTCCCGGTGCCAGCGCCAGCCACTCGCCGCTGCCGTCACTGGCAAACTTCGCCGCATACAGGGTGCCCTCGTCGAGCAGCGAGCCGTCCGCCAAGGCGGCGTGGTAAGGGCGACTGGACACAAACTTGTAGATGTACTCGAAGCGGGCGTCATCGCCGGAATAAAGCACCACGGGGCGGCCCTCCACGGCGGGCGCGAAGATGACACCCTCATGGGCAAAGCGCCCGAGGTGGGTGCGCTTGACCGGCTCACTCTGCGGATCGAAGGGGTCGATTTCCACGACCCAGCCAAAGGCATGCGGCTCATTGCGAAAATCCTCCTCCGCCGACTCGCCGCGGCGACTGGCATCAAAACGTGCGAATTGGCCGGGGTCCTCTTCTGCGTTGCCGGCGGCCAGATGCCAGCGCCAGCTGTCCATCGGCTCTACACCGTAGCGCGTGAGCGTTACCGGTGCCGGACCTCTGTCGCGCACAAAGTAGTCGCGCCAGTTTTCCTCACAGGCCAGGTAGGTGCCCCAGGGGGTCACACCGTGTGCACAGTTGTTCAGCGTGCCGCGGGCCCGGGTGCCGTCACGGCTCCACGCCGTGCGCATCCGCGGATCTCCGCGCAGTGGCCCGCTGATCTGCATGGGGGTGGCCGCCGTGATGCGGCGGTTGCGGGCATCGCGCTGCAGCTGCCACAGGCCCTGCGCATCGCGCCGGATACGTGCCACACTCACCCCGTGCGCATGGATCTCTTTCAATACCTGATCGGGATCGCGGCTGCCGTCTGCCCGCAGGGGCACATCGTGGACAGCGAGCGCCAGCCCGGCGGACCCGGCGTGCAGGAACCGCGGCTCGGCATACTCATGGTTGATGACCAGCAGGCCATCGGTGTCGCTGCCCTGCAGCGGGAAGAAGTGCATGCCATCGTGGTGCGAACCCACCTGCTGGGCCTGCTCCGCGGCGCCATTGCGGGCCGAGAAAGCCGGGTAGTCGCCACACAGGGGCTCCCCCCAGGGCAGGATGACCTGCACCCGGTACCCGGGGGGCAGTTCCACCGCATCGCGACTGCTGACCGGCACCGCGGCAAACCCGAGACGCGAAGACACCCCCTGCCCCGCGCCTGCGCCAAACGCAGACGCCACGCGGGGGTTCAACAGACCGCCCATCACAGCGCTCAACGCAAACCCCAGCCCCCCGCGCAGAACATCCCTGCGCTGGTAGCGAGCACTTACTACCTGCTGGAAGTCCGGCTGAGCCGGGGGCTCCCGCAACGGCTCTGCATTGGCAACGAATGACGGGTCGGCGGGACCGGGGATCAGATCATCAGGCATGGTGACTCCAGCGGGTGTAAAGGCGGCGCAGGGCAGTGTGCGCTGCGACCGGAAACCCGGAGTATGAACAAAGTCCTGCGCCGCGGGAAACCCGGCGCCCACTCGCAGCAGCGGATGATGGAAAAATCCTGCTACACTGCGCGGCCGATTGAGGCCGACCGACAGACATTTCCGTGACCCAGCTCAACCCCCGCCAGCGCGAGGCTGTGCGCTACATTGATGGCCCGCTGCTGGTACTCGCCGGCGCAGGCAGCGGCAAGACCAGCGTGATCACACGCAAGATCGCCTACCTGGTGCAGGACTGCGGTATTCGTGCCGATCGCATCGCGGCAGTAACCTTCACCAACAAGGCGGCGCGGGAAATGAAAGAGCGCGTCAGCAGCCTGCTCGGCCCACAGGCCTGTGAGGGGCTCACGGTCAGCACCTTTCACCAGCTGGGCCTGAAGATTATCCGCGAGGAGCGCAAGGCGCTGGCCATGAAGGCCGGCTTCTCGATATTTGATGGCGAAGACAGCCGCAAGCTCATCCATGATCTGCTCATCCAGGAGCACGGCGCCGAAGGGGACCAGGCCGGCCTCATCCAGCAGCGCATCTCCAACTGGAAGAACGACCGCATATTGCCCGAAGCAGCGCTGGCGCAGGCGACCTCGCCGGCAGAGATGCTCTTTGCGCAGGCCTACCAGCGCTACCGGCGTGCCCTGAAGGCTTTCAATGCGCTGGACTTCGATGACCTCATCCTGCTGCCCACCATCCTCTTCGAGCACCAGCCGGACATTCTGGAAAAATGGCAGAACCGGCTGCACTACCTGCTGGTGGACGAGTACCAGGACACCAACGCCAGCCAGTACCTGCTGGTACGCCAACTGGTGGGCCTGCGCGGCGGGCTGACCGTGGTCGGCGACGACGACCAGTCAATCTACGCCTGGCGCGGCGCTCGCCCGGAGAATCTGGCACAGCTGCAGGCGGATTTCCGCGGCCTGAAGCTGGTCAAGCTGGAGCAGAACTACCGCTCCACCGCCCGCATTCTCAAGGCCGCCAACACGCTCATCGCCAACAATGCGCACGTGTTCGAGAAACAGCTGTGGAGTGAGCTCGGCGCCGGTGAACCCCTGCGCGTGCTGCGCTGCGCCGATGAGCAGCAGGAAGTGGACCAGGTGGTTGCAGAGATCCTCGACCACAAACTGCGCAAGCGCACCCGCTTCGGCGATTACGCGGTCCTCTACCGGGGTAACCACCAGTCGCGGCTGCTGGAGCTCGCCCTGCAACAGCAGCAGGTGCCCTACCACCTGAGCGGTGGCACCTCCTTCTTCGCCCGCAATGAGGTCAAGGACATCATGGCCTACCTGCGCCTGCTGGTGAACGAAAACGACGACAACGCCTTCCTGCGCATTGCCAACGTTCCGCGGCGCAAGCTGGGACCCTCCACCCTGGAGGCACTCGGCACCTGCGCCACGCAGCATCGCTGCAGCCTGAGCCAGGCCCTGCAGCACATCGAGGCCGGTGCATTGCCCGATGCCGGGCTCAAACGGCTGCGGGAATTCAACCAGTGGCTGGGTGTGCTGCGCCGGCGCAGCGCCGGCGGCGACGGCATCGGCGCTATCCGCCAGCTGGTGCGGGATATCGATTACGCCGACTGGTTGCTGCAGATCAGCTCCAGCGAGGATGTGGCGGAGCGCCGCATGGGCAACGTCACTTTCCTGATCGACAGCCTGGAGCGGGTGACGCGCGACGAGGACATCGGCCTGGATGAGGCCGTCAGCCGCCTGCTGCTGCGCGACCTGCTGGAGCAGCAGGAGGAGGAAAAAGCGGGACCAGACAGCGTGCAGCTGATGACCCTGCACGCCTCCAAGGGGCTGGAGTTCCCCCACGTATTCATTATCGGCATGGAGGAGAACCTGCTGCCGCACCGGGTCAGCATCGAGGAGGACAATATTGCCGAAGAACGGCGTCTGGCCTACGTGGGTATTACCCGGGCACGGGAAACACTGACCATGACGCTGGCGCTGAAACGCCGCCAATATGGCGAGCAGCTGACCTGTGAGCCCAGCCGCTTCCTTGCCGAGCTACCGGCGGAGGACCTGCAGTGGCAGGGCGGCGACGCCGACACCGCGCAAGCCAATGAACAGCGCGCCACGGAGACCCTGAGCAGCCTGAAATCGCTGTTTGCCTGACGTCGCCTCAGCGCGCGCGGCGCACCGCGCGCGGACTTGCTCGCCTGGGACTAGACTTCAGCACCCAGCACACGCCCGAGCATGGTATTGCCCTCGATGGTGGTGCGGTTGATGACGCGACGCACCCCGGGTTTGGTCCCTGTGGCGCAGTGCATGATGCGCCAGTTGTCCCAGAGCACCAGATCGCCCTCTTCCCATTTGTGAAAGTAATGGAACTCCGGCTTGCGCGTGTGCGCCACCAGCATCTCGAGCAGCTCAATGGCTTCATCGTTGGACAGACCGAACTGCTGCGGAGTGATCACCCGGTCGAGGAACTGCTCAACAATGCCCAACACCTTGCGACCGGTTACGGGATGGTTGTGTGCGGCCGGGTAGACCGCGTCGGGGAAATCCGGGAAGCCGATATCTGATGGCTTCCGTGGGCTGTAGGGGCCGGGCTCGTACCCTTCGAGGTCAACATAGCGCATGTGGCGCCGCTGCATGCTGAAACTGTAGGCCACTTCCAGCTTGTCCAGCAGCGCCCTGGTGTCGTCATCCAGTGCATCGTAGGCCGCAGCGAGGTCGCCAAAGCCGGTCAGGCCGTCTTCTTCAGCCACTGTCACCGCCGTCAGCAGTGCGCCGTGGTTGGGCTTGCCGGTGTAGTGCAGGTCGATGTGCCAGTCCAGGCGGCCGACAATCTTTTCGCCCTTGTAGAACGCCGTGGAGTACTGGTCCTTGTCACCGCCATTTTCCAGCACAAAAAGCTCCGGATTGGCCTCCGATGTCTTTGCCTTGAGCGGATGCATCTCCAGCGGGCCGAAGGTGCGGCTGAAAGCGATCTGGCTCTCCGGTGTAACCTTCTGGCCGCGGATGAGCAGCACCCCGTATTCATACCACAGGGCTTTCAACTCCCTGGCCAGCGCCTCGGAAACGGGCTCGTTGATGTTCACGCCGCTGATCTCGGCGCCGATGTTGGCAAGCGGTTTTACAGTCAGGCTCATGGTCAATTCCTAATCCAGAATGCTGGGGTCCAGGCGCAGCTCGCGACGCGCCATGGCTTCAAAACAGAAGGGGAAACCGTTGCCGTCGGTGATGCTCACTTTCTCCACCACCTCGTTGCTCAGGGGCTCGGCGCCACCCAGCAGCTCTACCTCGTAGGCGCGCTTGCAGCGCCACTCGAGGGTGATCACGCGCAGATGCGCCTGGCGCAGGTCCTTGCCCACCACCAGTGCGCCGTGATTGGCCAGCAGTGCCCACTTGGAATCGCCCAGCGCTTCGGCAGCAGACAGTGTGGTTGCCTCGTCTTCGAAGGTGCCGGTGTACTCGTTGTACACCGGCAGTTCCAGGCCGCAGTGTGCGCCGGTCTGGTCGTAGATCGGCGGCGTGCGCTGCAGGTTGGCCCAGATACCGCTCCAGTGCGTGTGGTTGTGGATCACCACGTTCACATCGGGTCGCAGGTCATGCAGTTGCAGGTGCAGGCCGATGGCCGGGGTAATGTTCCACTCGCCATCAATAATGTTGCCTTTGGCATCCAGCGTCATGATGTCGCTGGCCGTCAACTCGTCCCACGCCAGTTCCCAGGGGTTGGTCAGTATGGTGCCATCACTCTGGCGCAGGGTGATGTGCCCGGCGATATGCTCGTTCCAGCCTTCCCGAAACAGCATGCGGCAGGTCAGCGCCACCTGCGCCTTGGCGCTCATCTCGGGCAGCAGCGGACGCCTGCCGGGCTGCGGTGCAAAGCGATCCAGCATGGCCTTGTTCAAGCCGTCATATTTATTCATAGCGACACTCCGTCATCTGGCGGTTTAGCGAACCTGGGGTCATCAACAACTGGTCTGGCGCAAGCGGCCTCTGGCAATGCAGACTGCGCGGGCCGGGTTTATGCAATGATAGTAGATAGGCCCGGCGCTGCCGGCATGGCGAATATGGCCAGTTGCATGGCCGATCACGCCATTGCCGCGTCAGGCGAACAACCTGGCCCTGAATTCACTGGGGGAAAGGCCGGTCCACTTCTTGAATGCGCGGTGAAAGCCGGAGCTGTCGGCGTAACCCAGCAGGTGGGCTATGTGGGTGATGCTCAGGCGCGGATGGCTGAGGTAGCGTCGGGCGTGTATCTCACGCACCTGGTCGACCAGATGCTGGTACTGCCAGCCCTGGGCCTGCAGCTTGCGACTCAGGGTGCGTACGCTGCAGTGCAACAGTGCGGCGCACTCTTCCAGCCCGGGCGGCTCTGCCGGGTTCTCCACGATAATCTGCCAGACACGCCAGGCCATATCGCCACGACTGCGGCTGATGCTGGTTTCCTCGCAGAGCCTGGCGTACAGCGCCGCACTCTGTGGGCTCGCGTGGGGCAACGGCTGATCGAGGATATCCGCGGCAAAAAACAGCTGAGTGGCGGCGCTGTCGAACTGTATGGGCGCATTGAAAACCGCCGCGTATTCGGCATGGTGTGTCGGCGCCGGGTAATCGAGCTTCAGTGCCGTAACCGGAAGCGCACGGCCCAGCACCCAGCGCGAAGTGGTGACGATGGCCGCCAGCAACTCCTCCACCACCAGTAACCGCAGGTCGCCCAGGCTATCCTGGGCATGAATCTGGTAGCAGCCCTGCCCTTCAATTTCGCTGAATGCGGTCACCAGCTGGAACCCCGAAAAGCGCCCGGGGTAATTCTGAAAGCGCAGGCCGTGGGCAATGGACTCCCTCAGCGTGGCGCTGCTCATCATCAGGTAGGCCAGCTGGTCGAGGGTGGCCATCGAGCGGTGCAGGCCCAGTTGCAGGCCCAGCGACCTGCCCGGAAAGCTCGCCTGGGCGTCGCGCAACACACCGTGGTGGCTCGCCTCGCTGATACGGGTTTCAGGACGGTGCAGCTGATCGACGCGGATACCGTGCGTGCGCGCCAGTGCGGCCGCGTCCATACCCAGGCCCGCCAGGTAATCCAGCAGCCAGGCCATATAGCGTGCGTCAGTGTTGATACCCTGCCCACCCCTGTTGCCGAGAGCGCCAGTATAAGTGGCGCTGCAGGTGGCGACCAGCGCGACCGCTACGCGTTTGTATCAGCGCGGCCTATGCCGAGACGCTGTTTAACACGCTCCCGCAGGCCCTGCACAATCGCGTAAAAACCGGGAATGAAGAACGTGCCGACCAGCAGGGCCGCCAGCATACCGCCAAACACCGTGATGCCGAGCGAGCGCTGGCCGAAAGCGCCGGCACCGGTAGCGAACACCAGCGGCAGAATACCCAGGATGAAGGACACCGCAGTCATGCACACCGCCCGGAATCGCAGCCGACCTGCCTCGGCCGCCGCCTCGATGATGCCCCGGCCGCTGTCCTCGCGCAGCTGGCGGGCAAACTCCACGATGAGGATCGCGTTCTTCGCCGCCATGGCGATCAGCAGCACCAGCCCGATCTGCGCATACAGGTTCAGCGCCTGCCCGGTGAGCAGCAGGGCGAGAATGGCACCGCCGATCGCCATCGGCACCACCAGGATAATGGCGACGGGCACCGACCAGCTTTCATACTGCGCGACCAGGAACAGGTAGACAAACACCAGCGCAAGGACGAAACCGAGTACCGCCGTATTGCCGGCTTGCTGCTGCTGGAAGGCGGCGCCGGTCCAGGCCACGCGATAACCATCGGGCAACGTGTCCGCAACCGATTCGAAGGCCCGCATGCCGTCGCCGCTGCTGAAGCCCGGAGCCACATTCCCGCGCACGGTGGCGGCGCGGTACAGGTTGTAGCGTTGCGTGACATCCGGCCCCAGGGTGAGGTTGCTGCGCACCAGTGTACTCAGGGGGACCATCTCCCCGCTGCCTGACTTCAGGTAGAAATGCTCCAGGCCCTCCAGGTCGGCACGGAAGGGCGCATCGGCCTGCATGGTCACCTGGTAGGTCTGGCCGAACTTGTTGAAATCGTTGATATACAGGGAGCCCAGCTGCGCCTGCAGGGTCAGGAACACCTCACTCAACGGTACGCCGAGGTTCTTGGCTTTCACCCGGTCAACGTCAATAAAGTACTGTGGCACGTTGGCGCGGAAGGTGCTGAAGACGCTGGCCAGTGCCGGGTGCGCGTTGCTTTCCACGATGAAATTGTTCAATACAGCGGCCAGCTCGGCGGGGCCGCGGGACAGGGTGTCCTGCAGCATCAACTCCAGGCCACCTACAGCGCCCATGCCGGGGATGGCAGGCGGTGCAATCGCCACCACCTGCGCCTCGGGCACCTGCAGGAAGGCCTGCCGGTTGATGCGCTGCGCTACATTGAACACCAACTCCTCCGCCTGCTGCCGATCGTCCCAGTGCCGGAGCACGACGAACAGGGTGGCGGCGTTGCTCGCCATGGCGCCGGTGAGGATGGAAAATCCGGTCACTTCGGTGACACTCTGCACCGCTGCGTCGGTGGCGATGATGTCCGACACCTTGCGCACCGCATCCCGGGTGCGCAGCAGCGAGGCGGCATCCGGCAGCTGGATATTCACCAGCAGCGCGCCCTTGTCCTCATCCGGCACCAGCGCGGTCGGCGTGGCGATCACGCCCACAGCCAGCGCAGCCATCCAGGCGAGAAAAACCAGCCCAACCACCACCAGTTTGCGCAGCACCCAGTCCACGCCACGGGTGTAACCGCCGGTGACACGGGCAAATGCCGCGAGGAATATCCGGTACCATCCGGCGTCGCGCTGCCCGCCACGCTTGAGCAGCAGGGCGCAGAGCGCCGGACTCAGGGTCAGCGCGTTGACGGATGAAAACACCACCGCGACACAGATGGTCACCCCGAACTGACGGTACATCTCACCGGTGATGCCGGGCAGTGCCGCGACGGGCAGAAAGACCGCCAGCAGCACCAGCGTTGTCGCAACGATGGCGCCACCCACCTCGCGCATGGTCTGCAGGGCAGCATCGCGTGGCTCCAGGTCCGGATCCTCGCGCAGGTGACGGTCACAGTTCTCGATCACCAGAATGGCATCATCGACCACCACCCCGATGGCCAGAATGAGTGCAAACAGCGTCATGGTGTTGATCGACATGCCCAGCAGAAAGAGCACGGCCAGCGATGAGACCAGAGACACCGGAATGGTCACCGCGGGCACCAGGGTGGCCCGCAGGCTGCCGAGGAAGAGGAAGGTGATGAGCACCACCAGCAGCACCGCCACCAGCAGGGACTGCAACACCTGCGCCACGGCCGTCGACACATAGCGCGTAGTGTCATAGTTGATCTGGTAGGCCATGCCTGCGGGGAAGCCCTGCGCGAGGTCCGCCACCAGGGTATCCACCGTCTCGCCGACCTCCAGCGCATTGGCATCCGAGGCCAGGTAGAGCGCCACGTTGACCGCGGGACGTCCACCAATTTCACCGTAGAAACCGTAGGTCGACTGGCCCAGTTCCACCCGCGCCACATCGCGCAGGTAAATCGCCGAGCCATCCGGCCGGGCGCGCAGCACGATGCCTTCGAATTCCGCCACATCCTGCAGGCGGCCCTTCACCCGCAGGGTAAATTCGGTCTCCATGCGCTGGTCAAAGGGCGGGCCACCTATTTTGCCCGCCGCGACCTGCACGTTCTGCTCGCGCAGCGCCGCCTGGATGTCCGTCACCGACAGGCCGCGATTGGCCATCTTGTCCGGGTCCAGCCACAGGCGCATGGCATAGTCCGCCTGACCCATCACATCTGCGCCGGAAATTCCCGGCACCCGGCTGAGGGCACCGGCTACATTGATCTTCACGTAGTTGGAAAGAAACTTGTAATCCAGCGACTCGTCCGGCGAGGTGAAGCTGATGATCTTCAGCATGTCCGGGGCGCGTTCCGCAATCTTCAGCCCGCGCGCCGTCACCTCCGCCGGCAGTGAGGGCTCTGCCAGCTTGACCCGGTTCTGCACGCGCACCAGGGCCATGTCGGCATCGGTGCCGATGGCAAAGGTAATGGTGAGGGAATAGCTGCCGTCGTTGGCGCTCTTGGAGGACATGTACAGCATATCCTCCACGCCATTCACCGCGTCCTCAATGGGCGCACCCACCGCCATCTCGACCACCTCGGCGGCGGCACCCGGATACACGGCCGACACCACGATGTTGGGCGGAGCGATCGGGGGATACTCGTTGATCGGCAGAAATCGCAGGGCCAGGCTGCCGAGCAAGGTAAGCACAATGGATATCACCAGCGCAAACTTGGGGCGCCGGATGAAAAACGCGCTGAACATCAGTTGCCCTCGTCGGCGGTGGCGCCCACCGTCGCGGTGATCACCACCGGCATGCCCGGGCGCACCTGCTGCAGGCCGCGCACGATGACGCGGTCACCCGCTGCCAACCCGTCCGTCACCAGCACCATGTCGTCAACCCGCTCACCGAGTTGCAGGTTATTGCGCTGCACGGTGTTCTGGTCCGACACCACCAGCACAAACGCACCCTGCTGGTCCGCCTGCACTGCGGCGAGGGGCACGAACAGCCCCTCTTCCAGCGCCGTGTCCTGCAGGGTGACGCGCACATACTGCCCGGGCACCAGCAGGCCATAGGGGTTGGGAATGCGGGCGCGGGCCTCCATGGTGCCGGTGGTTGCGTCAATGCGGTTGCCGAAGTAGTCAATCTGCCCCACTTCGGGGTATTCCAGACCATCGGCAAGCTCCAGGGTCACCTCGACGCCCTGCAGGTCATCCACCGAGGGATTCGCGGTTACCCGCTGGCTGATCTGGTCAATGTAGGTGGCTTCCGATACCTGGAACAGCGCCTCGATAGGGTCGATGCTGACCAGCGTAGTGAGATCGCCGCTACTCGGACCCACCAGATCGCCGGGGCTTACCTGGCTGCGCCCGATGCGACCGCTGATCGGCGCTTTAATGGTGGTAAACCCGAGGTTGACCTCCGCGGCCTTCACCTGCGCCTGGGCCGCCTCGATACGGGCATCGGCATCCAGCTTCAGTGCCGTAAGATTGTCCATCTCCACCTGGGAAATTGCACCTTTCGGCAGCAACTCCAGGCCGCGCCGATAGTTGCGCTCGGCATTGTTCTGGTTGGCTTTCGCCGCAGCGAGGTCTGCCCGGGCTATGGCCAGCGCCGCAGCATACTCCGCAGGGTCGATCACATAGAGCACGTCACCCGCCTCTACCTGCTCCCCCTCAACAAAACGGCGCTCCTGCAGGTAACCGCTGACACTGGCACGGATGGTCACATCATCGCGGGCAACCAGGCGCCCCACATACACCGAGCGCGCCTGGTAGGGCTCTATCCGGACTGTGTCCACCACCACACCCACCGGCGGAGGCGGTGGTGCGGGCTCGGAGCAGGCAATCAGCGTGAGCACGCTGAATGCGGCCGTTGCGCGAATCACTAACGTCATGCCTGACACGCCAAGCCCCCCGATGTTGTCGACAAGCCACTGTAACAGAGCCCGGGGGGCGGGGAAAAACAGATGGCACCAGAGACTGCCAGGCACAAAAAAACCGCCCGGCCGTAGCGGGGCGGTTTTTCACAACACTCGAGCTTACTGGCTCTTCTCGACCATGAAATCGACCGCAGCCATCACTTCCTCATCGGAGCAGCTCATGCAACCGCCCTTGGCGATCATGCCGGTGCCCGGAATGCCGTTGATGCCGTGGTCATGCAGCACATCCATACCCTTGGCAATGCGCTCCGCCCAGACCGTGGCGTCGCCCACTACCGGGGCCCCGCCGGCGCCGGTCATATGGCAGGCCATGCAGGCCGCGTTGTAGACTTCCTCGCCCGAGCGAGCGACCGCGGCTGCACCCGCCGCTGCGGCGCCGGCGCAGGTGGCGTCACCCTGCAGACACACTTCACCCATCGGCTTGATGCGCTCTTCAATGGCAGCCCTCTGGCTGTCCGAAAGCTCGATAGCACCTGCCGCCATGGCTGCACACAGTGCCACTACACTCACTACAAATCGGCTCATCACAACAGAGTCCTCTGGTTACTGGCCGCGCATTATAGCCAGTTATGCGCCGCGGGAAAACTCGCCATTGCGGGCCGCTGGCACGGGCGCGGGGTTTGCCCGTACCATAGCTGCAAACATCCGCACACAACCCGGAGCACCCGCATGAAACTCTACACCTACGACCCAGCCCCCAACCCACGCCGCCTGCAGCTGTTCCTCGACTACAAGGGCATAAAGCTGGACACGGTCCAGATCGACATGATGAAACAGGCCCAGTTCGAGGAGAGCTTCCGCAAGGTCAACCCGATGTGTACCGTCCCGGCACTGGCACTGGATGATGGCACGGTGCTCACCGAGGTCATCGGCACCTGCGTCTATCTTGAAGCGCTCTATCCCGAAAAGCCGCTGCTGGGTACCACCGCATTGGAGAAAGCCCAAGTGATCAGCTGGAACCACCGCCTCTTCAACAGCATGTTCCACGCGATTGCCGAAGTGTTCCGCAACGGCAATCCCGCCTTCGCCGACCGTGCCCTGCCGGGGCCGATGAAGGTGGCGCAAATTCCGGCCCTGGTTGACCGCGGCAAACAACGCCTGGAAGCCGGCTGGCGCATGGTGGACCGCGCGCTGGCGAAAAGTCCCTTCCTTGCCGGCGAGCATTTCTCACTCGCGGACATCGACCTGCTGGTATGCGTCGAGTTTGCCGGCTGGATCAAGGCCGCCGTGCCCGATGAGTGCAGCCACATCCACGCCTGGCTACCGCGCGCCAAGGCGGCCCTTGAGGCAGCCGCTGGCGAGCAGTGAACCGCGCTGGCGCCGGGGCCCGGAGCCTGTCGGCGCCCAGCTCACTGCCCCCATTTGCCTGCGGCGGGGCTGTGCAAATTCGGTTATAACAGCACCATGCAGACAGTCACCCCGCCAACCCGAACCCTGTGCGGCGCGCTCCTCGCAAGCATGCTGGCCCTGGCGGCATGCGGTGAGGCGCCGGCGGATGCCGCATTGTCGGACTACGTGCAGCGGCTGGAGCGCACTCTGGGGCAGACGGCACCCCAACCCCAACTGCCCACCCTGCCGAGGCTTCCTGCGCGCGGTGAGCTGAAGCTTGCGCTGGAAAGTGGCAACCTGGGCACGCTCGACTTTCTCGCCCTCACAGGCTGCGCCGTGCAGGTCACCATCGGCAAACGCAACAGCAGCCTGGGCATTATGTCCAGCGACTCCCAGCGCCTGCTGCTGGAGCTGGAGTTCCTGCAATTGGCGCCCGACTGTATCGCCTACCAGCGCAGCCAGGGAGAAGCCGCACTGGCCGAGCTTCTGGAAGACGCCCATGCACAGAAGCGGCAACAGCTGCCGGCGCTGATCTTCAATGCCACCCTGGGTGGCCCCGAATATCGCGCCCTGTGGCGACCGCCGGACCATCTGCGAACGTACCCGGCGAATACCAGCAGCGCGCCGCTGACCGCGCTGTCCAGCATCAATGCCAGCGTCCGGCGCTGGCTCGCTGGCGACTACCGCGCCGACAATATGGCGTTCGAGCTGCAGCTCAGTGAGATCGCGCTGGGGGATGGCGGCGCCCTGCTCCGCGCCCAGGCACTTCAGGCTGGCTGGCTGCAGGCCGGGGATGCCTTACTGGCGCAGCAACGCGCGGCGGGGCCCCTGTGCAGCGAGCGCATTCGCCCGGCGGCGGCGGATACACTGGGCAACGTGATCGAGAAGTTTTTTGTCGGTGAGGTACAGCCCTGGTCCGCGGACCTCGGCCGCCGCCAACACGAACTCCTGCCGCTGGTGCAGGCGCTCGAACAGGAGATCGATTCCGCCCTGCCCCCCGCCTATCGCGACTGGCAGCGCCAGCGAGACACCAGGCTGACAGACTGGGCAGAGGCGCCGAAACGCCATGTGGCAGCGCTGCAGGCCACCCTTGAACCCTGCGGCGGCCTGGGTCAGCGAGCCGGTTGATACCCGGCCTCGGCCGGATAATCAGCGGGAAACTCTGCCGCGCTCAGGGAGTCCAACAGGTATGGCAGACACCATTCACGCACCACAACACCCAGGGGTACCCCGTGACAAAACGACTGAACATCTTCAAAGCCGCCTGCGCAGGCAGTCTCGCGCTGCTACTGGCAGCCTGTGCCAGCGGCCCACCGAAGCCGGATGTTGACTACAACCCGAGCTATGACTTCAGCGAGGTGCGCAGCGTCGCGTTCCTTGAAGACTCCGGCACCGTGGCGGGGGACAACCCGCTGCAGCTCAGCGATATGCAGAAGGAGCGCATCGACACGGCCATTCGCCACGCCCTGTCACTGAAAGGTATCGCGCTGGTGGAAGATCCTGCGGATGCCGACATGCTGGTCAGCTGGCACCTGCTCACCCAGTTCAAGACGGATGTACAGACCTACGACCGCCCCGGCTACATGGGCATGTACTACGGCTACAATCGCTACAGCCTGTACAACTGCTGGTCCTGCATGGGCATGTCCACCGAGGTCAGCGTACGCGATTACACCGAGGGCACCTTCATCGTGGATATGATCGATCCGGCCATGAAGCGCTCCGTGTGGCGCGGCGTCACCCACTCGCGCCTGACCGGCAAACAGCTGCAGGACCAGTCGCGCTACAACGAGGCAGCGGAGGTCATTTTCGCGGCCTTCCCCCCGGGCCCGGAAGCTGCCGGCGACCAGTAGCCGGCCGCTGGGGATGCCCGCACCCGGCAGAGCACCGGCTTTTCGTCTATTGAGCGCCGTGAGCGCCTTTGCTATAGTCCGCTCCCCCCAAGCGGGGTGCGGGCTGCGGCACCAGCCACCCGCAACCGCCGTTTTCCGCCCGTAGCTCAGCTGGATAGAGCGCTGCCCTCCGGAGGCAGAGGTCAGAGGTTCGAATCCTCTCGGGCGGGCCACCAACTTGTGGTGGCTCTCCCCAATTAGCGCCATGGAACCGCCGTTTACATTGACCTTGTCGCGATCGAGGCTGAGGTTGAGGCGACGAATGAACTTCCCGGCAACCACCTCCGTCGATAATATATGCTTCAGCCTTCAGCCATGCGTCATGTCTTCAGGTTTGATTAAAACATGGGGCCGGTTACGGGTTCACGGGGAGCGTACTGTGGTCACTCAAGCGTCACGGTAATTCGGGACTCTGCGTTCGGCGAAGGCGGCCATGCCCTCGCGCGCGTCCACGGTCTGGCTGCAGAGAATCTGGTTGCGATCTTCCACCGCGATCGCCGCCTCCAGAGACCCAATATCGATATTGATGTTCAGGGCCTCCTTGGATAGACGTAACCCCAACGGGGAATTGGTAAGCATCAGTTCCAGATCTTCCTGAATCGCCGCCTCAAGCTGCCCGGGCTCCACAACCTGCGATACCAGCCCTACCGCCAGCGAACGCTGCGCATTGATGAACTTGCCGGTGAGAATCAGCTCCGCTGCCAGGGACGCCCCCACCAGGCGAGGCAGGAAGTAGGATGAACCCATGTCGCAGCCCCCCAACCCTATCCGTATGTAGGCACAATTCATCTTCGCCGAGGTGTCGGCAACACGGATATCCGAAGCCAGTGCAAGGGAGAACCCGCCGCCGCAGGCCGCGCCATTTATCAGGGAGATTATGGGCTGCGGGCATCGCCGCATGGCGATGTAGATCTCCGCAATCGAGCGCTGGAACGCGAGGCCCTGTTGCACAGTGCCCAGATCCTGCGTTTCGTCGGCCTTGAGATCCAGCCCGGCACAGAATGCGCGGCCTGCGCCTCTCAACACGACGATCCTGCGCTCAGGGCGCGTGGCAAGCCCACGGAAGTAGTCTCTCAACTCGGTGACCATCGCGGGATTCAACGCATTCAGTGCTTTCGGGCGATTAAGGGTCACCCAGTCGACTGCGCCCTTTTCTTCTATGATCAGATTTGCGGGTTCGCCTGTGTGCATGACGTCACTCTCCAGCTTCGACTCTGTTTTATCGACGGTGATTAATTCTGTAGACGGCCGGCACTCATAACGTCTCCCCTACGCTTCTCCAGCGCAGTTTTACTCACCGTCTCCGCGTGTTCGCGACTTACTTTGTCCTCGTAAACAAGCCCTTCATCCAGGCCGTGGTTCAACGAATAGTCGATAAGATGCTGCACCGCTTTCAGGGTGGCATGATCTGCAGCCTGGATCTCCCTTGCGAGTTCAAGCGCGTGCGGCATCAGCTCATCTGCCTTCAACACACGGTTTACCAGGCCCCACCTCTCTGCCGTTTCGGCATCCAGGTATTTGCCAGTGAAGCTCAGCTCCCTGGCCCTCGAGGCGCCTATCAGCCTCGCGAGACGCTGGCTGAGACCCCAGCCCGGCACCACACCCATTCTTACATGGGTGTCTGCAAAACGGGCGTGCTCAGAAGCGATCAGGATGTCGCACATGAGGGCGATCTCGAAAGCGCCCGTGACGGCGAAGCCGTTGATGGCGCCAATGAGCGGCTTGCCTAGATGACGGATGGCATCATGCATCTCCGATCCGTTAGCGGCCCCGGATTGCAGCCCGGTTTGCGCCAACTCCTTGAGATCCAGTCCTGCGGAAAAGGCGCGACCCGCACCGGTGAGAATGACTACATCGGTGGCCGGGTCGCTGGCGAGCCTTGTGAACTCCCGCGCTATCGCTGCGCGTAACTCCAGCGATAGCGCGTTCAATTGCTCCGGCCTGTTGAGGGTGAGCGTGGTCACCCCGTTGTCTGTATGACTGAGTAGTACACCCATCACTTTTCTCCGCGTGAGTAGCCGACTGAACGCACTTACCGGGCAGCCATGCGAATCGCGCCATCCAGGCGGATACATTCGCCATTCAAGTAGTCATTTTCCGCGATGTGCAGCGCCAAAGCGGCTATTTCAGCCGGTTCACCCAGGCGCTTGGGATATTCCACCTGATCACCCAGCGCCTTGACCATCTCTGGTCCATCGCCTTCGACGCAGTATACGCAGCCTGACCAATCTGGCCATCATGGGCGGCCACCGAGGCAGCATTGACTATACAGCCATGACCGCCATCATTGTTGAACGCTGGCACAGGGCGTCGTTGCTGACGCGCCAACGCCTGTACCGGCCGGAAACGTTTCCCGTCTGTGTGAGCGTGTAACCAAATGTATATTTTTCTGGGCGGTTGCATCATGGACGCGCTCCCGCATCCACCTCAGACTCAGGGGCTATCCGCACAGGTCCGAGCGTTGGTGACCGTCTGCCAAAGGAGAATAGCATGCGTCAATTTACTGAAGAGCAAATCATGTTCCGCGATGCCTATCGCAAGTTTCTTGAAACGGAGATAGCGCCCCATGTTGAGAAATGGCGCGAACAGGGCATCGTAGACCGCGAAGCATTCGAGAAAGCGGGTGCACACGGTTTTCTGATGATCTGGCCTGATGAGCGATATGGCGGGCTCGGTGACCGGGATTTTCGCTACGAGCAGATCATTATTGAAGAGAGTGCCCGTGCGGGTACCGGAGAGTGGTTCAACACGCTCCACAGCCGCCTGGTAGGCCCCTACTTCGACCATTTCGGCACCGATGAACAAAAGCAGCGGTGGCTACCTGACTGTGTCTCCGGCAAGAAAATTCTCGCCATTGCCATGACCGAACCGGATGCGGGCAGCGATCTGGCTGGCATGCGCACCACCCTCCTGCCGGACGGTGACGACTACGTTCTGAACGGGTCGAAGACGTACATTTCAAACGGCATCAACGCTGACCTGGTGATTGTCGCCGGCAAGTCAGATCCGGAGAACAACCCCCATGCGATGACACTGTGTGTTGTCGAGCGTGGCATGGAAGGCTTCGAGCGCGGACGCAACCTCGACAAAATGGGCATGAAAGCCCAGGACACCGCGGAGCTGTTCTTCAACAATGTCAGAATCCCCAAAGAGAACGTTCTGGGCGAAGTCGGTCACGGCTTCTTTTACCTGATGCAGGGGCTCGCTGAGGAGCGATTGATTGGTGCGGTTGGCTCCGCCATCAATGCCCGGCGCGCGTTCGACCTGACCAGGAACTTCGTCATGGAGCGCAAGGTGTTTGGCAAGCCGCTCTCCAACATGCAGAACACCCAGTTCAAAATGGCCGAAATGGACGCGGAGATTGACCTTGTGCAAACCTATGTTGACCACTGTGTCGCAGAGCACAACGAAGGTCGACTGAGCGTCAATATGGCGGCGAAGGCAAAGCTGCAGGCCACCGAAATAGAGTGGCGCATGCTGGACCTGGGGGTGCAGTTGCACGGCGGCTCGGGCTATATGAAGGAATACCCGATCTGCACCATGTTTACCGATGCACGCATCAATCGCATTCTGGCCGGTAGCTCCGAGATCATGAAGTTGATCATTGGTCGGGATATCTTCTCCGAGCGCTACAGCAGCCTGTTGGACTGAGTATCAATGCGCGCAGCAATCAATTTGGCCCACGGTTACCGTGGTGACGCGTGGTGAGGAAGTGAGCCTGCACCTCGAACACTGGACAGGCCGTTTGAAGCGGTGGCAGAGGTCGCGGTGATCGGTATACCAAATGAGCCGCTCGGCGAGGCGTTGATGGCATTGGTTGTTCTCAAACCCGACCCAGCTTGCAGCAGAGTCATCAGCCCATCAAGGGATCAAAAACAATGAACTTCGATATTCCAGAAGATATTCGCGATTTCCTGAACGAGCTCGACACATTCATCGACGACCAGATCAAGCCACTCGAGCAGGCGGACGACAACATTCGTTTCTTTGATCACCGCCGAGAGGACGCGCGAACCGATTGGGAACGAGACGGTCTCCCCAACGAGGAATGGGAAGAATTACTGCACAAAGCCAAGCAATTGGCGATCGCCGCGGGCATTTACAGCTACCCCTTTCCCGCGGAGCACGGTGGCCGCGACGGCAGCAACCTCGGTATGGCTATTATACGCGAGCACCTGGCGGCCAAAGGCCTGGGCTTGCACAACGACCTGCAGAATGAGCATTCGATTGTGGGCAATAATGTGGGCCTGCTGCTGATGCTTGAGTACGGCACCGAGGCACAGAAAGCAGAGTGGCTGGACGGCCTGAAAAATGCCACACGCGGCTTTGCGTTCGGGATTACCGAGCCCGCACACGGCTCGGATGCCACCTGGATGGAAACCGGGGCGGTCAGGGACGGTGATCACTGGGTGATCAATGGTGAGAAAACCTGGAATACCGGTGTGCACACGGCACACAGCGATATGATCATGGCCAGGACGTCCGGGAACCCCGGGGATGGCAGCGGGATCACGGCATTCCTCGTACCCATGGATACGCCCGGACTCAAGGTTGAAGAGTATCTGTGGACCTTCAACATGCCCTCCGATCATGCCCGCGTTTCGCTGACCGACGTGCGGGTGCCCGACGCGGCCATCTTTGGTGGTGAGGGCAAGGGGCTGCAGGTCGTTCAACACTTCTTCAATGAAAACCGTATTCGCCAGGCCGCCTCAAGCCTGGGTGCCGCACAGTACTGCGTCAACGAAGCAGTGAAGCACGCACGGGAAAGAAAACCCTTCGGCAAACCGCTGGCAAGCAATCAGGCGATTCAGTTCCCGCTTGTCGACCTGCAAGCGCGTTGCGAAATGTTGCGAGCGCTCATTCACAAGACGGCGTGGCTCATGGACCGCGATGGCGCATTTTCCGTGTCCGACAAAGTATCCATCTGCAACTACCAGGCCAACCGACTCTGCTGTGAAGCCGCCGATACCGCGATGCAGGTTCACGGTGGCATGGGGTATTCCCGCTACAAACCGTTTGAACATATCTACCGCCACCACCGCCGCTACCGCATCACCGAAGGCGCAGATGAAATCCAGATGCGTCGCGTGGCGGGTTATCTGTTCGGTTTCATGAAACAGGACAAACCGAAGGGCGTCAGCTGATCTCGGCGTAGCCCCTCACGTTCAATACGTTGGAAAAGGAAGTCGCGGCGTACTGCACAGGCCGACACCGCACAGGGCTGGACTGGTCCCCTCAAACAATGGTGTTGCAAATAATAACCATTCGCATTAAATTGCAGTGGCGAACCTTTCATGGAGCCCTCAAATGCGATTACGTTTCCTGTGCAGCAATCACCGTGACTGGCTGGCGTCGAATGCGGTCGCCGCCCTCAATTCCTGGCAGCGCAGCCACGATCACGCCACCGCTTTACTCGCTGAGCAGGAATCGACGAAAGCCTTGAATTATGCCGGCTGTGCACTTGAAGCCGCCGAGCTACTTCTCTTCAACCACGCCCGACAGTCCGGGGATGATATCGCCCGGTTTACGCAATCGGCGCTGTTGTTGTGCACCTCGCTGATCCAGTCCGGCGAAGCCCGACTGGCCTGCGGCGTGATTGGCGGCACGATAGCGCGCCTGGAAGAGCTGCTGTTGAGTGGTGTGGAGCGACGAGCGGTCCTTGAGGGCTGCCAGCGACTGCTGGAGGTCGGCGACCAGTTCAGTCGACCTGACGCCAATGACCAGCAACCGTACTCCGGGCCGGTAGCCGATGCCGCACCGAGACACCGCGTGCATTGAATGAGTGCCGCCGAATGGCCAATAACCTCGAGCCTCGATAGGCACCCAACTGGGGATGCCCCCCAGGAATGGGTGCAGATCGAGATACCGCGGCAGGTGCTCGCCCGGCTGCTGCACCACCGGAGCCTGTTCGCGGAAGAGCTCAGGACGCTCAACAGGGAATCCTGCCTCGCGACCCAGACGGCACTCAAGATCTGCCTGACGCAACACGGCAGGTAAGCAAGCGGATGCTCCATGAGCCAAACGCGGCCGGTCGATAACCGCCTGCATCGGGCTCGCGCATACATCGCTTTTTTCTGATTACAAAGCTATAAACTTCGACTTTACCTTACAGTTGGGGAGGGTATCCTAGCCCGGCCTTTCAAAGGCGCCCAACAGACCCGGAGCACAGGATATGCACACCACACCAGACAAGGCTCACCAAGACGTGACAACCCGGCCATCGCGTGGCCAGCGCTTCACGACATGGATACAGGAGCCCTTCGGCTCCGTGATGTTCGCATCGGTTGCAACCATCAGTTCCTTCGGCTTTGTACTCTCCGGCATGTGGGCAATCCAGACTACTCTCAATTAGTCACAACTCTGCGAAGCTCCCCTCTTCCCGGCATTTTTCCGCGAGCGATCACTCTTATTCTACGACCGAAAACCGGTCCGCGATGCGTCAGGTTGCTGCAGTAAAACACTTGGGAAATCGCACTGCCAGTTGATGCCAGCGAGATGCTAACTGCTGCCTTTGTGCTGCTTGAACGCCTTGGACTGGATACCGTGCTTTTTCAGCAACGTCTGCAGGTGGGAGCGGTTCAGGTCCAGTTTCTTGGCCAGGTCTACAACCCGGCCTTTGGTATCCCGAAGGCCGTTCTCCAGATAGCGCTTTTCCGCGGCATCGCTGGCAAGGCGCTTCACGTCAGCCAACGAGCCGGTATAGCTATCCGGTTGCGCTACCTGTGCCGAGCTGGGGGTGCGGATATTTTTCGGTAGATGCTCGATCTCGGCAACCTCGTCTGCCAGACAGGACAGGCGGTAGACCAGATTGCGTAGTTCCCGTATGTTCCCGGGATAATGATAACCGAGCAAAAACTGGTGCAGGTTTTCGGAGAGCTTCACGGGCGGCCGACCCAACTGCTCAGAGGCCTCGGAGAAGAAAAAGTCACAAAGCAGCGGGATCTCATCGCGCCGCTCGCGCAGTGGCGGCAAACTCGCGTGAATCACACCCAGACGATAGAACAAATCCTCTCGAAAAGCGCCCTCTTCCGACATTTGGGCCAGGTTGCGATTGGTTGCCGCGACGACGCGCGTATCCACCGCGGTCACTTCATCCGAACCCACACGCTGAATCTCATGGGCCTGGAGCACGCGCAGCAGCTTTACCTGACCCTGCATGGGTAGCTCACCGACTTCATCGAGGAATATCGTTCCGCCATTCGCAGCTTCAAAGCGGCCTTTACGGTCGCTGGTAGCTCCCGTGAATGCGCCCTTCTTGTGACCGAACAGTTCCGATTCAATCAGGTTCTCGGGTATGGCTCCACAGTTGATGGAAACAAATGGCTTATCGGCCCTGGTACTGTTGGCGTGAATAACCTTGGCAAACAGCTCCTTGCCCGTGCCACTTTCGCCGTCGATGAGTATGGGCAGCATCGTCGGCGCTGCCTTGCGGACAATCTCCAGGGCCTCAAGCAGGCCAGGGCTTTCTCCAAGAACACCCTCGAAGCCCAGTTCATCGTAACTTGAGCGCTTGCTGGCCGCACCGGTCATCTCGACGGTTTTCTGTGTGGTGGCCCTCTCCAGGCGCTCGGTCCGTGACGCCAGCAGAATATCCGCCCGCAACGCATTGAAGTCCTCCAACAATGCGCCGATTTCCTGTTTATCAAGATAGGTCGCCAACCGCAGGCGTGAACGGAGAATCTCGACTTTCTCGATCAATCCACCATGACTTGCAGGCGTCTGGGATTTAAAACTGAACTGTTTCATACAGTGATCTGCTTCTGCACCAATTGATAATACATTCCTTTTGCTGCAATCAGTTCGTCGTGCGTGCCGCTTTCAGCGATTGCACCGTTGTACAAGACCAGGATTTTATCGGCGCGCATGATGGTGCTCAGGCGGTGTGCTATAACCAGTGCGGTACGCCCCTCCAATATGCCATCCATATTGCTCAGGATATTGCTCTCGGATTCTGTATCAAGGGAGGATGTCGCTTCGTCAAGTATCAGGATGCGTGGATCGCGGTACAGCGCCCTGGCAATACACAGCCGCTGGACCTGCCCCCCGGACAATCCTGTACCGCGCTCCCCCACTTCCTGCTCGTATCCCCGGGGCAGATTACTGATGAAGCCGTGCGCATCCGCCAATTCGGCGGCGTCGACGATGCGCCGCTTGTCAGGGTCTTCATCGCCCATGGCAATGTTTTCTGCAATCGTGCCCTGAAACAGCAGGTTACTTTGCATGACGTAGCCAAGTTGCGCGCGGTAGCGCTGGGTTTCGATGAGATTCAGGTCGTAGCCGTCAACCAGAATCTTCCCCTCGGTCGGCGGGTAGAAACCCACCAGAAGCTTGGCAAGCGTGGACTTTCCGGAGCCACTTTTGCCGACCAACGCCACCAGCTCACCCTGCTTTATCTCCAGATTGATGTCTTCCAGCACGTAGTTCGTATCATTGCCACCGTAGCGGAAGTAGACATTCTTGAAGCTCACATCGCCTTGCAGGTGCGGCAGCACAATACGCGAGCCCATTTCCTCAGGCTTCTGCTCGGGCTCAAGATCGAGCACATCCCCGAGGCGCTCCATCGCAATGCCCGCAGCGTGTAACTCATCCCACAGACTGACCAGCTGCATCAATGGCGTCATCACCGAACTTGACAGCATGTTGAAGGCAATGAGTTGCCCCACACTCAGCTCTTGCGCGATCACCATGTTGGCACCGATGTAGAGGATCGCTACCGTCGCAGCGATGTTGAGCAGCTGGCTGCCGAACGCCACAAACAACTGAAACCCCTGGGCATCGTACTGAACATTCAGGGCATTGGCGTACTTTCGCTCCCAGTTGAGGCGCATCTGGCGCTCTATGCCCATGGCCTTGACTGACTCAGCTGCACTAACGGTCTCCATCAAAAGCCCTTCGGCTTCGGTGGACGTCTCGAATATCTTGCGGCTGTAGTCTTTCATGCGCGGTGTGACCAGCACCGTCAGCACGAATATGGGAATAACCAGAGCCAACATTATCAACGTCAGCTTGACGTTATAGAGGAACATAACGGTCAAATACACGAAGACCATCATGACGTTCAGCACCGTGCCTACAGTCTGCCCGGTAAGGAAGTCACGAATGGTCTGGTTCTCCTGGAACCGGGCAATCACATCGCCGGTCCGGCGATTGGCAAAGAATGCCACCGGCAACGCCAGCGCGTGTTGGAAAAAACCGGACATCATGGCGAAGTCCATACTTCGCGTCATGAACGCCGCGAGATAGCCTCGCATGATCGTGGTCAACTGGGCAAACAGCTGACTCAGCACCAGGCCCACAGTGAGCATCAGCAACAGCTGGGTGTTCTCGTGCACGATTACCTTGTCGAGAATATTCTGGGTAATGATCGGTGGCGCCAGCCCCAGCAACTGAATGACCAACGCAGCGAGAAAAAGGTGCACGACCGTGGATCGATGTGGCGTCAGGTAGCCTACAAACCGCTTCCAGGGTGACTCCTGGGCTGGCGCATTCGATTCGATATTGGTTGGTTTGAAAAGCAGACACGTTCCCGTCCAACCCTTCTCGAACTCTTCAATGGTCAGCTTGCGAAACCCCGGGCCCGGGTCAGCCACCCAGACGTGCTGGCTCGATATGCCGTAGACCACAACAAAATGGTAGCCCTCCCAGTGCGCGATCAGCGGAAAGTCGAAACTCTTCATCGCGCCCAGCGTGGACTGCACGCCGCGAGTACTGAAACCCAGTGCCTCAGCGGCCTTGGCCACGCTGTCCAGCGAAGCCCCTTCCCGAGAGACATTTACCAGATCACGCAGCTTACCCAGACCCATGGGTACACCGAAATATTTGCAGACCATGGCGAGACACGCGGCACCACAATCCATTTCCTCCGCCTGCTGCACAAGCGGAAAGCGCTCCAGCACACGCTGACCAAAGCCCGCCTTGGACTCAACATCCAGGCTGAACTGGGAGCCCCGCTTTTCGCGGAGTTGTTTCTGACGCGTCAACTCCCGATCAAGAAACCGGATGCGGTCTTCAATGGCTGGACGCAGCCTGGGGTTGTGCTCCAGTATCGCGCGAACAGTGTCCTCGGGAATGATGAGCAGCGTCAGGTCGGTTTCGGCCAGGGCTGAGGCCTGCTGCTCCTGACGCAACAGGCAGGCCTTTTCGCCAAAGATCTCCCCTTGCGCCAGGGTCGCCAGCGGATACTCGACATCCTTCTCCCGCCTCACCAGGCGAACCCGACCCTGCCGAATAACGTAGAGTCGACGATCACTGCTCGAATCCTGCGTGATCACTTCGGTGCCCGCGGCCACGCTTTTGATCCCTACACTGGCGACCAATCGTTTCAGCTCGTCCGCATCGACCGCGTTACCCAGCTCGAAAAACTGGCTGACCACACCGCCCGCTGCTCGAATCGCGGCGTGGCTGCTCATGAAGTCCTCGGCCTCGGCATTCTCCTTGAATACCGCGGCGAATGCGGAGGACGGAATCCGTGCGATCTCCGTCGCCGAAGACGCTCGACAGGAAAACTCGTAGCGAACGTTCCGCAATGCGCCTAGCTCGCCGAGAACATCCCCGGATTTGCGCACGCCGATGCTGGCTTCCTTGCCACCTGCTTCCTTGAAGAGTCGAACACGCCCCTGCACGACAACGAGCAGACCCTGCGTCTGGTCGCCCTCCGCGACAACGCCATCCCCGAGCTCGTAGTGCGTCACACTCGCTGCCCTGGCCAGCGCCAGGCGTTGCTCAGCGCTTAGCGCAGACAGGAAATCGATCTGCGCCAGCACCTCGGCAAGAGACGCCACATCGGCCTCGGTCATACTCTTTTCACTGGTCACACCGGCCCTCCGCAGGCTGTTCGCAGGATCGCACCTACACTTCTACCCTGAAATCACGGGCAGCAGTTTCCAGCCACTCGTTGTAGAGCAGGTTGCTGACTGCATCGCGTGTTGTCTTGTCCAGCACAGCGTCGTATTTGGCGGTGACCGAAAATATCTCAAAGGTGTTCTCGGTATCGGCCTCAAAGGGGCCGAGAACCTCACCGACCGAGGCGTTGAACAGTTTCGCTTCCAGCGCTGGATTGAGTGCTCCACGCATGACCTTGCCTACACGCCCACCATCTGTCGCGGATTCCGCAGTGGAGTGCTCCGCCGCAATTTCATCGAAACTGTCCGGATCCTCGCCGAGCAGCGAGACAATCTCACGGGCCTTGCCCTCTCCGGTTACCACCAGGTGGCTGAGCTCGACTGCATCGAACTGCGGCGCATGCAGGGAAAAATACTCATTGATAGCGGCATCACTGCAGATATCTTCGCGCATTTTCTCCGCCAGCAGGGCGTCCTCCAGAAAGGCCTCATATTGCTCAAGTGAAAGCGACGCATCGTCGAGAAATGCATTGGCCTCTTTGGCCCGATGCAGGCCGAGCGCACGCCGGTGCTGATCTGCCCGGTTTTGTAGCTCTTCGGGGCTGGCCGTGAGGCCGCGTTTGCGTGCGGCTGTTGCCGCGAGCTTTTCCTTGATGATGTCCTGGACAACATGGGGGAAGCGACCAGAGAGCTTGAGCCAGCCCACCAAATCATCACTTGTCAGCGTATTTCCATCTATACGAACGATATCCATGGTTTTCCTCTCTTCAAGATAATTACTGCTTGGGTTGCCTGAACTGCCATTTACTACACTCTGATTGGTGACGAAACACCGCGCCTTGTTACCTGATGCTCCTAAAGGGCTCCAGCGCCAGATCAATCACCCGACGCTTGCGCACGACAATCTCAGCCGCCGCACCCATGCCATAGCGCAGCAACACCTCTCCATTTGCGGTTTCAATGGATTCGCGCTCAAGTTGAATCTTGCCCTCGTAAGTGGGTGGAGCGCCCTCCCCGCCCTGCTTCACCGCTGGCGATATGTAATCCAGCCTGCCTTCTACCGAGCCATAGGTCTGATAGGGGAAAGCATTGAATTTGATTTTCACGCTCTGGCCTACCTGCAGAAATCCGCGCTCACTCTCGGGTATCTGGACTTGCAATATGCGCTGGGTATCGGCGGGCGCGATATTCACCAGAGGCTTTGATGACTGGACTTTGTCTCCGCGCTGCGTGAGGGGCACCTCGGTGACAACACCGCTTATCGGCGCGTGTATCTTCAAGAAGTTGTTCTCATCGAAATTCTTGAAGCTGACCCGCTCAGCCGCGTCTGCAGCGATGCGCGCGCTACGCAGCTGGAATTCGACTTTTGCCTGCTCCTGTTCCATATCACGTAGCAGCGTTTCATACTGTACACGCTGTTCCGCGAGTTCCTGCGACGCGTTTGCCACGTTACTGTCGGCTTCAGAGATTGCGCGGTTGAGCTCATATTCAAGAGACGACAGACGCGCCTGTGCAGCACCCGTTTTCGCCTGGGCATCAAGGTAAGCGTTAACCTTTTGCTGCACCTGGGTTTGTGACACGCCGCCACCACCCTCCATGCTGGCAAGCCGCTCGTACTGGGTTTTCTCCTCCTCCGCAGCCGCTTCGGTGCGTCGCGCCTGCTCCAGCGCAGTTCGCGCCTCATCCAGCTTGGCACGCTGTGCTCCCGCCAGCTTGAACAGGCCTTCTTCAAGTTTCTTGTCCGTCTCTTTTTGCAGGAAATCGAGCTTGGCCTTCATCGCCTCAGCCTTGCGCTGCTGCAATGCCAGCTTGGCAGGAAGGCGCTCATACTCCAGTTCAGCCTGATCCAGACGCAATTTGGACTCCAGTGCTTTCGATGCAGAGTCGATTGCACTGCGGGCGTTGATCCGCGCGATGATGTCGCCTTCCTGAACCGGAACCCCCGGTGACACATAAACATCCACCAGCTCGCCATCGATGGGGGCATAGACACGTCGAATGTCCGCTTCCGGTACCAGCACCCCCTGCGCTGTCACCACCACATCTGCTTGCGCAAAAAAAGCCCAGATGAAGGCCAGCAACAGCACAACAACGATCAGGATATTGGTGAGTTTGATCAGACGAGACGGTTCGGAAACCAGGATCGCGATCCCTTCCAGACTATGGTCTCGCAGCGCATCTGCTAGCCGAAGTGAGCGTTGTGGTTTTGTGATCACTTTGACTCCTTCGCCGGAGCGGGCAATAGAGCAGTCTTGTCGTCAACCGCTGCAGAACCGAGTACCGCACTCAAGTCCTCAATTGCTGCGCGCTGGCGCTCGGCTTCAGAAACTACAGCTGCGTTAAGCGCGTTCACCGTGCCGGAGGGAACGGATCCCAGCAGACCGAGGATCTGCGCCGCGTCCTGCAACTTTGAGTGCGCCTCGGTGAGGCGGCCCGCTTGCTCCCGATAGCGCTGGGAAATTTCGGATTCGAGCCGCAAAGCGCCACTGATGCCACCTCCCGTCTGGTACTCCTGCCAGATTTCCTCTGCAGCCGCATACAATTCGCTCACCCGTTGCTCTGCAAACTCCTGTTCGTTGCTGAAGTCTGACTGCAACGCATCGAACATGAACTTGTCACGCTGCGGGTCAATCCGCGTATAGAACTCCAGCAAAGAACTCTGATAATCCGCCGTCTGATACAGGTCCGGTAGCCGCAGAAACTCAGCGCGTAGTTGCCGCCGCGCTACGAGCAGGTTTTGTGCCTCCTGGCCCCACGGGCCCTGCGCCAGCTTCTCCAGGATCTCCAACGCCGCCGCCAGCTCTCCCGCCTGCCACTGCCGATCAGCCAGGGCGTAGTCCGAGGCTAGCGCCTGCAGCTCATCCAGTGCCGGCAGTTCTGACGCGACAAGCTCGGCAAAGTACTCAGTACTGAAGCTCGCAGCCTGCCGTTCCCGCATGTAATCCCTCAATGAATTTGCGGCGTACGCAGCTTTAAGCCTCAGGTAGGCGCGGACATCGGCGCGCCAGTCCGCGACTCCGCCGACTCTCGGATAGTCGCGCTGCAACGAGTCCAGCGCCGTCAACGCCGCAGCACCCGTTTGCGGATCGAGAGGCTGCAACACCTGATCGCGAACGGCAGTCATTGCGTCGAGCAACACCGACGCATCGCTCTTCAAGGCCCGCAGTTGGCTCAGGGCATCGGTGCGAACAGGCTCGAAAACCGGATGAGCCCTGGCGAGTTCCTCAAGCAGACGCAAGTTGTCGTCGCTGTGCGCTTCCCAGCGTTCGAGCAGCACACCCATGGGATGATCGCCCTCGCTGAGCTGGATTGACGCAGCGGCATCCCGCTCCGATGTATAGCGCTGTAGATCCCCAAGCCAGTGCAGCAAGGGCAGTACGCCCTCATCACCCTGACTCGGTGCCAGACTTTGCGCCGTGCTTAGCACCTCCTCAGCCGCCTGATAGTCGCCGCTGAGCATGGCCTGCGACCAAACCGGCACGACGAAGCCTGTCAAGGCGTCATCCGCCAATCGTTGCGCTGCTTCGTCCTCCGGGTTCTCTGCGAGGTAGCCCTCCACGAGCCGCAATGCAGGCTCGTACTGCTGCTCTTCCAGCAGTTCGGTAACCGTTGCCATGCGGTCGTCAGCGAGCAGCCAGGCTGCCAACCCACCCAGCAGCAGTACAGCGACCAGAGCCACCAGACCAAGGCGGAGCTCTCTGCTCAGGGGCAATTGCTCCCAGGCCGCGATCGAGGTGTCGCGCAACGAACCAAATACCGACTTGAAACGCTCAATGTGACTTTGCTCGGCGGCTGGCGGGCGCCCCTCCTCCGCGGATTCCTCGTCTTCCGGTTTGTCGCAGTACACATCGAGAAAAGATGCCGCTTTCGACACCAGAATGGTGCCCTCGGGCACGGTGCGCCGGGTAGCCGCCGAACTGCCGTCCTCCACCGGCACTGACTCCAAAACCACCTTGAAGCTGAACAGCTCATGGCCGAACTGTAGTGTGTCGTCGGTATTCAGTTGCTCCGCCGAGCCGTCCAATCGTCTGCCATTGAGCAGCGTGCCATTCGTACTACCCAGATCCTCGATAAATAAATCCGCGCCTTTCGCATAGATGTGCGCGTGGCGGCGGGACACAAAATTCGACTCCGAAGCAAACTGCTGCACGTACACCGCAAAGTGCCCTGTCGACTTCGACACCAGGAACGGAAACACCGATACCGCAATCGGGTTAAGCCCTTTCCCGGAACGGACCGGCAGCAACAACAGCCGGGGACGCGTCGAAGGCGCCAGTATCTGTGTACGCTCACTCTCATCGCTGCTTGCACCGAGTGAGCCCGCGGACTCTTCAGCACGCTCTTCTGCCGGGGCCAGCGCTGCCTCAAAGCATAGATCCTTGCCAAAACACAGCACATCGCCTGCCGCCACAGCCACAGGGTCCAACCCGACCGCTTGGCCATTGTGCAGGGTGCCCGTCGCGCTGTTCAAATCGACCACATACAGGGTGTTTCCATCGAGAAACAGTCGTGCATGGCGCTCGTCAAGCTGTAACCGAAACTCTTCCGGGTAGGAATCAAACGGAGCATCTCCCAGACCAACCGGCAGCAACAGTCCACGCAATTCGACGTCAGCGTAGCCATCGCCGAACAGGGGTTTCAACCATGCCTTCATAAATCCCGCCCCTGATTGTTACGATTTTTCACGACTCCCCCAGCGTTAGCATGGCATCGCTCCAGCCCCCACCCATGGCTTTATACAGATCGACCGTGTCGACAAGAATCTGCTGGTGGTTCTGCAGCAATGACTGATTTGAATTCAACAGACGTCGTTCTGACTCCAGCACTTCCAGCTGAGTCACGATACCGACTTCCAACTGCGCTCGGGTCTGCCGCGCCACTACGCGCAGATGTTCAACCTCTTCTTCCAGTTCGCGCTTTTGCAGCTGCCGGCTACCGAGATTCACCAACGCATTCTCCACCTCCTGGAAGGCCAGAATCACCGTCTTCCTGTACTGCTCCTCACTCACCCTGGCCGAGGCTTCCCGCGACTTGACCTGTGCTTTCAGTTTGGGATCGAATATCGGGATATTTATCGAGGGCCCTATGCCGAAGGTGAGAGACTTCACGAGGGCGGAAAGAGAGGTACTCGCGAGGTTGCCACCGCCTCCGGCGTTGGCGGTAAGACTTATAGAAGGTAGCCGGGCCAACTCGGCCTCACCCACCAACTCATACGATTCCAGCACACGATACTGCGCGGCCACGATATCCGGTCTGCGGGCCAGCAGGTCTGACGGCAGCCCACCCGGGATGTCCATTAATTTTACAGTCTCGCGCAACGGAGCGACCGGCACATCGATACTGCCTGCCGGTTTTCCGAGCAAAGTCGCCACCGCATTTTCCGCGATTTCGCGCTCACGCTGCAGGTCAAGAAGGCGGCGTTTCAGGGTATTCAGCTCCGCCTTTTGCCGCAGCACCGGGGTGTTGGAACCAACACCTTCCCGGTGCTGATTTTCATAGATCGTGTAAATGCGCTGAGCGGCGGCAATCGAACTCTGCTGCAGGTCGATTTGCTCGTCGAGACTGCGGATCAGAAAATAAGTTGTGGCAACACGCGACACCGTCGTGAGATACGTGGCGCGCCAGTCCGCCTCTCCGGCTTGATAGGCAGCTTTGCGCGCGCTCACCCCTTTTTCCAACTTGCCCCAGATATCAATTTCCCAACCGAGTTCGGCGCTGGTGCTGTAGCTGTTGGAAGTCTCCATGTTCCCGGTCATCGGGTTGCGCGCACCTTGTACAGTAGCACCAACGCCAGCGGAGACTGTGGGCAAACGCCCCGCTTCGACCTGCCCCAGCGCTGCACCCGCCTCACCTACCCGAGCCACGGCAATACGCAGATCCAAATTGCCATCGATGCTCTCCGCCACCAGGCCATCGAGGTACGCATCAGAAAATCCGTGCCACCATTGCGGCTGGATAGTCTCCCGCGCCGAGGTCCTCACGCCGTCTGGTGTGGACCACCGGGCCGGTGTTTCGATTTCCGGGAGTTTTAGTTCACCACTTCCTCCACCACCCGCAGCACACGCCATCAGGCAGCCTGCCACAAGGCTGACCGCCGCGGCACGAGCGCACCTGCGGTGCCGCTTGTAGAAACTCAAATGCTGCATATCATTTCCCCCCCTCACACGCCCAGCCAGCGCCTAGCAAATCCAGCGAAAGCGAAGCGTCATCGGGCCATGCTGATGGCTTTCAGGCTTGCTCCCTCCAAGAAATAGAAAGCAAAACCCGGGCCAACCTGTTAAATGCTGGGAAAAAAAACACTCGGGGCGGTGATTCGAACACACAAACGCATAAAATCTGGCGAGGCTAAACAGAGAATCCACCTCCTCATCGCAGACGTGCTCTACCTGTGCCTAAACAGCGGGGGCAACTGCCTGCTTATTGTTCTTTTATTTCAAACTTTTTTATTTATTTGTAGGTCTTTAGCAAACAAAAAGTCCAACACCTGACCTTAGTATACATCTCCTCCCGGAAACGGCACGGATTGTTTGCACACCCGCGCCTGACATACTGGACGCTCCACGCCTTGGAATGCCGCAGAATTCCCCACAGGGGCTCACCGCCGAGGCGCGCCCCACCCAAGGTACGCCCGGGCAAGCGCAGGGCCCACGCTTTGCAAAAAGTTGTGAGGGTCACAACATGTACTTAATTTAGTCTCCACGAGTCACACAGTTTCGCCGGGCCTAGCGCGCGCTACAACGCACGCGCACTCAAAAGCGGTAGTTTTTTTTCAAAGAAAAACAGAACCTTGGATTTTTTTCCGCAATATCGCAGTAGAGCTGGCACCTTTTCTGCTATGACTTCCTGACATAGCCGATTCAATACCGGGATATTCACTATGAGACGTTTGAACTTCTGCCTCCTTGCCGCCTGCGCCGCCCTTGTGCTGGCCTGCTCGGACAAACCTGCTACTGCGGGGATGGGGCCCTTGACCCCGATCATCCAGGAAACAGACGACGGTGGCTGGCGTGTACGCAATGCCGAAGGCGCCATCACGCTGACCAACACGACGGAGCCTGGCGCCATCCGCTACTACTACGTGAACGCCGACGCCGCCGAGGAAGGCCGCAGAGAAGTAGCTGTGGATGTCACGCTGCTGCACTCCGAAGCGGGCTCGCAGGCAGGGTTGCTCTATGGGTTTCAGGAGAACCCGAAGTCCTACTTCCTCTTCACGGTACGGGGCGACGGCATGGCAAGCCTGCATGCCATGGACAGCAGCGGTTTCCATGAGAAGACAGCTTTCTCCCTGAGTACATCGGTAACAGAGACAGTCACCCTCGGCATTGTCGAACGGGGAAACGAAATCGTGCTGCTGGTGAACGGTGAGGAAAAAGCCAGTCTGGGCAATGACAGGCTTGGTCGTGGCGCCGTCGGTATTGTTGCCGGCCACCTGGGTAGCTATCGCTTTGACAACTTTGCGATCCAGCCTGTCCGCAGCGCGGCCGGCCAGGCGGTTCACGCCCGGCCCGATACGCCCATAAATGAGTTGGCCAACAAAGGGTTGCAGGCTAGCCAAGCAACAAACAACAACCGTACGGGACAACCGGCGCCTATCAAGTACTTTGTGACGATGGATGCCAAAACCGGCATGCCCAGCAGCCGTATTCCGCTGCCGGCTGACTGGACGCAACTCAGCAACAACAGGGAGTTTACCTATGAGGGCCCGAACAACATCCGGGTCAGCGCTACCAGTGGCGCCACCTTTCAATTCACCAACAATCCGGATATGGCACAGATGTTCCAAATGCAGGGCACAAGCAATCAGCCCCCCATGTCCATAGAAGCGATCACGCAACGGTTCTTCATGCCAATCGCACAGCAGACCGGCAGAACGCTGACCAGAACCTATGAACTTCCGCAACTGGCGCGCAAATCTCTAAGCGACAGTTCGCAGTACTACAGCGCCATGCCGCAGCAACTTGACGCCAAATCGTATGCACTGGAGTGGACTGACAAGCAAGGGATATCTTACGTTTCCGTGGTCAACATCAACATCGCCTATAGCCAGCCCTCCTCGTACTGGATTCTCATGTCGCAATACCTGGAAGCTCCACACGAGCATTTCCCGGCGGCACGGGATGCCCTGATCAACGGCCTCATCAACGCGCAGACCAATCCGCAGTGGCTGGCACTCAGAAACCAGCAGGACAGACAGCGGTCAGAGGTCAGCAGCAGGCAGCATGCCGCACGCATGAACTCACTACGTGCCGCGGGCAATGCCGCCGCGAATACGGGGAGAATCTACAGCGAAATCTCTGACATCAACCATCAGGGCTATATGAACCGCGACCAGATGAACAGTGCAGGACACCAGCGCACCGTCAACGCCATTGGCGAACGAACCGTCATTGCCAATCCGGAAACCGGCGAGCGCTACAATGTCCAAAGCGGCAGTAATCAATACTGGGTAAACCAAAATGACCGCTACCTGGGAAGTGACAACCCCAACTACGATCCGCGCCTGGACCCCAGCATGAACCAGCAGGAGTGGATCGAGTATGAAGAAGTCCAGTAGGGGCAGTGGGCAGCGGCTCGGGAAGATCGGGAGAGAGGATCGGTGACCACATTAGACACAGCTGGATTCAGCCACGTAGGCGCCCGGCGTCACAACGAAGACGCACTGCTGCTGTGTGACGACCTGGGGCTGTATGCAGTAGCCGATGGCGTCGGTGGCCTGCACGGCGGTGAAGTTGCCAGTCGCATCGTTTGCGACACGCTGGAAGCGGGTTTGCGTGCGGGCCTTTCGCTGAGCGCGGCAATGGATCGGGCGCATGCAGAAGTGCTGAGCGCAGCCGCCCGCGGCGAAGGCGTTCCCGGCTCTGCCTCTACCGCTGTCGCGGTAACCTTGGATAAGGCTCGCCTGCAGCTCGCCTGGGTAGGCGACAGTCGCGCTTATGTCTGGGATGGCGAGCTTCAGCTGCTCAGCAAAGACCACTCTCTGGTGCAGACCCTGGTGGACACTGCCCAACTGGACTTTGCCGAGATCGAGCATCACCCGCAGAAGAACGTTATCAGCCAAGCACTGGGAAGCCGCAGCGGCACGCCGGTTACCGCATACAAGGAAGGCTCATTGAAAACCCCCTGTGTGCTGATGCTGTGCAGCGACGGGGTCAGCGGCGAACTCTCCGAGCGCAGGTTAATCGACACTCTCGCTTCCGGAGAAAGCGCAGAGGCCTGTGCGAGATCGCTAGTTGAAGCTGCGGTCGGTGGCGGAGGGCAGGACAACGCGAGCTGCATCATCATACGTGTGCCGAAAATGGGCCTGCCTCTCGCAACCGAGTCAACGCTGGCGTTCATGCGCTATGGCGCAGACAACCGCTGGCACCTGGCAGAGACAGTTGCAGGCGGCGACACCCAGATGAACCCCAAAGTGGCAGACCACACCCAGACACTGGCACTCCCCGCGAAGGCGGAGCAGCCCCCAGCCGTGAAGAAAAAACTCAGCCTGTTACGCATAGTCACGGGCACCACTTTCAGCGTGATGCTCGTGGTCGGGCTGATATACGCACTCGAGCGAACCACCGCGCTACAGTCCATACTGGCCCTGATCGCACACGATTAAGTCGCCACGCGCCCCTGCAGCGGCAACATCAACTGGCTAATCGAACGGCCAGTGGAAAACGACCGCGAAATGAAAGCCATCATCCTGCAGATCGTTGCTCCCGGCGGTGGTGACGTCATCTTCATCAATACGTTTGCCGTAGTACAGGCTCGCATTGAGGTATTCCTTCGGCTGCCAGCGCAACCCGAGGCCCACACTACTCAGCACTGCGGCACTGCTGGTAGACAAATTATCGTCTTCGTCCCAGCTGCGGCCATAATCGACAAATGGAACCGCGGTCAGATTCCAACGGCTGTAACCGGCGTCGTTGACGAAAATGGGAACACGCCACTCCAGAGAGGCGGCGATACCGTTATCCCGTACCAACTGATTCTCGCGGAAGCCACGCACAGAATACACACCGCCGATGGCAAGCTTTTCCACGGACAACAAGGGGTCAAATGCTTCCTGCCATACGCCACTGAAGACAATCTGGCTGTTGCGAAAGGGAAGGCGGCGTGCGTACTGCACCTGCGTGAGCAGCACAGTGAAGTCGCTTTCCGGAATTTCCGCACCCGTATCAAATTGTACTCGCGGCGCGCCGTCGGGAATCATGGTGGCACCAAAAAGGTCGAGGCCGTAGCGCAGCGTTGCCCGCATGGCCAGTACCTGGAATTCGCCGCGTTCAATCCACTCGCCGCCAATACTTGCATTGGTGGCGGCTATCTCGCCATTGCGAGCGCCCAGGGAAAACGAAAACGGCCGGCCCAGCAGTGACGTGTCCGAGGCACTGTGACCGAGACCTGCTATGAGCGTAACGTAGCGATCCACACTATTGATCAGGGGATGACTAACGGAAACTGCCCACGTCTCGGTGTCGCTATCAATATCGAGCTCATCAAAGGGTGCTTCCACCACTTCCGACTTGCCCTGCTGATACTCGACTTTGAGACGGGTATCCCAGCTGTTAAGGGGCAGTTCATACGCCAGATACGCATCCTGCAAACCCTCGCTTGCGCTTACCGCCAGCGCAAGCCGGTCTGCGCGGTTGGTCAGGTTTAAATGCTCCAGCGTCAGCAGTGCACGTTCAGCACCCACGCTGGGAGAGCGGTAATTGTCCAGCGACATGCCCAAACGCAATGGATTCTCCTCGCGGATACGCAAGCGCAGGTCTGCGGCGCCCTGCGTCAGCCCGGGCACCAACACCCCGTTCACTTGGCGAATAAGCGGGTTGAGCTCCAGCATGCGAAGGCTGCTCTGGAGGTCGTCCAGATTGAGCGGACTTGCGACATGCCGGCGTAACCGCGATTCGATATAGACTGGCGAGAGCCGCTCGTTCTCAAGGATCTGCACCTCCTGAAGCTCACCTTCAATGGCGCGCAAGATCAGCACCCCCGGCGCGAGGTCACCTTCCGGCAATACCACCCCTGAATTAACATAGCCCCGATTGAAATACGCCAGTGACAAGCGTCGCAGCAATTCCTGAATATTTTCGGAGGACAAGTCCCGGTTCTCGAACGGCTCCACGATTACATCCAGCTCTTCTGCTGAAAAAACGCTATTGCCCTTCACCTCTATCGTCGTGACGGCGAGAGGCGACAGGACTGTCGTCGCTGCACGCCCGTCGTCCTGCAGCGTAGGCGATGGCAGCACCTGGGGAGTCGGCACGCTCGACCTCGGCTCGAAATCCGGCTCAAAACCCGGTTCATCAAACCCGTCGCTACCGCTGGAGAACCCCCGCTCAATGTTCGGCCCAAGCCCCGATCCTACACCCCCCGGCTGCGCAAGCACCTGGAAAGTGAGTACGACAGAAACGGCACCCAAAAGCACCCGGCGAAGCCCACTTTTCACCGTCCGCTGCGCGCACACAGTAGTAACGACTAATTGCATTCCGATCCCCAATTCCGAGTCAGTGCAAGCTCCACGCCAGAAGCGGACGCTCGATCCAAATGTAAGGAGGCATCGCCATGTTCCATGCCGCTGGGTACAAATGGGCTCGCCAGGTAGTCGTCATCCGTCTCCGGCACCATGCTGTGACCGGTAATGACCAGACTGCTACCAGCGCCCGTATTCGTCGCACAGCGGTCCTGAATGAGGTTGGTTGCGTCGAGAATCGCGACATCCAGCTCGGTCACCGCGGCACTGATGTCCTGTTCCGGTGAATTTATCTCCAGACTTCCTTCTTCACCCAATGTTGAGGTGACCTGAAATACCGACCGTGCATCACGCAGAAACGAGGCGGCATTGATATTGATGAGGCCACCGTTCCCGGCGTTGGCACTGGCTGTGAGCCCGCTATTGCGCACGAGCACCAGATCGGCCGGTGCGGCGGGATTACCCAGAGTGATCGAACCGCCATTGCCGTCGGCATCGGACGAAGCAGAGCTGGCGGTAATAAACACGATACCCCCAGAACTCGGGTCGCTGTCCAGGTAGATATCGCGGCCAAAGATATTGATATCGCCACCACCTGCATTATCGGAAGTACCCTCAATTCTCGCCCGACGGAGCTGCACTTCATCTGCGGAAAGTAAAATGGTGCCAGCGTTACCGCTGCCCACGGCCGATGTCTGCACAAATCCGCCGCCGTCGAAACGCAGCAGATCACCGGCCACGATACTCACGTCTCCGGCATCGTTGACGCCTTGCGAGTTAGTCAGTAATTCGGTGTCTCCGCCATCAATACTCACGCTTCCCGCGCTGGAAACCAGGATGCTGCCACTACCCCCGTCACCGGTGCTGGCTGACTGTACGGAAACATTTTCCAGTGTAAGCGCCGTACCCGCGCTCATCCGTACCTGGCCCGCCGGCGCGAGGCCACCGGTGCTGCTCTGTAGAAAGCTGTCGCGAACTCCCAGCTCTTCACTGGCGTCCAAAGTGATCTGACCGGGTGAGCTGTTGACGTCGTTCGCGCGGGTGGCCGTACTGAAGGTAGCATTCTCGATGCTGATGGACCTGCCCGTCGCACTTATCACGCCGGCTGCGCCCTGATCGGCAGCAATGCTCCCAACCTCAACAGCCGACAGGGACAACGCGCCTTCTGCCTGTATATCTACTCGACCGGCGTCTCCCACGCCAAGCGAAGAGGAAGAAAGCGTCGTGGGGCTGGGGGCAGAAACAGTGATATCGCCACCTCGCAACACTACGCCACCCGCCATCCCTGTGCCGACGGTTGAGCTGGTTATCGCGTGCTCACCGCTAACAATGAGCGCGTCCTCCGCGACAATTGACACGTTTGCGCCTGTTCCAGCCGTGGCCGTGAAACTGGAGATGCTGCTGGCGTTCGCGGCACCCTGGGTCTGCTCCAGCCGTACGCTGCGGCCTTGCAGGGAAATCTCCCCGCCCGATCCGTCGGCACTCTCTGCGCCCAGCACATTGCTGCTGATATCAAACTGGCCACGCAGCGTGAGGTCACCCACGGCCCCAACGAGAATAGCACCGCCGTCCTGTTCGCCCCCGGTTCCGGTGCTGATAACCGCGCGTTCTGTATCCGTCGTGAGCGCGATATCCCCTTCCGACAGTAACGCAATGGCGGCGCCCACGCCCTGCACGTTGAATCCGCCGAGCAAGGACGTGTTGTGCAGGTAGAGACCTCCCGAACCGGACTGCAGGCTGATCAGGCCCGGTGCCGCGAAGCTCGACCCGCTGGAAAACATATCAGAGAACTCCGCGCTGATCCGGTTGCCAAACAAGAGCAGGTCACCGGCGTCGCCCGAACCATCGGCGATACTCGCGATAAAGACCCTGCTGTCCCTCGCGCCTCGCAACGACACGTCGCCCGTAGCCAGCACGACAATATCGCCCGCACGCCCTGCCCCGATGCTTCTGGTTTGAATCTGCCCCCCCTGCAACAGGAATTCTGCCATGGGCAGCGATGCACTACCGCCAAAAATAATGTTGCCAGAGTTTCCCGTTGCCGCACCGAGGTCCAGCACACGACTGGAAACGAGACCACCAATCTGCTGGTAGCTGCCCGTATCAATGCGGATGGTGCCGGCATTCGCCAGCGTTGCCGTGGCGGTTTGCAGCACACTGCCGCGCAGTTGCATGCTGGACAGCGCGCGCAGGGAGAAGTCCGTCGGCTGCAGCAATGGGAAGGTGCTGATGAAGGAATTCTGGATCAGCAGCCGATCTGCGAGTAGTGCAAAACGGGAAACCGGGGCTACAGCATTATCCGAAAACAGCAGGTTGCTGTTTTCAATGGTTATGTCAGCGAGCGTGGCATTCTCGGCCGCGCTCAAGGCGTAGCCGGCAGACGTATCGACCGCAAGAGCGCCGCCCGGTGCGAGCGCGGCGAGCCCAAGATTGAAGGCCTGGAATTGCGAGCTGTCAGCAGGTGCCAACGGTCTGCCCGGATCTACTGCAGCGGAAATATCACCGGCCACCGTCACTCCGGCAAAGTCCGGATCGGCACTGGTCCCCACCAGCGTCATGTTGGAAAGCAACAGCGGCGTGTTCGTGCCATCAACGTCGCTCACCGCCAGCAAAATGCCCCGTGGCGTGACCGCGGAGGGCAGATCCTGATGGTCGAGAAAACCAAACCCTGCTGGGTTTGCTATCGACAACTCCGAGCTTATGGTCGTTTCGTGTGAATAAAAACTGTCGCCGTTGTCAAAACCCAGCCGATTCGCGGTGGAGAATACGAATGTGCTCTGGGGGTCAAAGGCGGCTCCATCGCCGATGAAAATGCCATTGGGGTTTATCATCCACAACGCGGCTGAGGTCGGTGACAGAGTTCCGCCAGAGGAGCGGCGCACCTGCAGGGCTCCAGATATTTCTGTCGGCTGAACGCCTGTCACTCTGGCAATGATATGCTGTATGTTCGTCGCGCTGTGGGTGAAAGTCGCCGCCTCACCGGAGGAGAGACTGAAACTGGAGAAACTGTGAAACAGGTTATTCCCGGCCACTTCGCCGTCAGGCTGACCAATCTCGAAGATACCGGCGCGGGTAGCGCCCTCGATGTTGGAACCAACGGCGCCATCAAAAACAGCCGCTCCCTGGGCGTTGGATAGCCATAGGCATTGAGCGGTGAGCAGCGCCGTAATCAACCGCGATTGTCGTACTGTTCTGGCCACGTTCATTTTCCTCATAGTCGCACCTCTGCTACCGTCAGGCACTTGTTCACAACCAGTTCCCGATGAGCAGGAAAGGAGCCCACTTGCTCGGATGTTGATTGGAGGGATCGTTGATCAATTTCACCTGCGCCTCGCGCAGCCCCTGCGCCTTGGAGACGTTGCCTGACGCGAGTTGCGCGTAGAACTCACTGACAACTTCGACGGTTGCCTTGTCGTCGACCTCCCACAATGTCGCCAGCGCACTTCTTGCACCGGCCTTCAATGCAACACCAGCCAGGCCCAGTGCCGCACGATCGTCGCCCGCAGCTGTTTCACAGGCACTCAGCACCAGCAGTTCGAGCGTGCCACTGGCTGCAGCACGGGACTGAATCGTTCTGCCGAGATCAGTAATCAAGAACTTGTCGTCATAGGTCAGGAGGAAAGAGTCATCATAGCTGCTGCCGAACTGTCCATGCGTAGCAAAGTGCACGATGCTGTACTCGCCGTTGGCAAGCTCCGACCTGACCTCGGGCAAGGTAAAGGCCTGATTCTGCAGAACATTCGCGGAGAGACTTTCGCGCAGCGTGCGCAGTTCCCGATCAACGCTGGGGAGGGCAGCAAACCCCTGCACAGACTCCGACAATCCACCCGCCAATGTGCGATACGATTCTCCGGAAAACGGCTTGGGATCCAGCAGAGTCAGGCCGGGTGTGGTAGCCAATGCGTAGTGTTCAACCAGAAAGCTATCGCCATCGTGAAGGGCGGCGAGAGGAATTGTCCGTAACGCCCCATCCGGAACTACCACCAGCGTCGCGATGCCGTGCATTTCCAGCACCGACACCAGGGGCTTTATCAGCCAGTCATAGAGCTGCCGGCCATGCGCCAGATACCCATCGGTACCGTTGTCGACTTCAAGGTTCAGCCGAAAGTCACGTATGCGAGCGATCAAGCGTGAGCGCTCGACAGGCACTGTGATCTGGTGGATGCCGCTGGCCGTCGTCAAGAGTAGTTCCAGTCGCGTAGCCAGCACTACGGGGTACAGAACCGCCGCATTCCCGGCCAATTGGTCGAGCACCACGCTCTCGTCACCCACACATTGTTCATCGAAGTAATCCTGCACCTCCGCCAGCTTCAGCTCCTCCAGTGCGAAACGCGCATCGCGCAGCAGTTTCTGCTTCTCATCCGCCTCTGCTTCGATCGCGCTTTGCGTCAGGAGCGCATCGGCATAACTGTAGTAAAGAGGCTGTACAACGTCTGTGAAGGTATCCGGATCCAGTGACTCGAGGTTACTGCGTAGCGTGCGCAGCGATGCGACAGCTCTGGCGTAGGCATCGAGAGAATCCCGGGTATTGCCCAATTCGCCAAAGGAGCGAGCCAGCACCCATTCCCAACGATACTCCAGACCATCTACCTGCACCTGGTTCGCGTACTGAAGTGCCCGCTGGGCATAGATGACCGCCGCATCGTACTGGCGGTCATCAGCGTAGAGTTCAGCGATGTAACCGTTCAGCATAGAGCGTGTGCGTGGTTTTACATCCTGCATTTCTCCCGCTCGCTGCAGCTGCTCCAGGGCCGCCAGACGGTAGGACGCATCGGCACCGAACTCGTTCACCGCCTTGCGGTACAGAGATGCCAAGGCCATGCGCGCGCGACCCGGTGCATCGATCGGCAGCTGGTCGAGCGCATCTGCGATTTGTCGCGCTGTTACCAGAGCGTCCTCTACACGCCCGTCATCAAGCATGGCGCGCGCGCTGTTGACTCTATAAATTACGCGAGAAGAGTCGTCCGGAGCGAGTTCCGCTGCAGCCCGAAAGCCCTCGATCGCCGCACGGTGGTCGCCCTCACGCTGCATAATGAGTGCCTCGTCGTTGCGCAATTGGCCAAGCAACGCGGGTGGCAGCGAGCCCTCCCATTCCAGTGCTCGCGCAATCGCGGCCGACGCCTGCCGCGTGGCCCCCTCGCGGTAGTACAACAGCGCACGCTGCCGCTGTGCCTGCGCAACCTGTGCCGGCACGGCAGCGGACAGGCTCCCGAAATAGTCCTGTAATGCCGTGAGCTCGTTATCGGCACGTGCCAGTGAGCCGAGCCGGCGAAGGAGGTCAATACGCAGCAGACGCGCATCAATCTCTCCCGGCGACAACGCTCCTTCCAGTTGTCGGGACAGCAGGTTTTGGTCCTGATCAAGCATTGCCAGCGCCGCGCGCAATTCGCCAGCAGCACTCAGTGCCATCGCCTGACGCAGGTCGCCACCGGTTGCGCTGGCTGACACTGTGGTGAACACGAGTAGACACGCCACACAGAAACCACGCGGTCGACGCCCCCGGAAAATTCGCTTAATGTTCTGCATACGGCCCCATTGCGAGTAATGCCTGTTCAGGTTGAAGTATAGGACGCATGTACAACCTGGTAGAAAATACCGAGCCGTACGGCTGTTTTTTTCCACAGCAGTGCTTTTCGTCGTTCATATTGGGTCCTGCAGGTAGTTGCGGGCCTGCGGATGGCCGAGCTGTGCCGCGGCAAGGAAGTATTCCCGAGCACGCGCTGTGTCAGGCTCGCTCAAATGAAGTCCTGCGTCGTAGATCCTGCCCAAATTGAATAGCGCATTCCGGTCGCCCTGCTCGCCCGCCAGGGTAAACAAGCGGAGGCTTTCATCGATATCACGACCCAATAACCGGCCGTCAAACAGGTGATTCGCCAGCAGCGTTTGCGAAAGAAAGAAGCCTTGCTCGGCGGATTTCTCGAGGATACGCAGTGCCGCGCGCCGCTGTGCATCGGTCTGCGCCAACGCAAGCAGTAGCGTTGCTTGTTGATACAAACCCAGTGGAGAGCCCTGTCTCGCGGCACTTTCCGCGTAACGCAGCGCGGTCTCCTTGTCTTTCCCCACAACCCAGCCGGTGTCATACAGCTCGCCCAAAACCGACATGGCTCGTGCGGAGCCCGACGCCGCCTGTTGCTGCAACTCTTCAATTGCGGCCATGTCACCCGTCGATTTCACCCGCAAGATATCGGCAAAGATACTGCGCGGATACGCAGCAATAAATTCTTTCTCTGCACCGAGCAAGCCCAGGTTGACAGCATCGTAGAAAGCAAAGAATTCATCGGGTTCAGGCAGCATGAGGCTCAATGCGGACGCGGAAGACATTGTCGATGCCGTGGCGGAGGATCGCTCTGAAGCAGGGGTGCGTTCTGACCCGGCGCCGTCGCCAACACTACCCACCTCATCCTCCAGTGCAGCCGCATCGAGACCCACCGGCTCACTCTGCTCGCGAACCGCCACCTCGGAATTCAGCGTTTCCTCCCTCTCTGCGGCGGTACTGGTAAGCGCCTCCGTCTGCAGCGCAACTGGCGAGTCCCCTGCCGGTACGGCCGCCACCGGTTCATCACCGCGCAGTGCATACCATCCCCCTGCGGCGGACAGGCAGAGCAGCACAAGCGCTCCGATCCCGGCAGCACGCTGCCGTCGCGGCCCTTCGGCGATAGAAACTTGCGCGCTCCTTTCCTGCGGGCTCACCCCGGGGGCCGCCATGATTGCGGTGGCGTCGAAGGCGCTACCGGCAACGACGGGAGGCGGTCCGGTCGGAAGGTTGTCCAGCGCAATGAGTAAATCCTCGCAGCTGGCAAAGCGTTGATCCCTCTCATAGGCCAGCATGCGGTCGAGCAAGGCCTGCAGATGTCGCCAGTGCCCCGGCAACTGTGGCAATTTGTGCTCGAACCGCTGTATGGCGATCTCGGTCAAGTTGCGCCCGCTAAAGGGTGCATCGCCACTCAACATTTGAAACAGCATAACGCCAAGACTGTAAATGTCTGTACGCGCATCGAGCTTATGACCCAAAGATTGCTCGGGGCTCATGTATTTGGGCGAACCGATGACCGATTGCACCCGGGTGATCTGCGTGACGTCCTCGGAGTCCTCCGCTGCACGCGCGATACCAAAGTCTGTGAGCACTGCGGTGTCCGCATCCCGGAACAGAACATTGTCCGGTTTAACGTCCCGGTGGATAAAACCCTTCTTGTGCGCATAACCCAACGCGCTCGCCAGCTGGCGTGTAATATTCAGGGCAATCTGTTCCTGAATGGGCCCGACCATCCGGCTGCGCAAGTCACCTTCCGCAAGAATTTCCATTGCCAGATAGAGCAACCCTTTATGCTCCCCGACATCGTAGACAGGTACGATGTGCGGATGCGACAACATGCCAACAATTCGCGCCTCACGCAGAAAGCGCTTGCCGAACTCTTCGTTCGCCGCGAGCTCCTGTGCGATGATCTTGAGCGCCACGGGGCGCTCGAAGCCGCGCTGAATGGCCAGATACACCCGGGCCATACCCCCTTCACCAAGGAGGTGTTCGATGGTATACCCGGGAATTTCAGGTAAAACGTCTGTCATGACGGCTGCGCTGTAGTGGCCCGACCCCTCAATCGACGAGCACCTCCAACCGTCTATTCAGTCGATGATCGGCTTCCGGCAAGCTCTCCCCCCGGTATTTTGGCCTCCCCTCTCCCGCGCCTTCCACGCGCAAGCGGCCAGCCAGGGTGGGAAAGTTCTGCACCAACTCATCGCGGGCAGCCTGCGCGCGACGTTCAGAGAGGTTCATATTATGCTCCCAACTGCCACGGACATCGGTGTGCCCGACAAGAGTAAAGGCACGCCCATCAAAATTTTCACTGGCCAACACCTTGCCTAGCTCCATGATGTTCTCACTGGTCAGCGCATCCATCTCAGTACTGTCAAGCTTGTAGTTGATGGGAATGCGCACCCGCGTCTTCTCCGCATCACCCCCGGCCAGTCCGCTGGAGGTCAGGCTATCCGTCGAGAGCAATCCAAACTCCTGGCTGGACAGGCTGCGTTTGATGGAATCGCTTGAGATCGGCGTGTCGATCAGGCTGTGATCAAGCTGCCTGGCGTTCTCTCGCATCCAGGACGGAGGGTTAGAGTGTCGTTCAATGGCGCGGTCCAGGGTGGCCAAAGCTTCGAAGCGTTGGCCGTTGAGCGCCAGCACCTGACCGTAACGTGCGAGAGATACGGCGGCTTCATCTTGGGTGGCGGCATGCACGACCGCTTGCTCATAGGCATGCAGCGATTCTTCCAACTTGCGTTCCCTCTGGAAGGCGGTGCCCATCAGGTGCCAAGCGGCATAGGAGTCGCAGGCCTCAACGGACTTGTTCAACCACGCTGTTGCCTTCTCGAAGTCCTGTTGCGCGCCAGCCTTGCGGGCAAGATCGTAATAGCGCTTGCCGTCAGCACAGGGAATCGCGGCATCAGCCGTCTGGGCAGCGAGAGCCGCCACCATTCCCGCTGCTGCTATCAGATTGCTCGATCTCTTGAACATGGTGTCCTCCTTCGCCTACTCATGATCTCAGGAAGCTGATGAAGTTGTTGTGTTGCGTATCAAACGAGGCGCCGCGCGAGGCCCACGATGATTGCAACGTGGATACAAACGGGTTGTAGTAGTAGCTGTAGGCTGGTTGGTACAACCAGTACCAGCCACCGGTCACTGTTGCGAGGGCTTGCTTGTCGAGGTCGCGACTGTCTTCCAGGTCGTTGATTGTGATATGGGCCATGAGAACTCTCCTTGAATACGTCGTCGTGCGTTATCAGGTTGCGATGTTTTTCGCCGTGCTGGCGATCCTGTGTTAGCTTAAGCAGAAACAGTGCCAACTTTTAATAACCACTCATAGAAATTCATAAGCACCTGATATTGTTGATAATAAACTTTTATTCAGCGCCTTTGGCGAGCAGATCCGGCAGTCCATCGCAGCTATTTGTTTGAGCTTTCCCAACATGCTTGGCGAATTAGTCAGCGAATAAGGAACACTAGGGCCTGCGAGCAAATCGCGGGCACAAAAAAAACCCGCCACTGGGGCGGGTTGGGTTTTGCGCTGCGCCTC
>TARA_R100000687_G_scaffold23767_1_pt1 | contig 55779 bp, 43 predicted proteins | sample TARA_R100000687 | Tara Oceans TARA_R100000687 (sample SAMEA2622685) | marine metagenome | biome: marine biome (ENVO:00000447); feature: mesopelagic zone (ENVO:00000213); material: "saline water (ENVO:00002010), including plankton (ENVO:xxxxxxxx)" | depth 600 m
CATGTACCACCTCAGAGACCTCCGCAAGAAAGGACTGACCGAAGAATTCCTGAGCCAAGGAGAAAACGACAAAGGCGGACATGAAACGCAGGCCATGCGGAATCATTATCGGTTGATCAAGCCGCCTAAGCGGGCGAGGACAACGATCAGATTTGAGCGGGAACAGAAACTTTCTGAGTGAGTTAGATAAAACCGAAAAATCTCCAACGGACCTGATTGCTATAGAACTTCTACTGAGAGTACACTCATTGTGTACACGGATAGGGTGAGAATTATGCAAACGATCAATGTTCGAGAAACTCGGGAAAAGCTCTCAAATCTTCTGGACGCTGTGGCCGCAGGAGAAGAGGTTGTAATTCTGCGTCACGGTAAACCTGCTGCACGCCTAACCGCGGCCTTGCCCGAAAAGATTCAGTTTCCAAACCGTTCGGAACTCAGGGCATCTCTGCCCCCCGTCCGGGAAAGCTCTGCTCAGGCGGTGCGGGAACTCAGAGACGAAGAGCGCTATTAATGTTGTACTTTGATACCAGCGCCGTTCTCCCCTACTACCGACAAGAGCACGCCAGCGATCGTGTTCAGGTATTGCTTGAATCACAGACCGAGCCGGTTCTTATCAGTCATCTGACTGAAGTTGAGGTGGCAAGCGCACTGGCCCGGTGGGTTCGGATGGGAGAGCTCAGCGAACCCCAGGCGAACCGGATCGAAAGTGCATTCCACGATGATGTCAGCCATGGGCGCTTCAGCTTGTGCCCCATTGAAACGGCCCACTATAAACGGGCCAGCCACTGGATTGGCGCCAGGAAGACAAGCTTGAGAACGTTGGATGCACTTCATTTGGCATGCGCAGAACATCACCAGGCTCAACTTATCAGTGAGGATGAAGCGTTGGTGAACGCGGCGGTTTTCTTTGGCATCGACGCCCGCCTTGCTTCGAAGGGCGACTAAACACCATGGCTAGCCCAAAACACCTCACTCGAACACTTTATGAGCAATGGGAAACTGTCGAGGCACTGGTTCGGGCCACCCGGGAGATGCCGGCGTTCTCCGAGGAACAGGTTCTTGCTGCCATTCGCCAGGCTCAACCGGCCCTGGACGACGTTCAAGTCAGGGAGGCTCTCCGTAGGCTTTTGGGAAGTGGCGTAATGGAGACTCAAAGCCGCTCTGAAAGCTTCGTTGTCAATGCCCATGTACTTGAGTTTGTCCGTGGCCTGACGCATGAACACGAACTAGGACTGTCATCAGTCATTCAGGCGCGTATCGAAGCAATTCGTGGCGCGACAGAGACCCTCACCGCGGGTATCGAAGCCGGAGATACCGGTCAGCAGACTCAAGCCATTAACCAACTATCTACCCTGTTCAGAGATATTGCCCGCCAGCTCGAGCAGGACCGCCATGCGATTGCTGAGCTGGCCGAGCAGGCAAAATCAGCAGACACTCGGGCTCCCATTGCAAAACGCTACAAGTCCGTCCTCGACGCGTACGATCAGTATGTAGAACCGATGAACGAGATGATGGATTCCGGACCTTCCGGCATTTTCTACCATCACCTCGCCGCAGCGGAAGACGCCCTCGACCTCGGATACAATCGCCTGGTCACCAAAGGCGCACTCTACAGCCACCTCAACCGTCTCCGGCACGTTGGTTATCAGGCCAAGGAATTGCGACGACTGGGGCGAATCACGGCTCAGCAATGTGCTGAAATTCTGTTACCCCTCCGAGAGGAAGCACGCCAGCATAACAATCTTTCCTCGGCCATCAGCCGGCTGTTGGGACAGGTTCGCAAAAAAGGGCTCAACCGCACCTTTCGCAAACGCCAGGATCAGACCAGGCTGCCGGTGTGGCGCGTGAATCAGAGCCGCAGTGTGTCTGTAGGCGACGAGGTCAAAACAATCATTGCGGAAGCGAGGAACTTTGAGCCTACTGAACGGGAGTTCCCGGGTGAAGTGGATGCGGCGCCCATAACCATTGCTGAGTGGATTGACGAAGAACAGCTTCGGCAACAGTTGTTAAAGGACCTCCCGGTCGGCAACCTTTTGGAGTGGCTGAAGCATCACTACCCCTCCCTGCCTGACCAGGTTCTTCTGCGGCTCTATCATGACCTGGCACGGGAGGAGCTATGGGAGATGGAGCTGGACGCGCAGCCTACAATATCCGCCCTTTCCCTGATTTCAGTGCACTACTGGCCCTACCGTCTGACACAACCGGTGAATAAAACTCGTGAGTAATACAAGCCAATTCCAACAAATCGCCAGCAACCTGCCAAACCTGGCCCATCTTTTTCGGTGGTTCAACCGGGGCCGGCATCTCAACCGGATCTCAGAACCAGTATTGTGGGAAGAGCTCGAACGCAACCTCGACGATTATGTGGCCATTTTTACCGCACTGGGTTTTGACCTTCGCCTTGATGGCCGGGGCTTCGCCTGGTTCCATCAGGACGACGGAAGCAGCAATACCAACAAAGCCACACGACAACTGGCCCTGTTGTTCATGGTCATCTTTGATACTCAAGCGGATGCCGGCATTCCGCTGATGAAATTCGAGCATTGGCGAATCGATCAAACCCTGCTGACAACGGTTTTCGAGCAACACCAGGACTTGCTGGAGGCAGAAGAGCTGGATCTGTCCGGCCTGGTGAGCCTGATGAGAAACTCAGAAAATTTCGGCTTTGCCCGTTACGATGGCGGAGCCTGGCAGCTACTGCCTGCTGTGTGTCGTTACCTGGATCATTACGAAGAACTGGCCAGCCAGGTGGATCAGGATGAAGATGTGTCCTGGGCAGGCGATCAGGACGACGAGGATAATTCCCTATGAGTTCCGATTACGGATTCCAGCAGCTGGTACTTCTCAACAGCGCCGGCTACGAGCGCGCTGAGCTCCCTCTGGATGAGTCAGTTTCTCTCATTGCCCCCAACAATACTGGCAAGACCAGCCTGATTAATGCCCTGCAATACCTGCTGATTATCGACAAGCGGCACCTGGATTTTGGCGCCCACGACAAAGACAAAGCGAGACGTTTCTACTTCCCATCCAATAGCAGCTATATCCTGCTGGAAGTCACTTTGCCTGAATCCGGCTCAGTGGTGCTGGGGTGTGTGGGCAAGGGGTTTAGCCATGACTACGCCTATTTTGCTTATCGGGGCCCTTTGAAAATTGAGGATTACAGGCTGGACAATGGCAAGCTGGTGACGCAGCCACAGCTGTTGGAGCAGCTGGCTCACCACGGGCGAACGGCCAATTTCTACTCATCGACTGAGTTTGCCGAGACGGTCTACGGCGGTGCCCGCAAGCGGGGACAGACCAGCTCCGAGTTTACCGTGTTCCGGCTGGAGAACCGCAAGGACGCCAACGCGTACCGTCAGGTTCTTACCCGGACCCTACGCCTGGACAAACTCAGTTCCGGCGAAGTAAAACGCCACCTGCTGCAGATCTTCAGTCGTCAGTTGCCAGACTCCGTGGTGGACTTCAAACAGGAATGGGACAAGGCCTTCGCCGAGGTCAACCAGGATCGGGAACAATACTGGGCCGCCAAGAACCAGCAAACGCTGATTGATGAGCTGGAGCGTCAGCAAGACGAGCGACTCGCCACCAGAGGCCGAATCATTGCCCGCCGACCGCTCATCGACGATGGCCTGCAACGCTGGCAGAACCATTACCAGACAGAAAGCGAAAGCCTCCAGCATCAGCATGGGAAATTGCACAAGCAGGAAGCAGAATTGCTTCAGAGGGACAGGGAGCAGACCCGCCGCCAGAGTGAGCTCAATCAGCAGCTGGAGGCACTGAACAAGGACGAGCAGCGCCGTGACGAACTGGAGAACCGGTTCGCGCTGGTCAATGACCGCAGCCAGCTTGAGCAGCAACTTGCTAGTGCCACCGCAGAACGCGACCGTCAGATTGCTTTACTCGCCAATGCCCATGGGCAGTCTGCGACCGCCACTGATCATCAATTGCGGCGGGAGGAGCAGGAGCTATCAGCACTGCGCAAGGAACAGGAAACACTCTCGGACAATCTTTATCTCACACTTAAACAGCACCTCTCCGAAGAGCAGATCAGTATTCTCAACCGAGGGCTCAACCGCCAACTGCTTACCTTGCCGCCTGGGGACTATCAACTGGATTCGGTCCAGCTGCGCCAATGGCTGCAGGAAATGCGCGAAGATCGGTTTCAACTACCCGGGCTGAATCTGTCTGTTGAACACCAAGCGCCGCAGTATGAACAGCGATCAGACGAAGAGATTGCCCAACTGATTGAGGATTGCCAAGACCGGCACCGGCAATTGCAGGAACAAAAGGCCGCCACCGAAGAATTGGACACTCAGAAGAAGCGCAAGGTAGAACTGGAGCAGGAAGTAAAACGCCTGGAAAAGGACCTGGAACAGTTTGACGAACTGGCTCAACTTCATAAATCGCGCCCGGATCGCCTGAAAGCAATGGAGGCAACCAATCAAGAGCTGGCAGAGATAGAGCACGCTCAGAAACAGGCGGGTGCCCAGCAACAGACGCTCAGGGAGCAGATCCAGGAAGTCGCCAAGCAGCGGCAAGCACTGGATACCGCTCACCAGGAGATAGATCGTATCCGCCAGAACCGTGGCGACACCGACGATCAGTTCAACTGGCTGGCTGACCTCCCCCACACTCCATGGGTCGGCGACCCCGAGCTACCGCTCGAGCAGCTTTCGCAAACGCTGCGGGACTATCAGCGGGACTGCTACCAGCTGAAGGACCTGGACCGGGAGCTGAACCACCAGCGCATAACCCTGCACACCGGCGGCCTGACCAAGTTCCAGTATGCTCCCAGCCCGGAAGAAGAAATCCGGTTGATGGTGGAATTCCGCCATCATCTGGCCCGGGAAGCAGAAGCATTAGAAAAGAAAGCCCGCAGCGCCGTGGTCACTGTGACGGCCAGCCTCCGGGATCTTCGCGGCAACCTGCAGTCATTCGAGAATGCCATGCATGAATTCAACCGTCTGATCAGCCGCAGGAAACTGTCCGACCTCAAGGTCTTCCGCATTCAGCCGGTTCACGAGAATCACCTTGTCGAAGCGATCGACTTGCTGATCCAGACAGCAGAAAAAGTGGAGTCTGGCGAATCCTTCGAGCTGTTCAACCAGTCCAGCGTACTGGACGACCGACAGCTGGACCAAGCCCGCCAGTTACTGATCGACGAAGGTAGCGCTCGCCACGGGCTGAAGGTTGCCGATTTGTTTCGCCTCACGTTCGAGCTAGGCAAAGAAAACCAGGACGTAGAAAGCTTTGACGACATCGATAGTGCAGCTTCCAACGGCACCGTGCTCATGGCCAAGTTAGTGACCGGTCTGGCCATGCTTCACCTAATGCAGGACAAGAGCCGTAATGTTCAAGCCCTTTGCTACTTGGACGAAGCCCTGGCCCTAGATGCGGCCAACCAGAGAAGTTTGATCAAAACCGCTTCCGAATTCGGATTCGCTCTAATGTTTGCTTCCCCTTCACCGTTGATTACCGCCCATTACTGCGTCCCTATCCAACAGTTGAGCAACGGAAAAAACCACATCAGCCGCAAGCACTGGCAGATTCTGCAGCCGCTTGAAGATGTCGAGGCATGAGTTCCCCCTAATGAACAGATCGCTCAGAGAAGCATTGGTCAAATTACAGGATTCCGGCGGAGAATGTCTTGGATCACGTTTCACGCCGTCACAGAAGCGGGTGCTTGATGAGTTTCTCCGCAGAACCGCATGTGTCACCAAGCTGCGTCAGGGCAATGGCTTCGTTTATCGTATCAGCAACTCACCGGTGTTTGAGCAACACCTTCGGGAGTTACGGCCCGATGCAGATTCAGCCAACCAGGCGCATCCAGTTCGGGCACAAAACCTCGCGCTTACCCGATCCACCAAAGGTCGAAAGAGTTCACACGCAGCTTCTTACCGACTCCTGAAGGCAACAATACCGGGCGTAATCTGGAATCGTGATGGAGAGTTGCTCGACCTATGGCAGCTGACATCCATCGCCGGCGCCCTCGCCATCGATATCAGCCACAATGAAACGCCTCTGGCCACCGACAGCCCCTTGTGGCTGGTGGAGAACCAGGGGTTGCTGGATGACACCAGCTGGGTGCCCGAAGACTTGCACGGATCTGTACTTTATTATCAGGGCCAGCTCAGTGAACGGCTGATAGAGTGGCTATGCGGGAAAAAACGAAGTCCACGGATTCTTATGTTTCCAGACTACGATGGCGTCGGACTCGAGAACTATGCCCGCCTGCGCAAAGCGCTGGGTAATAATATCGAACTATGGCTAATGCCTTACTGGAAACGCAAATTGGAGCGCTATGGCAATTCTGAGGTATGGCGAAATAATCTTAAATATGTTGCCAATGCCGAGGAAAGTTTAAATTTGGATCAGGAACCGGATGAGGTGCTGGAGCTTATTGAGGCCCTTAAGCTGAGCGGTAAGGCGTTAGAGCAAGAGGCTGTGTTTTTGGTCACAACAGACGCCTAAGCCAGCTTTTTCAGGATGCTCTTCCATTCAACTGCCCGCTCTTCCGACACGCATTGAAGCGGATAATACTTTGGGTTTAATTTGGATATTTTTTGGGTGAGAAAATCAACTAATCTGCGTCGACTTAACTTATTGATTTTAAAGGGTAAAAATGGAGGCGCGGGTCGGAATCGAACCGGCGTACACGGAGTTGCAGGCCCTGGGTATACGAGACTTAAAACTATTTATTTTCAATAGTTTACAGAATTATTATAAAGTTATATCTGCGCTCATTCCGAGCTTTTGAAAGCCAATAATATCAGCATGTTACGTTTTTGTTTTCGCAGTGATTCTCGTCAAACCACACCCTGAGATGTTTACGGAATCAGGGGAAGCGGAGTCATATTTTTTAAGGAAACAACTATGATGTAGATAGATCAAAGCACGGCTCTTCGAAAGGACTGCGGAGATGATCAAAGCAGCCAGAATTACTTCATGGATTTTGTTCCTTGTTATTGCTGCTTCTGCGGTGATTGCCTGGATCATTGCCCCGACTTTTGGTTTTGTATTTACTGCCCCAGCCATCCTTCTGCTTCTAGTTCAGCTAATTGCGTTTAGGTGCGAATCCACAATAGCAGACCGATTTTTTGCTTGGACCGATCTTTTTTACTATATAACTGTCGGCGCTGTAATCGGTGTTGGTTCTATTTTCCTACCCCAAATTGATGAGATTTTTAGCTTAGACGCTGAGATCACTTATTCCGAGGCCAAGAGACACTTACCTGAGGCAGAGAGAAGCGCTGAAAACGCCGCACTCGTTCACAAAGACTTTAATAAAAGTTTTCGTAACTTTTCGGATAAGGAAATTGGCGACTGTGTAGCTCGGCAAATAGCTGAGTCTGTTAGCCGCTCAGTTACACTTGATGACACGGATAAGAATATCTATTTGTTGGGACCCAAAGCGCCCCCTGGCTGTGAGTCTCAGATCCTTCTTCTTGAGGGTACCGCAAGGGCTTGGGCGGAAGCTCTTGTAACAGAAGATCGCGTTACTGAACTTCGTGAGGTTGTTTCTCGTGGCGGTTCACCACTCTGGACTTCTGAACAATTGATTTCGCCCCGCACTATCCAGTTTCTAATGCTCAAGTTGTTTCCGACCCTTATTCTTTGTGGAGTGATACTGAAAGTCGGAAAAACAACATTGGCGATTAGAAAATGTAGTCCAACGGACTAGTTAGTGTGCCATCTCGTCGCCACGTCACCACTATGCCCCACCCTACACGGTTTCATAAGCCAACAAAATTTGCGCAAGGCGCCAAAGTTGACTACATATTACTCGTATCGATCAATTAGATTACGATCGAACATCGAATGCTAATGAAAGGCCCAGTGGACGAATGGCCAGCATGGAAAGCTCAACCGTTTTCTTTGATCGTGCAAAGTTGACCTCCCGTGACATGGCTGCGCTGCCATCTGCTACTCGTCCCTCCGCGCTGAGAGCCAAAAATGAGCCGGATTTTTCTCAGCCATTCCAGTCACGATAACCTCCGCACCCTTGCCGTGACGCAATGGTTGCGCGATCAGGGCTGGGAAGATGTCTTCCTAGATCGCGTTCCCCGACAAGGGATCGCTGCCGGAGATGACTGGAAAGCCAGAATCCACGAATGCATGAACGACGCTGCGGCAGGCATCTTCATGCTTAGCCGGAATTGGCTGGAATCTCATTGGTGCCAAACCGAGCTTACATTGGCATACAGCCTGAACAAACTGATCTTCGGCGTGTTGGTCGAAGACCTACCACGAGACGAGATTCCGACTCTGCTCAAATCGAACTGGCAGGTGGCCGACCTGTGGGGTGGGCGTGATCACGATAGTTTCAAGGTTATATTCCCAGACGAAACGATCGGTCACACGACCTTGTCGAGGTCGGGACTTGTTAGCCTGAAGGAAGGCTTACGTCGCGCTCAGATCGATCCTAAGTCTTTCGCATGGCCCCCGGAAACCGAGCTGGACAGGGAACCATGGCGCGGTCTTAGCCCAATGGAGCCCCAAGATGCGGGCATTTTTTTCGGGCGAGATGGAAAAATCGTCGAAGCATTGGACGAAATCAGAAGGTTGCGCGAGGGAAACCCACCTCGGCTGCTGACCATCGTCGGCGCATCCGGGGCCGGCAAATCATCTTTTCTGCGTGCCGGTCTAATTCCACGACTGGAGCGAGATGACCGCAACTACCTGACCCTGCCGCCCATCCGCCCAGAAAACGGAGCGCTAGATTCTTTTGCGAATGGACTTTGTTATGTGGCATCGAAAAAGAACCCCATAGCGCTGGGCGATATCCGAGCAATGGTTTACTCCGCCGCCGAGGGAGGAGATCGGCCGCTTTTTAATTTCCTATCGGCAACAGTCGTGGCCAATCGGCTTCCCGGTTTTGATGACGAAGAAACGCCTCCACCAACTATCGTTCTCCCGATCGATCAGGGAGAAGAGCTGTTCCAATCCTCTGGGCGCGCGCAGGGCGCCGCATTTATGGCACTTCTTGCCTTACTTTTGAAGCAGGGCAATCTTAAGTTTATTGCGCTGGTCACTATTCGCTCGGATTCCTACGAGTTTCTACAACACGCACCAAAGCTCAGGGACCTAGATCAAACCTTATTTAACCTGCCCCCCGTTTCGCGCGGTGAATACGGGCGAATTATAACAGGGCCGATTGAGAAGCTTTGCGCCTCTGGCCGCAAGCTGGATTTCGATCCGGCGATAACTGAAATTCTCCTCGCGAAATTTGACAGTGGTCTTGGTCCTAATGCCCTTCCCCTATTAGCCTTTACACTCAATCGCCTCTATCGCGATTACCACTCAAGGGAGAAAATTAAACTCAATGATTACGAAGCCATGGGAGGCATTGCCGGTTCTATTGACGCAGCCGTCGAGTGCGCTCTTGAGGCCGTAAAACGAGAACACAATGCTCTAGATCGCCGACGACCACTCGACATACTTCTTCGACACACAATGATTCCCTGGTTCGCCGGAATTGACCCCGAGACAGGTACTGCACGCCGAAATGTTTCCACCCGAGCTGAGTTACCACCAGAGACCCTGCCGCTAGTAGATGCATTGGTCGCACAACGCTTACTAACCGGAGACGGGAACACCTTAGAGCCTGCGCACGAGGCCTTGCTTCGTGAGTGGAAGGCGCTCAATAACTGGCTGACTGAGGATCGCCAACATCTGACCACGCTCGAAACCGTTCGCCGTGCGGCCGCCGATTGGCAGAATTATAAAGAGCAGGAAGAAAAGAAACTGACTATAAAGTCCAAGAGAGATGCGATCCAAAAAGACTACTTGATCCATAAGGGAGGGCGACTGGAAGAGGCAGAGGAACTGAAGAATCGACCTGACCTATGGAAGCTGTTTGGGCAGTTGGAGCACGATTATCTTTCAGCATGTCGAGCCACGGAAAGACGACAAGTGCGGGCACGTAGAGCTGTCGCAGCTGGATTTGCGGTAGTGGTCGGGATAGGTGTTTTGGCGAGCGGGTACCTGGCCCACCTTTCATCGACGCAGTCAAACGTAGCCGTAAAAGCTCGTGCGGATGCGATTGCATTATTAGCCCTTTCCAAAGCAGAAACGGATCCAGTAACAGCCCTTGAGTTGCTCCTTGGAGCATGGCCAAAGAAGAAGGCCCAACCTTTCCCCATTCCATCAGTGGCCTTTGCAGCAATTAGGAATTCGTTATCTAGCTCTCGCCCGTCCAAAACACTAGTTGGGCACAAGAAGAGCGTCGTTCTCGCCTTCTCTCCAGATGGTCAACGTTTAATCAGTGGCAGTCGAGATGGCACTGTCCGCCTTTGGGATGCTGTTACCGGAGAGCCAATGGGTGAGCCTCTGCAAGCGACGCCCGGAATTATTCACAGTCTCGACTTTTCGCCCCACGGAAACAGAATAGTTACTGCCGACTTGAGAGGCATCCAGGTCTGGGATGCTGCCACTGGAAAGCCTCTCGGCAAGCCGCTGAAAACGCTTCGGGGCATCACTCAAAGCGTCGCCTTTTCGCCCGATGGAAATAAGATTGTTACCGCGGACAGCAGGGGCACTATCCGTCTTTGGGATATCACGACCCGCGTGGCATTGTGGGAACTTCCGCAAGCACATGGACGCTTTGTGCACAGTGTAGACTTCTCCCTTGATGGTCACCGCATCGTCAGCGGAGGCTCAGACAGTGCAGTCCGACTTTGGAAGGCCACTTCAGGTGAGGCGTTGAAGGAGCCTTTTCTCGGTCATCGAAGCAGTGTTCGAAGTGTTGCGTTTGCCCCGGATGGACACAGCTTGGCCAGTGGAAGCAAAGATGGAACCGTCCGACTTTGGGATGCCGGCACTGGCGAACCTTTAGGGACGGACACCGGCGAGCCTCTTCGCTCGCACCGAGGTAGTATAATTGGCGTAAACAGTGTCACTTTCTCCCCTGACAGCCAACGTATCTTTGGTGCACTCGCTGACGGCACCGTTCGCGTTTGGGATGCCACCACAGGTCAACCACTAGGTGAACCCTTAAACGAGCAAGAAGGCCAAGCTATAGATCTAGCTGTCTCTTCCGTGGGCCACCAGATCGCAAGTGGAGGTACGGATGGCACTATCCGCCTCTGGAATTATGCGACCGGAAAATCACTTGGCGAGCCATTAAAAAACCATGTGGGCTCGATTAGCAGCTTCGCCTTCAGCCCAGACGGCCAACGCATAATCACCATAGGGGGAAAAGGCCTCGCCCACCTATGGGACGTCAATACCGGCGAGGCATTGGGTGAGCCACTCACCGGGGAGACGGGTGAGATTAGCAGTATCGCTTTCTCCCGTAACGGCTCCCGAATCGTCACGGGGGATAAAGACGGCAACGTCCGAATATGGGATGGCAATACCGGAGAGAGCTTAATAGGCCCTTTACATGGACATCGAGGCCCCGTTGAAAGAGTAGACTTCTCCTTAGACGGCGATCGCGTTGTTAGTAAAGGTGAAGACGGCAACGTTCGATTATGGGCCCTCTCCGTTCAACAGGCCCCAGTTGTACTTCGTTGGAAAAAAGATGAGTTGATCGCAAACAGAAAACTAACCCCCGAAAGTGGTGGCTATGTACCAACAACGTGGGGAAACTACCCTTCTTTCAGCGACGACGCTGTTTCAAGCGTTGACTTCAGCCCTAATGGCCACCGAATCGTAACTGGAGGTTGGGATGGCTCCTTGCGGCTTTGGAATTCTACAACCGGAGAGCTGGTGTTAGGGCCAATCGAAGTTGGTCCAAGTTCCGTTAGAAGCGTAGCTTTTTCGCCTAAAGGCGATCGCCTTGTTGCTGGTGGGGATGAAGGCACATTACGCCTATGGAATGCAGCTACAGGCGCGGCCGTTGGGGACCCGCTACAGGTGCATGACGGCCCGATAAATAGTATCGACTTTTCGCCGAACGGAAACCGTATAGTAACTGGGGGAAAGGACGGCACCTTGCGTCTATTGGATGCTACCAATGGCGTGGCGCTTACTAAGCCACTACGGGGACATAATCATTCTATTAATAGCGTCACTTTCTCCCCGAATGGCAGACTCATCGCTAGCCTAGGTGCTGATGGCAAAGTCCGTCTTTGGGGTGACTTACCCTCTGGCAACATTTTACAAGTCGCCTGCCACTATCTGCCCCATATAAACGGCCGACCACACATTACAACCAAAGGGCTTGGCTCCGAAATTGGGATTGAAAACCTGAGCTTTCCTACAGATTGCGACACCTACGATCCACCCCTACCGCCGGAGTATGGGCAATGAATCGCGTTCTGCTCTTTACGGGCCACCGCATCGACACGAGATATCGGCATCCCCCGCGTTTCCCTTCCACCCGCGAGCAAGCTGTAGCCAGCGCAATTGCCGATACCTTATCCGACGACGTTCAGATCGGGGTCTGCTCTGCCGCAAATGGCGGGGACATCCTGTTCCTGGAAGCGTGCGTTGACCGCGCCATACCCTGCTATATCATCCTCCCCTTCCCACCAGAGGAATTCATCCGTCGTTCCGTTGCTACCAATGCCTCCGGCGACTGGGAGGCCCGTTTTCAGAGAGCTTGGACCGCCACTCCGGAGAAACGCCGTCATATATTGAGCGTTCCAGAAGGCGTTAACCCCTATGCCGCCTGCAACGATGCCATTCTAACCCTCGCACCTACTCTCGGAAATCCAACCGTAGTCGCGCTTTGGGATGGAGAGGTTACCGATGGCTCTGGTGGAACAGCAGATATGGTTGCTAAAGCGCGCCAACGAGGTTGGCCCGTCAAGTTGATTGACCCACGACGTGTAAAAAATTAGGTAACCCGGAATTGGAGGGCTAGCTTTTTAGTCGGACGTCCCGAATTCGGGATTTTCAACAGCTCAGATTTGCTAAGGAGCAACTCATGGAACGACCACCACAAAAACGCCTCCTCGCCCTTGATGGCGGAGGACTAATGGGCTTGATCTCACTCGGTATCCTACAGGAACTGGAAAATCAGCTACGTGTTACTCATGGTGGTGGTGATGCTTTCCGCCTTAGAGATTTCTTCGACTACATCGCAGGCACTTCCACTGGCGCCATAATTGCCGCAGGGCTAATGACCGGAATGCGGGTAGCAGAACTTCAAAAGCTATACACGAGCCTCGGGGCGGAGATGTTCACGGCAGTCTCGCCAGTCAAGCTGATCCCTTGGATTTTTTCGAGCAGGAAGTACCATCACGAACCGCTGGCAGAGTTATTGCGCGAAACCTTAGGTGCAGGCACGATCGCCGAACTTCAAGCTGAAGGGGTGCTACCGAAAGATAAACACCTAATGATGGTCATGCATAATGTGAACACGGATTCACCATGGTGCGTCTCAACCAACCCTGCTTCGTATTACAACCAACAGAGCCACAAACAGTGCAACCTTAACTTGCCTCTCTGGCTTCTCGTGCGTGCGAGCACCGCTGCTCCTGGATACTTCTTTCCCCAAGTCATTGAGATGGAACCCGGCAATCCTGACTCACGCCGGGTCTTTCAGGACGGTGGACTGACTCCACACAACAACCCAGCGCTCAAGCTTTTCCAGATGGCAACGTTACCCGAGTACCGCCTGGAATGGGATACTGGTGTTAATAGAATGTTGTTGGTGTCTGTAGGAACTGGACGGGTTGAAAACTTGACCGATGCCATTGACGACAATGGGACTCGTTTATGGCGCACCGCAGGTGCAGCTCCTGGCTGGCTGATGGCTGGGGCATCTGCAGAGAATGATCTAATGTGTCGGATGCTCGGGGAATGCAGGTTTGGCCCCAAAATTGATAATGAAGTCGGCCATGTCATGGGCACCAGCCCCACTGAAAAGCTCTTTAGCTATGTCCGATACGACACCCTTTTGACCGAGAATGCGCTGAAACATGCAGGAACGTCTTTGGGACTTTCATCAATGAAAATGGACAAGGTCGAAGCGATCCCCGATTTTGTCCGCCTCGGACAAGCTGCAGCTACACAGGTAGATTTTCCCTTCCATTTCAGGGGGTTCTTATGAGGGAACGTGCAGATCAAGATGCCTCCTAAAGAGATTAGGATTTGTTCAACTAGTTGGCTCGCTTTTATAACTCCACAGCGCGTCCAATCAGAAGCCGGAAACATCATGACGGGTGGGGAATCGCAATATTAGATTTCATAGATAGCCAAACCTTCGCTGCAAAATGCTCCCCAAAGTCGCATAGAATCCAATAAGAATTGAAACGAGGGTTCGGGAATGGCTTCAGACAAAATTGATGAAGAGCAGCCAAATAGTCGTGAGGAGTTATTTCGCCTGGTGTGGACCATGCCAAGCGAACAGGTAGCGGCCCATTTGGGCATTTCCGGAGTCGCGCTGGGTAAGCGCTGTGCCAAGCTGGGGGTCCCCAAACCACCAAGAGGTTATTGGGCCAGGTACAGAAATAGAGCGGACCGGCCAATTCCACCACTAGCCCGGATTTCTCATGACGGGATAAAAGAAAGCGGCTGAAAGTGCTATGATTTCAAGAGCCTAACCAATCCACCAAGCACCAAAAGCCGCTTCCAAAATGGTACCTGAAAAACTGACCTTCTCGCCACTCTCTCGCCGTCAAATTGAAGCCGACTTCTCCGGTGGCCACATCACCTCCGATGCCGGATTGCTCCTGCTTCGCGAAGTCGACAAACAACACCAGCTCACTCAGCGCCTGGCTATGGTGCTGGACGATACCCGTAATCCGGTGCTGGTTCGCCACAAGCTTCAGACCATGATCCGGCAGCGGGTCTTTGGCGTGGCTGCCGGGTACGAAGATCTGAACGATCACGAAACGTTACGCGCTGACCAGGCACTTCAGACCGCGACTGGCGAAGAGGCCATTCTGGCGGGCAAATCAACACTGTGCCGGATGGAGCAGCGCGTAGACCGTCAGGCCGTGGTCAAGGCCCACGAACTGCTGTGGCATCACTTCATTGAACAGCACGAGACTCCACCCAAGGAAATTGTGCTGGACTTCGATGGCACTGACATTCCAGTGCATGGCGACCAGCCCGGCAAGTTCTTTAACGCCTACTACGATCACCATTGTTACTTCCCGCTGTACGTGTTCTGCGGCCGTCACCTGCTGGTGAGCTACCTGCGCACCAGCAACCGAAGCGACAGCCGCCACAGCTGGGCCATCCTGGCCCTGCTGGTTCGGTTCATCCGGCAGTACTGGCCGGATACCCGCATCGTGTTCCGGGGTGACAGCGGCTTTTACCGTCCCCGATTGCTGAGCTGGTGCGACCGGAACAACGTGGACTATCTGGTGGGCCTCAGCAAGAACAGCCGGCTGCTCAAGGAGGTAGACGTACCCTCGATGCTGGTTCGCAAGGCTCACAACGAACTGGGTGAAAAAGTCTCCGCCACCTACCGGTTCCAGTACCAGGCCCGAACCTGGAAACACCCCCGCTGGGTGATCGCGCGTCTGGAGGAAGGCGAACTCGGTGCTAACCCCAGGTTCATTATCAGTTCCCGTTACGACGACGGCGTTAAACTCTACTACGAGCAATACTGTGCCCGGGGTGACATGGAAAACCGGATCAAGGATCAGCAGTTGTGTCTGTTCGCAGATCGCACCTCCAGCACGCGGTGGTGGACAAATCAGTGGCGGTTGCTCTTATCGGGCTTTGCCTACACGTTGTTCGAGCGATTACGGGCCCACTTGAAGAAGACGCCCTTCGAGAGAATGAGCGCCAGTAACCTTCGGCTGAAGCTGATCAAGGTGGGCGCGGTCATCATTCGCAACACTCGGCGCATACGGGTGTTGATGAGCGATGCCTATCCTTACAAAGACGAACTCTCTGACCTGGTGCGTCAACTGGTTCCGGGATAGAAGCCTGGGCTCCCCCGGCCCGACTCAACGGGGGAAAGGGGGCCGTGTGTCCGGACAACAGAAATTGATCAGTTATTAATCAATCGCGGCCGAAAATGAGCGGTAATGGCAGTAACCCGCACAGTCTGCGAGACTTGCTGGGGACCTATGAGAAATCCGGGCTAGCGGCATACCAGGATACAGTGAGAGCCAGGATAAACCGACAATCAGTTCAGCAGGGCCTACATTTATCCCAAAGGCGTTTGGAACTCTTTAAGAAAGCAGCAGAGAGGGTTCTATCTGACAACCCTGAATTAGGACGCTACGAGCTGAGAGGTTCAAGAATCGTAGATATTGATCCAGCTTTGGCGACGGCAGCACTGACGTCGGCGACAAATCATTTCCAGGATTACCTTCCAGAAACACCTTTTGTGGCGGCACGGCAGGTAGCAATTGGTTTAGTCGACGTACTACTTCCCGAAGTGGCCACTCATGTCCTGGTATTTCCTAAATCCGAGAGCTCAGTCTATCGAACCAGAAACGAGTTCATTCTTGTCCGGATTTCTGAAGCTTTGCAGCGACACATCGCGAACGCTCACCGACTCATTGAAGAACTGCAGTTAGCTTTCACTGCAATTCCATTGAACAGCCTCCTCGGAGTACTGTCAAAGCATTCGTTACATGCTATCCCCAACATCACAAGTGATAAGCAGCGCAGATTTGTGCATCTCAGCGACCGATGCCTGGTTGAGAATCGAACAACAGTCGCCCTTACACATCTATGAAACTTCACCTGTACCCATAAAACAGTTCGCTTCCCTCTCCTGTATATCGGGAAAATCACCATACACGCACACTGATCCTGAGGTTCGAATCTATCGAGAGGATTGGGAACTTCTTAAATCGCTCATTGAAGCGGAGGATATTTATGAGATGGCATCATCCGTGGTGAACGATCTCCAGGACCGAGACCTTCAAGCAAAACTTACCCGAGCGATGAAACTCTGGTGGCCTGCGGAGCAGTTCCAAGCTCTACAGTTTCTGCAGGGTGGCCTTGACGAAGCTGAAGAGCGGATTGAGCAGTGGGAATCGGAGCTCAACATTGCCAAGCAGAAATTATGCACGAAAATACTTGGAATTCGTTTAGGCAATATTCTTCAGGTTATGCGACAGGGAAATCCTGAGCGTATTCAAATAGAGCGTCTCGATTTCTTCAAATATGAGCACAACATCACCTTCATGGCTCATGGGAAACGGATCAGAAAAGACGGCGTTATCGGTAAGCGCCGAGACACACTTTATTTAGAGTTACCCACTCAAATTGCCCATGAGCTAATAGGGTACTCAGAACCAAAAGAGCCCGTTCGTCAACCGCTGAAAACCTACCCATTTTACAAATGGGCCTGGCAACGTTGACGGTATGCTGGGGTACGTGGCGCATTAAATGCGTCCACTCACTTTCTTGGACTTAAAGCTCCATTTTTAACCAAAAAATCCTCCATCGTATCGCCTGGGGTGCTTTCTGCATCGCTGTCCCCCTCCATCACGTCAGTGATACATCGTTTAATCAGCTGCTCGACGGTGATCCCACAAATGCTGGCTTCCTCTCTGAGTGAGTCCACGATCAGCTCTCGCTCATCGAATTCAATTTGAAAACAAATTTTCCGGCCCATCGTGAATCCCTCCTTACGTGACTCTACTTAACGAACCAGAATTTGATTACTTACTGAGTCGCGAAAAGTGAATGCTTTGCCCGGCCAGCAGGCGGTGCCGGACAATAGCACCAGCAATGCGCCACAAGTGAACTTCCGTCCCACCGAAGCATTGTAGCTAGTTTGCAGTGCCACTCCTCCATTCCCGTAGAAGGAGCCAGAATGGCAAAATGAAACTCCCAATCAGCAGGGCTTCGGGTCTTGGATCTTCGGAATAATTTCTGATATCAATCGTGATAACGAACGCACTGACCCCCAGAATTATATGCATGGGCAGTCCAAGTTTGTCGTCGAGCCAAGACCAACAAAAGGCGCTAAGAAGGAAAAGCACCAGGGCATTGAGCGCACGATTCAAGGAAATCGGATCAAGAATATCTTTCAATATTACTCACCTCGGTAGTATCTATGCCGAATCAGCTTACCTAAAGTTGCCCCGCCAGCAAGCACGCACTATTTCCTTGTACCTCTGGCGTTCTGCTGTAGGTTATTGCTGTATCCACTCACTTAACACGCGGATTCGACTACGACTTTTGTAGTGTTTGTAATTGCAGGTGGTAGTCCAGGCCTGATGCTTTCAGAACCCGTGGGAGGCTGCCTGATCTTGATGGATCGTGGTAGGTTTCTGACTATACCTCTGATTTCACCAACCCGGACGGTTCCACCATGTTCAAAATGCTGAAAGCCCTCTTTTCACCCAGCAGAGGCCTTAAGCCCCATGAGTACACCGTGTTTGCTGTTAGTGAGGGGCGCACGTACGTGACGCACGACGGACTGGGATTAATGACCCAGCAACTAACATCTGCGTCTTTGCCGGAATCTGATCGCGACGCTGAGAGTATCGCTATGGATGACATTCCCTCAGTCGAGGCTGGCAATATAGATGATGAAGCCGAAAGCGACGATGACACTCTGTTTGCCAGACGTCCAGGAGGAATTAATCCTGCCACGGGCCTTTTCATGCTGAACAACCTAGTTGATGTTGGTGGTAATCCTTACGGCATAGGTAACGATGATGAAACCCACTCCACCATGTCCTTCGACGACAGCGGCATGGATATGAGCAACAGCATCGGTTTGGATACTGGCTTCGACCATGGCTCAGGTATCGACGACGACTTGGGCTTCATCAACGACCTCTGATCGCTCCTGCAATTCGGCCCGACGTGAGTCGCCAGAATTCATTGCATACGGTATTCCGTATTCCTCGCACAACCTCTCCCACCTTTATTCTGACGACCTTCTGCAGCGCTACCTAGGGGCTTCGGCGGGCACCTAGCTCTAGTCTTATGTCCAACGAAGCTCGTATCACGGCAAGTAAATCTATTTGCTTGCTGCCCGAACAAACTAGTGTAAGTTGAATATATCAGTAGGCCAGCTGGCGGTGCCTTATAACACCAGCAGGCATGCCATGAAGAACCTCCATTCAGGGGCGTGCCAAACTTTTATCTACAAAGGATGTCGCAAATGAAAATACAAGAGCTGGCCGAGCAGATCATAAAAACCGCAGAGAACGTTGACGGTTTTTACGAAGTTGAACTATCCATTTTGATTCGTACCGAAGGTGGCCAACGATCAAATTTTGTAAGACTTCACTCCGATATGCAAAGATCCGAACTGGATTCCGAAAAATCTAAAGAAAATAATTGGTTTTAATAATAGATGAAAGAAAAATGCATCTCTGTATTCAGCGAGCCGGATGCTTTGCGAAATATTGCGACTCGCTTAATAGACGAGCGGTACACAAATGCAGCATCAGTTCAAGACTGGGGTGTTAGCCCCAATCAAGATCAGGTAATTAACTTCGTACCTTTGAAAACCCTACACGAAGCGATTGAATTTTCTAATTCTGGTGGATATCTTATCTGGCTCGGAAGCTCTTTACGCAAAAGGCCAAACCGATTACTCCGGCCGGCATTATCTATTCACGGAGTAAACTCCGTTTCTGTATGCCATCATGCGATTTTATATGCACTGGAATTTATCATTGAATGTAGAAATTCAAACTCATCAAGCTTGATTCTCTTGCCAAGTTTCATGAGATCGAGATCACATTCGCCGGTACGTGATGAGGTACTTCCCTCTCCCTTCGGACCCTAAATGGGCGCGCTCGCCTTCCATTTCTTTCTGTACCCTCCAGTAACACATCTAACTAACTACACAGCCCTCCCCCTTAAGTTACCGCCAGAACACGGTATCTCAAGGGGGAGCTGAGTGTTACAGCCCGCAGCTTTTTCGAAATGCAATACGATCTTCTTCCGTAAATTCGTTGGTCTTGGAATGGTGGTCCGGTAGCTGCGGTATGCCAAGGCTATCCCTGATATCTCTTTCGATCGACTTATCGGATATATGCTCACGCGTCATGTCAAACAGCGCTTGATGGCACTTATGTATTAACGAGATCTTTTCATTGATCCGACGGATCTTAGCAAACCGTTTTTCAGTAATTAGGATTGTCCTTTTTTCGTTAACAGTGCAGCCTTTGAATCGCGACATCGGCATTCTGTAATCGATAAGCTCTGAAGTAGACAACGGCTCTGAAAACAATCGTTTTCCCTGGAATTTCCGCCAGCGGATGATAACAGACGTTTGACCTCGTTCCACTGCACAAATGTGCTGCCAAAATTTAAAGTCTTTATCATTTTTTTGATAAAAACCTCTCATCCGCTTGTGTTCATCGACAACCCACTCTGCATGGAAAATCAATGTTGACAAAACATCGCGCAGTTGGTCGTTACTGACAAACCGTGCCTCTCTGATCACCTGATTCAAATGCCAATTGGCATTTTCTTTTTTCATGGATAATGACCTCAGTTTTGGTACTGGGTCAGATTAATAAAAAATGTAGACTTTTTGGTTTGTGTAATTGCCTTAAAAGGGCGGAAACTCAAAAATTACTTGATAAAACCACGCCAGAGCGATTAATTGAAGCGACAAAATCATGGAAGGTCCGGCTACCCGCCGGGATATCGAATGAACGTTGCTTCAAATGCCTTCGAGGATCGATACTGTTGTAAACGGTTAGCGAAGGCAAACGCTTCATTCATTTCGTAGTGCTGGAAGATATCCAACCCTCTATCGAGCGATATTTTCCATCCAGTGTCGGTGATGATGTGACGGGCATGGATCGCTCCGGTTTCATCAAATTCCCACGTGAAATTGATGCCCACTGAATCAGCTGACTGCTGGATCTTTTCGAAGCTCTCGTCCTGTAGCTCGCCTTTGAATTCATCGCGACTGGTGACAAGGTGGACATCTACCTCATCTTCTTCGGGCTTGTATTTGACGACGACCTCCAGCAGCTCCATAAGGTTCCGGATCTGGTAGAACAACCGGATATATGGGTCTGTGATAGTGATCTGTGCAGCATTCTTCAGGTAAGGGCCGAACAACGTCTCGTATGAAACGCCTTTCTGGTTCTCTTGAAAGGTGACATGCTTTTCCTCCAGTACAGACTCTGAGCTTTCCCTGGCAGGTCTTGGAACAGGTTGAGCACCTCCCTCTGGAGCAGCATGTTGTCCGCCCGCATCACCCTCGCCTACATCGATTGTCCTGTGATAGTAGGCTGGGTACTCTTCCTCCTCCAGCGTGGAAACCTGTTGGCTCTCCCCATTCGCACGCTTGTAGGAGAAATTAACCATCGCGTAGGTTGAGTCGACACGCATCAGCTGGTCTTTTACCCGCTTTCGGCCCTCCATTGAAAAACGCAGAATCTCCTCGACTTCAGCTTCGGTTTCACCACCATGAGGAAAAAGGATCTTCATTAAGCCGGAAAAAGTCTTGTTGATTCCATCCCGATCCCGTGTGGAGATGTCCGACGAAAGGTTAAAGCTCTCCTGGTAACGGTCAGAGAAGTCGTAGCTGCGTAGAGATCGAAGCACTTCGGCCAGGTAGTCCACCACAAAACCAAATCCTGTCGAGAACATATCATTCCGAAGGTTGTCCATCTCCCACCCCGGCAGGAAGCAGTGGAGGCGGTCCAGGATGGCTTGGCCATCAGAGTTCCGGTAGGTTTCTGGAAGATCCATAAACAGATGCTCGTGCTTGAGCATGTAGGGCACAGTGTGAGAAGTGTTTCCGATGAAAACCATGGATGCCTCGGCGCCTTGTGGACCGGTACCGCGGTTGAATGATTTGTTGGCCATGTAGTTTTTCAGCGTATCTATTAGCTTTATATCCGGCTTCTTGCCACTCCCGGCAAACTCATCCATGGCAACGACATCCCAGTAACCGACGAGACCAATCTTGCCTGTGGTGTTGTTGATAAACAGCTTAGCCAGGGTAGCCTCACCCCCTGATACAAGGGTTCCGTGAGGTGAAAACTCAGAATATACATGTGACTTGCCCGTTCCCTTCGGGCCCAGCTCAATCAGGTTGTAGTTCCTTTCACAGAAAGGAATTAGTCGCACCAACTGAATCAATTTGCTTCTGCGGCCGAAGGCCTCAGGGTTCAGGCCGATACTTTGCATCAACACATCAATCCACTCATCGGTAGTGAATTGTTTGCGCCCTTCTAGATAAGCATCAAAGTCGAGGCTCGAAAGCTGTATGGGTTTGAGGGAAAGGAGGATCCATGGCGTTGATTGGCTTTCCTCGCTGAAATCGTATTCGATGTCACAAATACACCAGACACCGCCAACCAACAGCTTGGGATGCTTTTTGATGGTTCCAGAATCGACCAAGACTTTCTTTATTCCGAGGTTCTCAAACTCCGCCTCATAAACGTCCTTGGTATCGTTCAGCGATACCGTAACCTTGTCGATGACCTTGTACCGGCCTTTTTCTTTGATATTGGAACGAACCAGCCCCGCCTCATTGCGGTGCACGTAGTGCTTCGCAAGGATTTCTTTGACGGTACTGATTCCGGTCTCGATGGTGGCCTCGTCGTTTGTCGCGCAGTATTGGCCTAGCAGATACTCAAGGACATAGGATGGCACGATGGCATTGCCCTTGACCGCTTTCACCAGATCCTTGCGGACAACCAGGCCGGAAAAATGTTGGTTAATCTTCGCATCCAGTGAGTTCACAATACTTCCTCTGATAGTTCGTTCAGTTAGAAAGGAAGACCGAAGGCCCAGCCAATCATAGACAGTGGGCTGACCGGATAAAGGGTCTCCCCTACAGCTTGATCTAAAACCGCGTTCTCAATGCCGGAGTCCACAACAAGATCATTACCCATGCCAGCGGCAATTTCAGAAGTGACGACGAAGCCGATGTCAGGATTCTCCTCCATGGCGGCTGTCACATAGCTCATGCTATCTGTCGCCTTGAGCTGAAGCTCCGAGGCAAAACCGCTGCTGTCCAGCACGGTGATGTCTGCAACCGGGTGGTTCGTAGCTTCAAAGATCTCAGCCTCAACCCCTTGTGTCTGAAGCAAATCCACATATTCCTGTTCGAACAAGATTCCCTTGATATGACTAACGTGGCCGGCGACTGAACCCTGGTCAATTTCGGAAAAGTAGTCGATGATCTCAGCATTCGATGTCGACTCAAACTCACTGTAACCTCGGCGGACAGCGTCAAAGACTTCCGATTCCGTGATCACTAAGCCAACGCTCCCTGCTTGGTCAAGGCATCACGTATTTCCGGAAATTTTCTTCTCTCAGCAACTTCAAGAGCACGACTTCCGTGTTTGTTCTTCAGATTCAGATCCGCTCCAGCGCCGACTAAGAGATTAACGGTATCCAGGTGTCCTTCTTGAACGGCTACCATCAGGGGTGTGAATTTGTCTTCTGTGTGTTTGTTAATCGCCGCGCCATTCTCGATTAGCAATTGACAAAGTTCCGTTCTGCCGTCAAACGCGGCCTGGAGCAAAGGGGGCCAACCATTGGCGCCTGTTACATTCACAGCGCAGTGGAAAGTGATCAAAGTAGCCGCGACCTCAAAATGCTTAGCAGTCAACGCCGCAGTCAAAGCGGGACTGCCGTTCTTAGTCCTGCAGTTGGCATCCGCTCCATGTTTCAATAGTAAATCAACGATATCCTTATCGCCGCGCTGGATAGCGAGGATTAACAACGGATCTCCATCACCATCCAAAATGTTCACATTAGTTCCATCCTCAACAAGCTTTCGAACCAGATCATAGTAACCATGCTCAAAAGCAGAGAGCAGCGCAGCCTCGCTGTATTTCCGTCCAAAATGAGCACCCTTCTCCGTCAGCAGATTCACAATATCCGTTCGATTCTTAAAAAACGCTCCGGTTAAGGCGTTCCAGCCATCATTATTGCAAATGTGAATGTCCGCACCGTTATCGACCAAAAAATCCACGATTTTTCGATATCCCTTGATGGCCGCCCATATCAGCGGTGTCCAACCACGACTATTGCGGATATCTACCTCGGCGCCCTTATCAATCATCTGCTGGGCAAGGTCGTAGTATTCGTACTCCAACGCCAGCAACATGGCGCTATTGGACTCTTCACAGCGAAAATTAGGGTTCGCTCCTTTATCCAGTAGCGCAGATGCAAGATCCAGATACCCTAACCGAATACATTGCCTCAGCGGCTCACCGTTCTCAGCGTCAGGATTGAACCGATCGTCTTTTAGCAACGCCCAAGCTACTTTTTTGAAGCCTGAATCCAGAGTAAGCCTGAATGCCGCATCGCTCATTTCCTCGGGGTCAACAGCGCCTTCTTCTGAGTTGGCCAGTATCGCCTCTACTCTGGTCAGATCTCCCACCTCAACGGCAGAGTACAACTCACTCATCTTCCCGCTCCTTCAAAAATCAAAATCGCTGGTGAACGATCGACGCATCATGTAACGAAGCGACTTGTACTCCTTGTAGTGAGAGGTACCCGCATGCTGTTCATCAAGCCGAAGAATTACTTCCTGACCATTCACTTCATCAGCCTTACGGCTGAGAACAAAGCGGACCTGAAGTTCTCGTTCGCGAGGATTGTCCGACGTCAGATCAAACGCGAGCTCGTGGCTATCCGATATCAGCTCACCCTCCTGCGTGTAAATACCCGCTCTTAGATACCGCGGCTGGACTTTTTCGGTGGCTGGACCAGTTTGATACATCGTTACCGCCAGCTGGCCAGAGGTAATAACCGAACTGGCACCCCGCAGGATCTCCACCTCAACCGCGCTTACGTCACTTTGGCGCTTCTTGTTCACCTTCAGCACCGGCACGACCACTTCTTGCAAAGACGCCCCGCCATGGACAAATCGACTTCCCGAGCCCTTTAAACGCAACCGATTAATGGATTTCGGAATCTGAACCTCAATATCTCCGGCCAGGCCCAGTTGCTCTGATGTAAAGTGATGGAAGCCCGGAGCCGGGGATAGCCCCTTGCCCAAAACGAAGCGGCGATCTTTGTAGAGAATACTGTCGCCATCTACGGCTGACCCGGAAAAATCACTCTGATCTAATTCCCGATTCTGGTAGATGAAGCCGTGGTCCGCGGTTATCAGCAGGTTGTTGGCATTGGCTGCCGTGAGCTTTTTGATCAGGCGAATCAGATCATCCAGGGTTTGTTCTGCAGCTTCAAAGGCCTGCCCTTCCGAATGCATCTTGTCGCCGGTATGGTCAATGCGGTTGTGGTAGATGTAGAGAACGTCATTCCCTTTCAGCAGCTCCCGGCTCTCGTCCCGATTCAGGTGCATTAGCTCATCCGCCTTTATGGCCTGCCCCCGGCCATCCAGCGCCGACCGCAAGATCTTCGTGCGGTTAACAGTGCCCTGGGAACTTTGGCCATCTACCAGCACCGTGCCCGTGTCGTTGTCGGCAATCGCCAGCGACTCACCCGGGAGCAAAGCGGCCATACCAAGCTGCGTATAGCTGGGCAACATCGACAACACGGGTTCCAGCTTTGCACTGTACCGGTCTTCTTGCCGAATCAAGCTCAGGAGCTCATCACCAATCTCATACCGCATCGCATCGGATATGATCACGCATACCCGGTTATCCTTTTTCAAGAACGGGCGCACCCATTGCTCGAAAAAATAATGTTGTGGGAGTACGGGAAATGCTTCCCAACGTTCTGCCGCTTCCACATGAGCCTGAAACTCATCACCCAGCTTCAACAGGTAGTTGGTGGTGTAAAGGTTCTCAACCTGATCGCTCAAATCACCCATGAGCGATGCCTGGCCTGACATACGAACATGATAGGTGAACTTTCGGTACAGCTGATCGAGCTGGTACCAAGTTTCGGTGTAACGCCGCACCCCGTCGGCCAGGCTATCCATTGCCAATCTGGCTTCACCAAGGGCCTGGGTAAACCGAGCCGCATATTCAACCGCTTCGTAGAGATGTCTAAATTCACTGTACCAGTGCCCCTGACGCCGCTGTCGCACCCAGAGCGACACATCTCCACTGGAGACAGTGCGTGCGACCACAGCCCGTACCAGGTCACTGATAACCTTCTGGTCAATCAGGCGAAAATAATCCAGCTCAATCAGGTCGCGGAAATCCCGTTTATCGAGGTCCTGCTCAATACTCAAAACATCCGCACACTCGGCTGACAGCGCTTCGAACCCGGTTTCAAACTGTCTGCTGTCTTTCCAGCGCTTTAGGAACACCAAAGCGTCCCCCGTCATTTTTACATCACCGTCAGTGCCCATGGCGTAACAGGACTTGAATAGCTCTATTACGAAATCACGAAGGCTTGGCTTGTCAGCTTGATACCCATAAAACCGGGTGACCTGCTCCCACAAGAAGGTCTCCAGCTGGCAGCGCTCAATCAACCTGATACCTTCATCACGGCCATCTGCCAGCTGTTGGAGCAGCGTCTCCACGACCGAATCCATTCGAGGCTCACTGCCGACACAGACGGCCAACATCTTAAGACGGAGCTGGCCGGTGGTATCATCAGATTTCAGCGACTTTTTCAAAGCCTCCTTGCGTTTCACCGCGCCGAAGAACTCGGAATGCGCCTTCACTGCCTCTGAAAATTCCAGCCCTAGTTCGAGCTCAGAAAGCCAAATGGCTACCTGATCGGTACGGAATTCCCCCTGTGCCAGTTGAACATCCAGGAGCCAGTTATCCAGGTCCGCGGGCTGGGGGCCTGATTTGTAAAGAAGGAATTTCTGTTCAGGGGCTTCCCTCAGAATGCGGTACTTCAGCCCGTACTCATTGTTGTCGATCTCCAGCTTCTCAACGTTTGAGAGCGAGACCGACTCAAAGTCTTCTCGAAGTTCCTGTTTGGTGTCATACCAAAAAATAATCCGATGCTTCTCGAACAGGCGAGAAAGCGCTGTCTGTATTTGATTGCTCATAAAACGGTTTCTTCCAAGAGCTCTTCAGCCTCGCTGTCATCGACTTCCTCCGGTGCAACGGCCGTGGCCATGTAGACACACGACATCAGCCGCTGTTTGAGGGCTTCGCGCCTCGCGTCATAGAACGCTTTGAATGATTCAAACTCCAACGCAACGTTTTCTACCAGCAGATCACGCGCGGACAGATGAACGTTCTTATCCCTAAGCCAGTCATCGAGAGGCCTGTCATTCTTCGACTGGTTCTGTGAATGGTTCAACAGATGTAAGTTCGGGATAGCATTCCAATGAACGGGGTCGCTGTAGAACGTTCTTAACTCCTCGTCTTCTACCAAAAATCGATGTCCGTTCAGGGATTTTTTGGAAAAGGCGGATTGTGGATGCAGGTGGTCGATGTGGAAGACCTCGGTCACATTCATTTCGGGAAACAACAGATGAAGCAAGGCGCGGCAACGCCCCTCCCCATGCTGGGTATCAAGCAATTTATCGAGTGTTTCCTCGTCAAACCTGAGATCCTTGTTGGTCGCTCTATAACGATCAACAATCGCTTCCAACGGAAATGAACTCTCACTGAGATGCTGGTCGAGTAGATCTCGCATGCTGGAGAGGATGGTATCTGCCTGACCACCAAACACCCCTTTCAGCAGTGCCATGTAAAACCACTGGCTGATAAGCGACCGTTGCTCGTGGCACTTTGAGAGGTTGTTGATCTGTGAGTAAAGCGGACTGCTACCGGACTGCTTTCGGTACAAGTAATAGCAAATCGGTAGAACTGCATTCTTTGACGTCAGGGACTGAGGGGTTATACCGAACCGCCTGATCAGCCGGAACGTCTCGGTAATACACTCCTTGATCCCCGGCCATTCCTGCTGAATGCGAGCAACCTGCTCACCCTTAAAATTCTTCACTTTGAAACGAACATCGGCACCCGTAAGCACCAAACATGCCTTTAGTAGCCAGTCACGCTCAATGTAAAAACCCATTTCGGTGTTCTGGTGGATGTGGTGCGCCAGGTCATCCAGTTCTTTACGGAAGTCTCCATCCCAATGCGCGACAGCGATCGACATCAATAGGTCGGAGAAATCGAGCTTGGTGCCGCCACTGTTCGTCCGGATAAAAACATCAAGAACATGGTCAATCTTCTGACTACTTTCGTTGAAGTAGTGAATAATCCGCTGGCACCGAATCGTATCGTAGGCTTTCAGCAAAGTTTTACGTGCAAACGCGTTATCACTCAGATCTCGTCGTTCCAATTCAGGCGAGACGACTTCAAGCAACACATCGTCACTGCTCTCATAAGCTGGATATTTGAGGATTTCGTGCATGCAAAACCAATGGTGCGCTGGTTCTTCGGCTTCCACCGAGTTCCGATACTGACGCTCTGTGAGGAACTTAAAGTTGTAACGCATCAGGGACTCGTCGTCTTCGGTGACAATCGGAGCCCTCAAGTCCAGGTAGAGCTTTCTTGGCGGCAGACTTACGTCATCGCGCGTAGTTTTCCAGTGAACGCGAGGTTTTTTATAGGCATAGGTGCCACATAGTCCAATATACAGGGACGTCAGCCGCTGCTGGCCATCAATAACGGCTTTGAAGTCCTTATAACTCGCGGTGGTCGGTTCATGGGGGTTCTCCTCCCCAAACCGCTGGCAAAAAGACTTCAAAAATTCATAAAACTTGTAGTCGTTCTTGATCGGCCCGTCCTTGACCTCCCACACCATAAAGCTGTTGATGGGATAGCCCCGCATGATGGAATCGAACAGTACACAGATCTGATGGCTACTCCAGACAAACTTTCGCTGAATCGCGGGTAACAGAAAATCCCGCTGATTGATCGCATCAATCGCTTCTTTGATCGTAATCGGGTTTTCGTATTTTCCCGGCACGTACTACTCCTTAAAGCTTTACGACAAACCCGGTATCTTCTTCAGGGCTTCACCGAATCGCGGATAGTTCGCCTTTACGCCATCATCTAGATCAATCTGAACCTGCTCGGTTGCCAACGGGTAAAGAACATCGCGCTCATAGTCATCCAGCTCAGCGAGGATTTTGTTGATTTTCTCAACCTCCTTCAGAGCCTTTGTCTTATCGGACTGGGACGCACCGGAGCTAATACTCACTGCTTCAAGATGATTTTTCCGGGCTTGCAGCTTTTCATCTTTAAAGTCCCGCAAGTACTCCAGAACGGTTCCAACGGTGTGAGGCTGGTAACGATGCATGTAGATTAGCGCGTTGAATGATCCCTTGGGTGAAGAGAACATCCAGTAGATGGGGCGTTTTTTGTACCGCCGCACGTGGTCATTGTAAAAGTCTTTCAGGAAGTACTTGCGAATATCCTTACCCAGTGCCTTCTCGACGAAACGGAGGTTCTCCTCATACTGCTCTTCGCCAAAAGCGATACGGAGGAATTCACGGAAGCGTTCGGCAATGTCATCGGTGAACCAGTCGCCATCGAGCATGGGGATCACATTGTCTTCATCCGGCGGGAAGATGGGTTCTGGGACCCGTTTCCGATAGTCCTGAATAGATTCACCCTGGTTGGCCAAGATCAGCCCTGGTTTGTCTAGCGCATAACGGCCGAACATGCAGCCCACAGCGTAGGACACTAGGTCGCGCATGGTGTCGGCCAGCAGAAGTGCTTCAAGCTCCTCCTCGCTTTTATTATTGCCATACTGATAATGGGGGTTACAGTTGAGGGTAATCTCGTCCATCGGCACTTCGGAGGTCAACTCATCTTGCAGATTGTATGCCTCGATAAAGATGCGATTGCTCTCTTCTTCCAGCCGGTGCATCTCCAGCGTCAATTCTCTCCAGTGGGCACGGAGATTCCGGTAGCTAAATTTGAGTGTTGCGTCGCGGAAATCGGCATTTAGCAACGGGAGGCTTGAAAAGTCCGGAGTGGTTTCCCAAAAGCTCCAATCCAGTTTTGATTTTTTGATCAAATCTGGAACAACAGTCGCCAACTTTTTTTGCAGTTCGTTGGGAAAATACGCAGGAAGCTTAGACAAATCACCCGGCTGATAGTTGAGAGTAGGCGATATTAAAGGGAACACTTCTAGCATTACATTCGAATTAACAAGCCCCATGATAGATTCTTCGGAAACACCGGTCTTAACGAACAGTGATGATCCTGCATTATCAAACAAAGAATGATTACTAATTCGGGCTGATGTCTTTCCAGAAGCAAGTGCATTCCAAGTCACGCCTCTTTTAAATATGTATTCTAGGTTATAGTTATGCGACCTGATTTTTCCACTTTCTTCATCCTTAAAATTCTGGATTTCATCGCCATCATCTTGCCAATTTACGCAGTATTCGTTATTTCCAAACCACTTTCGGTACTCTCCACCTTTCTGATATGGAAACCACCGCTTTTTGCTTCCTTTTGCTTCTTCTCTGCTATCAGCGGAAAAGCAAATTCGGCACAAGTTGATTTCGTACCAGAATCTTAGGAAACGATTGTTGTCCGCTGTGGCCATTCCTAGTCGCGTATCGGCAAAGTCTGAAAGAGTTCCGTGGAGAAATAAATCGCCAATAGCCTTAGACGCGGAATAAGCAATTGGGCCACCAGGAATTTTCTTAAAATCCTCTGCACAGGCACGAAAAAAATACTTTTCTGCGCTTTTTTTGACCTGAAATGCTTGGCTGTTACCCATTGTTGTTCTCCGAATCTTGCCCTTGGTCCGATGTATCAACCTTTTGCCAGTCATCCGCAATGACTTTCCAGTTCACTTTCCGTTCAACCTTCTCCCCACTACTGTTTTTACCTGACCACACGGCCCAGAAATCAGGATCATCCGATTTCGGTCGATGGTGCTCAGGCAGCGCACTCATCTGCACCAATACCGGAAGTTCAGACGCCCAGCCAAGCAGGATAGCGTGGCGGGAGGGTAACGAAGGCAGATCCCGCAGCAACCCGCGCAGATTGTCGGGCACCAGTTTGTGCACGAGATCCTGGTCGCGGTCGTTACTTACGCGGTGCATCAAAAAACTATTACACTGAGAAAGCACGGTGGGCGACAGCTCACTTGGGCGCTGCGAGGACAGCACCAGACCTAGCCCGAACTTGCGCCCTTCACGGGCGATCTTTTCAAACACCTGGCAGCAGATGGTTGCCGAATTTTGGTTTTCGGCATCGTCCTTGTAGCGCTTGATGAAGGTGTGCGCCTCCTCCATCACTAGAACGGTCGGCAGGGTCTTGCCGTGGTTCAGCTTACGATAACGCTGCTGGGCCTCAAGTGTCATGCGCGCAATGACCGCGGTGATGATGTGCACCACCTCTGCGGGAACTAGTGAGAGATCGATGACGCTGACGGAGCCATTGGAGGCCCCACTGTCTCCGATGTAATCCCTTAACCAGGCATCCAGACTAATTTGATTATCGTCGCCCATTACGGACCGAATGTCAGAATCGGAGAGCATGGTTCGGATACGCATGACCAGAAAATCAACAAACTGAGTTGCATTCTCTTGTTGCGCAACAAGATCTATTTGGTCGGCGAAGCTGGTGCTATTGAATGGTAGCGGGCAGTTTTCATCAGGGCCCTCCTGGTAAACCACGCCTCCCAGTTCGTTTACAAGTACTTCGATGGCATCACGAATCGCTGCAATATGGTTTTCAGTAAACGCCCGAAAGTAATGATTGCCTGGCGGATACTCCTTGATCGTTGAATCAATGGCAGACTCTAATGCCGACGTCACCGCAACGATTTGCTCTGCGTACTTACCGAACTCTGTCTTCATTGCATTAATGTCGTCTAGGTACGCCTTAAGCCTGAAGCCAAATTTGGTTTCTTCTGTTTTCTCAAGGCCGTTCCGGCTAGCGGCTTGCAGCTGAATGAACAACGCTGACATTCTTCGACGAAGCGTGATCTCTTTATCTTCAACAGTATCTGCGAGCGAACCACCAGTAGCCCTAACTTCTCGCAGCGCCCTTCTAAGTATTGGCCGCTGGGTCTTTCCGCTGGCCTGGGCAAACGCGCTCCATTCCGCGCTGTTCCAAAACCACAAAGGCACTTGTAGCTGCTCGATACCTTCACCGGGTTCGACGGCGAACACGCGCACCTTACTCATGTCTTGGAAGGTATTTGCATACTCGCCATTGGGATCAAGGACTATAAAACGGGCATTGGGATCACTTCCGTCGCCACGGGCTTTTTTTGCCGCGTTCATCGACCAACGGATCAAACCCGCAACTGAGCAGGATTTGCCACTGCCGGTATTGCCGAGTACCGCTAAGTGGCGACCAAACAATCGGTCCGGATCAATGCTCACTTCGGCGTTAGCGGCCAGCGGGCTGGTGCCGATCATTACGTGGCGGTTATCACCTGACTCCACGATGGCCCGCAGCTGATTTTGGGTAGGAAGCAGTACAGAATCGCCTACGGTCGGATAGCTCTCGACACCACGTCGGAAACGATACTTCTCTTTGCCGCTTGCTTCGCCGCCATCATAGAACAGACAGCCCAACGGGTTCAGGCTCATCTTGCGTAACGGATAGGGCAAATCCACCAAGCCGAAATCCTGCATACCTCGGCGCTTTGGGTACTGCGATCGCTCGATAGTGATCCACTCAACCTGGGCGACCAAATGGCCTTCGTCACTGGGAATCAGCACATAGCCATTGATACGCGGAAACGGGCGCGGCGTGCCGGTGTTGAGTGCTACACCATCGGGGGCCTCGATTTCCAGCAGTACTTTGATTTCATCAGGCGAGACGAAGTCGATGGTTCCGATACGCAGAGAATCAGCGTAAGCCAGTGGAGACAGGCTCATATCGGGCCCTCCCCATCAGCGGACGGATCCTTTTCTGGAACTTTCCGGTCAACAGGTTGTTCAGTCCCCCACCGTTGCTTGAGCAACTCGCTCATGCGGAATGTCGTCTTGTCGATGGCAGCCTTAGGCAAATAGTTTTCAGTCAATGTACTCAGGTCGGCCAGAGCGGGGCCAATCATCAGACTGATCTGGGACGGTCTGCCTATCTCCTCGTAGGTCTGCATAATGCGACCGAGCGGATCGTCAAAAGAGATCACGACCAGGTGGGTTGAGGGGATGGTAAGCATATCGCGGATCACACGATTGATGTGCTCGTCGCCAAAACTATAGCCATACGTCACCAGTGTGCTGTTCGGGCGGCAAACGGCCGCCGCGAGATCGCGAAACAACTCCACGTAGGGGTAATCCGCGGTTTCCCTGTCCTTGGCCGCATTGGGGTAAATCATCAACTGATGGGCAAGGCCTTCACCGAGACCGGGTGCTTCTATATAGGGTTCAACACTGTCAGCTCCGAAGGGCAGGCCAAAGCGGCGAATGTCCTTGCCGGTCTGCAACCAGTCCACCGAACCATGCAGTTTTGTATAACGCGCTACGCCTTCCAGATACCGTGGCTCACCGCGAATACCAGGTGGGTTGTAGTGCATGTCCAGATCCAGGCGCGAAGAGCGAAAGATCGGCATGAGATTACCCAAAAAACGGTCCAGCAGGTGCAGGCCCGCCAGCTCTGCTCCGGCCTCGATCAGGCGGTCGTAGTTGGTGGTGAAGATGTTCAGTCGATCGCGCACACCAGTACGGCTCGCGAAACTCATCAGGAAGGTGACCAGGGTGTTGAACGCCTGCTCGCGCTTGCGATCTTCCGCGGTGGCAATGCCCGCTTCGCTGCTCAGAATTGATTGTGCAAAGTTCTGCATGCCAGTCTGAAGCTCGCCGCGCAAGGCGTCCGCTTCCTTTGATTTCCCTAGAATTTCCAGACCCCGCAACAATTCGTTTGCAATGCGTAACTGATCTTCCAGGTTGCCCTTTTTGCGGCCAGCAGACTCTGCCGCCTTTTCCGCTGCTTGATCTATTTCCGCCTGATGATTGCTTAATGTCAGGCTGCTCATGCCAGCTGCGCCTTTCCCAGCGGCCAGATAGTGCACTGCATGAGTCAGCCCCGATCCAGCCAGCAAAGAGAGGTGCTCCGACTGGAACAGTGAGGTCAGCCAAGGCTCAATGCGGTTGCGCAGCTCCTTGTGGTCGAACTCTTCGGAGTTCAACCAAGAAGCTTCCGTTCCTGCTCGCAGCTTGAACTTTTCGTCTTCAGCTGAGAACTGTACCGGCACATGGTCATCCCGTATTTTGAGCGTGTTGGTGGTCATGCCATCCTCTCCTTTGCGTTAGGCGTTTTCAGCCGACGCGATGCGTGTTGCAGGCCACTTCGGGAAACTTTGATTCCACAACTCAATGTTGAAAACCTGGCAATTCTCCACCAACTGGCGCTTCCAACGCGGTATCGACTTTCCCATGGGAGGAAGCTTCTTCGCGATCTCATCCGAGAAATTGGGTAAAAGCTCGCTATCCTCGAATGTGACCAGACTGATGTAATGCACAGGCTTGTGCAGGAGGTCTTCAGCCCACCGGTACAGGAAAGTATCAATGAACTTCTCCGCAAAGGTGTCTCCCAGGATGCCGTCCCTTAGATCCCCGTAGAACTTTTCCAGCCCTTCGGTTTGCGCCCTGGGATTACTCGGGTCTTTGACTTCAACAAAGAGAATCGCCTTTGCCAGTTCCACCACAAAATCGACACGATGCATCTCGCCTATGCCGTGATAGTTCGGTTTGTCTGCCTTCATCTGATCGAAGACGATGGCGTCAATTGCATCGGTAAAGTCGATCTCCAAGTCGCGTTCACGCAGCTTCATTTGCCCAAGCCTCCCATCTTGCGAGCAACCTGCTCCCTGGTCAGTTCGCTAAACGTATCTGCTATTACATTGGGCTCAATAGCTCTGTAATCGTCCATGCTGTCACGGTGTACCTGTCCAGATTCTGCCTCACGAGATAGCACGTGGAAACGCACCTGGTCCCCCTCTCCCTTCTCCATTAACAGGTCGAACCACTTGAGCAGCACGTAGTCGTGTGTTGCAAGTATGATTTGCTGGCCATTACGAGCGAGCTCCAGAAGCGCCAGTACCAAATCTTTCATCAGCTTTGGGTTGAGGTTGGACTCTGGTTCGTCCCACAACAGCGGGCCAGCGGCGCCGGGGTTGAGGCTACCGTTGCTGAGCAAGCGCTGCAGTACGCCGATTTTGCGATATCCTTCAGCGGTCATACCACTGGATAGCAGTGGCGACTTTGTTGACACGAAATGCCATGTCGAATCCTGAAAACTCTGAGCGGCTTTCGCTGCCGAGCTGCTTTTGCCCAGTTTTTCGACGTACTTTCCAGCTTGAAAGCAAAACCGACCGTTGTGGAGTTCGTACCTACCACCGATCAGGTTGGCCAGCCGGGGAACTATGCTCGCAAACCGAGGATCGAGCTGGACTTTAGCCTCAAGATCATCCGCACCCTCTTTGATAAGCTGATAGGCCAGATCCAAGTAACTATCATCAAAGATGCGGTCGATAGTAGCTTGATCTGGCTGGTCGGCGGTGAGGCCACGAACCAGAGACAGTACCTCCTTGGTCGGTATGAAAGTGGCCAAAGCAACACCATAGTCTCTGTTAGTGCCAACTTTGGCTTCAGTGGCGGTGCCACTGAATCTGGCTGTTACCTCTTGTCCAGACGAAAAGGTGGCACTGAGTACGGCATTCCCGCGGGTGCCAGAACGTCGCAACTCGCCCACCTGCCCAGCGAGGGGTTGATATAGGCGGCAGAGCTTGCGGGCGAGTTGCTCGCCGGGATGCTCTGAATACAATTCTTGACCGCACAGGGCGAGAATAGCTTTAAGCAACTGTGTTTTGCCCGTGCCATTTTCACCGATGATGATGTTAATGCCAGGCGAGAACTTGATGGACAGTTCGTTGAAAGCGACAAAGTTCTTGAGGTAGAGGCTGCTGATCATGTTGTCCTACCCTGAGCAACAGCCTGGGCCATCATATTCATCTTTTCCGCTTCCGAATTGCCATCCACCAATCGCAGATAAGCCCCTCGAAAGTGCGGTTTATGCGCGTTTTCGAGTACGAAAGCTGTCGTCGAAACCACCTCGCCACCGATGCTGTCAAAGGCTCTTGCCCCAAGATGAGCCATCGACAGAATGGTGTGCTGGTTGAGAATGCGCCCGCGCAAAGCTTCGAAGGAAGATAGGAACATCCAGCTTTGCATTGTAATCATGGCGACTGCCCCGCCCTTCATCGCCAAATCCAAATTGCGCTCTATAAACATTGCAAACAGGTCGGACTTGCTCTTGGGGTAATGTTCCTTGGCCCAAGCGCCAAGCCGCGAATTCATGCCCTTGCCCCCCATGTAGGGCGGGTTTGCGAGGACTACAGCGTAACGGGGGCTGAGGGCTTCGGCCATCCGCAAAACTTTCATTACTTTGCTGTGCGTGTCTGCCAGAAACAGGTTGCTACCCAGGTCTTTCTCTTCCAGCGCGGCCAGCACGTCGGCCACGTTGAGAAGCTTGGGCACGATCAGAGAGCCGAAGTTGTCGGCTTCATCAAACTGCTGCAAGGTATCGCGCAATCCTTGGGTGAACAGGTCGCGGCCCACTGCGCTCATGTATTCATCCAACTCATCTGCGTTGAAATTAATTTTTTCCAGTACGCAGATGTTGGGCTCGATGTCTTTGTTGAAGAAACGCCGCTGGCGTGCTCGGGCTTTCATGATCAGTGAGAAGGCGGCTAGCTCACCGGCACGTTCATCCAGCTCTATACCGTAAAGATTTTTGGTCAAGATCTTTTCCGGGATTTCAGAAGGCTCGTAACCTTCCTCTTCGTAAATGGCGTAGAGCAGATCAAAAGCGTAAGTCAGCATATGACCTGAGCCGCAGGCCGGATCGCAAATCCTGATTTCCTCTGGGCTGGTAATTCTCAGAAAATCGGTTTCTACTTCTTCTGCAGGGATGTAATAGTCCAACAGCTCAATCAGGGCTGAGTTTGGTCTGTTAAGCATCCACAAGCGGCCGAGGGAGTTGTCCACCAGGTAGCGTACAATCCAATGCGGCGTAAAAAGCTGAGTGGCTGCGGGGATATTTGCCGGCGCGATTTTCTGGCTCTTTTTCAGAGCCTCGAACACCTGATCCTTTTTCTCAGAGATGTAGAACTGATACAACCAGCCAATTACCTCGACATCCTGACAAGCGTCGGGCGTCATGGCCTCGCGGGTGTAGGCGAGTATGGAGTTGCCCGACAGCAAGTCGTCCGGCATCAACAGTTCGGTATAATCTTCAATTCGTTCAAACAAAAACGGCATGACACCATGCCAGGAGTTACAGGCAGCCACCACCAATAGCCTGTACGCTTCGCTTTGCGGATCCTGGCTCGGTGCTTTGCCATCCAACAGGGCGTAAATTTTCTGCCGTACTGGTTGCGGTACCATGCCCTCATCGATATGCCCCATTTTGGCGTCCGCCAATATCTCGGGCTGGAATTGCCCCTCAGCAGGAGAGACAACGCCAACTCGGTTATATCGGTTTACATCCATAAAGCGAAGAGCGCAAAAGCGGTTAAACCAAATGTAGGCAACACGCTCGATAACCTGTTCTTTACCCTGCTCCGCAATGGCTTCCTCAAGCTTCTGCACAGCATTACGTTTTTCCCTGCGAGCCGCACTTTCATGAGCTAACACCAGCTTGAGTTTGGCGCCGACTTGTTCTATCAGGCTGCGACGGGCAAATTGTGCAAACTTTCTGAGCTTTGATGTTTCCATGGGAACTACTTTTCCTCAAACATTTGGGGCTGGCCTCCCTGTGTCCTTTCAGTTGCTCGGTGCGATCCAGTACACCCGCAGGGTGCGCACCTACCCATCTCTCTTAATCGGATCTAAATCTGTACTTTTCTTCCTTTCTGGACTTCGTGCAACAGAGCATCTTTCAGGGACTCAAGGTACCGGTCCACGTCTTCTTCCGTAGCGAGCCAGGCTTTACCATAGGTCACCTTAAGGTTACGTGCGTGCACGTATTCAGCCGGTGACTCTTTCGCTTGAACTGCACGAGGTGGATTCGGCTCTTCCTGAGTCGTGTGGGGAGAAACTGCTGGTTCAGTTGCCTGCTTGTTCAAGGCCACCATTTTGGAGAGCAGTCTCTGGTAGCCTTCGTCTTCAAAATACCTAAGGCGATCATTAATCACAGCGATGAGTTTTTGCTCACGAATATTAGCGCTTAGGTCCTCAAATGGCTTATCCAGTTCGGCTTGCCGAGGTTCGGGCAGCGATTGGTATTCTTCCATTCCCTGCATGCGTTCATGCATCGTTTCAAGAGAGTCCAAGGCTGTTGATCGGGTATGGTTCACTTTTTCTTCAATTCGCCCTTTTAGCTCATCTAATTGCCCTTTCAGCTGCTGTATTTTGCTGCCCTTGTAGCAATGCGGATCGTTGAGAATGGTGCGAATCGTCTCGATTTCTTCACCGGGGACATAGATGAAGTTCGGCTCCTGAGTTTGTAGCAGTGAACGAGCCTCGTTATAGATATCTTTCTGGGAGCCACTCATGAACTTGCGGATCGGATCAATCACATCCTCTTTCAGGTCGAGCAACTCGTCCTGCTGACGGCTTAGCTCAGTCAAGTGCCACGTGTACGGCTTCCCTGCGGCATCCTTTAGCTTGACGTGGGCTGGTCTGAGGGCATTCACAAACGGATACTGCTCGTGTTGAGCCAAGAGCGGGCTCAGCTGGTCTAGCATCTCTTTGAAGGCATCGGCAGTTTCCTTGCCCAGAGCTTTTGCCTCGCTCGTTGCCGGCGGACTATCAAAGAAATCTTCATAGAACTCTTTTAGAGCTCTCACCTGAGAAGCGGTAAACTCAACTTGCGGTTCCAGCACGACGTTGTTATGGCCATGGGTATTGCGAAGCGCCCTTTCCAGCTCAGAGTCTTCCAGAAGATTACTGTCGACCCTTACCTCCACCTTGCCGCGTGCGCATAGGTTAGCCACCGTGCACAAAATAGCAGGATAGGACCAACCGTAAGGTTTCCGCTCAAACCTCTCCAACAGTCCCTTCAGTGTTGTCCGCACACCGCCACGATTGTTGCTCTGAATAAAAGCCAGCAGTTCTTGCTCCGACTCAGCCAACGCGGTCGCATCGTTACCGAAGAGCCCGTCGTCGGTCTTACTCAGACAGTTCGCAATGTCATTTTCTGTGTAGGACACACCACGCAGCATGCGTAGGTTCGGATAAGCGCGGGAGATCAGCTCATGGAAGCCCCGAATTACCCGGGACTGAGCATCCTCGTTGCTTATCTCAACATCTGCCCCACCGATCAGCAGTTTGCTTTTGCCGATTAGGGTCTGCACCTGCTGCCGAAGTCTTGCCTCGCGCTCCCTGTTCTGGAACCCCTTATCATTCAAGATGCGCTTGACGGTTTCTTGCTGTGTAACCGAAATATTCTGTTTGATGTATTTTTCTGTGCGCTTGAACATCAGGAGATCGCGCACCAGGCGGTCGTTTGAGGGCATTAATACGAATAGCTCGTCCACGTTGTAGGTAGACGCAGTGCGTAACATGTCCTCGTTCTCTGCATGCTCGTGAAAGGGGCTGATCACGTTAATTGCCAGCTCGTATTCACGGCCATGCAGCTTGTCGTCAAGTTTGCGGGAATATGGGTAATCCTGACCTTGGCCAGAGCCACTGTCGTAGCGGATTTTTCGCTGTTTAATGACGTAGTCGAAAACAATTTTCTGTAGTTCGTCCGCTACATCCGCTGACTCAACTTCGGTGTTTTTGATTTCCTGCTCAACGTCTTTTTCTTCGTCCGTCAGGAACTCGTACAGATCGCCATTGCGCTGAATATAGGTCTGCTGTTCCAGCAGGCTTAGCGCCTCTTCAACCTCTTTTCGGAGGGCCGGCAAGTCCTGATCGAAGGATTCCAACATCAGAACGCATAGATTTCTGACGGACGCCTTGAATTGTTTTACATATTTGACCAGGAACAGCGCTTTCAAAAGCCGCACAGCGAATGGATTGTCCAAGTGTTTTTCAGCCTGAATGATCGCTTTCTGGATCTGAGATTTCAGTGCTGACCGGATACCCTCGAACATCAGGTCAAAGGTGGCTAGTTGGCCAACCCAGTGGTCACCAATTTGGACAGCAACCTGCTGGAAGACCCCCAACATAGATCGCTCACCTACTGAGCTGTGCTTCCCTTCAAAGGCATTATGTTCAGACAAGTTTTGAATCGCCGACTGAAAAAGGGAAAACTGATATGGAACAAAGGGATAGCTATGAATGAAATGGTCTCTATCCTTGAAGTTTTTGTACGTGAAGGATCCGTCCGCAAAATCAAAGAGGGTCTTAAAATTGGCTGACTGCTCGTGATAAAGATCCGAAAGTTGCGCAATTCCCTCATCTGTTTTCGTCAACAAGCGCTTTTGAATGACTTCATCCACTCCCGCGCTCGTCAACTTCATTCTGTTATTGAAGCGTGCTTGGATTTTCGAGAAATCGTCTTCCTGGCGCTTATCAACCTCGCCAATGATATTTTTAATTTCTTCTTGGGCTGTGACGAGGATCCAGGCTCGGCCATTACATTTGGTCGCTAGGCTTTCGGCGACGGTTTGCAAATTCGTCATCAACTTGACGTTGTCAGCGATGTACTGGCCCACTTCGTCTACATAGAAATTCAACCGAAAGTCCTGGTGGCCCTCTTCCTCAATCTTCCTATCAATAAACTCTTTGACGTTATCCGCAAAATCTTCGATCGAGAGGCGGTAGTCAGTGCGGTATTTATCCAATACATCCGTTTGTTTTTGGTCAGTCACCCGATTAAAGGCTTCATCCACGTGAGATGCTGTCCTCGTGGGGCGAGTGCGCCCCCACTCCCAATCTTTACCGGAAACGGCGAGAAATTCTTCTCTGAACTGGTCAAACAACCCATCCCTGTCCAATTCTCGCTCAAATTGCGCGATGTAAGCCTGCTTTCCGTAATAACCGCACGCTTCGTCAAAGACTTTGATGAATACTGCTAGCAGTGCGTCAATTTGGGTTTTACTGATGACATCAGCTTTCTGATCGATGTTGAACAGGATACTTTGCGAAGGAATTCCGACGGCCCGCTTGAGGTCTCCGCGGAGAATTTCGTTGTCACCGCATTTTGGCAGAAACATTTCTAGCGTGGAGGCGCCGTCTATCTCTCGGTTTTCCAGCAAAAGGGCCAGCATCTTGAGGAGGTGAGATTTGCCGGACCCGAAAAACCCTGAGACCCAGACGCCATTGGCACCAGAATAATTATTGTAGGCATCCAGGAAGTGTTCCAGGCGTGATTCTATCTCATTGGTCAGAACGTACTCTTCAACTTCGACTCGAAGGCTTGCGTCGTCATCGGCCTTAATAACCCCTTCGATCGGACGGTCAACGGGTTTTAGGAATATGTCTCTCAACGTCATGGTACTTCCCTCGATCGATTTACGTCCGTTCAGGCTTCGTAATGAAATATGTTGAAGGCCCTGTAGTATTTATCGTCGTGGAGCCTTCCAAATAGGTCTAGCGAAGCTCCCCCTTCCAGAGAATGAGTGTAGGAGCCCGGAAAAAACATGACAGTCGGCTTCTCTTTAGCGGTGCTCTGAAGGTTGTTCAGGACGTTGTGAGAGCGAATGTAGGGAAAAACCTCACCCACGCCACTTATGAACAAAACATCATGAGGGGTATCTGCTATCAGCTTCGCGAACTCAGGGATAATCACGTTTTCTACATCCAACAGACTTTGGAGTTCCTCCTTGACCTTGTCCTTGGGAAGCCCTGATTCCTCCTCGACAAGCCATTCGAAATCACCTTCCCGGTCAAGCAGTTCAATCGAGAGGTCGTAGAGGTTAACGGTGAGGATGTTTAGACCATCTTGCTCAAGCTTATTCACCAGCTTTTGCCGCAGGCGCTCCATGTCAACTGCTTCCTCAGGGCGGTATGGACAGATAAAAAACGGCACTTCATTTCCCAGGCCTTGCTTATTGAGAAACCGTTGTCCAGATATGACTGAGTGCAGGTGCTGGAATCTTTCTTGGATTGGCTTTCTGGCGATGTCGGTCTTCATAATGGCGCCCTTTCCCGTCCATTCTCGAATGTTGGAAACAACAGAAGCTCATCAGGGTTGTTCTTGCGAATGAGCTCCACCAACCTTGGGCTGAGAATGACCGTATTGATTGTCTTATCCTTAGTCAGGAGATCTGCCTCTCGAAGCATGCGAAAAATCACCTGGCGTAATTTATCCCGTGTAGAGGCACTAACTTGATCGAGCTCATCGTGCCACTCGGATTTCCTGTTGAAAAAAGCGTCAAAATCTTCGAACTTGAGGTCGATTTTCATGGAGAGGAAGCGTTCCCTCACGACCTCTGAAGCAAAATCTGCGACAAATTGGTATAGCCGGCAGACAGCCAACCAGAGAATGTGCGCTTGATCCTGGTGGCTGCCCTCGATAAGAACGTCCAATTCTTCATCGTTAAGCGTCCTCAAGCGAGCCACGCTCTCACGAGACACCCGTTTGGCAGTGCTCACCGTTCTGGCTTGAAGCAGATTTCGCTGCAATCCTTCTTCCCGCACTAGGTCCCAGTCGCCTAGTTCGCGATAGAGTTCGGCCAAACGCAGCGACTCCCGGTGGTAAAGACTCCCGGAGGTGAAGGAAATTCGGTATCTATTCGTCGCCATTCGCTCTAGGGACCCACACACAACTGATCAATATTCGACCGGATCCGCACGCGAAAATACACCGAATATATCGGATCCAGCTTAAACGTCCCAATGTAACGGCGCAGGTACGAATACTCAAATCATTCTAGCGTCGAGTGTCATCTTAAAAGAGAGGTTGGAGTATAACCGTGCCTTGATCCCGAGAAGAGGCCTTCCCGTATTCGAGACCTATCGACGCGGCACCAGGCGGCACCTTCCAACGGTACGGCTCCCCCGGCCAATGACGAACCAACTCTTAGCGTCTGCGACACCAGAAAACTTCTTGCCTGATCGAAAAATGTAGGCTGTGTAGGGTTATTACCCACAGGCCACTCTTTTGAAGGGAGGAACGATCTCGCTTGTCAGAACGGGCCCAATGCTCCTGCTCAGTCGGGATTAATTGGACGATGCAAAGCGCCTGCTCTCCAGCGAAACACCGTCTTAAGGGAGGAGTGTCATGCCGGGCAGGTCACAAATCCAGCAACCTCAATAAATTTCCTACCCAAAAATTAGAATGCTACCTAGGTGCCTTGGATCAAAAAATCCCCGACCAGGGATAAGTGGATCCGTTCAAATGTAGCGGACACCTGAGCTTTCGTGGCCCCCAATACTTCGCGAAGCTACAAAATCTATTCTCTGGGTGGGATGAGTTGATCGCCGCAACCAACCCCAAGGCACAGAAAGTCTGAAACTGCCCCGTTGGCCGTCGTCGCCTTAAGAGTTCTGCGAAACCAATTTAACCCTACATTCCCTGCATTCGTCGCGCTGCATCGTCGCGGGACCACCGTTTCCAGGGATCGAACACACACAGCCAAGCAAAAAGTTGTGTCAACCCCCTCTAAATCGAGTTCAGCCTCAATTAGAGGCGCCTACCGCTCATTGAATCCGGATATCGTTGGTTCACAGACAATTCACCATCCATCAGTAACCAACAGGTAAAAGGAAACTCTATGAAAATCTGCCACACCAAGTTCGATGACGTCTCTGCTGCATTGAATTCGATGAAAATCAGTCGTATTGCGCATGCCATCCAAAGCGCTCGTGTCGAACCAATCGCAACCAATGCAGCTGGCACTCAGTTCTACGCCTTCAACAACAAATTCTGGCAAAGGGTTGATCAGGCTGACCTCGCTAAAGAGATCACAAGGCTGTTCATGGATAATGGCGTCGACTTCGAACCTCGGCATGTCACAAATGTAATTTCGCTGCTCCGCTGGACGAGCCCCAAGCTTCCAGAAAATACGGCTGGGAAGCTTTTTTTCTCAAACGGCGTTTTTGATACGAAATTACTAACGTTAGAACCGCATAACACAACCTTCGGAAATACCGCCATTCTTGATTTCGACTATTTTGAGACTAACGATTTTGAATTGAATTGGGCCCGTTGTCCAAGTTTCGCGGCTTGGTTAGAGAACCTGGCCAGCGAAGAACAACCAAAGGAAGTTATCCTAGCCGCTCTTTATATGGTTTTGTTCAATCGTTACGACTGGCAACTTTTTCTCGAAATTAGCGGAAAGCCCAATACCGGAAAAAGCACGTTCAGCCAAATTTGTAGTCATTTGGTTGGCGCAGAAGATTGGGAATCCGGTGATATTAGCAACCTGGAGGAGCCACGTGAACGAGCCTTGATAGCTGGCAAACGACTCATCATTCTCCCCGATCTACAGCAATATCGAGGGTCTGCGCGGGGACTATGTAAAATTACGGGAAATGATGCTGTATCAATCAATCCAAAATATCTTCCGCAATTTTCTCAGCCTATAAATGCAATTCTCGTGATTACCAATAATATTCCCATGATTATTGAGGATCAGACTGGCGCAGTAGATCGTAGGCGCGTTGTCATAAGCTGCAACAAGCCTCTTCGTAAAGAAGAGGTTGATACCGAATACTTTTCAAAAATACGTCAAGAATTGCCACATATCACAAATGTTATTGTTAATAGTTTCCCCGACCCGGAAGTAGCAAGAAAACTACTGATACAGCAGCGTGACTCGAAGATTGCCTTTGAACAAACCTACAAAGACGATAGTTTCTGGCAATTTTGTTCATGCTTGGACGTTCTTGAAACCGCTACCGGTATGCATATTGGCCAAGATAGGTTTCCATCGAATAATCGTATCGAATGGGATCCTGAAAAATTTCTTTACCATGCATATACTGAATTCCTTTGTAGCCAATCTCATAAGTTAAAAGAGAAAGTAGGGATAACGAAATTTAGTGCTTACTTAACAAAATACCTAAAAATGATGAATAAACATTTCATCAAGAAACGCTTGTCATCCGGCAACATAACAAATTTGGTTTTTAATAAAGAACGTCAATTTGACCTGCAATAGTCATTACTTTATTGGATCTTCCTGGCCGAACACCTTACTTTCTACCTGGAAAGACCCCTACTTTTGGGGCTTTTCCAGCCTCTTTTGCTTGCGACAGAATTCCTCCGAAAGCTTTCCTTCTACATGCTCGTTAGCTCATACAGGCCGATTAATCGATGAGAAAGTACTTCATTCAGTAAGCATCGCCTACCCCTGGCTTCGGAACTGATGCAAAAATCAAAAGAGTTTTTTCAGTTTTTCGTTAATTAGACGGCTCACAATTAAGATTTTTACGTGTATATTAAAAGAAAATCAAGGAGTTTAATATGAATGTTCAGTTGTATTGCATTTGCTCTCTCAAAAGTCCGGTTCAACAATACATTAATCGTGCATTGAAATATACGTCATCGCACTCTGTATATCGACCCGATTTCTCAGGTGGTGAGATAGCCTATTACCCTTACAGAAATAATGCGCCAATGAGAGACGTTGGGTTTTTGATTGCCGAGTCTATCGAGGAAATGATCGCGCTTAAATCCAAGGGCGTAAATTTTATTTGTCTCGACGAAGCGTTGGATTATGACTTCACAGATTACCAATTCCTAAACCCAGTAATTATGGCCTCTGGACCATTCACCGATTGGCTATCGCCAGAATATCTGCTAACCGTCCTGAGCAGAGCGATCAGCAAGTCATTTCGTGTGAAGATCAGGCTAAACCTGGGAGTAGAATTTCTGTTCGCTGAAGATGAAAAGGACGACTGATCCAATTGTATGACCGACCCAACGATGGACTGAAGCTAAACCCTCAGATCGACTGCTCTGGGGGGACTCAGTTTAGGAACTCCATCCGCAATGACCAAGTTTGTACCTCACACGCTCCTTTGTCCGACACTCAAGCCCCCTGCACTAGCGACCCTTGACACTTTCTTTAAAACATTCGAAGAAGTCACCCTGCTTCCTTGCCGCGGGACGTTATCAACGCTCCAAGAGCTCCGCATTACTTACTAATTTGTGGCGTTTACCAAGCAACGTCATGACAAGTTCCCGCGTCTACCTGTTTTCTTGCTGCTCCACAAAACTAATGTATCGTCTATACAATCCTCTTCTGAGTTGAAACCGTCCTAGATTCAAGCAAAAAAACTCATCTATCCGAGGCTAAATAAGGAATTTCGACAATTTGAGCCAGCAAATTCTTCGCAAAGTACTGGAAAATGGTGTTATTGAACTAGGACAGATGGAAACACTATGAGACCGGTAAGCATTGAAACATTCATCGAAACTGTCTACGCGGACGACGGCAGCCCCCCGTCTCTGGCAACTATACGCCGTCGCTGTGCTCAAACTGACGATCAGGGAAACCCTGTTATCCCGGGATCTTTCCGAGATGGAAAACCTTGGCGGATCGATCTTGATACCTATTATTCGGAGATGGAGCGCAGGATTCGCGGGACAAATGTGGAATATCTCAGCGCGAATGAAAAATCAATCGTCGATCAACTTGCACTCTCACTAGCAAACTAATATGGCCCCTCGAAATCGTACTAAACTAAATGACCGGTTGCTTCCATTCCCAGGTCTCTATGTAAATAGCCATGGCGTCTATTATGTTCGCCACCCAAAAACCCAAAAACAGGCATCTTTGCAGACGAAGGATTTTACTAGTGCAGTGAGGATGTGGCAGGCTCTCAATCAACAATGGACTGAGCAAATTTATGACCAAAGGGCCTCGATTCTAGCCGAGAAATTGTCAAGCCTAGCTGTCCCTAAAAGTGAAGGTGACAATATTTTCTTATCAGATTATCTATTCAAGTGGAGGACTGAGATACTTGGGCACAAAAAGGTAAATGGTCGAATCGAATGGGGCGAATGTAAAGTCAAAGCAAAACATGGACCAAATAAAGGTTTCGTGATCTCAGAGAATACACGACTTGATTACGCAAGAGATTGCCAACAACTAGAAAGTCGTGACGAAGCTAAGTTCGCTCTTTCAGATCCGTTTATTAGAAAAAAGATTCGGAAACTTTTGAGTTTTTGGTCTGAAAAGCCGACTCATTATAATGGGCTTCGTAATACTCTGAGTCGTGTTATTGATCATGCGATTGAAGCGGATGTTATTCTTGACTCAAATCCTGTCAAAGATATTGAGAAAAAGTTCGAGCCAAAACGTCAAGTTTTTATTCCTGATGATGCTTATCTTAAAATCACCGAAGAGTTGAGCATACATCGACACAACCGACGCATTATGGACGGGACCTGGAGAGCCAAAATCTGTGATTTGATGTATATGATGAGCCAGCAACCTGTTGATATTTTCAACTTAAAAGAAAATGACGGAGAAGTATTCTCTGAGCCAATGGAAATCGAAGGCGAACTCGCATACGGGGTCATTCGATTCTCTCGTAAAAAAACTTCTGTTGGGCTCGACTTATATATGAACAAGGAGTTAGCCGAACTATGGAATTGGCTATTGGATTTCAAGCACCGAAATTATGGAACGACTGACTCGTTAATTGTAAATCCATCCTATTTGGACATGAGATCTCGGGGTAAACCGGTCAATCAGCGCACGTTCTCAGAGGCGTGGCGCGATGCCGCTGAAAAAGCTGGTCTCGGCGGAAAATACCGGCTGCAAGACTTGAGAAAGCGCGGGCTGACCGATGAATTTATCAATCAAGGCGAGAACGACAAAGGTGCTCATGAGACCGAGGCAATGGCCTGGCATTATAGGTTGGTAGTCCCACCTAAACGAGCTCGGTCGACCCTGAAACCCATATCCAAGCCATCTGAGGGACTTCTGAAGCCGACACGCATCTGATATCAGGCTCTATTTAGATAATGTACAGCTATACAAGTCTTACTCTACCAAAATATTACTTTTGATCGCAGCGGAGCATTACGTTGGCGATTGATAGGATTGTCTTTCGAATCTAATCGGCTCAAGGTAACGTCGGAGGGTATCAATTTTAGGACCAAGAAAAAGCTTGTATTGACGAATAGTCTTTCACTACCAATGGATGCTTCCTCGGGATTATTTGATGGCTTAGATCAAGGTCCGGATCTACTCGGAAACTCTGCAAAACATATTGTGCCATTGATCTTCGGCACTTCACCGAGAGAATTCCTTCGCCGAGACCATAATCTGCCATTACAAGTCGTTGCTCCCCCTCATTTAGAGCCGGATTTGGCACCAATTCGATGGTAATCATAGTGTGCCAATCAGCATCTTTATCTCCAGAGACCCCTTCTGATCCTTTGGCAATTTTGTAACGCTCAAATCGTCCAAGGTGGAAATCTCGGTAGCTATCTGTTCGTTCATCGTAGGCCCTGCAATGCCAGCGAAGCCCTGAATAAGCAAGCGCGTGGGGATGAATCCGTCTATCCTGGCCGCCCGGGTGATTCCATGATCTATAGCGGATATCCAGCGGTTGATGATTCCGGATAGATTGAACTATTGACCTGAATAGTAAGGGATCGGGTTCAATATGTGGCTGGGGCCCTGAATCCAGCCATCCAGTAACTCGTCCTCCCCGAGAAGTCTCCACGTTAAATCTTCTGGTAAAGGCAACGTATTCCAGTATGCGGCCAGAACTGTATACGGGAATAAAACCCAATTTCGGCCTGTAAGTCTTTCCGATTGAATCATAGACAACGTGCTCGCCGTGCTGCTCGCGATAGGCTCTGATATCTCGCGATACGTTTTCACGACGAACGTTGAACAAAGCGCTCAAGTCAGAAGCATTGCAGGAACCCTCCCACCACAGCAGAATCTCAAAAGCACGGTACCGGTCATTGCGGGCGAATTCGTGAAAGTCTGATTTAGCAGTCACCGCTAGGCTCCTCTGGAAGATCTATCCACGTATGGCTGATTCGGTGCGCGATCATACGCTCTTGAGTGAACCCGGCTTTGCGCAGGCCAAGGTACTCAACCCAGGGTTTGATTCCCTCTGTCTTTCCCCCGCCGTTGCGCAAGCGCTCCCAATCGATATGTTGGTTCCGGAAGTCGTGAGCGCTGCCGTCTACCTCAGGCAGCTCCTCCGGTAACGGCAGTAAAAGGCGCGAGGCACCCGAACTGATTCCCATGCTCAGGCCCGCTGGATCAAAATCCATGTAGGCCGCCAGCGGAATGTTGTGGGATCTTGAGATTTCACGCGCCCAGCGCTGGCCATACGGGGTTTGCGGATCTCCACGGTAGACCGCCAACATCCCCTCGGTGTCGTAATCTCCAAGGACCCTGAACAACGATTCAAAGGCAGGCTTGTTTTCAACCAAAAGCAGATACCTGGCCTCAACCTGCTGAATCGTATCGATGGGTACGCAGACGAATGCACCTCTAAGGGCCGGGAGGTTTTCGCCGTTGGCTCGAATACCACGGCTCATGGCAGCGACCAATAGGCGGGGGGTTGGTGACGGGCCTGATGCAACTTTCTCGTTGGTAACGGAAAGTGCGACGTCGATACGATCCCCATGAAAAGCTGATTCGCTCGCGCACCAGTCCACGCCTTCGTTTTGCAGCCAGTCACGAAGCGCCTTTCTGGTTGGACGATCGATTCGGTAGTGCTTACCAACGATTTGTCCCAGCCCCCGCTCCGAGAGGTCTTTGAGGCTGCGATTTGCAGCAAATTGCGTGTCTGTAGACTTCGCAACCTTCAAGGCCTGCAATAGCAAGTTGCGGTTGATCTTCATGCCTCGGACACCGTGTCTCGGGATTCGTGCTTGGCGATAAATGACGCAACCTCTTTCTCCGACATATGCGCTGGGTAGAGGTACACGTCAACCAGATCGTGGGTTCCTGACAGAGCGTGGCGTGCACGGGCATGAATGTATACCTTGGCGTAATCACTTGTCTTTCCGCCAGTTGGGGCGGCAGGGTCCGAGTCCATATAAAGGGCTAGGCCATACAGCCATTCACTTGGATCAAGGTCGGATATATCTTGCGGCTTCTCTTCCTGATTCCAGAAACTGAGGGCGGAAACCGGTGCTCCTGCCGAATGGCATGCCGCCAGCAATTTCAGAACCATTCGATCCAGGGCAGCGAGGGTGGTTTGCCTCTCAAATTGTTCCGCGCTGCGAAGGCTTGAGTCACCTCGCTCCACCTTCGGCCGTTGGTACTTGAGCGACTCGCTGAGCTTGCCCACCAGTTCTACGCAAGCCTCTTCCACGCCGATATCGGATAGATTGGGAGTGGCCAACACCGGTATGGGGGTGATGGCGCGGAAATAAGGGTGCTGATCGAGAGCATCCCGAGTATTTAGCGCCTCGAAGCCGGGGTTTTGCCGTAGGTAGTCGGCTACTGCCCGGATCTTGCGGGCTCGGTGCTCCAGCTCCCGGACGCGGAATAGGTTATCGCGGATAGTGTTCTGGGTCCGCGTGATTCTGTCGATGACTTCCATGCAGCGAATATCAAGGTTGCCGATAAACGCCATGATGTCTTGGTCAAGCGTGAATGGCTCCTCGTACAGGCCGTTTCGCATCTGATGGTAGCTCTCAACTAACTGGGTCAGCTGGCGATTGTACATTTCGTTCTCGCGGCTTCTGATTTCCGGGTTGCGCTGCATCCCGTAGCTGCTTGTCACCCGGTTATAGATCGCCGTTGAGCTATCGTCGAGAATGTCGTACATCGCTAGGAGATGCTGCTCCACCTCATCACGTGCCGTTGCGAGATCTTCTACGCGGGAGGATACCTTCACGTCGTGGAGCTGGCGCATGGCCAGTTCGGCAGCAAGAAGCTCGGAATTAAGGTCCGTATTAATGGCCGCTATTCGATTCTTCCTCAGGGCCCCATCAAACACTTTCTGGAGCTTCTGGTTCAACCGAAGCCCAGCGTACCCCTCTCGGCGCAGCAAATGAGCTTTGATCAGTGGCTCAACCCGAGCCAAGGACTGATCATCCAAATCGATACCGCTACGCTCGTACGCGCCTACGACGATCTCCCGTGAGCTATAGAGCTGCTTAAGCAGGTCAAGCAGTGGATGGTGCTCGCCCTGCCCCTGAAAGCCATTCTGGCTCATGACAGGCTCCTCTGTCGTGGGGATGGGCTCTCACTTTCGGGTTCGGAGAGTTTTTCGCTCTCTCCTATAAAGATAATCACATCCTGGATCAACTCAATTCGAGCGGTCACCTGATAGATACTGTGCTTGGTATTGGCCTCCACCAGCAGGCCTTCTTTCACCAGTCGCTGGAACAGACTCTCCAGCTGTTCCTTGACGGCACTGTGTTTCTTGGAGGAAGAGAGTTCGCTCAGCTGGGATTGGAGACTCGGGCTCTGCCCGACCTTGTTGAGAAGGTCGTGAAATCGGAGCTCCTCCCCTGCCACCATCGTTATGTCCGCATGGAAGGAATTCATTAAGACCTCCAGCATGCGAACGTAGAACCGGAGATCCTTCATCACCCGTGAGAACATATCGCGGGCCACGGCTTTCACAGTCGGGTCAAAACTCCGATAAACGAGATAGTTGCCGCGACCGGAACTGGTCTCCGCCAGCTCCATGCCCAGATCACTGACCCAACCGTTGATCTTGTTTCGTATGTCCTGCTGCTCAAGTAGTCGGGCTTCGGCCGGGAAGGACCATGGGCATATAACGGCGCCGCCAAGCAGCGCGGTTACCAGCTTTCGATATGTTTCCGAGTGGCCGCTGGCGTGATTCTTCGATAACGGTGCTGTTTCCATGGGGTCTACTCCGCTGTGGCCGCAAGGAATGGATTGGTCTGGGATAGAGATCGTTGCGGGGGCATTGTCCAGCGGACGAATCGAAGGCCTCCTTTGTAGGGCTCCAGTTTGTACACCTGGTTGAACATGCCTAGTTCGCGGTCCTCCATGTCCGGACACGCCGTCACCAGACTGATGTTGTGACGCGCCAGTAGCTCCAGAAGCGCACGCTTGTTGTCGTTATCGAAGGCCCTCAGCTCATCGAGTGCCCAAGTCAGGTGAACGGGGTGCTTATTCCGCTGCATATCCACAAATCCGAGGAACACCACGATCAGAACCAGATAGGTCACACCGTTGGAAGAGACACTGGCGTCGCCGGAAAGGTCTTTATTGCCGGTGATGGTCTTGGGGTTCCCGTTTTCAATAATCGTGAAACGGAATCGAATCAGGCGCCACAGGTCATCGACGGATACGTTGGCTCGGGACACCTCAAAGGTTTCGAGGTAGTTCCGGAGCGTCAAAACCAGATCTTCATTCGGCATGCTGTTGATGCCTGCCTCATCCCGCCAGGCTCTGACTCCGTCCGCCAGCGCTTTAATGTCCTTCCAGTAATCCAGCTCCTCAAGCTCAAAGGAGACGGTCGGATCTATACTGGTCAGGCTTTCAAAGGTCAGGGATTGGGCCATGTGCTGTGAAAGCTCGCGATTGAAGCGACGGATGCGCTTGTCAAAGTTCTCCATGGCCTGTCGATAAATATCGATCTGGTCGAGGTTCCCGAATCCCTTAACGAGTGAGTCGTGCACGATGGAATGTTTGCCGCCCTGGTAGTAGTCCACCACCGCTTTGGCCCTCGTTATTGTTCGCTCATCAGTACCATCCCAGTCTGACTCCGCTTCTTGCCAGTACTGCGTGCTTGGGGTGCCGGGATAGCGCTCAAATACCGTAGCAAACTCATCGCCCAGCTTTTTCAGATCATTAACGAGTTCAGCGGCCTTCTGGCGCCACTTTAGAAACTCATCGATCAGCTTTCGGGGCTCCATTTCGCGGTAAAGCGCAAGCGTGCCGTCCGACTCGCTGACCAATAACTCCATGCCCTCCGAAATGCTGAGAACCTGAACTTGCAGCGCACTCAAGCTGGCTTCCTTAGTGTCTTTGGACCGCGTTAACTCCTGGATCTCTTTGCTCAGGTCCGCGTTCGCTTTTTCCCAGTTCGTCGTCAACTGGTCCTGTGCGTTTTTATGTTGCGTCATGGCCGATTGGAGGTCAGCAATTTCCGACGCCAACCCCTCCCGCGAGGCATAATCCTCCTTCATGAAGGTTTGGTAGCTCTGGATGGTGATCCTCTTGCTCTCTACCTTCTCAATGTCCCTTGAAAGCGCCTCGATACGTTTCCCCAGCGCCTGAAGCTCTTCCGGGTCGATGCCTGCCCCTGATAGGGCTTGCTCAAGCTGGCGGTTCAGGCGGCCGACATCCTCTTCGCAATCACGTTCGGCGGATTGAATTCCTGCCTTTATTTCACGCAGGAGTTCCTCCTGCTCGCTGTCGAAGTCCGCCAGTGCCTGCCTGTGCTTCTCTGCCAACCCTTCGACTGCTTGCCAATGTGCCTGTTTCAGTGACTCCAGCGCCTCATCAGCCTTGGTACGAGATGCTCTCGCATCCGAAAGCTCATTATCCAACCGGATCGTGTTGTCGCGAATGGAGTGCTGGACCTGCTGTTTGATGTCGTCCAGAGTAGCCCGATCGCTTTTCAGCTGGACACGGGCCTTCTTGAACTCGCGCTCTGCGGTTTCCTGCCGGGTCTGGGTATCTCTTTGGCGAGCGTTCGCTTTGTTCAGCTCACTTTCAGCCGCTGCGCATTCCTTCTCGGCGGAATCAAGGGCTTGAAGCAACTCCTCACAGCGTAATGACAACTCCGCGGGGGTGAGATCCTGCTCGGGCAGCTTCGAGAGATCTATGTGGATGCCAAACAGGCTTCGGGAATCCGGGTAATCTTCATCAATGGCCGGGGAAAGATTCTTTCGCAGGATGTCGGGCTGAAGGATTCTGCCCAGTGTATCTTCCCAGCCGGGCCGGTTTTCATTGAGAAAGTAGATCAGTGAGTCTTCGCTGCCATTGATTAACCCCTGAACCTCCTGGAATTCGGCTTCCACGGCTTCGGTATCGTTGCGAGCCTTCTCGAATCGCTGGTCGACGGCTTCGTATTGCTTTCGCGCCTTGCGATGGGCTTCATCGGCATCGGCGTTCTCCTCCTGAGCGTCATCAAAAGCACGCTGAGCTTCGTCGAAACTCTCCTGGGCCAACTCAAGCTGCTTCGTCAGTTCAGCAGAAGGTTGAGGGTTTGCCCTTCTCTCTTCCAGTCGGCTAACAAGGCTATCGGCTGTATTGAAGATACCCTGTTTCTCCAGCCATTCCGACTGGTGAGCCTGCACTTGAGCACGGACGTCATCCGCTTGTTGCTGTGTCAGCTTGTTCCGCTGGGCTTGATGCTCGGCATTGATCGTTTCGCGTTTTTTGACCAATGCCTTTGTGCGCTCTTCGGCTCGCCTCTGCGCCCGTTCAATCTGGTCGGTAATCGGTTTGCGGAGCTGTTCCGATTCATCCGATAAAGTCCTGTGTTGCTCTAGCAAATCGGAAAGCTCACTTTTCTGAGAATCGAGGTTGGCCAGCCTTTCTTCCCATGCTGGTAAATCCGAGTCCTTGTAGGATTGGTAATCCCGTTCTATTCGGTTCTTCGTGGCCCTCTTGGGCCCCAATTCATCATCGATGTTGCGAATGAGCTGACCCAGGTCCGCGTGCTCATTGCGGTAAGTCGTCTCCTTCGCCCCAATCTGGCGGTTGAGGGTCTCTATGTCGCGATTATGATTGCGAATCCCGATTTCAAGATCGGTATACTTTCCTTTGGCGGCGACAACGCTGGCGGAGAGCTTTTTCCGGGCCACTCGATGCTCATCAAGGTGAGCTTGGAGGATTTCTGCCTTGGGTTTGATCTTATCCAGTGCCTGATAGGCATCGTACTGTACTAATGTGGTCGTCAGGTGATCCCGGTGAGGAGAGAAGTTCTTGAGGATTTTCCGGGAATCCTCGTCCAGCTTCTCCATCGCATATTCCTGAATGACTTTCGACAGGTCTGCGAACTGTGCGTCCCGCTTGAACATCCCTGTGAACAGTGGCGTCAGCTGAGACATCCGGCTGTTTCTCGGGCACATACTGAAGTGATAGGCCTTCGGCACTGTGCCGTCCAGAAGAACCTGCCGGTACCGTTGTGTGGTATCCACGTTCAGATATTGAATGTTGGCCGCGCTAAGCCGCGTCAGGAGGGAGTGTGCCGGGTGTATGGTGCCGTTTTCAACGTCCATGAAGAGGTCTTCACGGTAGGCAGAATCGATGAATACGTGTCGGTGCCGGGCTTCGTTGGTTCGGTTGCAAAATACGACCATACGGGGCTCGCCATGACTTACGTACTCGAAAAGGAGATATGAGCCATTTCGTGGAAGGTAAAATTCGTTGAAACTGTAATTACCATTGCCGGAAGCCATGACCAGGCGACGTGGGCTCTCCCCGTAGAAAATCGGAATCAGACGGAGAAAACTCGTTTTACCCTTCCCGTTTCCGCCGCTGATGTTGGTGTGGCCGGTGACGTCCAGCTCCGAAGCCATGCCTTCGACATAGCTGTCGATCAGAACGATTCGCTTTAATCCGAAATCCATGGAGCCTTTCCCTTGCATCACAAATTGATTGAATGAATTCAGCCAAGACTACACCTGTGACGAATTAACTCATACATGGTTTTATATACAGTTTATTTTGAACATCCGAGCGAATTATCGAGGGAAGCTCAACAAAGAACTCGACTAGGCAAGCTATGCGGGAATTAAGATCCGGTAGAGTCGAGAGGGCGCAGGCTAAGGAAGTCGTCGATCGAGCATTTGAAATCCTTACAAACAGAATGCACATCGTTTGACCGGTTTTGGTGGAACCTTAAATATCCTTTTTCTAACCGCCATGTCTGAGACTGACTAAAGGCGATAGTAGAACGGGATCAGGTTCACTTAGAGCCATGCAGTCCAGGAAAAACTGAAAACTCAAACGTACTTGTTCGAAAGTAGCAGCTGTTAAAAGCGCTGCTTTGACTACATTATCGCGGAGTGACCAACATCAAGTTTGCGGTCACAAAACGTCGTTTCGAGGAGATTTTTGGCTGGCACGGATCACACGATTTCGACAAAAAACAACTTGGAAGGAACCAGAGGTCAGGGACCCGTTTTCGCAGTTTTTTCGCAGTTATTTCGCACCAAAAATTGGCCAATAACTGATCACCGTAAGATTTTGATTTGACGGGTAAAAATGGAGGCGCGGGTCGGAATCGAACCGGCGTACACGGAGTTGCAGTCCGCTGCATAACCACTCTGCCACCGCGCCGGGAAAAGTTCGAAGGGGATTCGATACTTTTATGCTCTCAGGTGGGCATTGAGAGACTGTGTTAATTGGAGCGGGAAACGAGATTCGAACTCGCGACCCCAACCTTGG
>TARA_R100000687_G_scaffold14116_1_pt1 | contig 54755 bp, 70 predicted proteins | sample TARA_R100000687 | Tara Oceans TARA_R100000687 (sample SAMEA2622685) | marine metagenome | biome: marine biome (ENVO:00000447); feature: mesopelagic zone (ENVO:00000213); material: "saline water (ENVO:00002010), including plankton (ENVO:xxxxxxxx)" | depth 600 m
CGTTGAACACTCAAAATATCAGCTCATGTTCAACCGTTGAACACTAGAAATATCATTATTGAACCCGCTTGATCCAAAACTTTAGCTCCCCTACCCTGCTCGAATTTAATGGAATTCGCTTGTCTTTATTCTATGCGGCTAGCGCACGCTAAGAATTATTCAAAAAAAATGGAAAAATAATCGCGCCCTAAAAGATGCATCAGTAGTAATTAATGACACTTTGCTGAAAAGTCATTACAACAGTGAGATTAAATATGTCATTAACAGTCCAAGAACTTGAAACCGATGTAAGCGATATTTGCAATCTACCGCATGGGGCAAACATAGTTGTGAGCCCAAGCAAAGTTGCAGAATTCAAGCACAAGAATGTTCGTCAACGACCTCGAAACAAAGCGAAAGATGATGAAATAATACAATCAATGAAGAAAGATGGTATCCGTGACCAGCTTAAAGTGTGGATTGAAGATGGCACTGATTACTTACAATTACTAGGTGGGTACGGGCGACTGGAAAAAGCCATGCTTCTAAATATCGATGTACCCTGCAAGGTTTATCGTATTAGTGAGGCTGATGCCATGCGTATCCATCTACAAGACAATACTCAACGTGAAGACTTGTCATTCATTGAAGAAGTTAATGCTGCAAAAACGATATACACACTACACAACTGTGATTTTGAGACTACGAGAGTAGAGTTGGGATGGTCTAAAACAAAATTACGTGAGCGCTTGGAAATAGCAAAGTGCTGTTCGAAAGTAAAAGCTTTAGTTGACCAAAGTAAGCTAGAACTGGGACACGCTATTGTATTAGCGCCCTACTCTGTCGAAGTACAAGAAGAAAAAGCCAAGCAAATTATCGATAACAACATATCTGTTAAAGCGCTTCGAGAGATCATCGGCAAGGTTCAGCTAAAATTATCAGATGCAAAGTTTGATAAAACTGAATGCGCAGGTTGCGAGTTCAATACGAAAGACCAGTTAAACCTATTTGGTAGCATTGGTGATGAAGAAAGGTGCCGTAAATCCTCATGCTATAAAGAAAAAACAACTCAATGGCTACAGGGTATTAAAGAAGTTGCCGAGGAAAAGTACGGAAAAGTAATCTACTTATCTCAAACTGATACCAAGCAAGTAAATATGGTTTCCGAAAAAGTCATGGGAAGTGAGCAGTTCCGTGATGGATGCAGTAATTGTGAAAGTAAAGTTGCTGTAATGAGTGACGTTCCTGGCCGTGAGGGGTTAATTTCTGAGAACCAGTGCGTAGATCCAATTTGCTATAAAGAGCTAACAAGTCCAGCGAAAGCAGCTAAAAAACAAACTAAGTCTACTAACGAAGCAGAAGTAACAACTGCCCCATCTAAAGTTGGCGAAGCTAAAAAAACAGTGTTTAAGCCTACAGCAAAACTCACTCAAAAGAACCGAGAGCAAATTAGAAGTGCTGGTGGAGAGTTATTTAAGCAAGACGGAAGAACATTTGCAGTGATGCAAACTGCTGCTCTTATTCAGAGTAGCGGTTACAAGCCGTCAGAGATTAAAGGGTATTCTTTCAGAGATATTGTAAAACATTGCATAACCGCAGACAAAGAAACACTTCAAAGACTTGGAACAGAAGCTTTTCATCATCTGATATCGAAGACGGACACTGTTGCACACGCGAACATGATAGACGTAATGATTGATTTGCTTAAAAACGCAGGTCAAGCAGGTGAAGACGCAGTGCGGATGAAATGGAAAATGGATAAGGAAACTTTGTGCATGTATACGACTCAGGCGCTTCTTATGATTTGTGAGCAATCTGGAATTGAGAAAAAGCTAGAAGAAAAAGGTTCGTGGAAAAAAGTGTGCAAATTAAAACAAGCCGATTTGATAAAGGTCATGGTCGATACACAACCTGATTCCCCTCTTTTTGCACCAAACGAATATCTGATAAACATTAAGTAAAGTTCAAGGAGGCTATATGTTTGACCAATTAATAAATCTAGTAGATGACGAGTTAGATCGTTTAAATATTTCAATTCAAAAAACTTCTGGTGGCCGTTTCGCGATCATCTTGACTGGTACTGCAACAGAACATTCTACAACTGAACTTGGGGATTTGCTTCGCAACAATCTTTATGTAGAGGGAACAAAATCAGAACTTGAAGAACACTTAGTTCAGCACATTGCACAATACAGTGAGGCATTAAGCAAAGCCTTTCAATATAACACGGCACAAAGCATATCTGCGATTGAAACAGCTTCAACAAGCAGTAAAGAAGAATCAAGCGTCACTGAGACTGAGAATAGTGAAGAAGCAACCGCTACAGATGACTTAGCGCCCGTTGAGGGTTCAATGCCATCACTCGCAGATAAGTGGGAGTAATAGATATGCTAATGAGTAAGAAACTAAATAGAGCTTTTGATATTCGCGGCACTATTATCGACTGCCCTATGCCTGACGCAACTCTTGACGAGTCAATTCGCTCTTTATCTAAATCAAATCCCCTTTTTCGACAAACGAAAATTTATGAAGAAGAGGGGCAAGTCGTAGGTGACAGGCTTATATATAAGCTGCACTTACCACCTCCCAAGGCCAAGGGATAAGCGTTATGTCACGTAGTATTACCAATCCTAGTGCGGCTTTAGCCGCACTTTATAAGCACATCGAAGAACACAATTCCAAAGCAGAGACGAAACTAATATGTCAATTCAAGCGCATACCCAAAACGACAAAATGGTTAAAAGACGCAGAAACATTAACGCCAGAGATTCCTATCCCGCCGCTAATGTAGTGTCCAAATTTGGGCTTGAGTCAGCTTTCGTGGGCCAAACAATTAAGTCATGCACGAAAGTAAGCAGAATAAATGAAGTTCTACGTTCAGGAGAAAAGTGGTTAAAAAGCGGATTAAACACTCTTGAGTACATTACCCAATGCGCACAGGACGACATTAGAATACAAGATTCAGTTCTCATTGACGCGATTGATAGATATGGCCGCGCACTAAGGACCAGCGAACCCTATGACCATTCAGAAATAATAGATTATTTCCTTGAGGTTGTTGAGTACCGATTTTCAGTTGAGATAGATGCATTTAGTACTTTGCTTCCAAAGCATTCAAATTACGCTACAAAGAACTTTGGGAGTATCTTGTTTGATTCAACACACGAAGCACAGATTCAGCTTTCACTTGCAGACAGTTTTTCTAGCACTTTTTTAAAATTGGACTTATTGCCATTGATGTTAGCTCAATCTTGTTATTCGATGATAATGATACTCTGCAGGAATTTGGGAATAGAGATAGTTGAATATGAAGTTGGGAATTCGTGGGTACATCAGGAACTTAAAGAAACTGATGGGGTAACCACTGAACTCGTAAATAGAGTTGTCGAAACTTTAGAAGCCGCATGCTTTGACAGTCTAGATGAATTCAAAAAAGAGCTGGACGATAAACAATTATCAGAAGTAAATTTTCTCTGCGGTATTTTCAATGAGTTTTATGGTGAGGTAGGTGACGTTCCTGAATTATTAAGCCTTTTAGAATCTTACGCTGTTGCCCAACAAGCGGAAGATACAGCTGAGAGTTTTCATTTACCATATCTTGATGATGCTGAAACGCTGGCTTGGTTTTTGACAACAATTTCTATAGAGGTACGTTCTGAATATCAAGATATCTCTACTTGGCTTAGCGATGCTTGTGACATTTTATTAACGATAAAACCTATTGACTATTTAACGTCTAGATTCGAGCACTCTGACGAGGGGCCGTTGTTGGCGAGTAGTCAAATACAGTTAACAAGCTGTCATATGCTCCCACACGTTTATAACGACCATTATCAAGATAAAATGAATAATTCATCTGGGGATACAGTTCTTGATTGGTCAGACGCGGGAGCTAAGGAGGGGGCGTTGAGTTTACTGCCTTACTTAGTGATATTTAATCAATTACCAAACCAACTTAGGATACAACATGTTTGAAATTTCGAAAAGTTCTACAGAAGCTGTAACCAAGGTAACAAATAATGAATTGCAAGCAACAGACGCAATTTTCATTCACGAAACAAACTTATCTGGTGAAGTAAGACAAATATTAGTAAGCCACCCAATATCGCGGGGTAAAATCATGCAGGGTAAGGTAATAAGCAATGCGGCTGCAATAAAACGTTTGATTGGTTTAAATACCTCTCGCGCTTCCCAAAAAACGCGCCAGAATTCGACTTTAATGAATTCGTTTCTTGACGAAAGGATCATAGCGCAAAACAGTGAATACGTTGCTTTTTATACTAAAAGTGCGCCACGCACGATTTGGACTTCTGTTGAAGAAAACTTATCGTTTACAATTTCCTGTCCATCACTAGTATTTATCTATTCAAAATCTAGCAAGGAATTAAAGGTGTATACATATCTTCAAGGTGGTCGCCCAAAACTTGAAACGATGCTTTACCTTGTCCCTTTTATGAATATTTCAAATAATGGTTCTGTATGCACCGGCTCGATGAAACTCCCAAGAACATGGGGGCAGGGGAGTGTAGATACCATCATAAACAGTTTTTTTAATAGTCGATTTACTCATTCAAACTACAGAGGTTTAGGTAGTGGTATTTATGACATGTCATATTCGAACCTTAAGTACCTAGAGCGACTAGCAACTTCACAAAAACGAATGAAGAAAGCAGACCTCATTCCCTTTAATTTACTGAGCGAAACTTTAGGAAGATTTAAATAATGATAGTTTCACCACAAAGCTTACTTAAAGAAAATGTTTCAATATTGATTGTAGGGGTGGGGGGGACAGGCAGCTACATAACTACACTCATCGGTCAAATGGCGTTTTCAATGAACAAATTGACTGACGGTGAAAAAAATATCCGTATCAATTTACTGGATGACGATGTAGTTACAGACTCCAATATTGGCCGAGCTAACTTTTACCCTTGTGATGTTGGTCTTTCTAAGGCCGAAGTGATTGAAGATCGCATTTCTCATGCATTGGGTGTTCATGTTTCTAGCTCTACGATTAAGCTTACTCTGGATTCATTTAGTTCACTCTCAAGATATGACCTAATAATTACATGTGTTGATAGTGGTGAATTACGCTATCAAATTGGAAAGTATTTGTCGGATACTGTATGCGATACGCTATGGGTAGACGTTGGTAACGGAAAAGATGATGGTCAGGTGGTCATAGGACATTTAGGGAGAGGTCATACGGGTAAATACCCAAATGTGTATGACTTATTCGGAGATACATTGTTGGAAGCTGACGATGATGAAACCCCCTCTTGTAGTCTAGAGGAAGCGTTAACAAGGCAGGATTTGGGGGTGAATTATCATGCTGCATCCAGAGCTTTTAACGCAGTTTGGCAATTAATCAGGTACGGAAAATTGCAATATAGCGTGGATTTTTTTAGTTTTTCAGGTATGGAAGACTCAAAGGTGGCGGCAAATTCGGCAGCGTGGGCAACGTTCGGGTATTCACCTAATCTTAATTAAAGGCATATACTGCAACCTCGCCAATCCAGAGTATTGGTTGGCGAGGGGAGGGGGGGGCGTTAATATTGTTCATGTAGCAATATGCTACGTTTTTCAGTTTGGTGTGTCTCGCTACCTACGAGGCGCACCTTTTAATATTAATCCTCCTTCGCTATCGCTTTCTGAGAACTAATAATGATTCATAAATGAATCAATGCTCAGCAACGTCTATTTATATCATACAAGCCCTTCTTTACGATATTTGCATTATTAAATAGCAGACAGTAAAACCTATGAATACATTAACTTTCAAAACAAACGATGTGGTTAAATCAATAGCAACCGTAAACGTAGCAGGGTTTCAATTAACTCTAAAAGTGGATGATTTACTCTTAGTCAATGCAAGAAAATCAGCCGATGGTAAATCGCTGACTGTCCAAAATGAAAGATCAGTGATTGAATGGCTTGAATTAAAAGCATTATCTATACGCACAAATACTGGCTGTGACTTAAAGCAAGTAAATATAAAATTGACCAAGGCCAATGATATAACCGTCCTTGCAGATGGAGTAGTTATATTGTCATCTGAACTAATGGTACACAAGGCGCATATAGACAACGGAGTTCTATCTGGTTTACTTGAGCTATAATTACATTGCACTGAAGCCATACCTAAAATTTGCCTGTTCGGATTTAATAATTACCTTTTAACGCTCCAATACGTTAAACAGGAATTTATATGCAATCCTTCGATGAGTACTTAGCCCCATTTAACATTCGCCTACAAGGACTAAGCGACTTTTCTCAAGAGTCCAAGCAAACCCTATCAAACTGGTACAAATCTAGGCCCCACAGAATAAAGCTGCTGATTAAAGCTTATCTTTATGATCAATCGCTTATAAAAAGCAGCTTCATATAATGGGGCCAGAACATATCATCCATACTCTTTCCACCTCAGCCCCTAAACTAGTTAAAACTGATGATTCATATGCCTATTTATATCAAGGTGATTGGATCGCTGGAGGCTGCGCATTATATGCCATAGGTCTATTAACCCTTTTAGGTAAGAGCGTCAGGCTCCTGGCGTTCGAAAGCAGTAACCGTATAGAGCACATAACTGTTGCGTATATGGGCCATGTAGCTGATGCCGATGGCTTACATACCATTCAAGCTATGAAGCATAAACTTTTAGATGAGTTTGGGGTTCGGGTTACTTCAACCAGAAGCCTAACTTTGAAACTTTTGCTCCAGGAATCCGAATTAATAGATGTAAGTTGGGATATTAATGAATTTTCTTCATTTCTAGGTCAACATCTTAAAGCAGAGTGATAAAGCTAACAGGCTGAAATTCTTAGCTTTTCACTTCATTCACCGAAGATTAGTTCAGATGCGGCTACTTTAACTGTCGTTTTGTGCGACTTTCTGGATTTGGCCGCATTTAGCACTTGATTTATTTCTTTCAGTTCGCCAATGGCTGTTTTAACTGTCATTTTCCGCGATTAATGGGTTTTAAGACTTTTAGTGGTTCGTTTCCTTCCTCAAGAGTGTGGAGGGGAGGTTGTAAATAATACATTTATAGATATTTCAGGCCGCTAAGTGTAGTTCGCCGCGATAATTTTGGTGGATAAATGGTCGTTTAAAGGTCAGTACAGGCCGCTAAGTGTAGTTCGCCGCGATGATTTTCATTAATTAATGACTGTTTTAAGGCCAGAGCAGATCGCTTGGTATGGTTCACTGCGATCCAAAAAAGGAGCGTTTGGAAAGCTGCGAGTGCAAAAAATCGGAAAAATATTATTAAATTCCAATTTTTTTCTGAATACAAACATAGCTAAGTGTCATTCGCCGCGATAAACCACCCTCTAACTGTAGTTCGCCGCGATAATTTGACGATTTTGAGTGTTATTCGACCAGAAAAATGCCAGTTCAAGCTAAAAATAAAAACGATCTTTGCAAATATACGAATAAATTTGTCAGCTTTACGTAGGTATCTGCATTTTCCTGCGAATGTGCAACTATCGCGGCGAACGACACTTAATTTTAAAATATTTATAACTACTTGTTTTCAGTAGTATTTATAGGTATCGCGCTAATTTATCGCGGCGAACTACAGTTAGCTAATAACCTGTATACAACTCGTTATAACCTGTGAGTAAGTACTTAATTTATTAAAATTTATCGCGGCGAACTACAGTTAGTATCGCGGCGAACTACAGTTAACATCGCGGCTAACTACAGTTAGCATCGCGGCGAACCACAGTTAGAGGGTGGTTTATCGCGGCGAACTACAGTTACCTCAGAAAATTCTTTATTAAACAGTTGCTTAAAATTCTAAAGGTTTTTTAAAGTTAAAAAGGAACTTATAAAGTAAAAGTAAAGATTATAATTATTAGAGAATTAACAAATCTGATTTCACCAATTTTAAAGTTTGATCTCGGTCTGTAGTTAGATCTAATATCATTTCCAGAAATTTTTTTGCCCTGAAAATAACAAGTTATGAACCCTAACCAATCTGGACCAGCCATATTTATTCCCAATCAATTTCTTGACTCTAAGTACATGTCAATTATTGATGGAATGATTGATGCGAAGTTGCTCAAGCCTTCTTTTCGGATGTTTTTCAATGCAATGAATACGCTTTGCTTGGTACCAGAGGCGAAGCTTGATGATGGGTGTTTCATAAGGTTTTTTGATGTTTGCGATATGGTCAATGGAACGGCAGACCCAGATTACAAGGCAGACCGTGTGATTAAGGTCACATCCAAGGTGACTCGCTACTCTAGATTAAAAACGTTATTAAAATTAAATACACTAGCGGAATACCCAAACAAACAGCGTGTGAAGGAATTTAATCAATCATACGATACTAAGCCTGCTAAAGTTTACGTACTACAATACCCATGCATTGATTCAAATCAAGATAATGCAAATATCAATCAGACGGAAAAAAACCAATTTACAAGTAATTATCGTCAAGCCAGAAAGATCGAGGAGATGCATGCTCTAAATATGGACTTTGGTTACTTTGCAAAACCATTAGAGCAACTTGGCTCGATGGACATACTTGCAACCTATTTCAATGACTGCATTCGTGCAAGCAATGGAATTACATCAAAGCTCATAAAAAAAGAAAAAAAGGTCAGGAACCCAGAAACAGGCAAAATTGGTACTCTGTTCATCCAAACCACGACATCAACTGCCGAAGACGCTGAAATCATGTTAGGTGATGACATGGTTTTACTTAATTATTTCTATAGCTCTATTAATGAGCGTTTAATATCAAACTTAACAGACCTTACGGCTCCTTTTCAAAACCTTTTTAGATTCGATAAGCGCAGTATTTTAGTTGATTTAGGTTTGACTGATAGTGGTGGAAATAGAGATACGTTAGATGCATCGGTAAGTCGCGTGGTTAACACGTTATTCAGCCTAGAAAGCGATTCAGAAGGCCTTTGGCTAATGCAAAAGCTTGGGCTGGTGGATGGTAACGGCCATCCATATTCAAAGGCTCCGGTTCGGTTGATCGAAGAAGTCGGGCAAACTGATGATGCTGAAGCAGTAGAGCTTGATGATTTAATTAAAAGTCGTACTTCATTGCGATATTTCGATATCGCCCTACCATCATTTTTAGAACGTCAAATAAATAGATCCATTCAGATTTGGCACGAGTCTATAGCCGCGAATACTCATCAAAACTTACCCACGTTAAAGATGTTTAGCCGTGATAAAACTTTATTGCTTGGTCAAGAAAAAGGCTTGATATGGCTTATCAATGACCACCTTAGTGCCAAGCTTGCCCGACCTGGTTTTTCTATTGGCCCTGTATCATTAGAAGCGTTTCTTACTGCTTTTAACTCTTCCATTATTACTAAAACAGATGTTATGACTGTTAAAAAGCTCATGTTCACTTCACTTCACTCGCAAAGTTTCATGCTTTACTGCGATGAATGGCATGTCAATAAACGCCGTCAGCCGCGCTTCATGAAGCTTATAGCAATGTTGAATCACAAGTTTTTACTTGAAATTGAAAATGTTACTCCTGGTTATACACTAACGACTCGCATATCAAATCTACGTTATCAATTCCGTGTGATTAGACTGACTGAAGCTGAAATAGAAGAATGTAAAGAGCGAAGCGCCTTAATTCAGAAAAATATTGAATATGCAGAAGATGAGGCTTTTGTCCCATTTGCCAACGCGATTTTTGCTCGTGCGCAAGCTACTGCAAGCAAGTATCGTTGATCCCTAAAAGTTGCTGTAATTTGTTCTTTAAGCACCTTCGATATAAACATTGCTATCGAGGTCAACAATGCAGTTACATCAGATCCTTACCAATCACATCAGTTTTGTTTCAGACAAAAAACTTGTATTAACTTCCGAGTTGCAGCGCAAGGATTTCACTCGACTTAAAGCATTATTATCAAGACTAGGAGCCCAATGGGATAACAAGCAAAGTGAATTTATCTTTACTCGACATGCACCAAGTTTAGTTCAAAGGATCATTGACTTAGGCTCATCTAACGTTAACAAATTCCATCTCTATCCAAGCACCCCCAAGGTGTTCGATTTCATGAAGGAGTTCACACCTATTTGCTATCTCGGTGCGTCAGGGCAACGCAAATTGAGGGTATTAGAGCCGTCTATTGGGCTTTGTGATCTGGCTATGTCGCTAAAGGATTATTTAATACAAGAGGGTAGGGACTGCATTCTGGATGGCTACGATATTGACCCGTTGAATGTCGAGCTCAGTAAACAGAAAGGGTTTAACGTTCAGGAGCGAGATTTTTTGACAGTCCAGCCAGAACCAATATATGACTTAGTACTCATGAATCCCCCTTTCGATAGTAGTGCTTTCGTGGACCATGTTCGCCATGCATCTAGGTTTTTAACTCCAACTGGAGTTTTAGTCTCAGTCATTCCAGTAAACATGCCTAGGCTGTTAAAAGATGATGTACGCCACCGTTGGTTAATGGATAGAATTCGACTTTACTGTCCTGAACAGTTAGAGAAAGGTAATTTTTTAGATAAAGATACTTTTAAGAATGTTTCAATTGATACAACTGTAATCTCATTAAACAGCGAAAGTGCTTACCAAAAAGACTTAGCATCTGCCAGAACGTTGGAGACTCAACTTTGTTCCTTATCTCTTTCTATCGATAATAACCTCAAAGAATTATCACTATTGTCTGAGCGGAATACAGAGGTATTTTCAGCCAAGACGATTGATATGTTTCTTACAGGATTCTTGGATACCAAGCTCAATGAAGAATTGAACTTACACCCCGCGTTCTTAAAGCAATTCAAACAATTCATCCAAGACGAATACTTGCCGCTGACGAAGAGAACCCCTACGCATTCGCTGTGTTTAGATAATCTTTTGTTTGGTGCTTCATTGACGAAAGCTGCTTAGTCGCTGTCTAAATTGCGTCAAATCCAGAATTTTATTGTGCATAGTCATGGCCCCATCTACCGTAGAAATGAATTCACATTACAATTAAGAGATGTATCTACGATGAATGCAAAATCCATTACAGACCACTATGAAAGTGCTGCCAACAAATTAATTAGATTATTGAAAATCAACAATGAAACTAAAGCGAGCAACACCCTAAAGGACGTTAAAATTCTTTCTCCTAAACTTAAATATAGCTCTTTTGGTTTATTGGCAATGGGCATTGTTCTCATTTTAGTGGGTATAGGCTTTGGTGGATTATTGACGGTTGCTGTTGGAGCTTACTCGTTTGGCTTTTCAGCCTATGGGATCCCCAAAATGAGAAAAATATTACAGGAAAAATTGAACCAAATGACCCAAAGCGTTGCCTAGTAACGTGTGTGTTATAGAGTATGTGTGCTCTAATCTCTGGAAAAGCCTTAGCTAGATTGCTAGGGCTTTTTTTTGCCTGCAATTTCCCCTTAGTTACGTTGAGCCTACGAACTAAATGCAAAGGCAATCAAACATGACTGAAAAGAACAATATCACTTTGGCTTGTATCGAGCAGGAATTCAAATCAAGCCTCAAGCACTGCGCCCAATTAATCCCCCTTAATCGTTGGCACTCTATACCGGAAAAAACTGGCTTGCATACGCATGCTAGCAAGTATGGGCTAGCGGTAGAGCGAGCTGGCGAAATTCTATTTCACAAAGCATTTCTTGCAACTGAAAGCCGAAATCAACTTCGGGCCACTATGCGTCATGAGCTCGCACACTTCTGTGTTGGCATTAGGCACAATCACGACAAGGTGTTTAAGCGCGCTTGCAATTGGTTTTCAGACGATGTTCATGTGCCTCAGAAAGAGATGGATGATATTACCGCCCACATAAAATTCAAATGGCAAATCAAGGCGCATATGGCTAGTGGCGAAACGGTGGAGTTAGGCGGAGTGCATCGAAAGACAAAGATTTACACTCATTACCCCTGCCCGAAAAAGGGAGCGTTCATGTCTATCAAAGGCGTTAAAGTTGAGCGTTTCGAGTTTATTGAGGCTGCGAGTTAACACGCAGCAAATGCCAGGCTAGATGAACCTAGCCTTGGTTTTATCAACGGCATCCCCCCTGCAACGCTATCGCTAGAGGGGTAAAAAATGAATGGTTAAGGGGTGCAGTACCCATTAATTTGACTGATTACTCAGTTTTGTAACGTTAGGCATACTCTAACTGACTTGGAATTTTTATGACAAATCAATTTATCGCTAAAGCCAATGGCAACGCATTTAAACTTCACTCTGCTTTGCAGGTTATTTTAAAAGACTATGCGGGTATTTCTGATGCGAGTGGCCTTAATAAACTTGCGCAATTGTTCCCTGATCTGTACACCCTAGCACAAGCTGTTGGAGGGGAAATATATCTTCAAACGGAAGTCTATCTTCTCGCTTCCATGTCGTTACCATTCTCCGGCTCACGACAAGAGCTTGAGCGCCAATTAGGGCGACTGGAATACGCATGCGCTCTAATAAAGCACTCTAAGCCTTTACACGCGTATAGGCAGGTTCATAAGGGGTTCGAGTGTGTTTTGATGGAAATGAACGGCAAATTTTCTGTTTTAAAGGGGGTCGCTGATGAACACCAAGCCCAAACTTTTTTTACTGAGCACAATCAAGGTATTGATATTGCCTTACTTGCAAATGGGATTGAAACCGCACAAAAGAAGGAAGCTGTACCCGTTAAATCATATGCCGAAAGAATATTAAAAATAAAAGCGCTCCCCGATATTGAACATCAAACTCGACAGGCAAAAGCCACCGTTCAGAGATTGAAGCTTCAGCTTAAAGAACAAAACTCGATGTCTGACAAGCAGCTTTATGTGAATGCAGTGAAAAAAGCAGAAGCCACGCTTAAAAAATTGCATGAAAACCGATTTGATTTGGAAGACATGTTTGAGCACATTATGTAGTTCTAAAATCCGGCATTTTGGCAGGTTTGAGGGTGTTGGTCATAGCGCCCATAGTTTTGCCTGCCAACTCACTTTAGCGTTGCATATGAATTCATTATTGCGCTAACAGTCGAATTAAATTACCATTTTCTCTCATTTTGAAAGGAACTCATATGCTTGGTATGTCACCTCTACAATTATTTATCGTACTTTTTTTCTTTATCGTTTTCCTTTTGCCTTGGATAATGGCATTAATGTCGAACAAGGCGAGTGGTAATACAAAATTAGTGTGGTTCTTATTGTCATTTTTCATCTCTTGGTTGGGATACTTGGTTTACTATTTTCTGGTAGTGAAGAAGCAACCGCAGCTACCAACTGAATAGCTATGATTCCAATTAAGGGGGTATCCGTTTTGAATAACCCCTTAATCTGATGTTAAACGAAATTCACATGTACGTTAATTGCATCAATCTCTAGCTTTTTTATATTCACGCTCGCTTGTATTCTAGAATCGCCATCTTTACCCTTCAAAATCGTCTCTATACGCTTCTGCAACGCCTTCGCGGCTTCCATTGAAGACAACGTGAGGCTGTATCGCCTATAATGCCCATGCTTGAATAAGAGCGAGATTTTAAAGTCGTCTAAAACAGGTTTTAAAATATCAAAAAATTTTAGTGCTATTTCTCCGATGATTAAATCGCTGGTGGCGCTAACTACTACCGCAAACTCAGTGATAAATGGTTCCCCATCGCTGTAATTGACTTTGATTGTGCGAATATTCTTATATCCATATTTTTGAGCTTGAAGTTTTATTTCGCATGCATCTGCAAGTGACGTTGCATACACCCAAAAATCAGTGGGCGTCATATAGCAATGGCACGGTCGACCATCAAAATAGGTGGAAAGGGCGGCACAATACAATTCACTATTATGTTTATGGATGAGGCGCCGTGTTGCTGGTGGCGTTCCTCTGCCGGGCAAAGGTTTTAGCGCTTCGATAGTATTCAGTTTTTCAGTAAGCATGAATCTCTCCTTTTGGTAGTTACCGCTCACTGTATGGAGATAAATACTCCTCGCAAAAAAGTGGAAAAAGATGTTTTTAAATGCTGCCTTTTTTAATTAATCAGCAGTCCTAAAAATTGCACGCACACCTCTGCATGACACGTTAACCCTACATACCCAAGGAGTTAACAACATGCAATTATCGAAAGTAAACAGAACCATAGAAACATTCAAAAACCTATTTTTGAACAACTGGATAATAACAGTTGGCTTATCTGGAAAAGACAGCGCTTGTGTATCTCACTGTGCTGTTGAAGGTCTGAAAGCCGCAATGGATGTTAACCCAATGGTTGGGCCTCTATACCTGGTCACTACGAACACCACAATTGATAATTTCGAACTTCACGGTTTTATCTTAGACGTTCACGCAGGGGCAGAGCAGTATGCTCGTGAGTTCAACTTACCTATCATCACAAAAGAGATAAACCCGTCGCTATCAAGCTTACCAATGGTTGAATACATTGGCCGTGGCAAACTGCTAAGAACTCCTGCCACCAGCACTAACGGCAGAGACTGTACTATCGAATGGAAAATCGACCCGATGAAACGTTTTCTACGCGATTTGAAGAACACTCACCAGACAAACAAAATAGCGTCAGCATCGGGAACCAGAAGCCTTGAATCAGTTTCAAGAGCAGCCAATATCGAAAAACGAAATGAATCAGCTGTTGGGGTAGTAGAAACAAATCTTGGTTATACAATCGCCCCCATCAAAGACTGGACACTCACAGATGTTTGGTCGCTTCTGAACTTGATTGAGAGCGATGAAATCGAGTCATATTTAGAGTCAAATGCGCAGGGCTTACGTAAGCATTACAGCGCAGGAAATGACGGGACGTGTGATTTGTTCGCTGGCGAGAAGCTGTCGTCTGATAAAGCGTGTGGGGCTCGTTTCGGGTGCGTCCTGTGTGCAATGGTAGAAAACGACGCCAGCTTAGAATCACAAATAAGCACAAGCTTTGAAACATATGGCTATATGGCCCCGATGCTTAAATTTCGTGAGTTCATGATCAACACGTTATACGACTATAACTATTCTCGCTCTATGCTTGGTCGCCAATTGAAAGAAGGCGGATACGTCAAAGTGGGTTACAACCAGTATTCAATTGCGTATAGACAAGATCTGTTGCGCTTTATGCTGACAATAGACGCACAAGAAAGCGAGGCGTTCTATGAACAGTACGGATATGACGGTTGCCGCTTCTCAATGATTGGCTATAAGGAATTACTCATGATCCAATATCAATGGATTCGTGAAGGGGGCGAGAAACTTGCTGGGGAAGCCTTGAGAATTTGGCACGATGTTCATACCCATGGTAAGCGCTATGCTATCCCTGAAACGACATACGCAGAACCAAAGCCATTGCCAAAATACCGTTACTACAACATCAACGGCTATGTTAAGCATCATGCATGCACAGGGCTTCACGAGGACAACGTTAACGGGCTTTTGACCGGACGTTTACACCGTTCTGCAAAAATAGGGAATGATGTTGATTTGGTCCCGTTTGAAGAAGGAGAAAAAGCAGAAATCGATGGTGAATCCGGTATGGCTTGGAGCTTCGTTGAACACTGGTTTCCTGACGCTGTAGCTGGTGGGCATTTCGATGAGGGCAAATGTCCAACGACGCTGCTTAAGGTGATGTTGGAATGTAAATTGTTAAAGCTTCGCAAAGGCACCTTGCCTCGCTTACACAAAGAAGTACAACGCGCTCAAGTCTACAATGCTCTTAGCCAGACGTATGGTGATTGCTATCAGCATCTTTGCTTTGGGGCCTCAATCAGTGAAGAAGAATACAAAGAGAACCTTAAAGCGGGGTTGCAGCGGCAAGAAACACATAAGGCTCAATCGGCATTCGACTTCGAACAAGCTGGATTAGTTTTTTAATCCACCAGCAAGGTCAGTTAATAACTGGCCTTCTTCCTATAATTTGCATGTCCTTATGTGCCAGGCACATTAAATTCATCAACACCAAATAAGGCAATAATAGATGAATTTAAAACATGGATTTTACAGTACTAACCCCTCATTAAACCCAGATATGGTATTGCTATCCCGCGGTAGAACCCATTGTGCTGCACTCAATATGATGATGGCTATGTTAGATGATGAACGGGTTAATGTGGGGCAGCTGATGACAGCGTATGGCCTTAATGCACCAATCCCGTTGCCTGATGGCGTTAAGAGCCTTAAAACGTGGCTTTGGTGGCTATGCTCAGAAGTAGACAAGCATTTTGCTTATGAGTCGAATGAAGCTAAATATGCCAATATGGTGGCGTTGATGGGCTCTGCTTTGGAGGAATTCAACATCGATAGCAGCGTTCGTCCGTACTCCTTTATTGTATCAAACCCAAAACCAAACTCGCTTGATCAATGCGAGTACACGATGAATTCACTCATGACGAAAATCAAGAAATTGCGAGGTAAATTTTAAGCCCCTAAATTTGCACGGATGCTGTGTGGTGACACGTTAAACCTGAACTTAAACCCAAAACTCAGGAGTCATCATGCAGCAACTAAGCAACAATAAGTCTACCGCCCCAAGCACTTTAAATGGCTACATCGAGGCGCAAGCACAAGCGGTGACTGGGAGTATGTACTTTCAATCAACCCGTGAGCGTTCACAGTGGATTGAACAACACCAAAAAGAGATAGTAGCGGCCGCGTTTAAGCGATTCAGTGAAGATGCGAGTGCCAGGCTCCGCGCTGTTCTCCCCTCATGCAACGTGAGCATGAGTCTGTAATCGCTAAAGCTGGTCAACCAACCTTGGTTGCCAGCTTCTTATCGAATCCTTTGCCTTCCTTAAACGCTATCGCTCTAGGAAGACTTTAGTTGCTTCGCAAAAAGTAGTGGTTAGGGGAACCAATGTCAGCGGAGTTAGACTAATTATTAATGGGTATATTTTCACCCTTGAACTAGATTTAAATTAATTAAACAAGGGAGGCGGCAATGAATGCCAAATTTTCAACTTGTATCAATGGCTTTCCTGTAAGTCTTACCCATATCGATATGAGTGGCAAAATATCACCATGTATCACCATATTTCAAGCCAAGGAATGCGCGATGGCATTGATCAAACAATCAAGCTGTAAGAGACTAGATCTCTTTATAAATGGAATTTTCAAGGGCTCAGTCTTGCTAAAAAAAAGCCTTTTTATCAACAAGGATAAGTTTTCGTTTAGCGAATCTTTGTAAAATAAGATAGAGCTTAAGATCCTTTTGCATGCGGCTAGGGGGACACTGTCCCCCCTTTCGAGCGGCTTTAACCGTCGATGTATGCGCAACTGTGCTGCAGTGTGAGTGATTTAGCAAATGGCTCAACTTCGCTTTTATCATCTGTTCTGAAAAAGTAACTTTCAAAATACGGGTTGTAACTTACTTCTATTGTAGGGGCACTAAAAACCACTTGTTTGTCAAAGATGTTGGACAAAAAACCTTCGCAAAATGCGTGAACATTCCGAGATTTTTCACGCAAAACACGCTCTCTAGACTTTGCTGATACAATAAATTTCACTTCGGTCATTTCAACTGATTTTGCATACCCGACGACTTTACGTTTGTCAGGGCCTTCAAGCGCTAATATCGAATAATATTCTGGCTTGTTTAGATTACGATATACACGAACTTTCATACCTCTAAAGCAGCAACGTTGCAGACCTTTAAAATCTGAGAAATACATTCCGCTTTCGTTAAACAATGAATTATTCATACGTTTAGTGCTCCGTCACGGCAGGTAAGAAAGCCGCGTAATGTACCGGCTCAATTGCAATTTTGAATTTTCTTTCATGCGCGCGAATGCTAAATAAAAGAGCTTCGGCACCTGCATCGCTCATTTCATTTATATGTTCGATATCATCATCCAGTGTCATGATAATAAGGTGATTATTTACGTTGCTTTCGCTTCGAATACTCTTTGAATATTCACTAATTTTTTTTGTTAGAATTTGCTTTGCAGTCATACCAATTTCTCGATTTGCTTGGATGACTACAGCGTTTCATTGCTGTACAAAAATGCAATTTACAGGGCAGCTACACTCTGATTTCAGCTCGTTTCAGTTTTTCTCTTGGTCTGCAGACGCTAGCGCTTTTTGCCCATTTCAATTATGTGGTTGTTGAATCAGCGTAAAGGCCGTTATTTTGCGGCTGTAATGTAAATAGGCACGTTGTTGTGAAATAACACATCAACGGGCTTATTTATGTACGAAAAGCAAAAGGAATATCAGGCTAAGCAAAGAGAAAAGCAAAGGCTAGCACAGCAAAAACAGTATGAAAAATCGCTGTCAAAAGGCTTTAAACCAATCTCATGGAAACCTCGTAAAGCAATTAAATCTAAAGGCATGGCAGGAGCATCACGAACCGTTGAAGAATTAGCGTTGCATAATGCAATAGCGGAACTGGGCTGCATTTGTTGTATTAATTAAGGCTTGATAAAACCATTTTCCGGTGCGGTTGTTTCTATTCATCACATTGACGGACGAACAAAGGAGGGGGCTCACAAGAAATGTCTGCCCCTTTGCGGCTGGCATCATGACGTTCCGATCCCTAAAAATTCCCCCGCTTTCGCGAAATACCCCTTCGTTTTTCCTATTCATGCCAAAGGAAGTGTTGGTGGCAGGGCTTCGTGGGAGGCTGAAAACGGCACTCAAGAAGCGTTACTTGCTCAAGTGATGAGTTTCATCACTTGAGTCTTCATCAGCGACACGTGTCGCATTCTATTGATATCACATTACATATTAGAGCAAGCCTCCTTGCCCCAACGCTTTATTTAGAAGAAGCTTCAATAATTGTTCAGTGCGTGCAGTGACGCTTGCACTTAAGCAAAATGCAACTATGTAGATGTAAGTCTCACTAAATACGTTGTATTCAATTGATTTAATCGTGAAATAAATCATTAATGCGAGAGATGCGCCGCACAGTGCTCTTAAGCAGACAGCATTTATGCGCTCTTTCGCGTTAGTTCGAGCTAAATGCGCAAGAAAAGGAGCATACGTTCCAGTAAATGAGCCCACCATTGAGAAAACAAAAATTCCAAAAATTTCTAACATAGTCTATTCCTTTTTGAAGGAGTGACGATTTCACTCGAGACTTATAGTAGTCGATTTGAAACGAAAGCATTTAAAAAAGTCAAAAAAGTTTGTACCCCCCTAAATTTGCACTCCACAGTCAAGAGTACACATTAAAATCTCACTCAAAACGAGGTTTCAATATGTCAGATTCATGTCCTGAGAAAAACAGACTAGAACGTGAAAAACACTTTCAAGCGCAGCTTGCCCGTTACGCCCTCGAAAAGTGGCGTAGAGTCCATCCTGATTCAATTAACGATATAGCCCCTAGCTTTCTTGCTCAATTTATCGATGAGTCGTACAAGAACGATTCAATGCCGTTCTTTCGACGGTACATTGGCAACAACCAACATTTTGTGATCAGTATCGATTATGAGAACAAAAGTGAACGTGATTTTCCGGATTTGACGCGATTCAATGCTTTCATTGTGGTTGCAGCTAAAGAAGAATTTGATGGTATCGAAGAAGGGCCACTTTTCGGTACAAACGATTTCAACAAATTTCAAGAGTTTTGTAATCAATATCCAGAACAGAAGTGAGATACACAGCATGTCAAAGTTACTTAACCCAGCTTTAAATACTGCAAATGACTTAGAAGCATTAGCTGTAAAAATCAAAAATCACGAGCAGCTGCCAATCGATGCTGAGAATCACAGTGGTGATTTAAGCTGGCTTACTACGATTTTCATTTTCGGTCAGTTACAAAACCAGCACGCTCAATTTCTGAGTGATTGTTGCAGACTGCCAATCATAGTTCGAGATGCTGAAAGCAAGCAAGTTTTCAAGTTTGACCCACCGCAAAATGGGTGGACTGTAGATGACGTTCGTCGCCTTCAAATTGCCAACTCAATTCGAGAAAACGTATATGACGTATTTTTAAATGAGGTTTGGATCGGCAGCTCAGAAATTTAAACAGAGGATAGATATCATGCGGTTATTAGGATTGATTGAGGGTTTTAAACACCTGACTCAGTTTTCCGAAAAAGTTATGTCAGTCGAAGGGGAGGGGGCAATAAGCATCGAGGAAATGGAGCAAATGATCAAGGATGGTTTCAAACCTAATCATTTAGTTTTTGGAGTAAAAAATAATACCGAAAATCGGTGGGAATACGCTCATGTCACCACTAACCAGCAAGGATATTATATTACTTCAAGTGATATGCCGCACACCGGCATTAAAGACATTATCACAAACAGCACGCAATCTACGTTAGAGGCTATCACAGCAATTTTAAAGAGACTTGTTGATGAGTAATGAACATCACGTCGATACACTTGATGTCCAGCTTATTGCCATCCGTAAAATGGCAAAAAGTTATACTGCTGGCTTGGAAATGGCAAAAGAGTTTGTCGCTGAAAACGGGGGGAGTATTAGACAAAATGGCGACATGACGATCCTTAACCTATATCAAGAAACTGCGATATGCTTCCAGCCATATCCAGACATAGACAAGTTTTATTTTGAGCTGTAACCCCCCTTTTTTTGCCTTTTAGTCTCATTCTGTGACGCTCCTTGTGAATTTAATAAACTCATTAGGAGCGAAACATGTTTGGATTTATGCACTGCAAAGTTAATTGCCGAGAAACTGCTAAAAAGAACTATCGTACCAACGCTTATGTGCCAGCCACTGCCGATGATTTTTCGGTTGGGGCTGAGATTCAATGTCCTTCTGGAATGGGAGGGTTGTTCACTACTAAGGTCACTAAAATAGAAGGCGATATAGCGACCTGTGTTAAGCCATTTTGTAAAGACCACGGAAAGCAAACATTTCTAGTGCACTTGTTGCCGCCGGCTATCTCTATTGACGATTTACATCGACTAAAATCGGTGATGTCTGCAGTGTCATTCAGTTGCAAACTCCCATCCCCAAAAGATTATGAACTCCTCATACTTGCAAAGCTCAATGGTCTAGTCGCTACATACAATGGATGGCAATGGACCTCGCCAGGATTAGAAGTTATGGCCGAGTTAAGAACTAGCTACTCAGGCGTTAACAAAAAAATCGCTTAATAACTGCTCGCCTTACTCTCTTGCAGGGTAAGGCCTTGTCGCTCCTAATTTTTGCAATTCTCTAGCATATTGCAACGTTACACCTAACTTAAATAACCCAGAGATTTTTTCAATGTGTACGATCATCGCAGACCTTTATAACCCATGTTGCAATCAAAAAACGGCTGATTACTTTATGGTGAACCTCACCGCTTCTTTAATCGACAAAATTAAGGAAGCCCAAGCTTTAGTGCACAAAAAAACATGGTTCGCTATCGAATTCGGTTGGCCGCAGGGGGTGTACTTGACCACCAATATGCTAACCGAAATTGATAGGGATGCTGGTGGCCAGATAAGCAATGTGGTTTATGACCAAACGATAATTGGCGTTGAAATGGAAGGGCGGTTAATTTCTGTCACTGGAACGCATTTTAAGTTTTCTGCTGAGCCAAAAAATCAGCATGAATCAGAGCGGCTTGAAACCGAGTGGTTATCGCTTGAGGGTATCGATCTTACCCAACCCGTTCAAAACGTTTCTTCATATTTTTAGGCGGTACATATGTTTACTGAACAAGAGCAAAGAACAATCGATAAAGCTATTGAAATCATAGAAAGTAAAGCTAGAAAGAACGCATTAACGTTTAATTACAGAAGTGAGCTTTGTAAGTTCTTGCAAATGAAGCTGGCGCATCATACCCGTGAAGTGTTCAGCGTCATATATATGAATGTTCAAAATGAAATGCTGTGCTACGAGGAAATGTTTCTTGGCTCGATAAGTTCTGCGCCTGTCTATCCGCGCGAAATTGCAAAAAAAGCATTAGATTGTGGAGCTGATTCGGTGATACTCGCGCATAATCATCCGAGCGGATCATTACAGGTTTCACCTTGCGATGAGAGCGTTACCGAACGTATTCAGTCTGCGCTTAGGACGTTAGACATTGGCGTTCAAGACCATATTATCGTTAGCCACCTTGGTACGACTAGCTTTGTTGATTTAAATCTACTTTAATCCAAGCCCTCTTTGTTGATTGATAACATCTCTATGGCACGTTTTGAATAGAGATTGATTATCAAAACAGGAGAAAATATGGATAGCCAGATACTTAGCTCAACAATCGAAGCTGGTGGCATGGTCTTAGCGGCCATTACTACAGGGGTAAGCCTTGTATGGTCCGCTAAGCGCCTCACAAAGCGAGAAAAGCTTCAGAATGACCTTGAACTTGCGCTGAAGGATATCCTAGCTTTCAACGAGATAGAACTTGCTCTACTTGATGAAACTGACTTGTCCAAAACCGCTTTCCGGGACACTATGCGACAAAAAGGGATAGAGTTGTCTGGGATGCATACCCCGTCTTTGGTGCGCCGTAAATTAAGGCAGATTTCACAATAAAGTGAAACCAACTCTTAACCCTTTCCGCAGCTCACTATCGTGACGCTCGTGATTCAAAAGTTTATGGTAATAAGTTCGAGGGTTTGACCCTTGAGCATTTTCCGGTTTTGGCGCACCCTGAAATTTGCCTCTAATTCAAAAAGATATACTTTAAAATCATGGAAGTACGTTCTTCTAGAATTGAAATGAGGTTAATGAAATGAGTGAAAAAGCAAGCATTAAAAATGAAAACGGTAGTATTGGGCTCTTGGTGAATAGGGCGGCGTTGATGATCCTGTTTATGTTGGCTATATGTCAAATGTATTGGGATATATTTGAAGAGCCAATATTAGTGGGAAGTAACCGATTCCAGTACTTTGCGGGACTTACCTTAATTGGTTTTACGGTTTGGGATATGCAAAAGCTTGAGACGTTCTGGTCTAGGCTGAGGGGGTTTATCATTTTAGGATTAACTTTCATCGTATTTTCTCCGGTTGCAATACACATTTGGACGGAAATGGGGTGGATTTAGCCCATTCAAAAAAATGAACTAGAAAAGGGCGTTTTTTGCGCCTTTTTTGTATTTCTGTACGGTTAAATTGTCAACTAACCGGAGTATTTCAAATGACAAATTATCCCAATTCCACCCGCAGGTTTATCGCACTTTCAGGCTGGGAAGGTGCTGGAAAAAGCGCGGGCGTTAACCACATTTCTAAACAGCTTGGTTTTTTCATTCTTCCAGAAATTGCACGTTTAATGTTTCCCATAAATGACAGCATACTGCGTAAACCATTGGGGGAATTATCAGAACTGACGTTCAGCGGTTATGTCACAGGTCATCATGTCTGTGTTGCAAACCGGATTGAGAAAGCGGTATTTGACCGATGCATCATTGACCCTCTTGCCTACCAAGCTCTTTACGCCCCCACTAAGCAACTTTGTTTTGACGGCATACAGCGTTACATAGACCGTTTTAATGAAACTTACACCCAGTCTTATTTGTATGACGATATAGTGTTACTTCGTCACCCAAAAGATGCGAGCTTCATCAAGAGTGTGGTCTTTGCAGATAAAGATCGTCAATATTCGCATTCGGTTGAGCAGTACCTTACTGATGCTCGTCGATTCGAGTCTTGTTTCATGGATTGCATGGACAAACTTACTGGCGTCGCTAAGCGCGTTATATACGTCAATGCATTCCCTGAAAATCCAGAGGTTTTACGAGATTTAACACTTATCGCAGCAGGACTGGAATACTAATCGCAAATGACCCCACCCATCGAGCTGGTGGGGTATCCACTTAATTTGCATCACTTCTAAAAACTGAGACGTTAGCCCTACTTACATAACACCACAGGGCTAGACTATGAGTATTTTCCGCACAATCCAATTCGAACATACAACTAAACTAATGAGCGAATATCGCACCAATTTAAATGGCCTTTCGTTTGAACAGATAGGCTCGTTATTTTCGTTGGTAAAAGAGAATTTAAATTACGCTAACCGGTTCGATAAACCGCTGGTGGAAAAAACTGAGCAGTACAGAGAGGCTATTGACATTCTCAATGCGTCAGAGGTGCCATTGGCAGGGCATCGTGTGAAGCTCATAACAAGCAATGGCAAGGTTTATGAAAACGCTATTATTGACAGGATTGACAGCGAAGGGGGCGTTCACATTTGTATGAACGGTAGCGCCTTTATGTACCCCTTGAGTGGTGATGTAAGGAATTTGTCTTTCTCTATCTCTGGGGGGTATTTCGCGCCCGCCCCAGGAACAAAACTATCCCCTTTGGGAAGAACGGATGGCCGATTCTGGTTTTTTGGTCAACGTGCTTGTGCCAATGGCGGTATTTACATTACTCAGCCCATCAAACGCTGGCTACTTGATGACTCGAAAGGTGAATTGGGCTTTTACTAATTATCAAATGGCTAGGGAGGGAGGCGGGTTTGAATACCTGTCGGCTCCCCTTTATTTGCGCATTTAGCTTCTTTTGGCACGTTTGCTGTGTCTTTAACAACAAATGGAATCATTAAGATGGCATCTCAATTAACAATAATCGTTGATAATAAAAGCACCATTATTCACTTCACTAGTACTGCATTGCAAGGCTCAGACAATAACGCATGGTTTAATATTTCTGCTGAGCATATAAAGCTAAATAACGCTATCTTAGACACTGTGAGCTATTACTTAAGAGTTTCCGGCATCGCCACCGACGTTCACTACGTGACACAGACAACCCCTTGCACTTACTCAGTAACGTATACCGCTACAGGCCATGATAGTGAAATGGTCTCTAAGTCGATAATAGAGCTTATGAAGCTCAGAACGGATGTTCAAGCAGGCGTCCCAGTGACCATATCTCGTTGCCCGTTTCTCGGCATCTCTTGGACACCTGAAATAGTTTGCGACGACCGAGACGTTATAGTGGGGGGCGTTAAAGCCTATGAGCACTTGGTCGCCCCGTTTGAGAAGCTTAAGGCTGAAGACTTCGCAGAGCGTATTATCCAAAGCACGCAAAAAGAGGAAGACATCGCTACGGCCAGGCTTATTGCTTCCTTGGCAAAACCGCAAACATCAATGACGTTCGAGGAAATCGAATTTTAACCAATCCCCACGAGGCCGAATTATTGGCCTCTTGCTTCTTCCTGTTTACCGGTATTCAAAACTTCCCACCTCTTTTCGCTACCGCTTAACGGTGTACCAAATACATGGTTAATGGACTTCGCCCTCAAAAATGCAGTTTCCTATCACGCTGGCACGTTTTGAATACCTTAACTACCGAGAGATAATTATGCTGAAACTCTTAACAGCAACACACCATGACCGCAGTAATTGCCGGCTTTACGTAAATGATCACGAGCAAAAGCCCTTCGTCATTATTGACCGAGGCCATTTGGTCGAAAGAACTGGAGGGCAACGATACGCACTCTACTCGGTCACAGCTGAGCGTGAGCCAAACTGTCCTATTGATAAATCAGTTAGCTGGGAGCTTATTAACGGCGTTACAGGTAGCCAATTTATTACCGGACTCAAACATACCTTCAACCCCGTCAAGTACTCTCAGGAAGCTTAACCATGTCCAATACCTTCCGTTCACTTACATTAGATTTATCCGCGCTACTAAATAAGCAAATCACACCTCGCTCAATTATTGGCACTGGGTACAAAAACCCTCATTCAGTTGCAAGCGCATGGTTAAGGAAAGAAATGCATAACCTTGAAAGTCCGAACTCTAAGGTTAGCCAAGTTCATGTTAAAGGCGACGGACACGCCTTTGAATCAGAGCTGAAAGCTAAGCGCTCTAAAGCATACAAGACGCTGGTGGCCGGAACATATGAAACTATCAACAATAGGGATATTGACGACTATGGCGTTATGCCTTCGCCGTGCGGGGGGGGTTACATGGTCTATGTGGTGCAATCATGAGTAAGGAATTTAAGTTTCGCCTGACCAAAAAGCATTTCAACCTTCCGGCCGTATCAATTAACGCGATGCACTATCATATTTACGAGGGCTGCTTCGAAGTTCATGGCGATAAGCTTGCTATTCAGTGCAGCTTTTATCAATCGAATCGTCGCAAATGGTATGGGGATACGAGCTATTTGACGGACATTGCGTTTATTAAGTCGTTATTTTCGTTTGGCTTTCGCAAAGGACTTATTTCAGAGATACCAGAGGAAGTGAACGCCTTCATTAAAAATTCAACTGTTTTTGTGACAGTCTAGGCCGCAAGGAGATACAAAGAAGCCGCCTCTAATGGCGGCTGCATATTGTTTTTCTGGTTAATCTTCGGCTATTGCAGCATAAGCAGTGCGGTACTTCATTAAATAGTGTTTCATGCCGCCGCTCCAGATGCGCTCTCGCAAATTGCTGAAAGCTTAATCTTATGGCTGGGGGTATCTCTGTTCGCATCATCGTAAACCAGAAGGCAGGTATCACCTTGATATTGTTCAATGAATACAATGAGACCTCGGCCATCAATATGAATGCTCAAACCACCCTCGGGATGATTCTCTATATTACCAGTAATCTTTGGTGCATCGTGCCCATCGTATAGAGTAAATCCGATTCCTTCAGCTGCAGTTTCTAATTGTGCCCAACACAAAACAATGAATTCACCGCATACAAACGATGTGTGCTCAATTCTCTGATTGTCTAGAATTTCGGCCATAACGTTCGCTTCTTTGTATGTTGCAAACTGGGCCTTTTGTAACGTTGCTTTCATGCTTCACCTCTTTTTATGATGTGTCTGCAACGTCACACAGAATCGATTTTTGGCAACTAATGCGACCTATCTTGCTCCTGGACCCGCTTCACTTCGTTTTGATTTTCAAATACGACTTCCTAAGGATTTGGAACAAGTTAAAACGCTACTAGATGCCACCCTTTTTTTGCTAACTCCATGACATTTGAGACGCTTAATTCAGTCATTCAACAGCTGGAAATTACTATGTCTCATTCAGATATCACAACCCAATCTTTTGTCGATGTAAGTGAAGACGCGTTTCACACACTGGTCGGCAAATTATCCCTAACTGCCAAATCAAGCCTTCAATGCCAAGACATGCAAGATGATTACATCAACGAAGACGGCCACGTCATCGCTACTCACGAAATGATAGCTTGCCAAGACGTCTATCAGGTTCGCCAAAGCCTAGCCTAATCCCATTCATTCCCGCAGACGCGGGCTTTATTTCAAAATTCCAAGTGAGGTAAATATGATAAACACTGAAATCCCAGTGAAAACCTATGAGCAGCGTGTAAGTGAAATCAACAGTATCGAGGATATAGATCGTCAATTGCAGCTAGCAAAGACGACGGTTACCCGCTTAAGAAACAGGGGTAAATCGGCAGACACGCTGGCCGAGAAATTGGCCTACAACGACGCAGAGAAGAGGGCAGGGGCTATATTGCGAAAGTTACGCCATGGTTCGTTTGATATTGAAGATGAGCTGGTGGCTAAAGCTAAGGCGTTGCAGCAGGTTAGTGTATGATCATTGCGATAACCGACTTTGTGCTAAGCGCAAACTATAACCGTCCAAAAAATACCGTTGGCGTTCCTTATGAGTTTTATTTTGGGACTATTGACGGTATTGAACTTGGTTCCCCTTGTGATTCGTATGAAGAAGCTCTAGACAATTTAACGGCGTTACTTAATGGAAGCACATCAATCCCTTTGAGAGCACTACTGCAAGAAGATGTGGATTGGTTGATGCAGCGTATATGCGAATTAAAGCGGCCCGACCTAATTAAAGACTGGCAGCGGCAGCTAACAGAGAAGTCGACGCTTTTGTCTAAGGTCATCCAATATCAAATGCCAAAGTAGAATTATTTTGGGCGAAAAAAAACCGCTTTTAAAAAGCGGTTTTTTTACATTCTCTTTCTCACTAATCAGCTTCAGGATAAAATCTTTCAATTGAATTCCACTTTCTAGAAGTAAACACCCAACCATAGGGCTTGGTTAAGTTATGATGTGCAGTCTTGATTGCATGGTCCCAATTCAACACTTCACGCTCTAAGTGATAAGGCACCTCGTCATCCTGAGATGCAATATAGCGCCTTACTTCATCAATCTTTCTTTCTAAACGCTCACATCTCGTACGGGCTATCAACTTGAGTAAAAGGACATAAAGTGAACCGAAGAAAATGAGCATGAATGTTACTATATAAAGCATAATATTTACCTCTAAGTTGAGTATGAGTTGTTTCCTAGAGCTAACTTATCCAAATCAAAACAATCTGCAAAAAAGAGGCTCTTATTAAAATTATTTGAACAGGGTTCGAGGGGAGCATTAAAACTATTTGAATTAAGCTTATCGTTTGTTGGCGTTACAGTCAGTGATTTTAATGTAAATAAAGGTAAAAAATCCACTCCTCAAATCGCCCCTTTAATTTGATACACCCCGATTAATATATACGTTAACCCTATCAGCAACACCATTAAATTAAATAGCTCTAGGGGGCAATATGTCAGATTTCATTACTTTAGCTTGCACACCACATAAGAATGCAAAGCGCACCTTCATCGAGGGCCAAATTCTTGCTCGTAATGGTTTTGTAAAAGGCGTCACGTATACGCGCACAACAACCCCACAAGGTATCGTTTTGGAGCTAGACGGAACAGGCCCACTTAAGGTTGTCGGAAAGGCGGTTCGAGGTTGCCAGCATAAGAAGCCTGTAATTGATGTTTGCAACAAAGACTTCGCTGAGTTCACTGGTGATGCAGAGCAAGTTCAAATTCATGCTGAATACGGGCGCGTTACAATTAAAGTACACACAAGTGAGAAGCGAAAAGCAGAGCGTGAAGCGTCGTTTGAAAAAGCCTGTAACGTAGGGACGTTAACAGAAGGAACGCTTTGTGTTGGTATCGGCATGAGCACACTAGCCTTGCACCACGGCTTTAAAAACGCAGGCTATGGCATCAAAACAAAATGGGTAGCGGACCGTGCGAGAAAATACCTTGATGTTGCAATACGCAATAACCCAGCTGTGACCAAAGACACTAAAATCATCAATAGCGCCCTTGAGATGGTTGAGCTAGACGAATACTCAAGCGTTAACATTTGCCAGTTTTCTTTGTCATGCAGAGGCCATTCAAAGAGCGGTAAAGCAAAGAACAAAATTACATTAGCTGAGCAACACTCAAAAGATGCAGCAGGTGCTTACGGCCTGATGAAAGCTCTAGATCGTATCAACGCTGCCGTGTACGTCAGTGAAAACGTTCCTGAAGCACAAGACAGTGCAACCTATACACTTATCAAGGCTACGCTTCAGGCGCTTGGCTACAACGTGTACGAAGCGAACTTAGATAGCGAACAGTCAGGCTCAATTGAAGAGCGCCCCCGCTATTGGTTCGTTGCAATATCAAAAGGCTTAGCGTTCAACGCGGAATCAACAATCCCATCATTCCCACGTCCATATGCAAAATTGAGTGAAATTATGGAGCCGATAGCCCACGACGATGGAATGTGGTCAGACAATACATACTTAAAAGAAAAAGCAATTCGTGATGCCGCAAGCGGTAAAGGCTTCAAGCGCCAGTTAGTCACAGGAGAAACGGAATCTATTGGCGTAATTAACCGCCTTTACGCAAAACGCCAATCCACACCCCCAATGATTGTGCGTGAAGATGAAATGGAACGTTTGTTAACCCCCAAAGAGCATGCGTTAGCTAAACAATGTGATCCAATGCTGGTGGCCGATACCACGTTTACTACCAGTCATGAAGGGTTAGGGCAGGGGATTGATATGAAGCAGGGGGAGGGGATTGCTCAATTCATTGGTGAAGCTATATGTAACTTAGTTAAGCGCCCTCGTAAACAAGCACAGGCTCAGCTCAATATGTATGATTTACTTTTCGGTGATTGCTTGGCTGCTTAGCCAAGCAATTCCATAGAGTTTACTATTGGTAAACCTGTTTTGGTGTGTTATAGTTTACTAATAGTAAACGAGGTCAATATGCACGTAATTTCACGAAAGCCATTTGTCGATGCAATCAAGAAGTTTCCTAATGATGGAGCTGCTATTGAGGCAACCTATAATGTACTAAAGAGGGGCGAGTTTTCTACCCCCGAAGAGTTAAAAGCCGTTTTCAAAAGCTTAGACAACTTCAAATATAAAGAAAAGTGGTGGGTGATTGACATTGGTGGCAACAACTTACGGCTATTAGCCTTTATCGAGTTTCGACATCATCGAATGTTTGTAAAACATATCGTTTCTCATGCTGAATACGATGCAATTTGCAAAAAGTATCGCAATTAGGAGTATCTATAATGCTTGCTATTAAAGAAGTTACAAAGCTGGCCGCTGGTTTAAATGCTATCGCACCGTTCATGCGTGAGATACATAGTGACAATGAGCTTGAACAAGCCTTGGAGCTTATGGAAGCCTTAATTGAGGATTATGATACTAACCTTGTGGTGATCGAAGCCTTGGGGAATGCTATCACTCGCTTCGAGAATACAGCCTCTTCATTTGCTGGGTTTAATCGAAGCGTGAATGAAAGTGATCCAGCAGTGGGCACCCTTAAAGTATTGATGGAACAATATAATTTGAATACCAATGATTTCGAACATGAAATTGGTAAGAAAAGCATGGTTTCGCAAGTGTTATCTGGGGGGAAGTTTTTAAGTCGTAAGCATATCGAACTTTTATCAAAGCGCTTCAATATCAGCCCCGCTTTGTTTTTTGGTGTTTAGGTTATGACTCCTCATGACCGCACGGTTGATCAACTCGAGTAATTTGATACTGCACAGGTTGCTAAAACCAGCCTGAAAGCATTCTTCAATATATGCGATAAATGGGGGGGAATACCGATAAAGCGCTTCGCTTAATGGGGGAGCCTAGTCGCGACACGTTCACCAAATGAAAGCAGGGAGACCCTACCAAGGTAACCCAAGACCAGCTAGCGCGAGTTTCAATTACACTAGGCGTATATAAGGCGCTGCGCTTACTTTTTCCTACAACTGAGCAAGCCCATGGCTGGATTAATAAGCCGAGCACCCATTTTGGCGGCAAGCCTGCTAGAGAGTACTTTTGTACAGGAATACGCACTAACATGCTGGACTTGCGAAAGTATTTGGATTCGGTAATTCATGCTCAATAAGTGCCTATAAACCCCGTTTAATCTCTGCCCTATAATTTGTCACCCCCAGCCATAGTGTCACGTTAGCTCTGTACTTAACTAACCCAGAGAGACGCTATGACCATTATCAATCGTGAACAACTTACTATTGCAACTCAACCTAGCTTGGCAAGCCGCGCGGTATTAACACTCATCGTTGATACGAGCATGAAAACGCATGGCTTCATTTTTCCTCTAGCTGTTATGCCGTTCGTTACGTCAGAAATTCCTAGCGCTATCGGTCAAGACGGTATCTTTAGCAACACAGCTTATGTAATGGATGACGAAAAGAGCACTTACATTGCTATTGAGGGCTTACTTAGCGAGCTAGGGTTGGCTAACAATGTCGTTATGGTTAATGAGATAGGCGGTAATACCGACGAAACGTTCTATCAGGTAACGTTAAACCTAAGCGAATTCATGATGCCCGTTGCGGCCTAACCGCAACGACAGTGGGCTTCGGCTTTTGAAGCCCCTATTTTCAAAAGCGTTTTAAAGCAAGGTGCTCTTGTTTCCATACCTGGTATCGCTACCGCTTACAGGTATTATAGTCTTAAGGCTGGTGGTAAAGGGATAAGCGAACAGGGGCGAAAGCGAAACGGAAAGTAAGTGGAAAAAGGAATCAGGCGCAGGCAACGCCTAAAACAAACTAACTTAGGTCACCTTGCTATACAGCGCTTTTTTACCCCTTGTTACTTCCTGAACACGCTTAGATAACTCCCTTTTTTGCTCGCTACTCATAGCCCATACATTCATACACCAACCATCATTTAGAGCTCTACAGATTTTACAGCCCATTTCCAATTCGTTATTCATACACTCCCCCTATTAATACCTTATAAATTCAACGTATCAATAGCGGTGCACCTGTCAAAAAGCAGACTTTATATGTTGTGAAAAATGACATATAGCCCTTTTAAAATGGTCTTTGAGGGGAGCCCCGCATAGTTGCATAACTTTAGGAATGTGGCACATTGGACTCACTTAAACAAAATCAGGAAAAGGTATGAAAAATAAATTTTTTATTGGGCTCACTTGCCTAATTTTAGGCGGATGTGCAGATTCACCAAGTGTCGATAAGTTGTTAGAAGATGAAGCTCTAATGTCGGAAATTCATAGAGGAGTGCAGCGAAGTGATACAAATGATGGAATGGTGCCAATTGCGCTAGATCTGGGCTATCTGGTTCACGAAAAGTTAATTACTGATGCTAGTGCTGATGAAATACGTTCACTAACTAAATGCCCTAATTTAAATGGAATAGTATTGATTCTCACACGGGGTGAAATTACACATGTTGATGTTGATGCTACTAAATGTGTTGAAAATGTAATTGTTCAAACAACATAGGGAATTACTTTGGATACAATAGCTTTAGCAGCTGAAAGGGAGCTTGCTGAATATGAAAGTTCTGAACTTCATAACACCACGTATGTTGGCCCTTACTGTGCGTTATGGGACAACCCAAATCTTACAGTTGGGGAACGTGATGCCATGATCCCCTTCTGAATAATATATAATCTAAACCCTGCATATGCGGGGTTTTTCTTGACTGACCGCATCCTCTCTTCGCGTTTTATAAGCTTTATCTCCCCCTTTTTTGCCACCCCCACTACTTTACCTACGTTCACCCTACTGAAATTTTTCAAACCATCGAGGTGAACATGTCACATTACATCGAATTTGACCGTGAGGTCGTATCTACGTCTATGGCAAGCATGTGCGAGTCTGTTATTGCTTCTCTTACAGTTAATGAGGGATTTCAATCGCACATCAGCAATATGGATCTGCTCTTCGCCCTACAAAATGGGGGGGATAAGAACGTAATTTGTTCGGTGTCCAATGCCGTTCGTCGTCGTTGGGAGTTAACAACAGTAAGCAAAAATCCTAAAGGCTTGCTTGTATCGGCAGTGAATAAGACTCTGAAGCATTGCGTGACCGGAGCGCTTCGTGTTCGCGGCAAAAGAATTAAGGCGTCTTCTTATGTAGGCTTGTGGGAAAAAGCAGTAAGAGACAGTAAATGTGTTCATCCGTGGACAGCGGCCAACGCCCTTTACAACGTCGAGATAACCAAATTGGGCATAGAGGTATTAAAGGATTTCTCCTTTGGGGAGCTGTGCCTTGATTGGATGCACAGATTCGATTGTTTCGTGCCTACCTCAGATCGTTTTGTTATTGGGACGCCCCGCTCACAAGTCGAAGCAATGGCAATCTTTGCCGTCATATACACACTGTCAGATAGTTGGGAGCAAAGCATTGATTTTGCTGTTTCTACGATAGCCTCGACCTCACTGGCCAATACACATGGAATGTCCAAACTTTCACACTTAAAGGTAATGGATTAAGAAATCTAACCGCCGCACCCCAGCAGCTGCACTGGGGTTTTCACTATTTGAATTCAAATATTTTTGACCGCTATCGTGCACGCATTCAAATAGTTTTAACGCCTTTTTTTTGCCGTTTCTCGCCACCCCTGCACATTAAATCCATACCAACCAAGGGGAAAACGAGAGATGAATAACTTAGATATGTTCGACATTTGCGGTGAAAACAAGTTAAGCGACTTCGCAGTTGAAGCCCGCGCAAGTCTTGTGGTTGACTACGCAAAGAACCGCAAAGCTATCTATGTCTGCTCACACTCAGGCGGTAAAGACTCACAAGCGCAATACATTGAAATGTGCAAAATTATCCCACATGAACAAATCAAAGTGGTTCACGTTCACTTGGGCGAATACGAGCATGACGGTGTTATCGAGCATATCAAAGCAACCATCAATCACGAGCTGGTGGTACTTGAGCCAATGCATACACTTGGCGATGCAATCTTACTTCGTGGCATGTTCCCAAGCGCCAAGATGCGCTGGTGCACTAGCGGTCTTAAAACAGCCACCATTAACAAATACATTCGCAGAATGATGGATGAAAACGGCTACACAGTGGGTTTTAATTGCGTTGGTATTCGCGCGGAAGAATCGCCAGGACGCGCACTAAAAACACCTTTGATCATCAACAACAACCTAAACGCCCCCACCAAGAACCGTGAAGTTTACGATTGGTATCCGGTATACGCTCACAGCACAGATGAGGTATTCGATACGATAGAAGCGGCAGGCCAAATCCCACACCCAATGTACGGCAATCGTGGAGACAAGAACACACGCCTTAGCTGTGCCTTGTGCATACTTTCAAACAAGAACGACTTAACCAATGGGGTAATCGCCAAGCCTGACCTTTATCACCACTACATCGCCATAGAGCGCGTCATTGACCACACCATGTTTGTACGTCAAAAAAACAAACAACCTGTGCCTGTGTCAATCTCTGAAAAGGTTGGGATTGAATTCGATGAAGTGGAAGTTCAGCGCCTAATTCCAGAGCTTACCAAGCGACGTGAAGTACTACTGGCAGAGAAAGCCGCCAAGGAAGCCGCCAAAGAAGCTGCTAAAGCAGAGAAGAACAAAGCAAAACGCGCCAAGAAGACGCACCGTAAACGCGATATGGACACCATTGACTTGTTCACTGGTGAAACAGAGAGGGAAGTGGCTTAACGGCCACTCCCGTTCATCCCCTTTATTTGCAATACCATCCCGCCCGGACACATTGAACCCATACCAGCGAACCCGCTTTCACAAACCCATTAAGGAACTGATATGAGCTACTTAGCCCCAAGTCAACGCACCACTCAAACCAACCCGAACGCCGAGCCTACTCATTGCGCCGGTTGTCACTTCTCTTTTGAGTCGTATAGCATGAAACCAACGGACGGCTACACCCAAGACGGTAAGACCTACTGCAACAGCGATTGCCAGCAGCAAGCAGAGGTTGCCGAAATCGAGCATGGCGTGATGGACATGCTCGCTTCGGACGACTGGTAAACACTCAGTCACTTTAAGCGGGGCGGAGCAGTCAACGCTCCCCCTCTAATCGAATTAAATTTAATACAAGGAGCAGTCATGTTAGAGGCAATGCATTATCTAACTTGTCTATCATATCGCCCATCGCAAAACCTGATGCTTTGCATTGACCAGTTTGGCAATGAAATTGTTTTGGCTAAAGAGGGGGAGCCTGCATTCGCAGAATGGAATGCATACCACTACACCCAACGAAATAAGCCTGAATTGTCCACTCCATTGAATATTGCTTGGGAGATTGCAGAGTTGCCACTGAGCTACACAGGCGAGTTGACTGTCGGCCAATCCCGTTACTAACCCTTAACAGGGTTAGACTCTTTACCCACCAACCACTGTAAATACAATCTTACCCCAACCCTAAAATTTGCCGCTTGCTGGTGGCTTGACACGTTAGTCCTGTAATCAACCAAGAGGGCTACGCCATGTCTATTTCACTTGCTTCACAGTCAACCGTTCTTAACATCGCCACATGGATACGTGAAAACACCACTATCCTTAGCACGCTAACAGCAACCGATATCGCCAAAAAAATCTATTGGCAGAATGCAGAGTCATATGCGGCCAGATACAACGAGTCAGCCCAGGCATGGAATGACACCACTCAAGTAACTGAAACCCTAACCAGAACCAAAACATACTCAGAGCTTCGTTATATTCTCATTGGTAACTGCTACGAAGGTGACACCACAGAAGAGATAAACAACTTTGCACTTTGCCTACGACTACTAAACGCAATCCTTGCTAACCCACTTGATATCGATTCTTACGATACCGTCATAGGCAAGTTCGTTACTGTAAAGAATACCTACTCAAACGCTTACTATGACGCTTACATATTAGAAGTAGACCATACTGGCCTAGAGCCAAAATACACCATTGGCGCTTTCGACATCTTTAATGACAAATGGTTAATCACTACTCGTAGTGATAGGGACATCACCATCAACGATTGCCGCCCTCAACTTTCAAATACTCAGACAGTAAACTTCAAGACATTCATCCAAGAACAATTGGACGCTGAAAAACAAGCTAACCGTAATAAAGCAAAAGCAGAGCAAGACGCTCACAACGATTACATAAAACACATAGAGCAATACATGCCTGAAAACACAAAGGCCGTTATCGTTGCTCAAAATGTCACTAACACTTCAAACTCACTAGAGGACTATCACGGCTCTGCCACCAATCAAACAATCATCCTTGCTTGGTCTACACACACTAGAAACCTATTCCCTGAAATGCGTAAAGCTGCCGCGTTACATGAAGACACAAAACACCTTGCCGCTCTTCCTAAAGATTGTGAACACAAACGCGCATACAGCTCACTTAATGCATATCTGAAAGAAACAGCAAATGAGTTTGCCGACGGCTGGCTTGTTCACAAAGTTAACTTATTCGACAAAGGTGCTTCTTGGGTTCCTCAAGGGGTGCTTGCAGAACACATCACCAATCCAAATCCCACAAAAAAAATTACTCCGAAAAAAAAGGACTTAGCTAAATCTACGGATAATTCCGAGAGCGAGGGGGGCGAACCTCAAAATGTCGCGCTACGCTTTAATGAGTCAAAGCATGGTATCGAGCTGGTATTCAGTGATAAGCCCGTGGAGAGCGTTTTAAGCCTATTGAGAGCGTCACGCTTTCGCTACCACAAGAAATACAACCTGTGGTACGCCAAAAATACCGAGTGCAATTTGGCAGACGCCAATCAGATCATGGTTGAGTCTGGTGTTGCGGCGGTAGCGTTATCAGGCCAGTTAGAGCAGGAAGTCAAGGAAAAGGGAGAGAGTCAAATATTGTCAATGCGTGAATTGCTGTTTGGAGTGTCGTAGCCACTTTGTTGCACGACCTCTAAATCAAGGCACGTTGACTAAAAATACACATGGAAATTTTATATGCAAATTGTCACAGGCGTTCCAAGTTTCATCAAGACCATCAACACCCAAATTGTTAATGCTGGTGGCCCAGGCTTTAATTGTTCCGTTCGCATTGAAAGCGGCTCGTATTTCTTTAAAGGCGAGCAGGGTGAAGTTGACTTGCGCATACCATCGCTTTTCAAGGTTGCATCGCGAACCACTTCATTCGGTGTGAGCGAATACCTAACGTACAACCAAGAAAAGTCACTCCTGACTATTTACTCGGTTTGCGATGACTCAATCGAATTATCTGACAAGTGCAGTTTGATTAACCCAAGCACCGAAAGGCTTACAAAGCTCTGTCATGCACTTGGTTTTTCACTACTTAATATTTCCCATGAGACTATCAAATGGCTGTTCGATACCTAGAAGCGGGGAGAGGCCCGTAATATTTTTTAAGCCCGTGAGCGGCTTTTAGCGGCTTCATATATTACTCAAATCATCAGGCCAACCCATACCCTTTTTCGCTATCGCTCCTCGCGGGATATGTGCCACCCTTCTGCTGCAGTAAAAAATACACTCGTTTCGCTCCTTAAATTTCTACTCCCTACGTTACTGCTTAAGCAGTAACACTTTTATAAATACGTTACTGCTAGTTAGCATTAACAGTTTTTTGTCTGTTTTTAGTTGCTTATCTTCGCTGCTCTACGTGAGGGGAATGCGACAATTTTAACTTGGAGAACACGTCTTAGAGTCAATGTTGGTGAGGGGTTGACGGTGTTTTATTGAAAAATATTTCATGTTTTTGGTGAGTAACTAAAAGAATTGATTGGAATTCTTCCTGCTTTGTTCGCCACCTGTTTTTTGAATGCTTTTTGCTTAAAGTGTCTACTCCCCACGTTACTGCTTAATCGTTAACAGATTTTCACTACGTTACTGCTTAAGCATTAACGTCTTGAGTGCTAGAAAAGTTGTGATTAAATTTCGTTTTGTTAGGGCGTGCACGGACACTACCAAATACAGCAGTTGCTTGCCATATACAGCAGTTGCTTGCCAAATACAGCAGTTGTTTGCCAAATACAGCAGTTGTTTGCCAAATACAGCAGTCGTTTGCCAAATACAGCAGTTGATTGCCAAATGCAGCATTTGAGCGTTTTTTCTGGCAAAACCCTATTTTTTGCAGCGCTTCCTATAGATGATAAATTCTGGCGGTTGCTGTTGGAAAATATAGAGGATAATTATGGGGCAATTCGAAGTACACAAACCGGGTCAGTGTCCTTTCGTTCGTCGAGAGATTGCAGGCTTGGTGGAATACGCCATGGAATGCAGTGTTGGCGAAGGGGGGTGTGAACTGGATAAGCAGCTAGTAATATTGCAGATTCGGCGTTCAACGGCGATATACAAACAATTGGCTGCGAGAATGTTTACTGGTAGCCAAGGCGAGTAAGTTCATCGTTCGACTTTGGCCTGTTGATCTGACTATATCTAGTTGAGTGGACTATATTTGTGTTTCTTGGATTAACAATACTGTATATAATTACAGTATGTTGAAATTTATCCCTATCAAAGCGTCTGCGGGTATTATTGGTTTTGAGTCACCTGCGGCAGAATATTCACAGCTTAACCTAGATTTAGATCAGCTGCTTATTGACCACCCCTCTGCGACCTATATTGGTGTTGCTCAAGGGGAGTCAATGAAAGGTGATGGTATATTCTCAGGCGACCTGTTAATTGTAGATCGCGCTCAAGAAATTAAAGACCAAGACATTGTGGTAGCAAATCTCAATGGAGTATTCGTGTGCAAAAAAATCGATAAAGTGCAGCGTTGTTTACTGTCTTCCAGTAAGGGGTTCCCCCCATATTTTTTACAGGACGGAGACGACTTTCAGGTAGAGGGCGTAGTGACCCGCTCCATTCGCTTACATCGACCCTTTAAGAAGCAGCTCTGATGTTCGCTTTGTGTGACGCCAACAGCATGTATGCCAGCTGCGAGAAGGTCTTTGACCCCAGCATTCGCAATAAGCCAGTGGTGGTACTGACGAATAACGACGGCTGTATCTGTGCTGCGTGTGGCATCGCTAAGCGACTAGGCGTGGGTAAGAAGTTCGTGCCGTACTTTCAGGTTAAAAAAGAGCTTGAGGCAGTAGGAGCCGTTATTCGCTCAAGCAACTACGAACTCTATGCAGATTTAAGTCAGCGCATGATGGATACCTGCGCACGCTTCGCCCCTGATATCAATGTGTACTCCATTGATGAGTGTTTTTTATATTACGGTAAAGAACCTTTGCCGCCACAAGAGGGATGGGCAACGCTCGCCAGTCGAATTAGAAAAACCGTCTGGCGAGAGGTTAGGCTTCCCATTTGCGTGGGGATCGGCCCAACTCCCACATTAGCCAAGGTGGCGAACCATGCGGCTAAAAAAGTGGAAGGCTTTAAAGGCGTGTCGGTACTTGACACCCAAGCAATTCGTAAAGAGGTGTTATCGCAAATGGGTGTGACGGAAGTGTGGGGCATTGGTAAACGATTAGGTTTGAGACTAAACGCATTAGGAATTAATACCGCATGGCAGCTAGCTAATCGAGACCCGTCGCAAATCCGCAAGGAGTTTTCAATAATTGTCGAAAATACGGTGCGAGAGTTAAACGGTGAGGTACGCCATACTTGGGATAGTGTGCGTGCTGCTAAAAAAGAGATATACAGCACGAGAAGCTTTGGCAATCGGATTACTGAATTCAACGAGCTACGAAGTGCGTTAGCTAGCCATGCTGAAACCGTCGCGGTAAAGCTGCGCAAGCAAAAGAGTCTGACCGCAAGCATGACGCTATTTGCGACTAGCTCTCCTCACGACACTGAAGGATATTTTCGCCGCTCACACTTTCATCGCTTTACTGTGCCGACTAATGACACGCGCAACATAGTAAAAGTGATTGAAAGCGCTATGGTGCAGCTTTATCAATCAGGTGTTCGTTATTACAAATGCGGTGTGGGGCTATTGGACTTGCACGATGAGGGGCTGTTTCAGTACGACTTGTTTAGCCCATCAAATGACAACGCTAAGCTCATGTCTTGTATGGATAACATCAATGCCAGGTATGGCCGCTCAACGGTTCAGATGGCCGCCAAAGGCTTCGAGCAAAAATTTGCTATGCGGCGAGAGTTCCTATCCCCACAATACACAACAAAGTGGAGTGATATCCCTAAAATAAAATGCTAATACGGCGTTCAGGCGTTGGGTATTTCCTCATGTGAGTCGGAAAAAATACGTTTTGAAAGTTTGGAGCTAAGGATTTGCCGTACTCTAGGGATATCTGCTTCATTTGGTTTGATTAAATCAGATGTGCCGGTGCCTGACTTACGCTTCCCATAATGCTCAGAAGCGGTTAAATCATTACCGTGACCTACCATAACTGCGACTTCTGCAGGGCTATAATGAAGCTTTAGATTTGCGATACATTGATGCCTAAAGGTGTAAAGGCTAACCCCTTTCAGTGAGGGGAGGTGTGCCTTAATTAAATTGTATAATGAGCAGCGAATAGTTTGATAGAACGCATCCCAATCCGAATTTGTTGTCCTATATTTTTGAGAGTAGATCAGGGCTAGATTTATAAAACTCATTGCGTTGATGTCTAACCCACTTAGGTCAATTATTCGATACTTCCCAAAAGAACGACCATTCGTGGCTTTCGCGTTTTCGACAAGTAAGGCCGGATAGTCGCCACTGTAATCCGAGAAGATAGAAATGAGCTCCGAAGGTACTTCAGAGGATTTAATTAATTTCGCGAAAGCCCACTCAGACGGCCGTAAACCTGCAATTAACGTCGCTTCAACTAATGCGATGATTGGCTTAATGTTTTTAGAGTTGTCAACGTTCGCCTTAAAGTGCGCTCGAAGCTTTTCAAGCTGTGCAGGAGTGATCGATTTCTTTTTGCTTGCACTCGTTTTTAGATCTTTTCGTTTTGAGTTTTCCGAAGAAATGGACCCAATTAATTCAATCCCATCTGGATTGTTATTTTGAGAATAGTGCTCTACTAAGCTCGCCTTTACCAACCTAAGCCAAGCGTAACCGCGTAGTGGAACAAGGTGCTCTACGTGCTGCCTGACGTTTTCTGGTGTCGGTGGGTTCCCAAGTTTTTCCACGCTGCTTAATAGTCTAGCTGTGATTGAACGGTATTGCTCTAAGGTGCTTTTTTCTCGAGTTCTCATATGATTTTTAATTTCTATGCTTATGACCAAATAGTACATCTCCGTAGTTTTTGGTGACAAAGGTAAATGTCTCCAAATCCGGAAAACTGTTGCGGGCTAAAAATCACTGAGTAATGTGTGCGTTAATTCTAACGTTATTAGTAACTGTTATTTAGATATGCGCATGAAATGCTGAATCTGGCACTTCACTGCCAGATTTAGCACTTCGCTGTCAGATTTAGCAGTGCTAGGCAGGTAGGCTTGTTATTAATTGAATGAAAAGGTGTTTTTGGTGATTGCAATAAAAAACTTTGGTTTAACCGCTCTTGTTTCAATAGGGTTGATGGGATGTGCGGCCGCTCCAACCCAGCTTCACCCTGATGAGTCAGACCCAGTAGCTCAAAAGATTGCGATTCTTGCTGAGCAAATGGTAGCTAATAGCAATAAATTAGCGAAGCTGGAAAGAGCTCGATATATCGAAGAAGGTAATAAAGATCTGTCTTTTGATGTAAGGGAGCTACCAGTAATGCAAAAGACCATCAATTTGGGTGAGGTATACACCGGCCCTCTAAAGCCATTCTTGAGGCAATTATCGGCTTATGTGGGAATGAATGAGGTTAGGTACTTGGGATTGGAACCGTCTGCCGGAGTATTAGTTAATGTGGATGTAAACTTCCGTCCCTTAATTGACATTATGGATGATATTGGGCAGCAAACAGGATCAAGGGCGATAGTGGTTTATAAGGCGAGTGAAAACCTGCTTGAAGTAAAATATAGAGGGTTATAAGCATGCGAATCCGCACTATTGCCCTATGTATAGCTTTAAATCTGACTGGTGCAGCGCATGCTGCTCAACCGATAGATACTCTATTAAAGTTAAATCATGGACCTAGCCGTGAGGAACTGGACGTTAAAGGAAAACTAATTGACGCGGCTATTAGCAAGGGTTCAGAGGTGAAAGACCCTGAGCGCAATAATGCAAGGTTTGAGCAGATTGAAGACCAGGCAAGGCAGTGGGGAAATGATGAAGGAATGTATTATTTCCATTCAAAAAATCAAAAGCGATTAGAAGACTTCTCAACTCAGCTAGATAAAACAGTCGATTTTAATCAATTCGTTGTGAACGGGAATATGCTGTTACCTACCGTTCAAAAGACTACCCAATTGTTCGAAAAAAACTCCTCAAGAGAAGCGCGCCGCGTGACAACATCTTACACGCTAGACGATAAAGCAGAAGTTGTAATGAGTCCCCCCAGTTGGCGGGAATACCTCACATTTCCATTAGAAAAACCAGAAATGATGCCTACTGCTTTAATGCCAAGAACCAAAGAAGAAGAAAAAGCATTTTTAAAAGCGTTTAGTGAAGGATGGGAGTTAGGGCGTAAGCAGGCTAAAGTAATCCTAGATGAGAGCTTTTCAAGACTTGAAAATAAAATTAACGGGTTATATGAGTTCAGATTTGCCAATCTAACTAATGTAGTCAGCATGCCAAAAGCAGAGGTTGTGCATGAAGGGGTAATCTTAGATTCCGATGGGCAAACGATTTATGTAGACGATGTTAGATTTAAAATTAATCACGACGCTTATTTTAATGACATTAAGAAGTGGCGCCCTGTGTTCGTTGAAAGAGAGCAGTGATTATGCTTGATTTTTATACGTTTAATCGAACTAACCTAAATGCGACTATAATTGAAGCTCATAGCCAAAGAGTGTCCGATGTGATCATCAGATCAGGTCGACCTATTCTATTCAAAAGGTTTAATCAGCTCGTAAGAATAAATGAGTTACAAGTATCACATAACGAACTGCTCACAACTCTTCAAGACATTTACCAGAATTCTATTACATCGAATTTAGGCAGAGGCCGTGATGCCCCGTTTCGTTATCCAATAATGCTTGATGATGACTCAATGATCTATTGTCGTTGCCATATAACAGCACTTGGTTCAAATGATTTAGATTACGGCGCGGAGTTGACGGTACGAATTCTAAATGAACATATCCCAAACGTAAGCGAAATTGGGCTTCCTATGGAGCTTGTAGATTCACTGCAAAAAGAAGTCGGTGTCATGTTGGTATCAGGACCAACCGGTTCTGGAAAATCCACCTCGATAGCATCTGCTTTACAGCATCACGTGCAGCATCATCATGACAACATCATCACCGTTGAGGACCCTATTGAATTCAACTTGGAGGGGATAAAAAACAAGGTCGGGGATATAGCACAAAGTGAAGTGCCAAAGAACATTGACTCTTTTAGTCGAGCATTTAAAGGCTCTTTGCGACGCGCACCCGATATTATTTTTTGGTCAGAAGTGCGTGACAGTGAAGCTATATCTAACCTGATTACGTCAGCCCTAACGGGCCATTATGTTCTTTCAACAGTGCATACAAATTCAACAGAGCAAACCTTACCTAGACTCATTGATGCCTATCCAACTGATGAGCAAAGAAGTGCGGCGGTTCGTATTTACCAAGCTATCGATACGATTATGCATCAAAGATTAATATTAAATTTAAATGGAAACGGTCGCACGGCTGTCCGGTCTTGGTGTTTCTTCGATGCTGTAGCTCAGGAGAAACTTCTGAATGACATTAATAAGCCCGAAAAAATAGGGGCAATAGTTCGGGAGCAGATGAAAAGTAACGGAAGATTGTTGGCAGATGATTTGATCGAAAAATTTGCAGGAGGACTGATCTCTTTGGAAGGTTATATAAACACAATAAAAACCGTAGGGACGCCAAACGATTTGAAGATTATTAAAAATGTTGGAGATCAACTTGTTCAAAGAGAGTTGCTTTCTCAGCAGGATTATAAGGATGGCTGGCTAAAGTATGAGTGATAAATTAAAAAATTACACATCTATGCATTTTTGGCGTTTGGGAAATGAACCCAAAGTTGGGGTGAAAACTGTTTCCCTTAGTGCGTATGCAATCCTACCACTCATCCCACTCTGGTTTGATCGAAGCTGGCCAATTCTGGTAGCCAGCGTAATTTATGTATCGTTTTTTGTATACGCCCGCATCAGAAAAGTAACTCCAATAATAGCTTTGCGACAATTAAGAAGCTTGTTAGCAGGCAAGAAGCGATTCAATTCAAAAGTTAATAGAGCGAAGAGGTTCACAAATGCAGATAGTTAATGATTTAAAAAAATTACCCCCAATATGGGACCAAGACCAAGAGGTTCTTGATGTGTTTATGGATGATGGTTATGACCAAAACAAAGTCGGGTATTGGGGTAATGTAGATGGCCAAAAAACCCTAATAGGTTTTAAGTATGCGACTAGTGCTCAGATGGGACGGGTATTCTCATCAATGAATAGTAGCGGCTCTGGGATTTATGACGTCGATGGAATGTCATACACAGTGAGCGAATATGTTGAAAATGAAGTATCTAGAAACAAAGGATTTGCATATTCTGAATTCAAAGGCGCATTAATACACCATGGTTTAAAATTGGCGGGTTTTTCTGGAAAAAAGGTAGCTCTGAGCACAACCTTACCTATTGGATATTATTATAAAAACGGTGTTGCAGATATTGAATACATATCGAAAGTAAGGGATGCATTACAAAAGCCGTTTACATCAGCTGATGGGTCAGATTTAGCGTCTATAGTACCCAATATGCACACTATACAACCTGAGTCCGTCTGTGCTTTTTTAGCTTACGTGCTGCGCGATGATGATGCCGAGGAATTTGAGGATATTAATGGTAGCTTCTGTGTTTGCGATATAGGTGGAAATACCACAGATATTTCAGTCTTGGTACCAGGTGATGAAATCACAATAAACCACAATCTTTCTGGCTCCCGGCATATTGGTGTTCTGAATATTAAAGACACTTTAAAAGGTTTTTTGCAGCAAAAATTCCAAGTAACAAACATTCCACCAGCGGAAGTCAACAGAGCGTTAACTACCGGCGTGTTTCACTTTATGAATAAAGCCAATGATGTTTCAGATTTGGTTCAGTCATCTTTGATTATGACAGCAAAAAGACTGATGAATTACATCGATGAGCTAGTGGGAGACTACTCACTTAATTACATTATGTTCAGTGGTGGTGGGGCTCAGTTACTCAAAACCGCACTGCGTGATGTTTATAAGGGGGCGATAACAACAGATACCCCTGAATTTGATAACTTGGCTGGCTTAGCCCTGGCTAAAAGCCTATAGAAATGAGCGTTATGAAAAGTTACTCACGCTTTAATGTGCCCTTTGATTTAGAAGTTGATTTTGAGTTACGTCTGTATGAGTACACAAGTAATTTAAAACCGGAAGCTGCTAGAAGGGTGCTTGTCCAAGGAGCTGCTTTTAAGAAATTCTTAGCAAGCAGCGGGCTTGTTATTGGTGGCTGTGACCTAAATAAAGAGGCTGTTGATGGTGCTGAGCTCGGCCATATTACGGTTAGAATATCAACTGATGATAGTCAGTCCCATGGTTCAGCTCAACGCGTCCTTAATGAAATCGTAGGCAGGCCAAAGAGTCATATAAGAACTTCATATTTAAGAATATTGCTTCTTCATGGCTTTTATCTGGAATGTGTTAATAACGGTCAAAAAGCTGTTGTTGTAGGTGTTCAAGGGCATAGGCATGCGCCTCAAATCATCGAGCCAATCAGAAAAGAAAAAAAGGTAGATGACACTCAAGAATCAGGCACTATCCACGAAAACCAACAACTGCCATCCAATGATAATGCAAAAAGAGTAAGTTCAAAATTTAAATTAAAAGGGTTAGTCAACAATGTGTAAAAAACTACTAACTACGTGTATTTTCGCTATAAGCTTCACGGCCAATGCGAACTTTTACATTGATATGCAAAAAGAGCAAATTGTCCCTACATCACATAGTAGTGTGTCTGGTTACAAGATTTTGACAGGTGATTATTTTGGTAAGGTATATCAGGTTGGAACTCCATTTGACCTCGGCGGGGTATCCAGCGAGGGTGAAAATCAGGCTATAGCGGACGCCATGTACTTTATTCTACCTTCTGGGTGGTATGCTTACATTGATGAACAAGTTACCTCTTTACCAACAGTTTCTTGGTCTTCCTCTGATGATTACTTTTTGGATGTGTTAGGCCATATGGGTAAAAATTATGGTTTGAACTTCGTAGTGGATTGGGATCAAAGGTTAGTGCAAATCCAAGTGGATAAGGATTTTACTCAACCTAACATCGAACAGCCCACAATTATTACTGACAGTGATGGTGATAGAGAGGTTTACATATACACTAAGCCTGTCGCCAAGAATGGCTTTCTACTTAAAAACGGTAAAATAATCCCAGTTTCGGCGGGTTAAATCTTCCCTAGCCCTCTTTTTTGACCGCTCTAATGATTCGATTATTATGGCTATGTCAAATGGAGGGTTTCAATGAATTATTTAAAAATGTCTGTTGTATTGTTTGGGGCTGGTCTGCTATTAGGCTCGTTGTCTTACACCGATAAAACAGTCTCTGCACAAGCTTCTTATTGGAATAAGTTGCGCCAAAGCAACGCAGTGAACACCCCGCAGCGCTGTGATTTAGGTGCTAATTTCACAGCTTCAAATAATGCCTTTCTGTTCCAGTACAATAAAAAGTACAAATGGTCACCTAAAAAAACAGATCGTTTAAAAAATACTTTTGAATCAAAGAGGGTATTGCAAAAATCGCCACTGTTGATGTGGGACCGGTGTGCTCAAGGAGCAGACTCCCTTGTGCGATGTGACACAGCTAAAAAATACACTGCAGCTGAGGCAATTGAATTGGTTTCCTCAGTCAATAGTAATCACAAAGACCGCGACTGGATTATGAGAATACCGACCCCCGAAGAGCTGAGCGGTATTGTTGAGAAAAGATGCGAGTCACCGGCGGCTAACCTTTCCGTTTTTCCTTATACGCAAGCTGCGCCGTACTGGGCGTTCGACATTGCCAGCAAAACGTTTTCAGTCGTGGATTTTAAAGAAGGAAAAAAGAAAAGTGCTAACTTGAATGAGCGTCACTATCTGAGATTTGTTTCAACGGTAACCCCCACTTTACTTAAGGGTTATAAGAGGAATGTGGTTGAAAAAGACATAATTAGGGCACTAGATAATGCATTTTAAAACGTATCGAATTCTATCTTTTGTGAGTTTGCTTGTAGCTACTTTTGGGCAGGCATATTGGTATGCAGATGTGCCCAACAAAACGCTGACAAATACGAAAATAGAAATATTGTTGACGAAGCGTGAATTGGCTGAGTTGAAATCGCACATTCCAGATGAGGTTATTACCGATAAAGAATTAAGCAAAATCATATGGGCTCATATTCCTAATAGTACTCGGAGCCGAATTTCGCTTGGTTTACGAAGTAAAGATGCTTTAGATAGGAAAAGGGGGTTTGCTATCGATGGCCCTGTAGCGGTAAATAAAAAATCAGGATTAATGTGGATGCGCTGCCCCTCAACCGAGTTTTTTCATAATGGTAAATGTGCTGTTCGAGTAAGGGGGTATGATACTTTTGATTTGATGTCGATGCTAAATGAAGAAACGATGTATGGGTATAACGACTGGCGAATCGCGAATATTCGTGAAATTGCAGAAATACTCGATGAAAAAAATCACAAAATAATTGATGGTGTTAAGTTATCAAACAGAACGGTTAGGACTGCCCTGTTTGACGAGGAAGATTCTGAGTATTTTTACTCAAGCATTTATCTGCCTTCTAAGAATATAAAGACTGACCGGTGGCGAAGAGCGTTCTTCGTAAGGGGAGGTGGGGCTAAATACTAGCCCCGGCTTTCTATAACTTATCGTTTAAATCCTTCTGACTATCACGGTTTTCTTGAACAGCTTCTTCTCTAATCTTGGCTCTATGCCCTTCTTTGCTTCCTTCTAATGCAGATTGAGTGACCGATGTTGCATCTGAAGAGAATCGTCCTGTAGAGCTGGAAGCTAAAGAGCCACCCTGAAGTGCCTCGGCGCCATGCCCTATCATTCTCATGGCTGAGTCGGATAGTTCATGCATAACAATGTTGCACCTCTCTATGACCGCAGATAGCAATGTTCCTAGAAGAACTGTTAACGCTATGAAAGTTACTCCTCCGGTGACGTGGCCACTAATCATTGAGCTCACATATGGAGTGTAAAGTAATATAACCAGCTTTCCAGCTCCCAATAGCAGCGGATATAATGCGACAAACCCAATAACTGTTAAAGGGAATCTTAAATAAGCACCGAACATGATTAAATAGCCTTGCCTAGCGTTTTGTCCAATTATGCCATGACCATCTATTAGGGCATGAGCGATAATGTGTATGGGGGCAAGAATAATATTCATAACATTCGCGATAACAGCTCCAAGAGCAGCTCCAATCCAATGGATTAATGGCAATGCAGGTAAGTAAAAAGCGAAATAGACACCGGCAATAATCAAGGCATAGGCCATTGTTAAAAGGCTGGTCATGCCCGTCGATATGATCGTCTCAAGAGCTGCTAATGTGAATCTTCTGATGTTTGCTATCTCGCCCACGACTGGCAAATCTGTTGTTTCTTCATTCACTTCCGCAGTCAAGGTTTTTGATAGTGCCTCTAAGGGTTTACTGAGTAAAATTGAAAGTTCACCTATGGCTATTAGGTTATGCCCATAGTTCATGGCTGACATGATTGGGTCATCCCCATTACTAACAAACCAAAGGGCGGCACTTGCCATGAGGGCTGATGAATTATTTTGCAATTCTCTGAGCTGACTTACTGCCTTTTCACCACTAGGCATATTCACGCCAACAACTTGCGCCGCTGAAGATAGTGCAGCTTGTATATCTTCTATTTCGTAAACGTCAGGTAAAATGTCGGATCGTGTTTTTAGAGTATTACCTTTCACAAACTGCAGGCCAGCTTGGGTTTGGATGGACTGAAGCATGTATGTTGCTCCGAGTGCCATCCAGCCTATCTCCTGTGCATCAAAATTACTGGTAAAGCTAGGTACAGCTTCTTGGTTTTCATCTATATACGCTTGTCTATCATCCTCATATTGGAGCAAGGCAGCATTTACGTCAGCTTTGTACGTGCCACGAATGGTTTCCAATGAGCCGTTCATCTCCTCCATTAACGTTTCATATTCAGCCTCTTCAGAATCAATTTTCGCCCCCCCCCAGATATTAGGAATAAACTCAGTAACGAGATCCCCAATATTATTGTCAAGAGTCGTGGCCGCTGTAAATAGTGAGCTTGTTAGACCCTCTTCGGCAATTCCGTTTGTATATGATTCGTCTCCGGCCAGATTACTAAATTCATAGCTACCACACTCCTGTTCGTCATAAGTTCCCCACCATGAATCTTGACCAAATGACATTAAATATCCGCTCAATATTATATCTTCGGACAACCCTTCTGAGGGAATCGCTGATTCACTAATACGGTCTATATATTGTGCTTCTTCATAGTTGTTAATCAGTTGCATACAGACATGGGATAGAAAAAGGTTGTTGACTAATTCATCACTATTTAAGTAAGCAGAATATTGCGTTATATCACCCCCTGCATTCATATTGTCATATACAACATCTGCATATTTATTAGCCTGCTCTATGCCTGCAGAAGCACCTACAAAATTAACGAGTTGTATTAAGCTGTATCCATGGCCATAAGGTACGGAGCCGATAATTGCGATAACAAAGCGCAAAGGTATGCCGATGGTGTCGTAGCTATTGCTTTTGCCCATCATAGCTTGAACCATCCACATGAAGCCGTTCCAGATAATGACCAACATACAAACTAGATGTAGAAAAGAGTTCCATAAATACATTATTTCGCCCATGACAGTATCAGGCTCTTCTATCCCAACATCCTGCCCTAACATGACATTTGCCACGCTACCAAAAATAATCTTGAAAAATTGAACTGAAAAATCTTCTGTATTGCTAACGAGCAATGAATCAGCTAATGCACAACTAGGAAATAAGATAATACCTATTAACCAAATGTAATTTATTAGCCTGGTTCGCATGTATCTCTCCATCTGAATACTTTCTGGATTTGGAGCAATTAGAAAATTGAACATCTATTGCTATTTGTTGAAACTGCATTTTCTACTTCACGCAAGTATTAGCAACGGTTTTCCGGTTATGGAGGAATTTAATGGCACGTGACTTTCAGCTAACACCTAACTCAGTGGCATTTTTCTGGAAAGATAAAGCCGACTCGGCAGGGTTCATTGATTATCTATTAGAGAGAGAGTCATGGACGCTTGATCACGACCCAAGAGTTGAAGCGGAACTTGCTATTTGGGCCGATGATTTATCAAAAGGAAATGGACATTTCTTGAAAAGTAGTGAAGGGATGACCTCATTTTTAACGGTTTTAGCATTCATTGGTTCTGATAAAGCTTTTTTTCTACTCAATAAATTATCCGAAACATTTCCGACGATATTGAATCAGCTTAGTTCTTTTGCCAGTGCGCATTTAGAAGATGAAGACCTTCGGCGTATTGCCGTTATATTTCTAGATCGACTTCGAGTTGCTAATCAGCATAGCGCTATAAATTCGGCATTAGGCATAGACCGTTTGGCCCTTGTTCAGTATGCCATTAAGCAAGTCATCGAAAATCATGGAAAAATTATATGAAGTTTAAATCCCTAGCGATATCCATCGCTTTGAGCTGTTTAGTTAACAGTGCTAATGCATTAAGTGTTTATGACTGTGAAGACGGTGATGATTCCTTGGCTTGTAAGCAGAAAGAAAACATAGAGGAAATTTGGGTTGATATGAACCAGTCTGCAAGCACAGTGGTTGACGATATCATGACTGCTCCAGAAGCCGCAGTTGAAGCGGGTTGCTTGGATGACATTAGATCTATCGACCTTTCCGTTATGACCGTCGACCCATACTCACTATGGAGTGAGATATATTCAAGTCTTAAGGACCAATTAACCAGTCAGGTTTGCTCGGCGGTCGAAGATAAAATAAACGAACAAACCGCAAAACTTGATACAACTTTAGAAGCCCCGCTTGGCCTAGGAGGTGTTTCTGTCAGAAATTCATACGATATTAATTCATTTGATGAGTTAACTGAAACTCGCGTGAAACTAACAAATGATGAAGCGAAGAAAGATGTCGTTGAATCAGTTTTTGGTTCTACTACTATCAGGTCTGCTAAACACTTTACAGAGAAGTCGATGGATAGGGCATACCTTGAAAAAAATGGTACCACTAAGCGGGCTGATCGAACTTCAGAGCAGGAAGAGTTGGAGTCTGCTTTGGACTTTAATAGATTGTGGTCTAATGAGAGTGAAACTGATGATGACAATTAAACACCTGTCCATGAGCTGTATAATTTTCGCGGGGGCGTCACTTTCTACTTTTCAAGCAATGGCCACAGGCTGTGATAGCTGCTTGCAGGCCAAGATTGAATCTGCTTCTTCCTCAATTTCCTCATCGCTTACTGAGCTAAATACTTCTGCTAGTAGTGTTGTAACAGCAACCGAAACTGTTAATCAAACTATTACAACTGCCAGTGAATCATACATTGCGGTTTTGGAGGCGAATCAATCAGCGCTCCTATCAAGCTTAGATGCGGCTACAAATAAAATTGAATTTAGTAACGAAGCAACCACGACAACCTACACAAACCTAACTGATACATTGACGAATACAATTAATACAAACGCTAAAAACCAAATTAAGTTAGAGCAGATTTTTCGAAATGCACAAACCTATGGCGATGATGCGTTACCAGAATCAGGCGCAATTGCGCTTAATCGTGCAGAAGCATTAACAAATGCACTGGTGGAGTTTAACGGAAGACTTGAAGAACAAATGGTGATGTTTCATGAGTGGGCTTATGTCGTAGAAAAAGGGGAAGAGTCAAAAACGTTAAGGCTGAAGAAGGTGGAGGAAAAATATGATGAGTTCAGCGAATTAATTCCACAACTATCAACTGGCTTACTCACTAGTAATGACGTCAATAATTTACTAACTTTTTTAATGTTAGTTGTGCTTCCAGAGCCCATTGATTCTGAGAAGCTGTCCGTAAAAAGGCAAGTTCTATACAACCAATTTGTCGAAAGAAAAGCGGCTGCTTATAAAGTTCTAGCGAAAGAAGTGCTTATGAAAGCGCCTCTGCTGTCTACAGACTCTTGGGATATCGGTTATACGCAAGTAAAAAGTGAGGATGGCATGACTTCGCTCGAAGAGTTTATGCATTCTGAATCAGATAGAAAGCTAATATCAACTGTTTGGCACGATGATATCTCATCACTTACCGATGTCGGTTTGCTAAGAGAGCAAGTACATCAATCCAACATGCAGAACTACTTGCTCAATTCTTTAATAGATGCTCAGAAGGACAATTTGCTTCTGAAGTCAGTAGAGGAGTAGCTGTATGATCCGTATATTTTACTCAATTGTGTTTCTGGCGATATCACCTTTTGCAAGTGCCACGTTTGGCCTTGGTACATGCTGCTCAGGGGTGATCTGTGGAGTTATACCTTGTGACAACGAATGCTCGGGCGCCGCACTCACATCTTGGGGATCAAGCATGTCTTCCGGCCTAGATACTGCTGCAACTTCTTTCAATGAAATGACTGATAAAACCGTACTGACCGGGGAAGGTATGGCTGAGTTTTATACAAGCTCAACTGCCAATATCACTGAGTACTCTGTAGAGCTGCTTGCTGGGTTAGATGCACTGGTCGATAAAATAGATTTTTCTATTTTAATAAAGCAAAAATCTTTAGAAGCTATGATTGATTCTATCAACACCGCTTTTTTTCGGGCGTATTCGTTAACCGCTAAAGTTAAAGAAATTCTCAACAACGACTCTCGCTATGGCGAATTATCTCAAAGCCAGACATCTTTAGAGCTGATAAATGAGAGCGAAGTGCGTAATGAATATGATGTCGCAAATCAAGCGTATGCAGCGAATTTGATGACATACGTGTCACAAGTTGAGGAATTGGAGGGTGATTCAAAAGAAAACTCTTGGTCCAGAACCTTTACAGAGGGCGTGAACGACGATTCATTCACTTTGTCACGGATTGCGGAGGGACATGAACCGTTATCAATAGATGCCAAATCTATTGCCTCTAAGCTCGCCACCGTGGCTACTGGTCGCTCTAAAGTATTATCTATCTTAGGACTTGCTAAGGTCTTAGCTTTGAAGAAATCGCCAAGCGACATTCTTAATTCAAGCACAGCGGAGATGAGCTTCAGTGATAGCACTTCAGGGTTAATCAATATAGATATTCTGGATTCCCTTAGTCAGAATTCTAAATACGGCGTGCAACGTGAACTCACTGTCTCAAAAGGAATAAAGACCAAACAACTAAATGACTATTTAGCTTTGATGCGTTCCACGAACGTGAGCTTAGCAGGTAAGGTCGAGTGAAGATTAAAAGTTACCTAGTTGCAATACTCTTAATTGCTGGGGTGGAAAAGTGTTATGCATGGGAGGCATGTATGCCTTTTTGTGATCTAGAATGCTCTGGCGCAGCAATGACATCACTTGCAGCAACAACTACGTCCGCATTGAGCGCTGTCAAAGCAACCTGCTATGAGCTAGAAAGCGCTCGATATGACTCGGCAGCAGCTATCACGACAGCTATAAGTAACATGTCTTCAAGCGTAACAAGCTATTATCAAGACATGTTCAGTGGGTTGGATGTGAGTACTTCCAAAATAGTACAAAGCACAGACGCACAAACCGTAGCCTTTTCAAACCTGGTTGACCTATTAAATTCAACTATTTGGGGGGCAATGAACAATAGCGCCAAAACCAAACAATTCTTTATCAATCAAAATCGATATGCTGATTATGCTCGCTCTAACTCGGTATATTTAACTCAAAATGTTTGTGGCGATTGTGATGTAGAGCCAGTCTACGAAATTCTTGAACGTTTAGAGGCATTTCCTACAACTGTTTCCACGTTTGCAACTATCGTAAATGATGGCTCAACGAACTGGTTCGGGAACCGAATAGACCGGGAAAATACACTTGCCTTCCAAAACTCTCAATCTCAATTTTTGACTATGCCAAACTCTGATTGGAGCAGCACAAATACTCTTGCAAAGGCATATGGATTTCAAAATATTTTTCGTTTTACAGATGGAGATTTCGGGGATGCCCGAAGAGAATTATTAGCCATAGCAATTGGTAAATATCATTCAAAGTTTTCATTCTATGATGCTGACGAATTTAAAAAGCTAAATTCTCTTTCAAGTCAAACAGGAGCAAGCACTGATAGCCTCATTAGGGGGAATGAGGTTGATACGTTGGTATCTCCAGATTCAATTTCTGAGAGCACTCAATTAAATCACCATGGACTGCTACACAAGCTAGCCATATCAATGCAGGTTGAATCATCTCAGTACTTAGCTCTGTTAGAAATCACATCCTTAAAGAATGTCATTATGGCGCTAGATATTGCTGATGAGTCATTTGATTGATTCATATTAGCATCATTTAGTAACTGACCGCGTTTTAACCTAAAACAGATAGCGTATTCTCATAGAACCAAACCAGATAAGGGTGTGATTATGGATAGAAATGAAGATGAGCAATATTCAGATAGTGCTTTTGCTGAATTGATAAACGAAATTGAAGAAGAGTTGCATGAGAATGAAGCGCAAAATAAAGGTGTAAGCCAAAGCTCCGAAGCTGCAACTTATCAACTAGCTTCAGAATCATCGCCAGTTGATGAGGTTATAGATACTCCCGAGTTGTCGACAAATCAAAGTCGATTAGATGAGTTTCTAAAACTACAAAGTGGCGACCCGGCTTCTCTTGATTCACATTTTGCTCAAGAACACTCGTTTTTAGAGATAGAAGGTAAACACTATCAAAATGAAGCTCCTAATGCAGAAGCTGAGGCTGGGGTAGAGTTCAATTTAGATATTGAGCCAGAAGAAGCCGAAGATATTGAACATGACG